>Ga0209230_10000022_pt1 | contig 60919 bp, 41 predicted proteins | sample LakOntMetagenome_FD_187467 | JGI IMG/M metagenome (GOLD analysis project Ga0209230, IMG submission 187467) | Freshwater and sediment microbial communities from Lake Ontario - Sta 18 epilimnion Metagenome (SPAdes) (version 2) | ecosystem: Environmental > Aquatic > Freshwater > Lentic | place... | reverse complement strand
TTCGCGCATAGGTAGATTTCCCTGCTGCATTCGGTCCGGTAACAATAAGGTTGCGACGGAAGCAATAGTCATTCTTTACTTGGTTTACTGCATTTATACAGGGATGCCACATCCTATAGAAACGAGCAGCGACGGACCCGGACCCCTTACCCGAGTACGCCCGCAAGATGACTGGTCTCATTTCGGTACAAGTAATTGAAAGTATCGCGTCGACTGTGTAGACGAATCTGCACACGTTGCGAAGGTGCGATTGAGTCACCTTGTCCTTCCAGACAGAGTAGATGAGAGGAAAGCCTTTCTTGGTCGACATGAAATCAATCGAATGCTGATAAGTTGCCCACTCTTCTGGTGAAAGAAAACCATCCAACGAATGATCTTGATCTGTATTCTGCAGAGCTTTTTGAAGTTGTCGTGCTCCTAAAATCAATGTCTCGACAGACCTCCCCCTATCACACACAGTCTTTCGCATTCGATAAGCTAGGAGACTGAGATCGATCGTGATCACTATGTTGTAAATAAACAGCAACACGTAGAAGATAACAACAGTGTACTTCAGGAGCTCCATCTTTATTGGTAGATTATGCCATTGAAGCGTTTGCCACATGAGACTACCTCCGTAAGAGACATACGTCTTTAGTGGTATCTTAACACCCAGACTGCGGCGCATAAACAGATAGGGGGCAAACAACGTTGTTACAGGAGACACAATGGACATGGTTGGAACAAGGAGCATACGATATGCATGATATGTATCTATACATGCCTTGTTGCGGTTGATGAGCCGCAGGATAGGATAGTTAGGGTATACGAGTTCTAAGGACCAGGAATCTTTTGTTGACAGGGTGTGCAGTTGGAGAGACCACAATGTGTCTGCCTCAATCCCGGATCGCGGATCACTCAAGGGCTCTATTATCGATGAAAGCTCCTCCTTCATAGTTCTTACGTGACTGATGCATGCTTGGCGCTTCTTGAGGACGTTCACGTCCCATGTAGGCTGTCGAAAGATGTGCCCCAACATGTCTGTTCCTCCGCGTGTCATTATTCTCTTTCCACCAGCCAGTACAGGATGCATCGACTCTTGATGCATACCTATATCCGCTAAAACAGCACCAACAAGTTCGGTAACCCCATGCGTTGGGCGGGCAAGACTACTTTCCAGAGAAATATCTCGGCTGAGTCTGGTAATGACTTCCGTAGGTAATTTCAAAACTCCACTTGCTTCATCTATAGCCTCTACCATATCTTTTGTTCGAAATGCTTTCAATATTTGTTCCATTCACTATCCAAGCTACGGAATGAAAAATTGACTACATAGACACACATTGACTAAGAACACAAACATAAATATAAAGACTTCGACATTGTCTATAGACAGACTATGACGAGACAATCCACTACTGTTGCATCTCTCATCTACAGAGGAAGGGTCTTACGCGTACCTGTAGCACCCTTTGAATCTCAGGAGTCCGCCTACCAACGTGGGTGGTTTGTAGCTCAACAAAACCCAAAAGGAGACGCTAAGGAGATGAAGGAGCTGTGGTGCAAGTCACACAAGTATATTAACGAAGCTTACTGTAAAATGACATATCAATAACCTACGAGCCCGCGAATGAAATAAAATTGTATCCAGATTAAATAAGGATTAGTATGCATGGAATACTACCAAAAGCATGGGGTCCATTTGCCTGGACCTTTTTGCATAGTATAGCGTCTCGGCATTCTGATGTAAATCAAGATGTAAAGCGGTTTTTTACAGTTATAGGGGATATTTTACCTTGTCAAGTATGCAGCGAGCATTACAAGGAACATATCGCAAAGTATCCACTTACTATGAAAGAAAAGCCAGATATCTGGCTTTATAGAATCCACAACCTGGTCAACGATCGTTTGAATGTACCCAAGGGCGATAGACCAAGTATTCAACAAGTACGTGCTCAATATGATGCCATGTTAACATGCAACTTTGCAGACACGGGTGTATATCAGTTATTGTATGCGATCGCATTTGGTCACCCAGGTGGTAATTGTATTGATGTAGATCTAGAAAAAAGCTACGAGCTATTCTTTCGACTGCTTCCGAAAGTGCTTCCCGGCGAGTTCAAAGAAGAGCGCAATAAAATTAGCGAATTTCTCAAGACTTCACCGCTGTCTTCCTATAACTCTCGACCAGACATGGTCAAATGGGTGCACCATTTACATAAGTACGTATCGGATAAGTCGTCTAATTGCATGGCGCTTAGAGATGTTAAAAAAGTATTTTATAAAGGTGCTTGTAACAGTGACAAAGAAGAAGTTTCATGTGCTGCTCCTCCATAAACGAGGTGAATATTGTTTTGTTTTTTATTTATCAAAGCTCTCGCTGCATATTGAAAAAACTGTTTGCTAACATATTCACCTGATCATCATAATTGCCTCCCTTCTTGGATGTTTTTGCTTTTCCCTGTGCCTTGGCTCCGCCTGTTAACTCCCCGCCCTTGCTGGCAAGTTCTCTGAATAGCTCATCTAGAGCTAGCGCCCCCCCGCGTACCCGTCTCCCCTTGCTAGCTTTTCGCTTCGCTCCTCCCGTGGTTACTGGGGCAACCGGGGCAGCAGCAACCGTTTGACAAGAGCCAGCCCCCACATCGTTGTTGGCAAAATCAAAGTTGGCTTGCTCACCTCCCCGTGTCTTCTTAGCCTTGGTCGCCTTGCTAGCTTTTCGCTTCGCTCCTCCCGTGGTTAATAAGGGAGAAGCTGTAGAAGCAGGGGCAAACGGAGAGACTTCAGCTGTTGGGCTTGAGCCAGCTCCCACTTCGTTGTTGGCAAAATCAAAGTTGGCTTGCTCACCTCCCCGTGTCTTCTTAGCCTTGGTCGCCTTGCTAGCTTTTCGCTTCGCTCCTCCCGTGGTTAATAAGGGAGAAGCTGTAGAAGCAGGGGCAAACGGAGAGACTTCAGCTGTTGGGCTTGAGCCAGCTCCCACTTCGTTGTTGGCAAAATCAAAGTTGGCTTGCTCACCTCCCCGTGTCTTCCTAGCCTTGGTCGCCTTGCTTGCTTTTCGCTTTGCTCCTCCTGTGGTTAATAAGGGAGAAGCTGTAGAAGCAGGGGCAACAGGAGCGGCAGGGGCGGCAGCCACCGGGGCAGCAACCGTTTGACAAGAGCCCGCTCCCACATCGTTGTTGGCAAAATCAAAGTTGGCTAGCTCACCTCCCCGTGTCTTCCTAGCCTTGGTCGCCTTGCTTGCTTTTCGCTTCGCCCCCCCTTCATGCATCTTTGTAAACATATCCATCTATATCTATCTATATGCATTTTTTAATTTTGATCATATGCTCTACTTCAACTTCGACGAATATAGAAAATAAGTGAAATAGCAGCCATCGTCGTGAAGAAATTGAGAACAACCAGTGCCAATATAAAAGTAGCGACGTATGGCATGGACCCAGATATCACCCAACTAATAACGGGTCGAATAAAGCGGTCTTGGACCTCTGGACTTTTAAGCTCCATGCTGACGAGGGTAGAGAGGAATTGGATTACATCGATATCCCCAGTTTGTGTTTCATTCTTTTTTTCATCATGTTTGTCCATATCAGAACGTTGTTATTGTATAGATAAGAATATAACCGGTGCGGTTATACGCATATATAAAATATGGATGGGGTTGAATAGCTAGAGCAGGTTGGTAGTCGATGCATCTGGAGTTTGAAAAGCCTACAAAAAAGAAAAATTATGTTGTTGTGCCGGTGAAAGGACATCGAGAACAGAGCAGTAATATATGTGTGCATGGAAGGGTGCAGCACGTTCAGTGTCTAGCCGACAACAAGGGCTGGTTGGTGGTACTGTGGATATCGCGTGGATCCCAGGGGTACAAGAAGCTGCAGGAGTTTGACGAAGCAATACTAAATGGAGTTGTCTACCACAACAAACTATGGTTCAAAAATGAGCTCGAAGAGGATACTATTCGCGAATTTTTCGCCCCCAGTGTTGAGGAGGAGAGGTTTACGCTGCACGTGCTACACGAGGGCAACCACCGCTATTTTCACGGCAAAGAAAGGATAAATAGTATGGAAGAGCTCCTTGTTAAACTTCGCGGTGATGCGCGCGGATATGACGTCACAATGACAATGGCTTGTACAGGAGCTGTGCTGAAGGCGCGCACGTTTTCTACGAAATGGAAACTGCGGTCGATGGAGGTTACTTTGGGGGACGAAGTATCGGATGACGATGAAAGCAGTGAACCAGCCGGTCAGGAAAAGTTGGATATCGAGCTTCATTGGGGAAAGGCACTGGAGATCGTTTCTGAAAATATAGGTTCAAACGTACTGAACTTACAAAAAAGGATCGCGAGGTTGGAAGAAGTTCATGAGGAGATGAAATCCTTGTTGGAGCGCGCAAAAGCAACAACTAGCTCAAAGGAATGGAACGAAACGCTGGAACTACTTGAATCAAAGGTTTGGGCGTACCGATCTGGAGAACTACGTCTGTTACAAGACCAGTAATTTTATCTTTGATAGAATATAGATACCAAAAGTGACATATGTATAAACTATCATCTCGCGTAATCATCGCCCTCTCTGTGCTTGTTCTCTGTGTTTTCCTGGGAGTTCTTCTCTTCTCCGTGAACAAGAGCAACAAAATGGCTTCTGCTGACCACTTTTATGCTGACCATGTAGTTGCCCCCGCAGGGCTTCAGGGACCCGTTTACCAATCGGTTGCGACTGGCTCAGAGGCTGGTGCCGGTGCCGCCGCTGGTGCTCCCACGGACTCGGACCCTTGTGCTTCCGGTTTCAACAATGCGCTCTCTGTCGGTGCCATGGACGCCAACGCACCTTCCGCTGGCTCCCCATCGTGCTTCCCCAAGGATCGCCTCACTGCCCAGGACCTGCTACCCAAGGACGCTGCCAACACGACCTGGGCTCAGATGAACCCCGCTGGACAGGGCGACGTGGGAGACCAGAACTACCTGACATCCGGATACCATATCGGCATTGACTCGGTCGGATCTAGCGGACGCAACGCCAACCTGCAGCTGCGATCCGATATCCCCAACCCCCAACAGGTGGTGTCTCCTTGGTTGCAGTCTACCATTGAGCCCGACCTGTACCGCAAGTCATTCGAGATTGGAGCTTAAACCTTAGCCGTACCTACTAGTATTTTTTAGCATAGATGTAGTCATACAATAGCTATAGCCATACCACCATTTAAGACCTTAGTACCATGATTCAACAAGAGTAAATACATATCAAATAAATGACCCATATCCTTTCGAAGGATTTGCTGCTGTCATCTGTGACAAATTATTTCCAGAATCATAATCAAAATAGGAAGATTCTCCGGACAATTGTAGAGGGGACATCTCCTGTTTCGCTTCGTGTAGTGGACTGGTTTGTCACACACTTTGCAAAGCACAACAACATCATGTATTGGATTCGTTTGGATGGTAAGAAGTATTACGAGCATCTACCGGAAGATAAGTCTCCCGTTCGCAAGTTTCAAATTTCCCTCGAGTACAGAGCGATGCTCCGGTCATTCAGCAAAGTTCACTTTGATCCCTTTCGAAGGCATGATCGAGTTAGTTTCGTGATTGAAACTGCTCCACAGATTACCGTAATTGAGACCACCCTTGGTCAGCTTCGGTTCTGGCAATGGGCTCTTGAATACCATGTATACGACTACATTATTAATCACTTGACAGAGATCGAGGCAAGCATGGCAGCACAAGCTAACATAAGGCGCAAGGTGGCGGGGGCGGTGGTGGATGAACTGAAGTCAACTGCCTCTTGCCAAAATCATCCCACTGTGAATCTAAAGCCAGTGGGGAAAACGGGAACTGGGATTGATAGTGGGACTGGGAGAGGAAAAGGTAGAAAGTTACAGGTTACACCCACCACTATTTATAGAATGAAGACTTCTTGCCAACTCGTGTTTGATTGAGGAAAAAAGCTGGTAAAACCGTCACCACTTGAGAGTTGAAAAAATGATGCACCCTAATAAGCACTAACCATTATAAACATACAATCAGATATATTGTTATTATTCTACTTCTATAAAATGCCTAACATCCTTGATATCATTACTGTAGATGGCAACATTGGCTCTGGTAAGAGCACTGTTCTTAATTTGCTGAGGGCGAATGGTTGGAGGATAAATCCTGAACCGCTCGAGCAATGGCAGCCATACCTAGAAGAGATGTATATTGGCACAGACAAGAATAGTGTCTTTGAGTTTCAAACTTGTGTGTTCCTGGATAGGTGTGTCATTGACACGAAGACAACTTTCCCTGGCTCGTCCGTCGTCATGGAGCGGTCGCCCTTCTTTCAACAACAAGTATTTCTAAAAAGTAACCTGAGCAACCGCTTTATTACAGTGAGGCAATACGAACTGCTAGATCGTATGTATATTAATGCACTCAACACCTGGTCGCCGAAAGTATCTATTTACCTCCGGTCCAATCCAGAGGCTTGTCTGGAAAGAATAAAAAAGAGAGCTCGACACTCAGAGGACAACATCACCCTCGAGTACATGTCTAAACTGCATCAGCTGCATGAAAGGGCGTATGCCAGCGCAATCTGCGATGGTATCCCGGTGCTTTGCGTGGATATTGAGAACAAGAAGCCAGAAGATATTGCTAGTACCATCATTGACACCATGAATTATATGGGGGTAAATAAATAACTATGTATGTGAGAAACATAAACATAAACATAAACAAACAACTTACACTTATAACCTAGTTTTTCTAATCTACGACGAGCTCTCATACAAACGTAGTACTCGTCGGATAATCGGATGACGTTCTACGTGGACGGCTGTAAACGAAATGACTTGAATACCCATAGACGCGTCTTCTTCTACCTCTTCGGGGGGCTCGCCTGTTTCTGTTTTTCGGATTGCTGCTTTTTCCATCTTACGAAGAAGATCAATGAGACCATTCTGCTGAAAGCCTCGTTCAAATTGCGCGGGGTCTCCGGTGACCACCAATTTCGAGTCCTTGCCAATACGAGTAAGCAACATGAGCATCTGGTTCGTGGTGCAGTTTTGCATTTCATCCGCGATAATGAACGCATTGTCAAACGTGCGCCCTCTCATGTAAGCCAAGGGACATATCTCAATCACTTGTTTTGCTATCAGCGCCTGCACCCTTGCCGGCGACATGTACTTGTAGAACACATCATAGATTGGTCTCATCCAAGGGTCCATTTTTTCCTCCAGCGACCCAGGAAGGAAGCCGTGCTCCTCGTCTACAGATACGGCTGGGCGGGTGATGATCAACTTTGTGATGGATCCGTCGATTAGTTTTTGTATAGCTACCGCGGTACACAGGTAGGTTTTAGCGACACCCGCAGGACCAGTCGCAATAAGGATGGGTGGGTTCTTATCGGTAAGCAACTTCAAGTACTTTTCTTGAACGGAGTTTCTGGGTTTGATGGGAGGGGGTGTTTTCAGTATGTCTGTTCCTGCACCTGCACCTACACCTGCAGCCACTCCCGAGTTTTTCCAAGAGGAGCCGACCACACCGCCACCACCACCACCACCACCACCATAGAAGTTGCCGAGACCAACGCTTGACGGCAGCGACCCACCAGTAGGAACATCATCCATAGCGAACCGGTGTCCAAACACATCCTCCTCGCTGTCTTCTGCCCACAGACCACGACCGGATCTAGATTTGCTCTTGTTTTTACCCTTCATACCCTCTTTTCTACTATACACAGGTGAAAAAGTATGCATGTTATGATCAGTCGATGCCAAATGAGGAGATCGAACAAAAAACATGATTGATTATGCTTTGCTACTATTTGCGAGGATTATCTATATGTGCTTATGCACGCACTTCTAATACTTTATACATGCAAGCAGAGCAATGTTTCGGGGGCGGGTTTCTGTTCCGGTGTTAGCCCCTAGTACTCCGCTCGTATTTGCAGAATTGGTTGGGTTGTTAGGTTGAGTGCCATTGCCATCAGTATTAGTATTATCGCGTGTAGGAATAACATCATAACTGTGGATGTGATTTTGAAGTTGATGATCTTGAAACGAACCAAAGGCACGACTTGAATCCACTAGTCTTCCGTCATCCCACCCCCTTATAAACTCTCCCCTCAAATCCGGTAGTTGGAACGTGGTAACTCCGTCTCCAACTCCAAATAGTTGGTCACCAATTGCTGAGAACAACGCAGCGTACGCGGTCCGACTAATAGTCGCTCCATTGCACTTGAGCCAACCGGTTGGTGCTGTATTTTTTGCAAAATGCGCCACCATACCAGTCATAAAGGATCCTGACACATTTCCAACTACATTTAATGACCCATTTACGTCAAGTGTAGCAACTGGGCTCGCAGTACCGATACCGACCCCTGTATTGCCGACTGTTAAAATTTTGCCTGTGCCCTTTTCAATGAACTCGATCGATTGAATATCCACAGGTGATACACTGAGTGAAGAGTTGCGTTGGAAGCTGAAACGGAAATAGATTGATGATGTGCTTGGCATTGTCGTAAAAGTGTATAATTTCATTTCATTTGCAGACCATCCTGTGATTGCAGAACGACTATCCAGCTGAGTCCAAGTACTATTGTTAATAGATGATTCGACGAACCACTTACTTGGGGCATTTGCCGTTGTTGGACCTGTTGTAATTCGATAACCTGTAAAACCTGAAAAGGTGCAAGCATCCGTGGTTGCTGGTGCTGGTATTTGCAATGTGACTGTAGCGACTGCATCCACCGTACTTGTAAATATTCTATCCGTCTGGTAGAGCACAGTTTTGTCATAGATTCCTGGAAGGTTTGATGAATATGTCATGGAGTACAGCCAAGCAGAGCTGCTATCCACTGTGTACGGTGTCGTGTTTCCTGAAATAGTATATATTCCCGGTGTGATCATATAGTTATCAGTATTACTGTTGTATCCAGAATATGTGTAGACTGGAACAATAGTAGTTGCTGGACCGAAAAACCGCAGTGCTGTGACTTTGCACGTGGTTCCGCCTCTTGTTTTGTTCACTATCAAACGATAGCGCGAGTAGCTAGTACTATTTGTCACATTAAAGGTTAGCGTGCCTGTGGTTGTTACATTAGACTGGGTGTCTAATAATGTCCACGTTGTTCCGTTTGTAGAACCAACGACGTACCAGGCATTGGGATAGGTTGTAGTTGCGGTAAGACAATACATAGAATAGCTCTTTAATACAAACGCATTGGGGCATTGCAACTGAATGTATTCGCCTGTATACGCAGTGCCTTCTGCCGTCATAGAGACTGTTGCTGCCGCTGAATATGCACCTGTTGTACCCGTGTACTTCGTTGCGGCAGATTGCCATGCAAGTGTTGTACTTGATCGAAACGCCTGATCTGCCGCACTCGTTGTTGCAGCGGTTGCAGTGCTTGCAGTGGCAGTATACTCTCCATTTCCTGCATTATAAATCGCGGATGTGTATGATTGAGATACTGTTGTGAATGGCGTGGTTGCTGTTGTTGAAAAGCTGTCTGGCGGGAATGCAGCATTGGATAGGGTCTGAGTATACGATGATGATCCGGTTTGTGTAACAGAAAAGACAGATGGAGGTACAATTATGCTGTCATAGAATTGGACTGTGTTTATTACATTATTGGATCCATTTATATTCAGTGAGGAAGTTGTAGTATTCGTCTGAACCTGGACATTACTCGATATAATGTTAGTGGTGATTGTCACATCTGAACTACCATCGAAGGACACAGAGCCAGTCACCGCACCGGATAACGCAATTGTGCGGCTGTTTAATAAGCTATTGGCAGTTGTTGCCGTCGTAGCGCTTGTGGCAATAGTTGCGCTTGTGGCAGTGGTGGCATTCCCAGAGAGCGCTCCTAAAAAGTTCGTGGCTACCACCGCAGCCACATTGCTCAGTGTCTTCCCACCAAACCCGATGTTTTGTCCTGTCACAGTGGTTATGTTGCTCGTATAGAACGCACCACCAATCACCAGGTTGCCATTCACTGTATCTCCTATCTTGTTTAAAGGCATATAGGTAAGTGCACCTGTCACGTCGCCGCTGGTCAAGGTGACCGCTCCTGTGCGGGTGTTGAAAGCGGTGACGCCTGTATTGGTCACTGTCACACTAGCAGTCTCGCTCCCAGATCCAGACACCGAGATGCCCGTACCAGCCGCAATGTCAGTCACGTAGTTGCCCGTGGTGTCGGTGCCCAGAGCCACGCTGTTCGGTTGGATGGCAGCGGCAATGGTAACGTTCGCACTGCCGTCGAAGACCACAGATCCAGACAGGTCACCTCCCAGAGCAATCGTGCGACCGGTCTGCAGAGTGGTGGCAGTGGTAGCAGTCGTAGCGGTTGTGGCATTGCCAGACAGCGCTCCTAAAAAGGTGGTTGCCTTAACAGTGCCAACTACATCTAGGGCTTGTGTAGGATTTGCGGTTCTAACACCTATATTTCCACCATCTGCAATCCTGAACACCGGGATCGTGTTGCTGACCTCATTATCATAAAAGTCAGCAACACAATAGTTGGCAGATCCACTATTGACACCTGACTGAGACACCTTCAGCGCTGGACCTTGACCACTTGAATTGGAAATAACCAAGTTACTACTTTGAGTCGTATACGTGTCCAGTGTGATCGTTTTCCCAAGCACCTCTAAATTGAGAGTACTTAGAGTTCCAAATAGAGTGACATTAGAAAGATTTGTTAAACTCTTCCCATCACAGTTCACTAATAAATTGGGACTGGTTAGCATGGCAACGGACGCCGTCGCAGCAGACAACGTCTGTACGTTGGACAGTGATTTCGCGTTCGTATTTATGTTGGTACCAGTTGGACATGTAAGGCTGCTCGTCTCAATAGCGCCTACGTTGCTCAGCACTTTGGAATTAAAGCCGATGTTTGTTCCCGGGGCAGTGATATTACATACCGATATGGTTTGCACATTAGACAAAGTCTTTGTGTTTACATTCACGTTGGTGTTTGTTGGGCATGTTAAAATGCTTGTCTCAATTGCGCCTATATTGCTCAGAGTCTTCGAGTTAAAGTTTATGTTGCTGGTGGCGTTCGCAGTTATACCCGCCGCTAATATGTTTCCCTCCACATGCAAAAGTTGTTGTGGAGCCGTCGTCCCAATCCCAATAGAGGATGACGCGCCTGTAACAATAATAGAACCTACGCTGTGAAGAGCTGCAGATAAATGTGGAGCATTTGTTCCTATGCCCAGGGTTCCACTTGTTATAATTGCCGAGCCAACTACTTGTAAACTTGCTCCAGCTGCTACACTCGTGGTGTTTATTCCAATGCTTCCACCTAAAACGCTCAAAGCTGTGTATGGTGTGATGCCCTTCAATGTAAACTCGGCAACTTCCACATATCTTCTTGCCGAGTCGTTACCTGTCGTGCCTATTCTCTGGACCACGAGTCGATAAAACGAATACGGTGTGCTGTTTACAAAGGTGTAGTCCTTTCCTGCCGCATCAACCCAGTCGATCACATTGGACCGATTATCGATGACCTCCCATCCAGGATTTGTACCAAATGTAACATTGGACCCTAGTAAGGACCATGTGTTCGGTGAGCGGTAGGTAAGACCAAGTCCATTCGCTGTAAACCCACCTATCATTCTGTAGCCGTTTACAAGAATCCGTTCAGGAAAGGCAATTTGAACCCACTCTCCTTTGATAGAACCAGACTGTAGAGTAGTAGAAGCGGCTGAAACAGCAGCAAACCCATCGGTGATTGTATATGTGTTGTCAGCAGCAACCCATCCGGTTAGAGCCGACCTATCAAATGCTTTATATGATTGATTCGGCTCTACAACGGTTGAATGGGTTGCCGTATATCCATTTGAACTTGAACTTGTCATTGCAAAAGGCGGATAGTTCGTTGTATCAGAGGCAATTTGTACACGTGTGGAAGGTGCAGTGGTTCCGAATCCGGCATTGGACCCGACCAAATACATCACCTGAATGTTGTTGCTCGAAGCTGCTGCAGCAGTCAAATCAGTAGCTGCAGCAACAACGGACCCATAGGTTTGAAAGGAATGTACCTGAGCAACATGACGCAATTGATTGGGATATCCTGCGTCACCATCTGTCAATATAATAGGGAATGTCGGACGTGTGCTCATCTCTCTGGATGGTTTCTATCATTATCATATATTCTTTTACTTTCGCATTTTGCACACGCAATGCATATATTCAGAAAAAGGTGCTAAAGGAAAATGGATGCAACAGTATAGATGAACAACCATGGCGTAAAAGAGGGGGTCGCTAGAGGTTTGAGTCAAGCGTGTGTATACGGGCTCGAAGTGCAGAAAACCATGCTGCAAGTGCACGGCAAAATGCTGTCACTATCGTGTGACAAAACAATGCGACTAATAACGAGAGGTATGTGGGAGAGTGTCCTTACGTCTGGTGTCGTGTACAGCACTTACTTTAGCATCTACAATAGCCTGCAATGGACTCCAGCTGCCGGATCAGTCGCGGCTTTCACAACTGGCTTAATGAAAGTACCCATTAGCAACTGTATGAGGACACTGCAGGCAGGGGCTGCCCCGAGTGCTTTAAAAGCGTGCAAACAAATAATGAAGGCAAAAGGTGTTCCAGGTCTTTATGCGGGTTACCCTCTGAGTGTGCTAGAGGATACAATTGAACTGGATTTACGCACGCGTCTATACTATAGTATGAAGTCATGGTTGCCGCCCGAGCTAGCAAGACAGCCTCCTGTTTGCATGGCTTTAGGGAGCATATCGGGAATGATTGCTGCCTGGTGTACCACACCATGTGACTCTATTCGGGCAATCATGGCTGTACAACAAGCATCAGCCACAACGGGTTCCCAACCCAAGAACATCGGTTCCATACCAACAGCTGTGTCGCTTTGGAAAAAAGGCGGAGTACAAGCGATGTATCGTGGTGGGACACTGCGAGCTTCCTCAAACGCTGCTAAAAGTGCACTGTTCTTCTTGTTTCTTGAAGTTTTGCAAAATCATCTTCCATAGCTATATTTTTATTTTATTCTCTATAAGATATACTAATTCAACGATGAGAGAACCCATGAAATACCCTTTAAATGTGATTGTTGCCGTCATCTCATTCTTATTTCTTTCACTCCCAGTCCTTGTGTACACATGGATTGTGAAGCTGGAGAAAACAGGATGTGAGTGCTCCAAGGACTGGCGTCGTAGCTTTATCCAGTTCTTCGTGGTCTTTAATATGCTGGTTTTAGTCGCATCGATCGTGCTGCTCTTTGTTAAGGGAGTCACAATCATAGATGCCGTCCCAGTGATCGCTTTCTGCAGTTCCATCTTTACAGCCTGCTTTGTAGTGTTTGCGATCCAGTATGTCCACCGCTTGAAGTCTGAGAAATGTGTTTGTTCTGAAGATACGCGTCGTAATGTTATGTACATATGGGCGATAACTCAAGGAATACTCATGATTATCGGCTTGCTCATTCTGGTTTTTACTGCGGTTACACTTGCTCTCATGGTTAGGAAGGCACAGTCCAATAGCAAGAAAACACTATCGAAGTAAAAAAAAAGAGAAAGATGTTTAAGAAAATGTGTGGATGAAGTATAATTATTAAAAATGTATACGGAAGAAGTTGTCAAATTTGCAAATGCGGTTGATATCGATCCTACTTGGCTCATTAGCCACATTGACAAGTTTATAACTCAAGGAGTTTCCGAAATCGAAACTGAAAAATTAAATTGTCTCACTAAATGGAAAGTAGCCTACCTAAATGAGTGTATTATTGCAAAGAAACCGCTCGCAGATGTACTGATTGAATGGAATGAAATAGCAGACATCGTTCAAAAGAATAAAGATGCATTTGATAGAATCGATAATCCGCTTGCATGCATGATGGCGAACCATCTAGTCGATCAAGTAGAAATGTATTACGAAATTGTGAAAATGGTCAAGAAGTCAGATAAGCCTTTCGCTATAGCGCTTATAAACAGGCTGCTAGACAAATACAGTACATATAAAGTACTAGACGTTGATGACTACACCATAGAAGCAGATGAAGGTTATAAAGAGCGAATGAAAAATGTGCTTCGGTTGCTGCTTGCTGACGATTAACCGACTTGAAACATCAGTGTCCCAAATATTTTTTTTAATTTTATTGTGTATAGGTTAGATACCATATGCGGGAGCCTTTAAAATACCCTGTAAATGTTTTTGTTGCAATTGTCGCGTTCTTCTTTCTTGTACTCCCGATAACAGTGTACACGTGGATAGTGAAACTAGAAAAAACGGGTTGCGAGTGCTCAAAAGATTGGCGACGCAACTTTATCCACTTCTATGTCATATTTAACATGATATTGGTCGTCTCGTCCATCATACTATTGTTCTTTAAAGGAGTCGTTATTATGGACGTGGTTCCGCTCCTTGGCTTTGCCAGTGCTGCGCTTGCACTCACATTCGTGATTGTGACAGTTCAATATGTGCAGCGACTAAAGAGAGAAAAATGCGCTTGTTCCGAAGATACGCGCCGTAATGTAATGTATATATGGGCGCTGGTCCAAGGCTTCATTTCACTGATTGCTTTGCTTAGCATGGCAGTCATGATTGCATCTATGGTTATTGCATTCCGGAAAAGAGCAACAGTCTAAAGCTAAACTAGTTACTTAGACTTATAATCGAATATAATACGGTCGCTTACAATAGAATGGATATAACTATAGAAGAAATACAACCTCAGTACTGTTACATCATTGAAAATGGCAGAGGATGCACATACAATGGATACACCGTAAACCTAAAAAGGAGGCTGCGACAGCACAACGGCGAAATAAAGGGTGGGGCAAAGAGCACAAGCGGACGTGGACCGTGGAGGTATTTTGCAGTTGTCACATGCGAGCAAGTCGACTTTACGAATGTACGAGCGCTTTCTTTGGAGTGGCATATACGTTACCCTACAAACAAGCGACCAAGACCCGCGCAATACCAACAAGTAGCCGGAAGGCTTAGGGGTCTATCTCTTGCGCTCTGTAATCCAAAGTTCAATGAGTTTCACTTTAAAGTATTCTTGCATGAGGATGGATACGACCATGTTGGAACACACGAGAAGTGGACGCAGTACAATCTTAATGAACTATTCCCCTTGGACTCGTCTACTACTACTTAAAAAGAATCACGTATGCTAATAAAATAAATAAGGCGCCTCGGTTAGGTAACAAATGTACATGTACTTCATTGCAATTTTAGCTCACTATTTTTGGAACACGACGAAACTGCTGTTGTCGTGGCGGGATGGGAAAGCGCTGGTGTTGGACGACGGACCTGTTCAATCGCCTGACAAGACACACACAATTGATCTCTCGCCTCAGCACATCAATGTGTTCAACCATTTTTTGGGTGAACATATAAAAGAACAAACACAGACGGACATCACAAGATATAATATATGGTTGAACAGCGATTGCACAAATACGGTGTGTCCTGGGTTTGGAGAGTTCCACTGGACATTCGAGGGTGATCGGTTTACAATTCATTATCGAGAGGAAGGAAAGCCCGTAGAAGGACCTGTCACCCCCATGTATTTTCAACGACTAAGCGTGCAGCATTCATCGCTTGAAAAGGTACGCAAGTTTGTGTCCTTTGCTCTTTCGTATACAAAACCAAGCGACACGACAAAAATAAAGATCTATCACAACAAGAGCTCAGGATACTGGCAGTTTCATAATACAATGTTTGCCCAGCCATTGGAGTCTATCTACATGGATCCGGTTGTAAAGACAAACTTGTGCAAACGAATCGACACTTTTATCGAGTCAAAGGAGAGGTATGATCAGTTCGGTCGCTTATATAAAATGAACACCATGCTGACGGGTGTTCCAGGTAGTGGAAAAACATCTCTGGTTAAAGCCCTGGCACTAAAGTACAAGCGCCCCTTGTACTGTATTAACTTTTCGAAGAATCTTACAGATGAAGCGCTCATCGACCTCATGTCCGACATAAAAGATAATAGCGTGGTTCTACTGGAAGACATTGATGCTTTCTTCCGTGAAAGAAAGGCACAGGATATCAATGTGAGTTTTTCTTGTATTTTAAATATTCTAGATGGCACGCTTGCGAAGGGCAATGGTTGTATGACATTTATAACTGCAAACAATCCGGACCGCATGGACCCAGCTCTGGTTCGCCCTGGTCGCATGGACGCAATCCTCAAGTTTGATTATCCAAGAAAAGATGATATTATAGCTGCTTTCAATAGTCTCGTGGGTACCGGAAAAACAAACAGTGTATCTGATAGCAAGGTGTTTCATAGTAGGGTACAAGGTGCCCGAATCAGCATGTCTGCGGTTGTAGATTACCTCTTTCGACACCCAGACGACTACATGGAATGTTTGGATGAGCTCCTGGACCAGAACCAAATTGTGCAAGAAATCATCAACGATAAGCAAGGAAAGCTCTACACCTAGGTGCGTCTACTGTTAATTTTTTAATTGATGTCTTTATTGTGTATACACATCCACATACTCGACGATGCATGAAGTCTTAGAACACCTTTATGTGGGCAATATGCAAGACAGTGAGTGCGTAGTTGATTTTGGTCTCATCGTCAATTGTACAAAAAATATTCCTTTTTCTTCGAAATCTTCTTCATGCAAACTGATAAGAGTAGATGTAGATGATGATGGAAATCCTAAAAGTACATGGGATTTATACAATGAGTTTGAAACGGTAATCCCTATTATCGACGCCGTGATTGCTTCTAACCAAGATGTGCTCGTCCATTGTTTTGCGGGAATCCAGAGAAGTTGCACCACGGTAGCGGCTTATCTTATGAGTAAAAAAAATATGTCTGCGATTGAGTCAGTTCGTTTTTTGAAGGAAAAACGGGAAATTGCGTTTCACGGTGGTGCCAACTTTATTAAAGCTCTGCTTTTATGGGAAGAAACAAAATGTATTTTATGATGAAATCTTTAATGCCAATTCTTTTTTAATTTGTTTGTGAAAAGTTGCGTCGTGATCAACCAGAACTTTTGCCAACTCTTTCAGGTTCTTCTTGGGATACTTGTTAAACTTGGCTGATGTACCGAGCATTGTAAGCACATCGCTGGTTCGAGATTTCACCCGCTTCTTATCAGCTGCATTCGGAGCACCGCCAGGGGTTTCTGATGCTCCTTCTGTTGCTGCTGCTGCTGCTGCTGCCGCTGTTGGCGATCCTTCTGCTGCTGCTGGTGTTTCTCCTTCTTCTTCTACTGTCTCTGCTTCTTCTTCTTCTTCTGCTGCTGCATCTGCTGCTGCATCTGTCCCTGCTGGTGCTGCTGTTAGTAGTAGTTGTGCTTCTCCTACTGCTGCTGCTTTTTGTAAAGTTTCAGGATTATAACCTAGTTGTGTTAATATCAAGTCTAATCCCTCGTGTATCTTTTTTTCTATATCTATATAACTCATGATACAATCTCTAATTTTTAATGCATATATTTATTACATGTAAGCAATCGTGCCTATACGAATACTTGTTTTTCTGCTTTTATGGGGGGAAGCTCATAAGATATTGTTTTTTTCACAAATTGAGAACTTTCGTTAAAAACAAAGACGTGGTCATCTTTGACTTCGGATTCTCCTTCACAAGTCAGCAGATTACTCTACCATACATAAGATGTTTTGAGAAAACTCGACTATTTATTGCTAACGAACTTGCACACAGTTGTATTGCATTTGGAGCATTGACCTTTCATCATAGTCCGTCCATTTTTCGTCGTTATCTTCTTAGGGTCTTTCATTATGCATTTGGCTTTACACTTTACACAATAGGCTTCCATGAATTCAATTGTTATACTGTGTTCGTAGAAATTAATCTTTTCATTGTTGATTTCTTAGGTTGAAAAACGTTTGATTTATTCTATTTTTCAATCTGCATTCGACAGTTGATGTTCATGGCTTCTAATTCTTGAAAGAGGAGTTTGCAAGCATACGGAAGGCGCACTTGACGCACGTCGTGATCAGCACACCCTTTGCAAATAAATAAATTTTGTTCAGGGTTGGCAATCGCAAACATCCCACATTTGTGACACACAAATCCTCGGTAGTTGTCAGAAAGGTCCAACATACGCTCTTTCAGAAATGACGCAGCTCCATGACCTAGGACACAGTCCTTTTCCATCTCACCGAATCGCAAACCACCTGCGCGTGCTCGTCCTTCCGCAGGCTGCCTAGTTAGCATCGTCACGGGACCCACGGAGGACCTGGCGTACACCTTGTCGGCAACCATGTGTTTGAGACGTTGGTAGTAGGTGGGTCCGATAAATATATCGACGTTCATTTGCCGACCCGTCCGTCCATCATACATAATCTCGTTTCCATGCCGTTGAAGTCCTGAGCGCTCCAGAAGGGTCGCAATATCTTCTACGCCACATCCATTGAATGGCGAGGCGTCACCGCGTCTCCCCATGGCGACTCCTGCCTTGCCCATCACACACTCCATCAGCTGCCCGATTGTCATGCGACTGGGGATGGCGTGAGGGTTCATGATAATATCCGGGACGAGTCCGTCTTTGGTGAAAGGCATGTCCTCTTGGCTATACAACATTCCCAATGTCCCTTTTTGCGCAGCAAATGAAGCAAACTTATCTCCAACCGTAGGTCGTCTGTAGTCACGCGTTTTTATCTTGGAGAAAGTGTATCCCTCACCATTTGTGCCAGTTAATACTGCATCGATATAACCGGTTTCGCCTTTTCCTAACGGTTTCACGTTTCTTACTTGTTCATTGGTCTCGCCTATGTGGCTGCCCATCGTCTTCCCTACCAAGGCATCCCCATAGGTAACCCGCTCGTTTTTTTTAATGAACCCGTCTGGACCATGACGGGATGGATGTAGCCCGGGATCAGATCCCACGTTGGGATGACAGAAGAATTGCTCTTCGCGTGTAAGTGCATTTCGAAGGCAGACGTCCTTGTGTGTTTTAAAATGGGTACTGCAAAAGAGACCGCGATCAACTGCACTCTTATTCACAATCACACTATCTTCCTGATTGAAACCGCTGTACGTCATGATGGCAACAATGGCGTTTATTCCCGAGGGCAAATCGTCTACATGAATGTGCTTGGCTACACGTGTTCTCGCTAGTGGTTTCTGTGGATAATGAAGCACGTGGGCTACTGTGTCAAAACGACGGTTGAAGTTGCTTGCGTATATCCCGATAGCCTGTTTGCCCATGCTTGCTTGATAACAGTTTCTAGGAGCTTGGTTGTGGTTGGAAAAAGGAATACTACCCGCCATCACTCCATACATCGCCATAGGGTGCAGTTCACAGTGCGTTGATTTTGAGGTTGCTGCTGCTGCTGTTGCTGCTGCTACAGGGAATAATGCCACCATTGCGTGGTTTATTTCTTCTACGTCCATGTACTCGATCGTATATGTAGCCAGGTTGTGTAGTGGTCTACGCATCCGCCCATCATCCGTGTTCACATGAATGATACCCGTTGTTATATTCCAAAATACAGATATAGAATCAGAACGAATATCTTTCATCTGTTTTAATCGTTGATAGAGAACATTTGGGACACGATGATAGCCTATCATGTTGCCGTTTAGCATCACACAGACATGCAACGGGTTGCCCATCTCTTTCAAAGATCGCATTCTATTAGCACTAGTCGCAGTTGATTCTAACAAAGTATGAGATAGTACGACACCGCATTCTTTTTCCATTTGTTCCATTGTTGCAATGTGGTTGTCTCTTGAGGCTGTTGTAACTTGAGTCGTAATAGCCAGGTTTTTCACCAGTCCCACTGCACCACCTTCGGGTGTTTCAGCTGGACATACGATACCAAACTGACTGATATGAAGCTTTCTTGGCTGCAACATTTTTCCCGTTTTATCTACATAGCTGCTTACTCGACGGAGATGCGAAAGTGTTCCTATGTACGTCAGGCGACTTAACGATTGCGATATGCCCTGCCTCGACTCCTTTACATCCAATCCCCAATTTCCAGTAGAAAGAGCATAATGGAATCCGGTGTCGACGATTTTACTCTTTACGTACTTTTGTATATTTTCAGCATTTAGAACAATGGCTGGATCTCGCTGGAGCATGGTTTTCATGTCTTTTATTATTTTTCCATAGCACTGTCGAAAGAGAGAGGACATAAGGGCACCCGAAGTATTTAGGCGCTTATTGATGTAGCTGTCACGATCGTCCCAGTCTCTGTATCCAAGGTGAGTAGCAAGGAGCAGATGCGTCATGTAACCGAGATACAAGGCTTTTTGACAAAACAAAGGTCCAGTGTGTGGTAAAAACTCCGTCTGTAGGACGCCCATCACCAATTCGTTTATTCTAGTTGGTTGATCTATATACTGCTTGGGCTGTCCTGTAAATATCATGACCCTTGCAATAAAATCTATCGATGTCTGTTGCGTAAACGTTTCTGCAGCTTCAATACTTTGCTTGAGGATGTCGATTAAACGATCGTTCTTCGTGAGGAGAGGGTCGTCGAGCAATATGTAGTGCAGGATTTCGAGATCAGACTCGACACCCAGAGCTCGAAACAGAACAAAAAGAGGTATCTGGGCGCTTGTGCGTAAAAACTGCCCAGATGCCTCAATGGTCAGCGTCGCTTCATTCAACGTCAGCGAAAACAGCTTGGGTACTGAAAACGTCAAGTTGTTAGAGCTACGTACACTTGCGACTGGGTTCTTTCCAGGCGGTGGCTTAAATATAAGTGTTTTGTTATCAGCAATACGCTCTTGGCTAACGAGACACTTTTCATTTCCATGGACAATAAAGTAGCCACCAAGATCGAGAGGGCATTCAGTACTATGTCCCGTCGATAAGTTGCACATCTTTGACTTGAGCATCACAGGGATACTACCAAGTAGCACACTCGTAACATGCTGCTCCTGTGGTGTGACTGTATTGGTGATACTCATGTCTACTGAAAGACAGGATGCGTACGTGAGATTACGCAAGCGAGCCATGTCCGGGACGAGCATCTGGTTAGACCCATCCTTGTGTTGAAAAAGAGGACTGTTCATACGTGGGTTAGAGACTACTATTCTTGTTATTTGGCGGAAATCTTGGATAGTATCATCGAAGTCATGATATAAGACAATCGGGTTGAAACCGCAAATGATGTCATTTATCTTTTGATCCACAAAGTCATTGTAGCTTTCTATATGGTGGGCGACCAGTTTCGTGTTGTCACTTAAGACTCCGTCAATCATCGTAGTCATGCTTAGGAGGGATACTTCAGAAAATGAAATAGAAATTAAGTAAATGTGATGGGAGTGGGTAGGCGAGATGAGGCTTTGAGATGGGGCTGAAGGCGCACTTACCAAGCGGCATATTACCAAGATATAAAGAAGATGCGATGATACTCTATGTAATGAATGCGTGACGACATTGCTGACTTGTTGGGTGAAATCGATCTTCTATGCGATGAACTTGAACAACTTCAACGAAGACGACAGATACGGGTTACAGTGAGTGAGAGTGACCTCATATATGCGTGGATTTGTATTTTGATTTTAGAATTTAGGAAAAAATATAACCATCCGATGTGGCCTTTTATTGTGTGTCTTGTTTCAAAGATGATGGATCGATTCTTTTGCAGCTTTCAAAAAGCAGTTACTTGCAGAATGCAACCAACCGAAGCGGGCGCTTCATCATCTTGTCATTAAAGATACGAAGACCGAACTCTGCCGCCATACTTTCCACTTTTACCGATACAGGCAGAAGAGAAAACACGAACACATCTTTATCGACCAAATCGAGCACGTCGTTGGCAAATTGTACTAGGTCGCTGCGACTGGTGTAGTTACGTGTCCATATCGAGTTGAGAAAGACGATACTGTCAGGCTCGATGGGATCGGTGTCTTTTACCATAGCCACTTTTTTGTCAAAGATCTTGTTTAAGTTGTGTTGCACTCGATTGAAGCGCGCGCCTTTCTGTTCCATATTAAAGACCCGCGAAAAGTGCTTAGAAAGCGCATATGATAGAGCACATATGCAATGGCTCTTGACATAGACAGGAACACTATGATCAAACATGACTTTGTTGACATCCATGGCAACCCTCTCGGCGATGTATAATGAAACACATTCATTTAGATCATCTCGTGTAACCAGTAGCTGTGAAAGGTCTCCACGAAAATAGGTTTTGCCTTTAAAGAAGGCGTTCTTGTCTTCCATGGTGGCTTGTTTTTTTTCATCATCATCTTTCTCTGTATGCTTTTTCTCTTCCTCTAGCTCCCCCTGTATGTACTCGATTGCAAATGCGGCGTTGCTGCTCTTCGTATTGATGTACTGATTGACGATGGGAAGATTATTCAATGTAACCAAAAGCCCAGTACAAGGATCGTCACTAACCTCTTCTATCTGATAGCGAGGGTATTGATAGGGCTTGATATGCATTTCTGTTTTCTTTGCATAATAAGTTGGGTGTCGAATAACCAGTTCATTATTATTGTTGTTTTCGTTTTCATTATACGCAGTGTACGCGATAGCAGGGGTGTTCGCCTGTTTGTCAAAAAGAAGACGATTTGCGAGGCGCTTTGTGATAGACAAATTAATATTCGACAAATCTACAGTAACAGCATCATAACAATTAGACAGCATTATGAATGAAACGAAAATACAGAATACAAAATATCAAGGAAAAATATCAAGGAAAAATAATAATGAAGTGTGATGATGGTTGGGAAGGGATATATACAGTCGAGTCGAAGTCATCATCATCAGTTTTACCGAGGCGTTGCTTTACAATCATTACCAAGTCTATCTATCTACTAACTTTTCTTCATCGAATGTGATATTGCATTCTCCTGTGCCACAAGGTGGGATTTTGCCCATGATAACCGTCGACGATATGCCATTGATTGGATCCAGATCACCGAAAAATCCAGCCTTCACCAACGTGTCGGTGGTCTCTTCAAAGGAACACTTCGTGAGGGGCGATGCATTATTGCGGTGAATTCCAAAGCGGTCCACAGAAGATAAAGACCCCGTGACCGTCATAAGATCGGCTAAAAGATATAGATGCCGCTTACTAATAGAGCTGTCTTTGATGACCTCGCCGATCTCATTTAGAAAAGCGCTTCTTGCTGCCTCAATACCGAATACTTGTAAGATTTCGTTCACATCATTTGACACTGTTCGCGTGTTGTCTACATTGGGAAGTGCTAACACATCCACTAAGTTGGTCCCTTGCGTATCCAGGACCCATGTGTCTGAAAGCTGCCGGATCGAACTGTTTTTGACTTTACGTATCCCCTTGACATGAACTGCCGATACATGTAAAGAAAAGGCGTTTTTAAGACTTTGGACAGTTGGGCGATTGGAGATACTGATCATCTTTTCTCGAATACGAAAAACAGCTGACTGGTTATCATCAGAAAATGTGCAGCATAGTGCACTCGCGGGCATAGAAACAACTTCGAGTAGCTTGTGATAGATATCAAGCATCGTAAGATCGTGTTGCAACATCTTGAATTTATCCATCTCGATACGCATAACCCAATTTGATACGTCCATACCATCAGCCGTCGTCGGCTCTTCAAACAGGGCATTCATTTTCATAAACTCAACATCGTCTGCAACTGCAGTAAATAAATGGGATTGATTTTCACTGATTGGGTCCCAGTATACGCTTGTTTTGTGTACCAGATCAATAAAGGCGACACATGTTATGTCCCTCGATATTCGTTGAACTTGTTTTTTCAGTTCGAGTGGCACCAAAACCTGCTGCGTATTGATGTCACGCAGACTAGGTGGTATTCCCAGCGGGTTGGGACATAGATCTGTGTCTGGATAAACTGTCAGCGATGGCTTTTTCATATGTTTCGATGCCGATAGCAACTCTTTCATTCTTGGAATACCACGCGTGACCCCGATCTTTTCAGCGATTCCGCACGAGTGAAAACTATTCAAAGTCAGCTGGGTCGTATCTTCGCCAATTGATTGAGCAGCAACAATCCCAACCATTTCTCCAGGCATAGCAATGGACTCCTTATAGCACTTCTGTATCTGCAAAGCCAGATCGTCTAGTACTGTCTTTGTTTGAACGTAATGATGAAGCTGCTTTGGAGACAGGTAGGCGCGCAGCAAGATGCTGAGGAAATGGGGCTGCTGGGACTGCTGGGGCTGATGTATTCGTTCTAGATTTACCCTTAGTTGGTCGATTACTTCGAGTACATAAAGAGGCTCCAATTTATCAACTGTAGACACTTCGCGAGCCTTTGCCTTTTCTAAAAGACGTTGAAATGGAATCGCGTACTGAATATACTCTTGACTCCTAGACTTGTTCAAGAACTCTTTGTCTTTTCTAATATCTTGATAGTGCGCCTCCAAGCGACTGCAACTATTCAAGTCGAACTCATCATCGCACATCAGATACATATCTTGCAATTCCTGGTCTGTGAGTGGGAAAGGGTGTTTTCGTAGATACGGAATGAACTGTTTCTCCACCCTTGTACCATCCAGACCATCTTCACCGTACAGAAATTGAACAATGGACTTGCTCGCATTGCGCACACTGTAATCGTGGGTAATTTTTAAATCCTCCAGAGCCTTCACAAGGCGCCGTTGAATGTACCCACTCTCGGACGTCTTAATGGCTGTATCGATAACTCCTTCTCGTCCTGCGACAGCATGAAAAAAGACTTCGTGTGGATTTAAACCAACAAGGAAAGAGCTGCTAACGAATCCACGTGCTGCGACGCCATCGTCATACCTGCTGAAACAGGGCAAGGTGCGATGGGTAAATCCGTAAGGAATCCTTTTTCCATCCACGTTTTGCTGTCCCACTGCACACATCATCTGGGCTACGTTGTGTTCATTGCCCTTGGCTCCACTGCGAATCATGTTGATCATCCGATTGGTTGCCCCACTTACTTGTTTTTTGATGACTTCGCCTGTCTCTCGAGTTATAACACCAAGCTTCGAAAGGACAAGGTCTTCTATATGGTAACAGACAGGTTTTCCACAGCTGTTGAGTTTATTTCCCTTGACAACTTCACTAAGAACTTTATCTACCTCTTCCCTAGCAGAGGAGATTGTTTTCTGGAGATTGCACAACGTATCCGTCGGTAGTAGAAGATCACTGATGCCGCAACTGAAACCATGCGTCATCAGCCAGCGACAGATGATCCTTTGTGCACTATCCATAAAATCCATGGTTCGCTGCGATCCATAGTCTCTTGTAAGTATTGGTAACAGATATCCATTGACCGTGTGTTTGTCCAAATCCTTGTGTTTCTTTGTAAGGTTCAAGTCTGGCAAAAGTGAAAAAAGAACCTCGCTGGTGCGTTGTGTTGGTACCGCGGCTGTGTTTGTTTGGTTGGCACCACTTGCACACATTTTCAAGTTTGCTGCGGTTTTGTCATCCACAAAAGAACTAAGACCAACTGATCCGAGCAAGTAGAGACCAGTCAAAACATCTTGAACAAAAGTAATGATGGGATTGCCTGTCTTGGGACTGAGCAAGTTGTGCCGAACAGCGGTTAGATCCATCAATTCGCAGGTAGCTACGATTGATTGAGGATTCATGACATTCATCTCATCGCCGTCAAAGTCCGCATTGTACGGAGAACAACAAGTTGGATTCATTCGGAAGGTATCAAATGCCATGACACGCACCAAGTGTTGCATCATGCTCATTTTATGAAGGGACGGTTGCCTATTGAAAAGCACCGCGTCTCCCGTAGACAAGTGTCTGTGAACCACGTCACCAAACTCCAGAACCAAGTGTTTGCGATCTCCGTATTTAAGTGACACGACGCGCTTATCGAACGCCTTCACAATGTAGTTGGCGCCGGGATGAATATCGGGACCAGCACGGACAAGTTGTTGCATCTCAGCTATGTTCATTCGGTTAACCTCCTCTGGTACAGTTAGTGTCTTGGCAACGAGAAATGGGACTCCCAGCTCCCCTGTGCTGATGTAAGGGTCGGGTGTGATGACTGACCGTGCAGACTGGTCCACTCGCTTTCCATTCAAGTTGCCACGAATACGCCCTTCCTTGTGCTTGAGACGGTCGCTGATGGTTTTTAGCTTGCGCCCATTGCGGTGTTGAGAAGGTGGTAAATTCTTTTGCCCATTGTCCATGAAGGTGGCGACGTGGTATTGAAGCAGTTGGGTCAGGCTCATGATCGCTTCTTCATTGACTACCTCTTTTTGCATCTTTTCATTTATCTGGTTGTTAAACTTTATGATGTCGCTTAACTTATGCGTCAAATCATCTTCGCATCTCTGTCCATTGTAAGTCACCACACTGGGTCTGACAGCAGGAGGAGGGACAGATAGATGGGTCAAGATAAGCCACTCTGGTCTGCACCACTTTGGATTTATACCCATTATATCTAGGTCATCGTTGGACACCTGTTGAAAGATGCGCAGTACATCCATAGGAGACAGTTCCTGTTGTGTGAACGTATCTACCACTGTTTTGTCTACTGGCATGAATTGCATCATAATTTTTAGTTTTCCCAAGCCATCTGCAAGCCACTTGGTCGGCTGCTTTGCACCACAACCGCCTATACCTGGGTCACATTGCTTTACTTTTGCACAAAGCTTTTGAATCACATCCCATCTTTGTCTGGCAGATAGGGGGGATGTGACTTTGTCTTTGTTGGTTTGATCGCCGACCACAAGCAACTTGGAGCAACGGAAGCATACACACTTCAGGATCCTCTTTACTTGATCATGCAACATAATGTTAAACACCGGCTTTGCGAGAACAATATGTCCAAAGTGACCAGGACACAATGCATGCTTCTGCTTGCATGTCGCGCATAGCCGCGTATGATCGAGGACGCCCATACGTGGATCAAAGAGACCACCACCATTTACCAGCTCAACTTCGGCTGATTTTATCTCCACAACAGACCGTGTCACAATCTCCTCTGGTGACATCACACTAAATTGAATGCTGCATATGCTGTCTATCTCTTGATCATATGAAAGCTCTTTATAAATAGACATGATTGAAAGAGGGATTAAATAAGTAAAAGAAGGTGTATGGGAAATGTCATATTCGACGCAATTTTATTCTATTTTTTTACCGACCTCTAAACCTACCGGTTTGTTTCTTTCTATATTCCTCTCAACTCTTGCTTTTGCTAATACTTGTTTTACAGAAGCTTCTTTCTCCTGATATATCAGAGTATGTTTGAGTCCTTGTCCTTCTTTCGCGTTTAGATCAGGGATCCGTCCTTTTCTTCCTGTCTCCTTTTCATCAGACGCGCTATCAGATTCGTGTTCTTTATCTTGTAAAGCACATTTAACATCTGAGAGCATGTTGTCAATGTCGTCTTTGTTTTTATGTATGTTGTCTTTGAACAATTCATAGTCGATAGACGCCTTTTGTAATATTTTTTCAATTAAAAACCAGTTGCTCTTGTATCTGTTTATGCTTTCCTTCCACACAACACAGTCTGAAGAAACATCACATATTTTTGCTCCTAATATAGGCAATAATCGGTAGATGATTAGTTTGACAACTCGCTGATCCAACTTAATTTTTCTATGACTACAATACCGCGGACCACGTCCCATCAACTGGATAAAATCCATAAAATCGACCATCGAGTCTACTGCGTGAATATACTTGATATGGTTCATGTCCACGCCCTTGTATGACTCTTTGGTTCCAATAATAACTTTGATGTGTGCACCACCACTGTTAGTTAGCAGGTTGGTGACTCGTTTTGCATCTTCAAGTTGCACAGTTTTTAGTTTGTCGCCGCTATACGTTCGATTGATATTTTGCCTCGTCGTAGAAATATTGTCAATCATAATAAACTGTTTGGATTCGTTGTTTTTGGATTTTATATAGGGGTCGCATTTCGCCGTTTTTTTGTTCACATTGCAATTGGGTACATATTGAGTCATGCTGTGGTCGCGTTCAAGAAGATATGCAATGATGCCCGCTGTGATCTTTGACGACGTATATACATAATGTTTGCCTTTATTCTTCTTGTCTGCAATAAATTGGATAAGCTTTTGTATCTTTGGACTTACTACGATAATATATTCGCCACGTCCGTCACTACTATGCAGATACGTTTCCTTGCTTGCCCTTAGTTCTCTTTCCAAATCGCCCTCTTCTTTTCCTTTTTCCAGTTCAACGATGACTATGTGTTCGTCGTCTTGATTTTTATCCCCTTCTGAAGAGGAGGAGGAGGCTCCTCCGTTCTTCTTTTCTATCTTGTTTCCTGTACGAATGAAAATAGCGTTGGTTGCCTCTCTGAGAGTACGATAGAACCGGTCCTTCTTTTCAGCAGTATACGTAAACTCTGGATCATTTCCATCTTTCTTATACTTTTTTCGATTCATCCCCTCCTCTTCATCATAACATACGTGACTAAATTGACTAAATTTTGACAACACATTGCAGTACTCTCGTTTATATACTGGATGGTTTTGATTCATTACACAACAATCAATCTTTATGTCCATCCTAGCGAAGTGAGAATAATCTCCTAATAAGTAGGCATACGACACCAACCCTCTTGCTTTTTCCAATAGTTTACTTTCATTGTCATTCACTTTGAATTTGGTTGAATCTCCTGCAATAACATTTAAGATGTCTATAATTTCCGATTTTGTCTCTCCTGGAGTTGCTGTCATGCCGAGTACCCATGTAGTTTTTGGGTCTCTTTTCTCTTGTAGAAATCGCTTTAGATTTTCGTAATCTTTGGCATATCCTTTTTCCGACTCGGGTGGCGATAAAAGTAGCTGTATCTCGTCTATAATAAACACAGCGTGCTTACAGTGTGTGTCCGTATACTTAAAAAGTTTTTGATCATTTGCGAGCTTTGTGAAGGTGTGCAATTCTGTACGGTCTAATTTTTTAAATTGATCCATCGACTTTCCATCTTTAATGATTGATAAATAGCCCGCGCGTAGGCGTTCTCGAATATGCCTTGCTACCCGGTCGATGATTTTGCCTGTTATCTTAGCATCCGGTTGCACATAAAAAGGAAGACAGAACTTTTTTCCTTCTTTATCAGTATACGTATCTAGTTCACGGTCCCTATTTTTCATGTAATCTCGAAACCTTGAAAAATAGTGTAATGCATAAAAAGCAAGTTTTTTAATATTATTTGACTCCTGGTTCGCTTTGGTGCTTACAGAGAAGATGGGTATGGGTTTTCTGTCTGATGTCTCGTTGTGCCAAAAGGCAAGGATTGTGCAAAGCGTGAGCAATGTTTTTCCAGCTCCTGTGCTATGAATTGCCAGCAGACCAGGAGTCTGTACTTTGCCTTGCGCCCTTAACTGTGCCATCGCATAAACGACCGTTTGATGTATTTGGAGCTTGTTGGTATGGTTCTCCTCGTTGCATCCATCTACCACACCTTGTGCCATAATATCGAGCTCTTTTTTCAATGCTGGCTGACCTTGTACATATTTACGTTCAAGAAACAGTGGATATTGAGATGTCAGACTGAACAGATTGTTTATCGTGTTCTGAAAGGCAGGCTTTGTCGGGTCCAAATTATTATATTCCGACCTTGTCTCCACGTTCTTACGAACGTCACGTTCACTATCTTCGAGTAGTCGAATATGATCATGTTTTGCCTTCTCTTCCTGGGTTTTTCTTTCTTTTTCCAACCTTTTTTCTTGCTCGACTTGCTCAAATTGCTCTTTGGCTAGCAGTTTGTCTTGCTTGTCTAACTCTTTGTCTAGCTGTTTATCTTGCTTGGCTTGTTCTGCTTGCTGTTTTGCTTGCTCATTCGCCAGATTAGCTTCCAACCTTGCTTGTTGTTTGGCTTCCTGTTTGGCTTGCTTGGCTAGCTGTCTGGCTTGCTCATTCGCCAGATTAGCTTCCAACCTTGCTTGTTGTCTGGCTTGTTGTCTGGCTTGCTTGGCTAGTTGTCTGGCTTCCTGTTTAGCTTGTTTGGCTAGCTGTCTGGCTTGCTCATTCGCCAGATTAGCTTCCAACCTTGCTTGTTGTTTGGCTTGTTGTCTGGCTTGCTTGGCTTGTTGTCTGGCTTGCTTGGCTTGTTGTCTGGCTTGTTGTCTTGCTTGTTGTCTTGCTTGTTGTCTGGTTTGTTTAGAATCCACCTTGTCTTCGGCAATGAAATGTGTCAATTTGGTTTCAGAACTACTTTTGGTTGACGGTATTCTTTCTTCTGATAGCGCCATCAATACTCTTTTCCAATTTAAATGTGTTACGTTCTTGGTGCGAATTATTAATATTTTAACAAATATAGTACTTATAAGTCATAAAAACACAACTATAGTGTACAACTCTCAAAAACTATAGAAGGTCAAATCGCAGTTGAAATGCATAATGAACTAGTTAGGATATAAAGAGAAACTTCGAGTCTTACGTAATAGAAAGCAAGTATGGAAAGACAATCACAAGATGATGAAGAACAAGACTACTTACCACAAAGGCTACTCGTCACCGGAGGTTGTGGCTTTATCGGGTCCAATTTTATCAATCATATTAGGCAAACGTACCCTGACCTTGTCATCGTGAACTTGGACCGTCTTGATTATTGTGCGTCCGAAGAGAATGTATTGGGATATAACACGGATCCCAACTATCATCTAGTCGTGGGAGATTTGAACGACAAAGACCTGATTTTAGGCATCCTGGCAAAGCACGAAATTACAGAGGTATGTCACTTTGCCGCGCAGACTCACGTTGACAACTCGTTCGGCAATTCCCTTCAGTTTACTCGAGACAACGTCCTTGGTACCCACACACTTCTTGAATGCTGCCGAGTATACGGGGGCATCAAGCGGTTTGTTCACATGTCAACAGATGAAGTATACGGCGAAGTGGACGAAGACCATCCAGGGTGCAACGAAAAGAGCCTATTGAATCCAACAAACCCTTACGCCGCAACGAAAGCAGGGGCGGAGTTCATTGCCCATAGCTATTACTACTCTTTCAAAATGCCCATCATTCTTGCGCGCGGCAACAACGTGTATGGACCTCGTCAGTATCCCGAGAAACTTATCCCCCGGTTCATATCCATGCTCCAACATGACAAGCAATGCCCCATCCATGGACTGGGAGACACACGGCGCAATTTTATCTATGTGGATGATGTTTCGCAAGCTGTGGAAGTCATCTTGAAAAAAGGAAGGGTCAATAGTGTTTACAATATTGGTACAAATAATGAAAGAAGCGTCATGGATATTGCACGGGAACTTGTCTCGTATTTTAAACCAGGAGATCCGCTGGAGTATTGGATTACCTACGTGGAGGATAGAAACTTTAATGACTCGAGATATGCCATTGATGCGTCCGAGCTGCAACGTCTGGGCTGGACAGAACAAATGAACTTTGAAGAAGGATTGATATGTACAATTGACTGGTATGAAAAAATGTATGGTCGGGATGACATATAGGAATGTTTATTCGGGAGTTGCACTGTCCGACGGACGGAATGAATCGTGGTCTACTGGGTTGTGGGTAGAGGCGTGCGTAGAGCCGTAGGTAGAGATTGGTGCGTCCGCCTTCCACTCGATGAAAACAGGAAAGCTGCTGATTGCATTTGCAAAGGCTTCATCGTTTACCTTGATATTGAAGGGTAGTATTTCATTAAGGACAGACTTGGCGAATTCAATCTCACCAGCCGCGATTCGTTTCACATCTTGTTGTAGCCTTTTCGCATTTAGAGAACGCATGCTCTCTAGGCGCTGTCGTCGTGCATCCAGTCGCTTTTGGAACTGGTCAATTGAGGGTCGGGTAGATGATGCAAAGATGAGCATGTCACTATTCTACTTGTTTAGGATATTTGTTTTTACTACTTTGTTCGAGAAAGCATATTCTTCTTTTCCTATATATCACAACAAACAATGCCATATAAGCTGATGTTGCTGCATCATCGCAACGGACAAGTAAACATACTCTTTAACCGCAAATTATTTTAGGAAAAGTACTTAAAGATTGTTTATGTATACTCATATGTGTGGGAAACCTATTCAACAATATTGTTGTATTCCACTCCCTGTATTTTTTTCACTGTAAAGTGACAGGTTTCCCGAGTGGTCAAAGGGGGTGGCCTTAAGTAGAAAAGCCTTAAGAATAGCCATTGCAATTGCTTCATGGGTTCGAATCCCATACCTGTCACTATATTTTACACCATTGAAACGTTAGCGATCGCTGTGATAGTTTGGTTGGGAGGTCGAGCAACCTAGAGGGAGCTGATCTAACAGCAAAATAAAAATTACGAAAAACTACTTAAGGATAGATACACTACAGTGTATGGGTAGTGATACCCAAGCGTTCTTGCCCGAGCGGTTAAGGGGGCGCCCTGCTAAGGCGTTGTGCATTGCACGCGTGTGTTCGAATCACACAGAACGCGACTGACCGGTTAGCTCAGTAGGTTAGAGCGAGCGGCTGTTATATATAACAGAGCACCGCTAGGTCGATGGTTCAACTCCATCACTGGTCGTCTATTTTTTAACACGTCTATGAAGTAATGTATCCGTCCATGTATACGCAATGTTTGTCATTGAAGCTACGAAGCGTATCGAATAGTTTCGAAGGCGCCAAGCCTCCATCAAACAAATTTAATACTTTTTCGAACTTTATCGTTAATGAAATACATAATACATTGCCATATAGTAAGGCAAATGCATAGACCAGCGAATGCAGGGACTTCAACCCAACCCGTGAAAGCTGTATATGTAAATAAACAAAACCGAGTGTGGAGAGTATGGCGGTTTATAGGAGAGTCACAGCTGCGGACCCTGTCTTTTAATTTTGAAAAACAAACGAAACCCGCACTTCCATCCACTTATGGGGCGTGGTTGAGAAACGAACTGATTGAACTCGGACCTGCATTTATAAAATTGGGACAGTTCCTCTCCACTCGCTCTGACGTATTTGGGAAAGAAGCTGTGGCGGAACTGTCCAAGCTCCAGGACTCCATACCAGAGATTCCCGTCACTGACATATATTCTGTCATCGATGGAGAGCTGGGGCGTCCATGGCAAGAAGTGTTTGAAAGCATTGAGTCAAAGAGCTTGGCTTCCGCCTCTATCGGTCAGGTCCATTTAGCCCGGTTGCGAGGGGGCGACGAGTCAGCTCAGGTTGTTATTAAGGTCCAGAAGCCAAACGTACAAGATATGATTGAACATGACTTGAAGACCTTAGGTGATGTGGTTCGCATCCTGAGTTTTTTCCAACCACAAAGAGGAAACGAGTTCAAGAGCATCTTGCAACAATATGAGACCTTTTTGTCGTCAGAGCTCGATTTTGTGAAAGAAGCTGGCTACATGGATTTAATGAAAAAAGAGTTTGAGGGATTCCGAGGCGTGTACATACCAAAGGCTTATCGGTCCCTTTCCACAAAACGTGTCTTGGTGATGGAGTATGTTCCATCGATCAAGATCAACGACATCAAAGCAATGCAGTTGGCAAACATAACCACCAGCCGCGTGGCGACCAACCTTGCACAGACATTTTTGTACATGATTGTATATATTGGGGTGGTGCACTGTGACCCACATCCGGGCAACTTGGGACTATTGAATGACGGCGAGACCATTGTTCTCTATGACTTCGGCAACGTCGTCTCGCTTGGAGACGAGTTTAATAAATATATTTTCCAGTTGGTTTTCGCTGTAGCTCAAAAAGATGTAGATGAATTTGTGGAGCTATTGCTCAAGCTGCGCATTGTGGAGATGAAGGAAGAGATTGATTTAATAGAACTAAAAGCCTTCTTTGTCTACTTCTTCGACTACCTTGATTCACTAGATTTTGAGTCGTTGCGGCAATCCATTGTGAACAACGAATCCATTGCAAATGCTCAGCTATCTTTGCGGATTGATCAGAACTTTCTGTCGTTGTTCCGCGTGTTTTCTCTGCTGGATGGGACGTGTCTTGAACTGGATCCGGACTTTAGCTACATACAAGCTTTGCAACCGTTTTCCGATGAAGTCATACGAAATCCATCATTCGTGGGGAATCGTATGATGAAGGACGTCTCTAAACTGGGAACGTATCCCAGACTTTTGAAGAACACTGAAGTCAATCTAATGAAGCTGGATAAGCGGGTAAAAGGAATGTCGAATGATAATCACTTTGCTTACGTGACGCTTCTAGTAATTGTATTGGTAGACAACTGCGTTGATAGTGGAAATACTACCATGCGAGTAGCCTTTACTGCAATAGGTATCATGATGGCTTTTATATGGTCTAAATTGAAAAAATAATACGTATTGGATGGCTTCTTATTTTTATTATAACGATAATGTACGTTTCACTACTGTATGCGTAATATGTATATTACTGCATACAACTCTTAGCTTTGCTCAACGCTAACATCTAAGGGAGGTTTAATTTACAAACCTAGAGGGAGCACTCTCATGACTCTGATCGAGACATGCCCGTCCGGTAAGGTCCTCCTACTCCAGGTGGAGACAGTTCATAGAAGGGTTGTGAGCAAATCACAGGGCTAAACGACTACCCTCATACACTCACTATATACGGGAGATAAATCCTTAAGTCATGAGTAAAGTTTTACGTGAGGAGGAGGAGGTGGACACGAACAAAATTTGATTACATATTTTAAATATCATCTGTACTTAAGAGCGCAAAGACAAGACATTTCGAAGCATGCAACGTGTATCAGTCAAGTGGAACCAGAACTTTTGTGAAGCCATGGTTATTCGAAAGCAAACATTAACAGCTCTGCATAAAAAGTTGGTGGGACAAGGTATGAACGCGAAAACCATGTTCGAAAAGGCGACCGCGTTCCAAGAGGCGTCGGGGGTCGAATATAAGCTCAATCAGCTGCATATGCTTACGTGTATTCACTTCATTGATTGTGAACAAGACATTGAGTTCGATGACAGTGGCTTCTATGGAGATGCGATAGCCAACAGAATCTACGAAGTCTAGACTAGTTAGGTAGGGAGCTTGGTAAATCTCGCTCTGTGCCCATATATAAGGAGACATGTACATAAAATATGAAGCAGTTGTTTTTACACTTTGAACATCAAGATACGTACATCGATGAACAAACTCCAGAACCTACACAATAAGACGCAAGAGGTCAAGACCGAGGAGCTCCCATACAATCCGGTGAATGTTTTACTGGGAGAAGAGGACCTCAAGCAGTTGTTGCACGAGAATGGTCTGTCCGGGGTTTCCTTTCACAACATCAACATCTATCGAAACGCATTTGTGCACCGTTCGTATTGTACTATGAAGAATGATGACTTTATCACGGGGAATGACCGGTGTCCAGAGGGTTGTCTTCCTTTGCAAGAGATGTCCTATGAGCGACTGGAGTTTCTCGGCGACGCCATCCTCGGCATGATTGTAGCCCGTTACCTCTACGAGCGCTACCCAGACCAAGCGGAGGGCTTCCTTAGTAAAATGAGAACAAAGATTGTGAATGGAAAGATGCTGGGTTCATTGGGAGGAAAGATCGGTCTGGACAAATGGGCGATAGTTTCCAAGCAAGTGGAAGACATGCAGGGGCGGCGCAATTACAAGACGCTGGAAGACATCTTTGAAGCGCTGATTGGAGCCATTTATATGGACTTTCAAACGGAGCAGGATATGGTAGATCTTCCTCCGGGCATCCCCCTGCCGTTTGGTCCTCTCACTGGATCGGGGTACTATGTAGCAGAACAATGGGTTGTTCACATCCTTGAGAAGCACATTGACTTTGCTGAGTTGGTAGCTGCGCGCACCAACTACAAAGACCAACTTGTCCGCCACATGATGCACGCCCTACAAGATGCTCCGCGCTTCTTTGAAGTGAGTGTGGACATGAACCACGGACAAAAGGTGTTCCGGTATTGCGTGAAAAACAAGGCGGGAGGTGTGCTTGGGACTGGTCAGGGCGCTAGTAAAAAAGAAGCGGAAAACGAGGCTGCCCGGGCAGGGTTGGTGCACTTTGGCATGGACGTGGGTGTGTGATTTAATGTGAAAAAGATATAATCCTCTGTGTAGAGTATAACGAGTTGTTGTAAATGGAACAAAAAGCTCCTTTTCTGATTTATGAAGAGCAAGTACAAAACTTTCATGATGCGATTGGTGTATTAGATGCCGCAATCGATAACAATACCGACGTAGCAGTATACAGCGCAATAGAAGACAGTCGAGGAAAAATGTTAGAAGCGCTAAAAATTATTTTGAAATTATTAGACGACTACAAACCCGAAGAAATCACAGAAGAGTTGTGTAAGGAATTAATTGATCAATTAAAGGAACAAATTAAACATCTTGAAAAAAGTTGTGAAAACTTAACAGAACAAAATAGATTGAAACGTTTTGACGATAAATCAATAAAACAACTAGAAGAAATTCAAAAGTTCATGACTAGAAATCAAAGAGGTTGGGAAACAGCAATGTCTCCGAATGCAACAAACCCATGCGATCCAGTTGGCATAAGAAATGCGCTAAAAGAAATGAGAGAAAAACAAGTGGTGCTTTCTAATTTATTGGAGGACAACTTGGGAAATGTGCGAGTATATCTTCGTATTAGAAAATTTGTGTCTACCATTGAAGACCCCAGTAAAATACAATATGCCTTACCATCGAATGATCCAAACACGATAGAAACAGCGGGTAAAGTGTACCAGTTTTTTGGAATATTTGGCGAGGACGACACTACACAAACAGTATTTGTCGGAAAAATGAAAGATAGCAGCAGAAAAGTTGGAGACTTGTTCAGTGACATGGTAAGTTTGAAAAACACAAAAGACAAACATCTTCTTGATAGTGACGTAAGAGGTTTTTTCAACCTATTCCAACAAATAAAAGATGGATATCATCTTGTTCTCATGGGCTATGGAACTTCCGGTTCTGGAAAAACATACACACTGGGGCTGTCGGTTGATGACGACAAGAAAAATATACCTGGTCTTCTTCAGTATGGACTTGTCAATCTTATAGAAAGTAATGCATTAGAACCTGAAACATGTGTAGTGGAAATATTTGAAGTATTTGAACAATATGTTAATACCCTTGAGTTTAGACCTTTATTGAGTTCGAGAGCTATATATAATAGACCTGAGCAAATCATATTTGATGGTAAAATAATTATGTTGTACAATGAAGAAATAAAAGCTCATAACATCGAACGCGATAATAAACTCGAAGCTGAAAATAAGTTAATTATTGGTAACAACTTGAGTACCGAGAACAAAGATATAATTCTTGTACCACCTCAAATAATAATCGATGATGGGTTTCAGTTAACGAATTTCGAAGAATTTACAAATTTCTTTGAAAACCTAACAACTTATAGAACTAAGATGAATAGGATTGTGGAAACGCAAAACAACAAATCGAGCTCCAGAAGCAACTTGTATATCGTATTGAAGGTAGTAACCAAGAAAGGATCCAACGAAACTACGGGATACTTGACAATCGTCGACTCTGGTGGTATGGAGGACCCGCGTAGTATTTTTGATAAAATGTATTATGATACCGATCGTAAAAAAGACGTTCGATTAGACGACGACACTTTAGAAAAATTTATTGTGCGAGATTATATACTAAACACGGAATTAGATATATATAATAATGAAGCTGGAGTTCAAACTCTTGATAAAGAAAAGTTGACAACTTTTCTCAAAAACACAGCTACCAAAATTAAGTCCGGAATTCCGTTATACAGATTTTTGGCTGATCTATTTATGCTGAAAACACTTGGGAAAAATAAAGATGGAACGTCTATATTTCTCAAATGGGAACAATATGAGGCGATAAAAGTCCTCGCAAACATTAGACGAAATGGACGAAACAATTTAATAAAAATAAGGAAAGGAGGTGCGATAGTACATACAGACAGACAAATCGTACAAGAAATTGTAGACAAACTCGAGAAGCATAAAAAAAACATGACAATATTGAAAGAGGGTTTCTTTATCAATGAGCATTTAAATCATTTGAAACAGTTTTTTATTAATGAACTTAAAGCCAAGAACACAATTAATAAACAAATATACATTGATAAAATTAGTATAGATACAATTGATAAGGAGTACAAACCATACAAACCCTCACACATTTTTCGGGTACCACCAGCAAATATTACATTGACTGAAAAGTGGCACGAATCATTCAGTGGTCCAGATCCAGATCCAATAAAGACAATTACTATATTTACAAGGCTTAAAAGTTTATCGAGTGAAAAAACAAAATTCATTATGATGGGAACCATTCGCCCCGGAACCGTATACGAAGATGATACTCAAAGTACATTAACGTTTTTGAATGAAATTAGTAGCACTGCAATAAAAATGGATCGAAGTTAGCAAGTTGAGCCAAAGTTTCCAAAAAATGATATAAGAGTTATCCAACTTCTTACTATGGATAGTGATAGTACTCAGAGGGCTAAATGATCTATTCGTAAGCTCCTTATCCTCTTGTCTCCTTCTGGGAGTAAGAAGCAACACTTGTCCGTAAGCAAATTTCTTAAAATGTTTAGTTGGGCACGGGGTCATGACGCAGGCTCCTCAAACGATTGCAGACCTAACAGTTTGTTAATTGAATTATAGGTTAATCTATTTAATCCATAATTAGCGTCTGCATTAAGTTCGTGAGGCTTCGAAGAAAGGATGAACGAAATCATCATTTTGCACCTCCTTTTCATCCAGATTCTGATCAATATAACCGAGAACAATGTCCTCCTCCTTTTTGTCAATGGCATCATCTAAGAAAGAAATTTCCGACAGATAACGCTCCAAAGCATAAATTGCACGCGGTGTGGCATTGTCGGGAATGGTTAATTGATTAATAATACTTTTTGTATATTTTAGTTCCTGTCCTTGGATCGCAGCTGATAACACCTCTTTGCATTCAATCTTTTGTCTTTCCATGTATTTGCTCAACATGTAGACAAATCCAGAGTCCGAGAAGACCCACGAATCTTCAATGAGGTGTTGCTTAGGATCCCAACAAAGAGCCCAGGATAGGTTGTTTTCACTTAGAAAGTAGTCGGCGCTCGATCCAAAGTAGTGATTCCATGTTCGAATAAAGTAAAATGTTGAAGTAGCAGCTACCTCACCATCGACAGATGTCTGATTTTCTTTTTGTACGTTCTGCAGCTCGTACGGTACAAATGGTCTTGAACGTTCCCATCCATATCCGCAGAAACGCAAGAACAAGGTGTTCTGAAAAATCTCTTTGATCGTCACATGTCCCGCACACACATCAACTTGGATGACTTGGTGAACATACGATGGGATAATGCTCTTAATGAATGCATGCGTTTTATCCACCATCTGCGCAATAGGATGAATCGCTGTATAGATAGCTTGCATAGCTGAAAATAAATGACTTAAAAGAAAAGACATTTGGTTGGGTAATTAGTGAATCGTAAGAGGTGAAGTTATTACCAATACTACTTTAGCTTTAAATCATTAGTAAACTCATTTCTAACAATAAATATATATTATAGGTATTATATCACCATGGTTTCCTTTACATTGCTCCAGAAGAACCCGATCGTAGAATTGAAAAAACTCAGCATTACCGAGATAGGCGATGTGATGGAAAAAGCAAGCGACGCCTATTACAATAAAGGGAAACAACTACTTACCGATGATGTCTTCGATATGGTAAAAGAGTATCTACGAGGTCTGGACCCTGCCCATCCTGCGCTCTTTGTCATCGGAGCGCCTGTTCACGGAACAAAAGTAGATCTCCCCTTTTGGATGGGAAGTCTAGAGAAAATCCGCGACGATCCCAAAGCCCTTGGAAGATGGATCAGCAAGTACCCTGGAACAGTCGTTGTTTCTGACAAGCTAGATGGCAACTCGGGAATGGCGGTGTATTACTCGGATGGAAGTGTGCGTCTTTATTCCAGAGGAGATGGGTACATTGGTCAAGACGTAAGTGGTCTCGTTGAAAAGATCCGTGGTCTACCCAAGTCTGATGCGGTCTTCAAGCTTCCGTTTGTGAAAGCGCCTGTGGCTTCTGCGAAGAAAGACAACACCATCGTGCTGGCGGTCCGTGGTGAAATTATCATTTCCAAAGCAGGTTGGGAGAAGATCAAGCATAAAGGCGCCATGGCTCGTAATGTAGCCGCCGGTGCCATGCATGCAAAGAAGGCTGATCCAGATATCACCAAGTACCTAGACTTTGTGGCGTATGAACTCATGGAACCAAAAGCGCTGCCGCACGTTGGTCTTGGCAAGCTTGCCGAGTCAGGATTCCTTGTGACTGACAACGCAATCATGAGTACGGAAAACATGACCATGGATAGTCTGAGCCAAAGACTGATTCGTCGTCGCCAAGAGTCCGAGTACGAGATTGATGGGCTTGTGGTGATTCACAATGAGATGCATAAAGTGGTCAAGGGCAAGAACCCCGCCTATGGTTTCGCCATCAAAACCATTCTTACCCACGACGAAGCCGAGGTCATTGTCACCGAGGTCGAATGGAATGTGAGCAAGGATGGCTTTCTGAAGCCTCTGGTCAAGTTTGATCCAGTGCAGCTCTCTGGCGCCAGTATCCGTAAAGCCACCGGCTTCAACGCCCAGTTTATTGAACAAAACGTCATTGGACCTGGTGCGCACATTGTTATTATCCGCAGCGGAGATGTGATTCCTTACATTGTTCGGGTCTTGCAGAAAGCCACGGAGCCTAGCTTTCCAACCATTCCGTGGAAATGGAACGAGACCCATGTCGATGCCGTGTTGAACGCAAGCGCCATGGGATCTGGTGTCGAGGGAACCAGTGAAGTTGCAAAAGATATGCAGCTCAAGAAGATGGAACACTTCATATCCCATATGGGTGTCAAGGGTGTTGGAAGTGGTCTGCTTGCCAAGATGTACGATAACGGTGTGATTACGATTAAGCAGCTTGTGCATGTAAAAGTGGCGGAGTTGGTGAAGATGAGCGGCATCCAACAAAAGACTGCGGACAATATCTATGAGGCTCTTGAGAAAGTACGCAAGCCTAAGAACTGCGTAGACTTGATGGTCTCTTGCAACCTCTTTGGACGCGGTCTAGGTAAAAAGAAGATTGAACTGGTGGTGAAAGCATTCCCTGACATCGTAAAGGAAAAGACGCCCACCTACGAGCAAGTGGTGGCGTTGGATGGGATGGGATCGGTCTTTGCTCGGCAGTTTGTAGACCAGCTTCCAGAGTATTATGCCTTCGTGAAGGACATTGGCGTTACTTGTTCTATGGCTGCTGCAGCTCCAGTTGCGGCATTCGCAGCTATGAACATAAATGCGAATGCTACTGCGGCTGCTGCTGCTGCACCAAAACCAGCCCTCTCAATAACGGTCGTTTTCACTGGTTTCCGTGACACTGGATTGGAGGAAGCACTCACTCTCAGGGGTGGAAAAGTCACCACGTCTGTCAGCAAGAATACAAGTGTTGTGGTAGCGAAGGATCCCAGTGACGAAAGTGGAAAAGTAACAAAGGCGAAATCACTCGGCATCCCGGTCATGACAGCCACAGAGTTCAAGAAGACATACAACTTTTGATGAAATTTAGAAACAGAAAAGCATTTAAGCTCTCGTACATATATAGTATAAAGAGTGGCAATGGTCGACGTCGATCTTAACCTCGAAATGAAAAGAGCACATCCAGTCCTCCAAGAAACCCATCAGTACAGAGGTGAAGTGACCGCAGAAGACCCTGCCTATGAACAACCAGAAAAGATTACAGCGCAAATGAAGCCCCATCAGCTTGCAGCCGTACACAAAGCTCTGTTGTTTGAAAAAACTGGATCGGTTCAATACAACATCCCTGCGAACGCACCTACCGTGGTCAACGGACGTTGTAAAGGAAGCTTTCGTATTCGCAGTAATATTGGAGTTCTGGGAGACATCGTTGGCTACGGAAAAACACTAACAGCCCTAGCTATTATTGCTGGAAACCCGACAGACGACATTCATAAGGAGCAGCAGATGATATCGAGTGCATACTCTGGGAGCGCTTACACAGTCATTGAAAGAAACGGTCGACAAACCATACCAGAAGACAAGTTTATTAAGAGCACTCTGGTCATTGTCCCTCATGGTCCTGTTTTTATTCAATGGATGGAAGCCCTTAAACAACACACCTCACTCAATGCCCTCGTCATTGACAGTCAGGCGGCTTTTCGAAAACAGTTGCCCTATGAAGGTGCAAACGCTAGTTTAATCCGTGACAAACTCTCCGAATATGATTTGGTACTTGTAAAAAATACAATGATCAAGAAGATGATTCAGCATTTTGATATTCCTTACAGAACAGAAAATCCGCTCGATTCATGGGGACGTATTATGGTGGACGAGGCGCATGACATGTTAAACTTTATTCCATGCTTGGACTTCCGCTTTCTTTGGATGATTACTAGTACGTATCCTGTCCTGGCGCATAAGTCTAGCACTCGCAGCGTATTGACGTACTCTATTCGTCACTTGGATCCAGAGCTGCTCCGGTATGTTCTCATTAAAGGAAACCCAGAGTTTGTTCAGCGCTCCTTTGTCGTCCCTGCTCCGGTAGAAAGATACATTGAATGCCGAATGCCAGCAAGATTGCGTGCGATTCAACCCTTTTTGCAAGGGGACGTGTTGGACAGGATTAATGCAAACGATATATCGGGGGCGATTCGAGCCATGGGAGGGCAAAATGAGACGGAAGATGACGTCCTGCAATTGGTCACTCGAAACCTGGAGCGAGAAATTCACAACAAGGAACTGGCGATCAAGTATGTTCACGACATTCACATTCCACAAGACAACCGTGACACACGTTTGCGGACGTTGGACACGGAGTTGGCGAGGTTGAAAGAAAAGATGGCTGCCTTGGTAGAGCGGGTCACGCAGCTGAAAGAAAAGAGTTGTTCGATCTGCATGGATACATTGGACACTCCCGTTATCTTACCCTGTACACATGTGATGTGCGGCGCATGTATCTTACAATGGATGCGAATGCCCGGTTCTTCCGGTGGTCCTAACAAGTGTTCGGTTTGTCCGGAATGCCGTGCGCCCATTGAAGCTGCTCATCTTGTTGCTGTGGTGGAAGAGAAACATAAATCAAACAACGTCGCCGTACCTCCTATTGTTCCGCGTACCTTGGATAAAGAAGAAACCTTAATTAAGTTGATTCACGAAAAACCAGAAGGGCGGTTCCTTGTCTTTAGTCGTGTAGAAAACACATTCAATCGGATCTCTCAGCGGCTACAAGATGAAGGGATCAATAGCTGCGAAATGAAAGGTACGACAGCAACGATGATGCGCAACCTGGAGAGGTTTGAAAGAGGTGAGGTGCGTGTGATTATGCTTAATACGTTCCACGCCGGGAGCGGCATCAATATTAGCACGGCTACGGATGTGGTCATTTTCCATGCAATGGGTTTGGATAAAACGCAGGCAGTTGGAAGAGCTCAAAGGGTGGGCAGGACTTCCCCTCTCACCATCCACAATCTGTGCTATCCACACGAACTGCCCAGCGACAGAAGCGATGCAAGAGATTTAGCGGGACCAAGTAGTAGTAGCGCGAGTAGTAGTAGCGCGAGTAGTAGTAGCGCGAGTAGTAGTAGCAACGCGTAGTGGTCTTGTTGCTGTGCTGTAAATAATAATTTTTATTCACCGTTTTAGTCAAATGTTGCGTTACGTAAAAATCAAATCGCATTCCATTACAGAGGGCATGTCAGCATCCGCCAACTGTATAAGAAAGGTTGCTAATTGGTCAAAAGCCCAGTCTTATCACAAACTGGACTCGTCGACGTTTTCACCTGAAAAGTTATTAAAAGACTTACCAACCGTATCACCAAAGTTAGATGCCATGATGAAGCTTATAAATACTCTGGATGAGGCAGACTATAGAGAACATGGGCGGCGGTATAAACACATTATCTATTCGGATGTGAAACCACTGATGCATGGAGCGAAAGCAATTGCAAGCACCTTTTTAGCCTCGGGATACAAGATGGCATATGACAAGAAACACAACATGGAGTCCACAGAAAGTCTGCAAAGCTCCTTCGGGGATACCTTTGCTGTATTGGTGTCTACAAACATATACGGCAAACCCATCAGCGTAAATCTTAAAAAGAGCATCATTACCACGTTTAACTCTCGACCAGAAAATGTACACGGGGAGCTTATACGCTTTCTGATTCTGGACAACGGGTATAAAGAGGGGCTGGATGTGTTCGATGTCAAGTATATGCACATCCTGGAGCCACAAATAACATCGAACGCCGAGACGCAAGTGGTAGGTAGAGGGACACGCTTCTGTGGTCAAAAAGGGCTTGATTTTGTACCTGGGCGTGGATGGGCATTGCATGTGTTCCGCTATGATGTGTCGCTGGAGAATAAGGGTTACGATGCCGAAACCATGGCGGAGCTGTTTCTTCTACAGATGAAAACGGACATCCGTCAACTGACACTAGCTGCAGAGTTTGAGAGAGTGGGCAGACTGATTGCGGTCGATGCGCCTCTGACCAAAACAGTCCATACATTTGAGATGGAAAAAGGTGTCGAAAGCGAGGATGACTTGATAATGAAAGGCATTCAAGCCAAGTTCGCAACAGACGGTATCATGATCTTTGACCCGGTGAACAAGAAAACAAGAGAAAAAGAGAGCAGGGGTGGGAAGCTGAAACAGCTGAAGCAACGAAAACCAAAGGGGGGTGTCCAAAAATATGCGCGTATGGATGTGGAGTCCAACGCGAGTCGTTTTCTGCTGTCGAAAAAGTTATCGTATCTGGAGCTGCGTGATTTCATTGAAAAGAAATACAAGCTATTTGTTTGGCCAGCGATTAAAGCGGAAAACAAATGTGGAATGGTGAATGGCAAGAAGGAGCCCATCGCTCCTCGCTCCTTGATCCTTCCAGATGTTTCCGACATGGAGTTAATGTCTAGCAAGCCTACATCATCGATGTCTACTACCACTGCGTTCAGTAATAACGTACCCCCTGGACCCCCGAGCACTATTGTGAAATCGCAAAGTGAAATGTATAGTGCCACTAGTGAACAAGACGATGTCCCCCCAGTGGAGTCCATGAGAGCAGAAACAGCTAGTGGACAGGAGCTTGTTCAATCTCAGTCCCAGTTGCCGTCTCAGTCACCTAAGCTTCAGTCCCAGTCTCTGTCCCAAAGTCCGTCCCAGTCAACGACTCAGCCTCAGTCCCAGCTCCAGTCACCGTCTCAGCTGAGTCAGTCACAAAAGGTTCAGTCGAGGTTCAATCCAGTGGAAGTAAAACGAGTGGGAGGCGCAGATACAACTGTATCCGCTACAGAGCTAACGCCGTCTCAACGATTCGTGCAAACATACTTTCAACCATCATCACCTTACAAAGGCTTGTTGCTGTGGCATTCAGTAGGTACTGGCAAAACATGCTCGGCAATTGCAGCAGCAAGTCGCAGCTTTGAATTAAACAATTATAGCATCATCTGGGTCACGCGACATACGCTGAAAAGTGAGATCTGGAAAAACATGTTTCAACAAGTTTGCCATGGACCCATCGCGGATCGTTTGCAAGATGAAAAGTTTAAAATGCCGTCATCGCACACAGATCGGTTACGTCTGTTAAGCAAAAGTTGGATCACGCCGATGAGCTACAAACAGTTTAGCAACTTGCTATTGAAAAGAAATGCCTTCTACAAGACAATGGTAGACAGAAATGGTGAAAGAGATCCTCTCCGGAAGACACTGATCATCATTGATGAAGCTCACAAGCTCTACAACAATGAGCTCGTACAAGCTGAGAAACCAAACGTCGGCATCTTAGAAAGCATGATCCAGTCATCCTACAACATATCGGGACGTGACAGTGTGCGGCTGTTGCTTATGACGGCAACGCCATACGGCGAGGATCCATTGCAGCTCGTGAAGCTTCTCAACCTCATGATGACAAGAGAGGAAGCCATACCCACCACCATGGATGAGTTCTCAAATCTATATTTGAACGAAACTGGATCCTTCACGGATAATGGCGTCACTCGATTTGCAGATAAGGTTTCGGGACTGATTAGTTATCTTAACAGAGAGCGGGATGTGCGACAGTTCGCCTATCCAAATGTACGCGTGGTGGAGGTTCCTGTGACCGGAGGTGAATTGGCTGCAGCAGAAAGGCGCATCCGAGCGATTGAGACAAGGCTGGGCGAGCTGGATAAAGAGACAGAATTGAATGAACGAAGTAAGACGTATATTAAACAGAAGGTTATGAAGACGTACATCACTGAAGTGGAGTCGTGCTTGGAAGAAGAAATCAAGAAAGACAAGAAAGCTTGCCTCTCTATGGCAAAGTCCAAGATGCTTGCGCAAAAAGCAAAATACACAGCTATTTATAATGGTGAATACCAGCGAATAAATGATGAGGTAGACATTCTAAAAGATGAGGAGGCAGCTTTGAAGAAACGTATCAAGCAACTCGAAAAAATAGACACCAGCATCCCGACTGTCTTGGAAAGAACATGCTTCCAAAAAGATAAATTAAAGAGCAGCCCATCAGCCAGTAGTAGCAGTGCAGCATCCAGTAGTAGCGCGGCAGCTAGCAGCATAAAAGAAGCTCAAGAAGCACAAGAAGTACAAGAGACAAAAGAGCAGGCACAAAATGGTGGTGGTACAATGAAAAGATACAAGAAGATACAAACACGCATGTCAGGAGGGTGTGATGGCGGGTGCACCGCGCCATTCTAGTCTTCTAAGTGCAATTGTTGTTATTTTTAAAATGTCAAATGTAATAGATAGAAATGTCAAATACACAAAAAATAGTTATATATATATTTACACGTGATCTCCGTTTGTTTGACAACTTGGGGCTACAGGAAGCAGTCAAAGTTGTTGAGATGGAACGCGCGAAAGATCAAAGTGATGTTCTGCTGCTTCCTCTGTTTGTTTTCACGCCTGAACAAACCGATAAAACACAAAACACGTACTTCAGTCAAACATCTGTGCGGTTTATGTGCGAAAGTTTACTGGATCTTAACCAGCAACTAAAAGGTGGGTTGTGCATGGAAGTAGGAACATATGAGAAGGTTCTGCAAAAAATAATGAAGGAGTATACATTGAAAGGAATTTGTATATCTTCTGACCATACACCCTATGCCAAAGAAAGAGAGACGCGCATTCGCAACTGGGCAACTGGACGTGGGAAAAAAGTAGGGGAGGTACATGTGGTTCATGGAAACCACACACTGTATACGATAGGTGGTAACGCAATGAACGAAAAACAGTATCAAGTATTCACTGCCTTTTACAGAAACAAGAGTAAAGAAGATCCAGCAAAACCAGTTGACTTTTCAATCGATCTGGACCATGTGATGCTAAAACCAACACGACAGCCAACAGATGCCAAAGTATTGAAGCGAATGCAAAGTCTTAGCACACCGAGGGAAGGAAAAGGTAACGAAGAGCAAGACGGAACACTTGTTGGTGGTCGTGAGAAAGGTCTCGAGTTGCTAAATCAAAGCAACCTTCGATTGAAACGTCAATACGACACCGAGCGCAATACACCATCCATCGAAGGCACAACCCGCTTGTCAGCCTACTTAAAATATGGATGTTTGTCTTCGCGAGAAGTATTTTGGCAGGTGACAAATGTTCTTGGGAAGTGCCACGGGATCAATCGAGAATTGTACTGGAGGGATTTCTACGCAAGAATTGTGTACTACCGACCTGAACTACTGGATGACGTCGATAAACATGTTCGTATTCGATTAGAAAGAAGTAGAGGAGGATGGAACGACTCCGCCACAGACTTCCAGCAATGGTGCACAGGCAGCACAGGTTTCCCCTTTATTGACGCCGGTATGCGACAACTTGCGGCGACTGGATGGATGCACAACCGCCTGAGAATGTGCGTGGCTATGTTTCTTGCAAAGGACCTTTTCATTGATTGGAGAAAAGGATTGCAATTTTTTGCACAGAGTTTGGTTGATATTGACTTTGCAAGCAATTGGGGAGGGTGGGTTTGGAGCGCAATAGGTTACGCAGACAGCACACCCTTTGCTCGTATCTTTAATCCATGGGAACAAGGCAAGAAATACGACCCCGAAGCCCTCTACATCAAGAGGTGGGTACCCGAGCTATCCGAGGTACCTGCAAAACACATTCATACATGGCACAGTCCGTCCACACGAGCTCTATATGCTGAAACAGTCTTAGGATATCCGGAACCCATGGTCAACCACACAGACGCCTATCGCATCGCAAAAGATATATACCGAAAGGGTGCGGTATGATTTGGACAAAAAATGTTCTGCGGATATGGTAGTGTAACAGTGCTTCCATTTTAGACAGATGGCAACGGAGCGCATTGTGGATGTGTTCGGAAGTTCAACATATGGTAAAGAAGAAGTCGCCGCCTTTGGAAGTGCATTTCCAATAACAAGTATACGGCTATACAATAGTAATCTCCCTAATGGTGCAGTAAGTAGCAATGTGTTGGTTGGTCAAAGCAATGGACGTTTTTTTGTCGTCAGTACTCCTGAAACCATAAACACATCTGCATCTGGATCTCTATCTTATGGTACATCAATGGGTATTGGGACATCTAATCCTACTGCGAACCTCGACGTTCGAGGTGATGCCCTCATCAGCGGAACGTTGTCGGCAAGCAATATTATTATTGCAGGTCGAGACTTCTTTACTTCTCTCAATATCGCAACAAATAGCCCTGGTGCGATGTACCCTTTTTACTTGTATAAGCCCAGTGCAAGCAGCAACAATACAAAGACGATCGTAACAAATGATACCAATCAGGAAAACCATGTGTTGGCATCTTTTGACCTCTATGCTGGTCGTTACCTTATCTCAGCAAATATCCCCTATACAACTGGACTAGACAACACCTTCCTGAATACATCCGTCTTAGCAACCATTGGATTGTACGCAACAGTTCCTTCTGCGTATACATCCTCACAAACGGCGATTGCATTTACACCGATGCAAATTAGCGGAGTAGAATATAACAGCCTCTCCTTTCAATATCTGATAGACATAAAAGCCTCAACAACCTTCTGCCTTGCTGTGAATGGAAAAGGAAGTACCCTTACGTTTGGGAGACCTACTGCGACAAACGCTTCTGCACCCGTGTTGGGTAGTTCGGTTGCTATTAGTGGAATGGGTGTAAATGATGTATATTCGTCGTCTGTACCGATTGCATTTGCTCCTACGAACAAATTGTTCTTAGTGAACACGGCTTCAACAAGTACATTTGATGTAGAAATGAATGGAAACTATGAAGCAAATGGGAAAGACGCAGCGATACACCGAAATGGAATAAAACTAGGATTTTCAAATTTAGATTCATTAACTGACTTTAAGCTCGAATTCGGTTACAACTCTTCCACAGATAAAACGACATTTACGACCCGCCTAACTAAACCAGCTTCTTATGGAGATATAATTGATGTTTCTATTCAACCGATTGCACCACAACAATTTGCATATCAAAGTGGTTACTATTATCAAAAAGTCACCTACACCAGTCCCTGGGGGTTAAAGATTCAAGACAATGGTTCAAACTTGGCATACATAAAAGACTATGCACTTTCCATAAATTCGTCGAACATTAGATCAACGGAAAAACTATTTGTAGAAGGTGGTATTGTAAGTACCAGCAACATTCGAGCAACCTCGTTCTTTACAGATGTGGCGAATCCGTTACAAGCGGGCACCACCGAAAGCTTTGGGGTAGTGCAGACACCTGGTGCAGGCGATGCCATTTATCGGTCTACAATACAAACCACTGCACTTACCGGCACGCTGGCTATGCCCACTTATTTCTCAAGTGTGTTTAGAGACCCAATGGTCCTTGTTTCGGCATCCAATGTACTGGGTTACGGAAAAGCAGAATATAATGCAGGATTGAATAGGATTGATGTTGCTGTGAGCGCAAACGGTTTATACAATGTACTTGTGGTTGCTACAAAAATAAATTCAACATAGTGCTGTCGACCTAATTGTTTTCGTTTCAATGGTGGATTGGCTGTACCTCTCTCGTTTATTTTTTACTTTTTTTTGTCACAGTATTTTTCCTAGCACCACCAGATGAAGGCGATTGTGTCGAATAATTCCGTGGAACTACTTTACTCTTATTTGTTCGTGTAAACAGTTGAGCAAATCGAGTACTCAATGCACCATGGTCGTTTTTTTCTTGCGCGCGGGCAATATCAATCGTAGTCTTTATGTTCAGATCCCCGTAAGTTTTCATAGCCGCCTTGAATTCTGACTCTGATACAGGAGGAGTTGCTTTGATATGATTACGAATATCCGCCACGTTGATGTCATCAATTTCTTTTTCAATCCATTCACTTTCCAATGCTGAAAATAATGCATTTTGTAGATACATGCTGCGCTCAATAGACTTGGGCTGCATCTCGTAAAATTCTGCAATGGAACGTGCCGCATTATTGAATTGAGCCTTTGTTTCCAACATAATCCAATTGTCTTCAGCCAACTTAATTGTGGGGTCGTCTTGTAGAATTTTTCTTACTATAGTTTTGCTTCGCTCATTTTGCAATTCAGTAAACTGAAACTCCACCACATCATTCCATGTCAAATGCACTTTTTGTTTTGCCTGTAGCCGAAGGAAGATGGCTGCCTTTTCTTTTTCGCTTCTTTTTTGCATTTTCTAATTTTTACAACTTTTTAAAATAGCACGATTTTATCGTATTCTTATCAATTTTGTAAATAAGTGTTGTAAAGTTGCTGTTTTTTATGTCCTTGAAGCAAGTCGGATGGAAAAACCAAAACATGTAAAAATAAATGTAGCGATTGTGTAAAATGAACTACTGTCTCAACAGAGGAATACAATTGCGTTTTCATCCACAAGAAGAAGACTTTCCATTGAACAAGATTGGAACATTGGCAAATCGGAACCCGTGTCTCCTGTTTAAAGGTAGAATCACACTAGACAACGAAATGTATGTATATCACAACTACCGGTTTTACTACAAGGATAATTTGGGTATCGGATGCTGTTATATGTGCCCCATGTCGACGTGTGCAGGTTATCATGTCCACGACACCGAAGGCGTCACTATTCTCTACGACGAATGCACTGCGAGACCAGTTAAAGTCTATTTTCATGCTCATGGATATGGACAAGGGCAATGGCGGAACTGGCAAGATTGTAAAAAGAATGACAATGGATTTCTGATCGTTTATGTAGCGCGCAACAGTCATGCAAGTTATCCGAATGCGGGTCTACATCCACGTGTGCTTGGTTTAGGTAATGACATTACCAGCGACAGAGGAAAGCGCATCGCATATGCTGCGTTTACATACATAGAAGCTGATACTGTTGAATTGGATGACACCGAAATCGTGATGTCTTTGAAGCGATTGCCTACAACTTCCAGTACTCTTTTCGAAAGGTTCTTCTTGCCTTTTACGGAAAAAAGACTGCTGAAGAAGTGATAAATGAAACCATATAAGAAAAAGAGCAACATCTTATTCAGTTACAACAACAACCAACCAACTAAAATGAAAATTGTCTTCTGTATGCCTGGGCGTGATTATTCGCGCGAGTTTCTCCTGTGCTGGACCCGACTGATTATGGCGTGTAGCAATGCAGGACACGAAGTTATTATGAGCCAGAACTATTCCAGCTTTGTTCCCTTTGCCCGTGCCAAGTGCCTTGGCAATGACGTGATGGCTGGTCCCGTTCAGAAGCCATTCCAGGGACAACTCGACTATGATGTGATTGTTTGGCTTGATAGCGATATTATCTTTTCACCCCAGATGATCCTTGACTTAGTCAACAGCCCACACAACGTGACGTCTGGTTTGTACATTATGGAGGACAATGTACACTACGCCACTGTGAAAGACTGGGACACTGCATTCTTTAAAGCAAACGGAAGCTTTGAGTTTATTACACCTGAGTCTGTAGAAACCTATAAAAAAGAGACTGAACAAAAGTACATGCCCGTCGCTTACAGCGGCATGGGACTGATGGCAATCAAGAAGGGGGTCGTTGAAAAGCTTAAGTACCCATACTTTTATTATGACCTGCAAAAGATCGAGACTGGAAAAGAGGACGTTCCTTTCCTCGTGGACATGTGTTCGGAGGACGTCGCCTTCTGCAAGCACCTGCAAGATGCTGGCGAAACCATCATGGTGAACCTTGACATTCGAGGGGGACACCAGAAGCGTCTGGTGCTCTAGATGGGAGCTAGTGCGGGATGATATCTAGATAGGCGTTGGGGGCAGACGCTCCGCTATTTTTTCTACTTTGATAGAAAGCTCTTTAATTGCTTCTACAATAAGACCCATCATGTTGCCATAAGCCACGCCATAGAAACCTTTTGTCCCTTCGTGTACGACTTCAGGCAATACTTCCTTAACCTCTTGGGCAATCAAACCCGCACATCGTTGTTCCTGGTTGTTCATCTTGAATGTATATCCACTCAGTTGCTTGACCTTGTCGAGGGCGCTCTCGATTAGCTTCAGTTCACTCTTTAGTCGCAAATCAGAGTCTGTAATGGTGTTTCCGTGCACTAAGCTGTTTCCATACACCTCAATATTGGCATCAAGTATCACATTGCTTGTTCCATGTATCATACCATCAAAAGTGCTTGCACCGATGACGTGCAAAGGTGTGATCGGGTTATTACTACCTATACCGACGAACCCATTGTTTTTAATTGTAAAGACTTCAATATCTGTGTTATTAGAAACCTTGAATAAATCAGATGACCCTCTTTGAGCGCCTGCGTTACTTGGTTCAACGCGAACATCAAGACGCGCCGATGGACTATTCGTACCGATACCAACACCAACATCTATGTAGCGAACAAATAGATTGCCACCATTATCTCCGACGAGACTGGTATATGGTATTCTATCATCCGATGAAGTCTTGAAATACAGATTGGGTTGGGCAGCGTTTAAGGTGAGTGTTCCTTGGAAAGTACTGTTAAAGTTAGGGAGATTCTGATTTGGAACAGATACGGGAGGGGTTACTTTCCAAGCATTGTACCACTCCGTATACGAGTCATCAATTGTAATGTTACTGTAATTGAACCTGTGAGCAAGGAAGAACGTATTATTCGACATACCGGTTCGGTACATAGGATGTGTGTTGTTCAACGCATTGGAGGTTCTGTAATTTAAATGAACATCCGGAGTCACACTATCCAACACAAGTAGGTTGCCGCTATTGTTCCCAGCGATATGGAACAAGTTTCCAGTCGGTTCGCTGTAGTTTACTGCTACACCTCCTGGATTTTCTGGTAGAATATAGATGTTTCTTCCAAGCAGTTTAAAGTTGGCATCTCCAACAATACCGCTGACAGAGAACAAGGGAGAACCATTTAGATAGATTGTATCTGACACATTTAATGTGCCATTTACATTCACAGTAAAGTCATTTGTATCATACGTACGAACTCCCAGATTTCCATTGGAGCCCCAGTTAAAGAGGGAAATCGGTGCTCCAATGCCTTGCTGCTCTATGTGAAATCCATTGTCGTGTGCATAGAAACGGTAATCTGTCAAGCTATCGCCTCCATAGTCCTCACTGCTCCCACTTACAAACACAAGCTGGGGCAAGGGAACAACTGGGTCATTCGACGGCACGCTGTGCAAACGAATACTACCTGCAGTGCCATCACCGCGAATGTCCAGAGCAAACTCAGGCTGTGTATTTCCAATTCCCAACTGACCATGCTTTGTAAATGTGAACAGCTCATTATAGTTAACCGTGTTAGGATCCGCGCCCTCCCCATACTGGAGCGACAACTTTTGATTGTAGGCAAAGTCTGGACCACGGATAATCCATCTCTTGCTATTGTAACCCGCCCCATCCGAATTTCGAACACTTTTCTCTAGTTCTATCTCAGGGCAAACATTAGCCAACTCGCCCGCAGTGCTACGCGTAAGGCGCAACATATTGCGACCAATATTGGATAGACTGTCCGGCTGGGTTGCGTGAAATATGGCAGTGGGTTGAAGTGTATTCATACCAAACCGTCGTTCTCCATTAAGGCTCACACTTGTGAGGGAGTCAAGTGTAAAGAATGGGTTATAATCTTTATCCCAGAAACCAAAGGCGTTGTTAAGAATACCAAACCGGAAAGTAGATGTATTTGCGTTTACAACATCGATCAATCCATTGGGTCCAGCAGTTGAGAATCTGCATATGGTGCTTTTGTTTACACTCGACTGATACACATTAAACATAGCATCTGCTGACTCGGGCTGTGTTCCGTAACCTACGTAGGTTGCTTTTGACGGACCTGGATTTATAAAGATATCCGCACCACCTATAAAGATATCATCATCTTTGAGTGGTGGGCGTACTTGAATATCAGTATTGGCGTATGCATTTCCCATGATTTTGAATGATCCAGTGATGTTGACGTCTCCTTTTACCGCAAGATCTCCCCCTACCAACAAGGCAGTCTGGTTCGACACAATATTTGAATACGATGGATGAGGAGAGACAATCATGTTGCTTGTTCCACCAATGATCACTTGGTGTTTGCGATTGAACAAGTTGTAATAGGACACGACAGCATCATTTAACCGTCCCTCATCCGTGTTGTATGTCTTCATAAATGATGTGTTGTTGTTGTTTGTTTCCATCGTCCAGGATCTGCAAGATTGACTGTGCACAAAGTTTATTTTGCATAAAGAAGATGAAGGATTCTGACAAAGTCGAAGCGTTGTGTTTGCCCCCGAATAAGCACTCATGACATCCAATGTTCCTTGTGGGTCTACATTTCCGATACCTACAGAACTATACGTAAACATTTTTCGCTGCACAGAGGGTGCTGATATGCCTGTCTCGAGTCCAGCTTTTGAGTCATACCATTCCATCAACTCACGACCATCGCCATTGTAGACGCCTCCAATCGACTTGATTGCACCCTTTACTACTAAACCAAAGTTGACATCCGGGTCCGTATGGATGCCTACGTGACGGATGTTTGAGCTGTTGTACATTAACCCTTGAAAGAGCGGATCACCGAACACAGGTGTTGGGTACGATCTTGAGAACGTTCTTTCTTCCCAAACGCCAAGCTTGGCATATTTATTTGTATCTGGATCATAGACCGATATTCCGTTTGACACTGCGATGTCACCCTGAACATCTAAGCTCGCCCGAGGACTGTACGTATTAATCCCAACACGTTTGCTCGAGAAGATACCCAAGACAGGAGGATTGGTCCGTGTTACAATCCCGGAGGAGTGAGATGACAAATCTGTTCCTGGGAAGAAATAAAAGTTTTGGGGAGCATTCGGAAAACTTACATTGTAGTTGTCTTGTGGTGTCACGAACGATAGAGATGCATCATGAACGAAACGAGGGTCGTCAGATAGTATATGTCCAATAAACGTTGTACGGTCTAAACCTGGAACGGTGTGATCCTCGAGCTCGACTTCAAAATATTTGGCTAAGTTCTTATGAACCACCAACATGTTGTTTAATTCGTTCGAGCTTGGAACCATTCCTACACCGACTTGACCAGGTACGGAGATACCACCGCCGAATTTGTTGATGCTGGAAGGTTCGCTGTTGGCAAACTGAAACATAACCTCGTCCCAATCATTGCACGTAACGTTCCACTTTTTTATCCCTCCATACAGACGTGCATATTCACGAATATAGAGGTCTTTGTCCATGTACACGTCATTGCAGAAAGATGCGCCCTCATACACAAGGAGGTCTTCGATTTCCAAGCGCGGAACTTGAATAACTTGATCAACAACCAGATTGGATGTTATGTGAGCAGAGCCATAGACGCTCAGGTTGAACTCTGGCTCCATGGGACCCATAATGGTTGTATTTGAAGTGAAGTTGTAGTAGCCTCGAGCAAAGTCTCCCGGAATAATGTTGCAAGCGCTGATCCATGTGCCCACTTTGCGCGCAAAGATGGTGTCTAGAGACTGGGCAGAGTTGTAGTCCGCATCCCATATCAGTACATTGCTCGCAAACATGGCGCCCTCTACATGCAAGTCCATGGACGCAATGCGCTGCGAATAAATGACTTGGTCGGGTTGAGTTGGGCTTCTTAGCCGATCCTGATAGCGCAGGGGCACATTGCAACTCGTGTGTATTCCCACATTTCCAACTGGATCGATGAGAAAGTGCGGAGCCATGCTCTTCGGTTTACCATTGTACTGTGGTCTCTCTAGTGATACATTGCTATATTGTACTCCGTATGTGCTTGTTTGGTCTTCGTAATATATACGATTGAAATAATCCTGTGTTCGACCGACGTGAAACTCCAGCGGTACACCAGGGACTGTGTTTACAATCGCTGGAGACTGACGAGCTGTTCCGATGATACCCATTCGTAGCTGGGAAGCCTGTGTATTTTGAATAGATATCTGGGCATGATCTACGGTACGATCGGCACTGTCCACTATATTGAGGGCGTTGCCAGTATTACTCGCAGATTGGAAATTTCCTATCGTTACGGTCCCATCATAGTATACGGCTGACTGGTCTTGGAGTTGAACCCATGGACTCTGTATGTTGCTCAATGTATATGTGATATTACTCAAGGTATCTCCATTTAGAACACCTCCAACCATACCACCGGGAGTTCTAATTTGACCACTTACGTACACATTTCCATCCACAAAAAGAGCATATTCTGATTGATTTAATGCTCTCTGTGGTACAGATGTATTGATTGCAACACCTTCGTGGTCAACTATTAAGTTAAAATACTGATTACTTTGTCCATTTTGAAAAACTTCATACTCGCCGACGACCATGGATTCAGTTTCTTTAAAAAATTGTTTGGCGTTCATGCTGTCATTCGTCTCGTTTTTGACATTGACACCAAGGTTTTTCACACGTAGCTTCGTGGGAAGATACTTTGGATCGTATCTGGGTAACATTTGCTCGTTACGCACTCTAATAAAAAGAACAGATATGTTTCTCACATATCCCACCATGCCAAGCGCACACCCATTAGATGCACAAGGAGACTTTGGCGCGATTTGGACTCCTGGGAACTCCATTGGGAACTCCGACAACACGTACATAGTACAAAACCTTCCCTATCGTATAATTATAAACAGCATCAGGTGTTGCTGTTTCGTTTCCTTTGATTGCAACATCTTGCAACATGGCTGTGCCGTCAACAGAACTCACTAAATAACAGCCCCGGGGAATGATGGCATCTCCCATAAAACTGGCATCTAGATTCACAAACGTTTCTCCATTTGTGGTAACAAGGATTTCATTAAATGTGCCTTTGGTGGGTATAACAATATTGGAGTTGATAACGACTCCTGTAGAGACACCATAAACCGCTGTGCTTTTTTCTGAGGAAGATGGTGCGACTACAAGCTTTTCTTTTAGCATTTCACCCGTATTAACCATGACAGTCCCGTCGAAATTACTTGCTGAAAATGCAGTAGACATCAATACCGTTTGACAACCCTTGAATGGATACACGCCTTGTTGGTCTCTCAAGTACCCAGTAGTCGCGATGGACCCATTCACTTGAATCGTTCCCTGTACATGAAGCACAGCACTATTACTATTGGACGCAGCCGACATATCAGTATGGTTCGAATATCCTATACCTACCTGCTCGCCATTGATACCCAGCATAATTTTCTCCCCCTCGATCGACGTGCGCAGGAAAGTGTTACCTATGTTGATGTGATAGTCAAGGGTTGATTTATCAATTGAATTTCCAACAATAATGGGTTTCTTAGATAAGAAGAAATTTACTTTATCTACAGGAGCTTGGTACAGGTCGTTGAGATTGTCATTTCCAATCGAAATAACGTCACGAATAATAGAGTTCCTGAAACTATCATTGCCTATCACAATGCATTGGTATATATCATTTACCGTGTTCTCGTCTTGCGAGTTTCCAATCTCATTTCCAATAATAATAGATTTTATACCTGATGTGGTGAAGTTTGTTCCAAAGCAAATGTTGTTGACTCCGCGAACTAAAATGTCTTTTCCCATGACCAAATTGTGAACGGTGTCAATCGTGGTTGTGCTTCCTATTAAAGTATAGGTGGAGCTGGAAATCTCCAAGTCCTTTAGAAAGAGTGTTGTGCCTGCGTTTGCAAAATCATAAGACATCTGTAGCAACTGATTGGATGGTGTTGAGCTGCTTGCTATTGCAGTGCGAGTATCATGGACTTGTGTATATATATTTTTCGCACCTGTGGTGTCTGCTTGTAAGCGGAGGTAAGCCATTTGTTGAAAGTCGAAGGAAATATTGGATCCATAGAGAATATTTTGCGGCTTGTTCTCTATTCTGGACTGTGATCTGTTGTAACCAACGTATATACTGGAATAATCATTGTTGTCTGAATCAACGTTGAAAATCTCTACGAGCTGATAGCTTTCGAACATAGGCTCTGTTTTTTCTGTGAGTTGAATTGTTAATATTCCGGGTGAGTTACTTGACCGTAATGTGACGTTGGATTGCGTAAAATTCAAAGAGAGCACCGTCTCATCGTTGTTATCATTTGCTTCCAGTGTATACGAAAATGTGTGAAACGGTGCTATTTGTTTAGAAGCTTCACTGCCGATCGGGTAGACCAACTGAGATGAAGGTTTTACTTTGTAACCAATGGTTACAACACGATTTGAGAGGTCATTGTGCTTCGGGTCGGATGTATCAAATATATACTCTAACCCCTGAATGTCTGGCCAATAGGGGTATTCAATAATATTGCTGTCTTCAAACTTGTTCAACTCTCCAAACCAATTGAATGTAAACAGATCTTTGTATATCGGGTTTGTGTATAATGGATTGACTTGGTTGCTGGTGCGATTTACACTCAAAACGAAGTTGAGACTTTCGTATGGGGTTGTCCGTATAAGGTTATTGTTGTATACATAGTCCATTATTTTGTAACCAGCATCGTTGTACTTGCTTTGTTCCGTCGGTCCACTTATGGATGAAACAAATTGCGCATTGCTGTTGCTTAAAAGATGTACCCATGTCGAAGACATGATATCTGCATCATCGGTGCTTGCTACTAAACTGTTTGACAACAGGCGAATGCTATTAGAAGCAGTTTGCTTTGTCGGATAATATACATAGTCGATATTGTTTACAAACGTAGGTAGTTTACGAATCATAAACTTAACAGTACATGGAGAGGGGTTGAGATCATATGGATGAGTTGATACATATATTTTGATTTCATGTACATCTGTCGTATGTCCCAGATGCTGATAGATAATGGTACCACGGAGAGCCTCTTCTAGTGTAAATCTTGGTCTTGCTGTTCCAGGCGATAATGTGTCTAGCACAATGCCTTCCAATGAATTGTTTTGCACATAGAAATAGACCGTGCTCGTTAAAGTCGCATCGTACCTTACGTGTTGTCCTAGATTGCTAAGGATCGTTCGATCACTTTGATCTAATTCAATCTGCAGAGTAGATGAGTTCCATTCAACAGACTGGTTGCTTCCACCAACCTGCAGACGGCTTGTTTTTGCAATCGGGCTATATCGGCTTGCCCCACTATATATCTGACCACCTGTGGACGTGTTTGAGAGAGCAAACGTGTACTCCTCGATGGAAGAGGAGACGAACGGTTGATGCAGAGGCAAAATTCCCGCTCCAACTCCAATCCATTGATATCCATCTTGTATTAAGCCCATCGAGGGGGTGGGGGGGTGGATAGGTGCGCGGTTTGCAGATGCTTGTGTTGGGTCGTACGAGGAGTTATGGAACGGAGCGACGTAGTTTTTCAGATTTATTGTTATAGGAGTAGAGCATATAAGTTTATCTTGAAATGGAAGAACGACCCGCAATACAGCAGAGTCGTTGTCCAATGCAATCAGTGTCGGATCGTATGGGATATACTCTACTTTGTTGTGTTTGACATCCTGTAGGCTTATCGTTTGAACAGGCTTTTCGTTCCATAAAATCCCCTTATAAGGTGCTTGATCCATCGCAAACAGTATATTGGACGATGGAACTGTTTGACTTCCTCTAATTCTATACGTAGAGAGCGACTCCCAGAACTTATCACGAATATTATCAGGTGTCCGATTGCTTATCGTATTTGTGTAGCCAAACTTTTCAAAGACGAGGGATGGTGCTGCTTCTGCAAAAGGGAATTGATGATGAACAAATGGATGAACGTTCAAGCTATAGATCGTAGTTTCTAATCCGCCTTCAAAGAACTTAAGACTAGTCGAACTTGAGATTTCGCCTTCACCAAGAGAAAGAGACACGACACCAGCCCTTATGTTTTCTAATGTAAACGTTGTACTGATTGAATCATTTACTCTCACTTCAAGCACCGCGTTTGTTTCTACTTGTACAGCTCCTCCTGCTACCACTGAAAAGGTCGGATCAGTTGCTCCAATGTCAAACTGTTGTGGATCTAACAAGCACCTTCCCGAGTCCAGTCCAACATTTATATTTACCCCATCTAGAGTTAGATTCACAACTGACCTATCAAATACCACATCCTGTTCATACACACCCACAATAACATTGTTTGACAGTGTTGCATATTTCAGCGTGTCAGTCTTACAAAATGGCGGGACGTGATATTTATACTTGCCACTTACTTTTCCGTTCACAACAGTGGCTATGTTTGTCATGGTCTGGGAGACTGCTGTGGTTGTTTCGTTTAGTTCAAGCCATACGTTTGATCCAAACATAGAGACAACAGAGCTAACAGATGGGTCCGTGGTTGGAATAGTAATAATATTGGATAGAGGAATAAAAGGCGATGAGGATGAAATTGAAACTGTTACAGGGGTGCACGGTGTGACGGTTAAGGGTGCACTACTTGTATTGACAGTGAACTCATTGACAGACAAAGATACGTATCCGATAGGTGTATTGACCCCTGGGAATGGTCCTTGGGTATAAATATATCCACCTTCTACATCTTTTTGTGTGAAGTTGCTCAAATTTGTGTGTGTGCGAACGTCAACAAAAGTGTCGACGGCTTGTTCGCTAGTACGACTAAATGTAATGCGGTCTGATTCACTTTCTGAGCCAACCAGCCTGAGATTCGCAACGCTCAACTGACTATATGGTTTGTGTGTTTTTATTTTTGAGAACATCTTATACGTCTCGCGAATGGATATAGTGGCGGGTTCTGTTGACACATAGGGTTGTGGTTGAACTATTACCGGTGAATATTCCTTTGATACGTTAGATGTCAACA
>Ga0209230_10000021_pt1 | contig 62229 bp, 80 predicted proteins | sample LakOntMetagenome_FD_187467 | JGI IMG/M metagenome (GOLD analysis project Ga0209230, IMG submission 187467) | Freshwater and sediment microbial communities from Lake Ontario - Sta 18 epilimnion Metagenome (SPAdes) (version 2) | ecosystem: Environmental > Aquatic > Freshwater > Lentic | place... | reverse complement strand
TTTCTGATGGGCCTGCCATGGTTTCGACAGGGTGAGATAATAGAGACGGCAACTGAGTAGGCGATGACTCTAAATCAAGCAAAACTCGTAAATGCAAACGCAAATACATTCAAGTTTTTCGAAGTTCCAGCATTCGTGGCTAGCGCCGCAAACGCTGAGCGTTTCGAACTAGCAGCCTAAGAAACTGCACTTGCGAGGTAGTTATACCTTGTCACCAAAAATAGCAGAACCCGCTTCGGCGGGTTTCTTTTTGCCATTAAAAAAGGCCCTTGCGGGCCTTTTCTGTTATGCCTGTGCTTCACCCCATCGTAGAACGATGTTAGATGCAACAGCAGTTCCAGATGACTTGTACACGTTAATAGCCAGTACGTCAGGACCGTTTGGATACGTTCCTCGTCCACCTAGTGTAGTGTTGGTCAATTCTTTAAGTTCTGTTAGATCTAGAGTTGATGTGCCACCTGGCGCTGCCACGAAGGAGAATACAGTTTCTCCGGGTTGCGCATAAGGCGGATTACCAAATTTAAATGTAATAGTAGTAGATCCTGCAACTACCGGTGTAGACGTTGAGGTTTGACTGAATGTTACACGATAGTAGTTAGTACCAAAATAACCTAATAATGTAGCACTGCTTACAAACGTACCTGCGGGGAACAGTGTATCACTAACTTCTGTACCAGCCTTGGCAGTAGAAGTTTCCCAGCTGGCCTGTTGGAAGAACAGGGTACTAGTTGTTGCAAGATTGTAAGTTTTTTGTACACTTACGTTAGTTGCACCTGTGACGTTTTGATTGGCGGCCCTGTTCATAGTAATCTGATAGTAGTTGGTACCACTGATGTTACCATAGAAGTTAATACTATTAATAACGGTATTAGCCTGTATACCACTTCCAGAGATAGCATCACCTGCTGCCAAACCTTGTGAGTTATAAGTGTTAAAGTTTGCCTGGGTAATAAACACTCTACTATCACCGTTTGATATTGATCGGCCACTGAACACTGCACCTAATGCAATAGTGCCGGAAACAAACGCATTTGTTGTAGCAGTTGCAGTAGTCTGTGTTCCGCCGCCGTTCCAGTTCACACTACCGCCAGGTGCAATTTGTGCAAAGCTAGGTTGACCACCTTGAGCAGCTCCTTGCAGGCCAGTCCATTGAATGTCAGCTGGATTAATTGGATAGTTTTGCGGATTTAACACACCTTCAAGTACAATACCACCGGTACCAGTATCAGATGTAATTTCAATACCGTTTAACAATAACTGCGCTCTGTTTAACAGTTCACGCTCACCTAAGTCACCAACAATAGCGTTTGATACACTTGGTGCTAAACGAATTAAGAACGCAGTTTGTCTTGTGGTTGTGATAGAAATATTAGTGGCCGCATAGTTAAAGATGTAGCCTCGATCAGTATCAAAGCGACCGTCTGTTAAAAATGCACTACCCCAGTGACTAATAATTGGAGTAACTGTATTACTAATTAAAATAACACCAGCGCCCTTGTTGTGTACAGCGGCAGCTCCTGCTGTGAAGCTTCTTGAACTTCCTGACACAAACTGGCTAAGTTGTGCAGATCGTGTGCAGCCAGTTAATGTAGTTTGAGTTCTGCCAGTATAACTGATCATTTCATTATCAATCATAACAGTACCGTTATTAGGGAACCAATAGGCATCTTCTAGAACTACAGTTGTTTGACTGTTGGTCATTGCAGCCCCTAATCTATCTCTAGCACCTTCATTGATAACTTCATATCGAACGGGCAAGTTACCAGTACGCATGTATGCTTCGGTGTTTGTGTTACTGTTACGGAATCTGTGTGCAAATGTGTAATTGCCGTCACTACCACGTAGCATAAAATCAATAAATCCAGCACCGTACCAAGTGTACTGCATACCAATCATCTGCATCTTAGTGATGTCAACATTATATCCACTTGGTCCTGATCCGTTTAATGCATCAAGATTAAAATCTGATTGCGGAACAATAATATCAGTTGTCTTGCACAGCTTGACGTTATTAACATTAATTACGCCTCTAAAGTCAGGCGACACTGTCATACTAGTATCACTGGCAATCTGTGTAACCACGTGACTCATACCTTTAATGACCACACGATCACCTGCGGATAGTTGTTGTGTAAATCTAGTGTTACTGCCTGTAATTAAATTGCTGTCAACGTTAACTGACACTACACCGGCAATTTGGAACGTAGAACTTCTACGACCCACTGCTAATGTTTTACCATCGTATTGCCAGAACATACCATTTTGGTCGTCGTATGCGCCGGCCCGTACAGTTGCGCCGTGCCATGTGCGTACAGCCATCTGGCAACTACCACTTAGATCAGCAGTAGTAGCACCTAACACTTGGGTTGATTGCACTTTAAATGTACGTTCATCAGTGACATCTACTACTTTAAACACACCGTTATAACCGGTAGTAACTGCACCGTTAATAGTAATTTCTGCACCAATTTGGCAACCGTGATCAGTGTCATCGGTAACCACTGTGATAAAACTACCAATAGTTGTTGCTGTTGCTGTCATGCTTCGTATATCGTAACTAGGAGCAAACAATGCACCAGTGTTGTACATAACACCCTTACCTGACTGGTAACGAATGTATTTCTTACTCATACGAACTGCACTTGCTCCGTGTTGTGGCCCACCGGTGCCTAACTGCACACCTCCATCGTAAGGTCTATGTACATAGAAGCTGTCTGGTCTTGCATACACTGTACCAGTTAGTGTAGCAGTGGTATCTACAGTACCGGCTGCTCTAGCAGTAAATCTAAGTTGGGTAGCGCTCGGAACTTGTTCTACAAAGAAACTACCTTGAGCCAACACATGATTTGACCCTGAGCTACTAATTGTAGTGGTTAATGTGTTACCGGGTATAAATCCATGAGCGTTGGCAAAGTCAACTTGTATTGTTGCAATAGCACTATATGGCAGAGTGCTGCCAGAGTTAATTTGTGCAATAATTGGTTCACTAAATGTCACAGCACTTACAAAAGATTTAGCAACTGCCGTAATCGGTGTTCCAGTTGCTGTCACAGTTTGAATTAACCCACCGTCGTTGATTGTTGCCACTTGAATAGTGCCGTCAGCTGTAACTTGTGCAATGTTAACGTTGGCGTTGTTGCCACCGCCGCTGATTGTTACAGTGTCGCCTGCTTGATATCCACTGCCGCCATTGTTAACCACCACATTAGTAATTTCTTGGTTAGTCACAACATCAATAGTGAATGCCGCGGTGCCGCTACCGCCATTAATTGTAATAGGGTCACCAAATGTATACCCACTACCTCGTTGGTTAATAGTTACACCTGTAACTGCGCCACTGCCGTCAACTAGGGTGTTAACTGTTAGCCCGTTACCTGTCCCACCCGATGTAGCAACACCCACGTTTGCTCCGTAGCCAGACCCACCGTTGGTTATTTCACCTAGGGTTCTTGCGCCACCTAATGGGTTAGCAGTTGTGTTAACAGTTAGGCCAACGCCACCGCCTGTAGTAGTTGTAGCCACAGCAGTTCCGCTAGTATATCCGCTACCAGATGTAAAGTTTGGTCCTGTGTTGAAACCCTGAACAACTCCTCTAGTAACTCCGCTAACGATAGTAATAACGTCATTGACAGAATATCCATTACCTGCATTGTTAACTGACACGGTTTGAATTTCACCAAACTCGTTAATTGTAACGTTGACAGTTAGTCCAGTACCGCCCGATGGGCTAACAGTAGTTGCCAATCCGGTAGTAGTGATATAACCAATACTACGTACTAAGGAGTTGTCGTCAAAAGTCGCTACTGTAAATCTAGGACTTGCTGTGGCAACTGTCAACGTTGCGTTGTTTGCAGGAGTTGTACCTTCGAGGCCAGCACCTAAGATAGTAATAGTATTACCAGTTACATAACCGGTACCTGGTGTAGTAGCCGTTGCACTATATGAAGCGCCATTTCTTGACACTGTAAATACTGCGCCGACACCAGCTCCATTAGTTGCACCAGTTTGACCGATATACGATTCTGTACTTCCTATTATTCTAGAAGTCAGTGTACCATCTAGGCTAACTGCTGAACCTACAATTTGTGTAACTTTGATAGCAAATCCGTCGCCGCGATCAATAACTTGCCCTGGCAAAATGCCAGCAGTGTTGTTGATCACAAGACTTGTAGCACCAATTTCAGCAGTACTAGTCAATGTTGAATTAACAGAACTTCCAGTACCAACAACGCCAGTTACCTGTGTACCTGGATTAATACCGGCGCCGCTTACTGGAGCACCGGTTGGGGGCACTACGCCAGTAAAACCTACATAGTCAGCACCTAACGGTGATGTCAAACTAGTAATAATATTTCCAGAGCTACCGTTTGATTGAACACTAAAAATTGGTACACCTACGGCAGCACCTGTGTAAAATGAACCTTTACGTAATTGAGTATATGTGGTTGCCAACACTTGTCCGTTGGTTGTTCCTACCTTAGACTTGCCGTAGTAGGTAAAAGTTGTATTTGACGGAACCGAGAACACTAAGAAACTACCTTCTGCACGGCTAAATCCACTGATAGTATTGGCCAAAGCTTTGATAGTAAATGGAGTTCCTACAATATATCCATGTGGTCCTGATGTAGTTACTGTGATTAATGATGCTCCTACACCCGCTGTACTGGCAGAAGCATCTGTTACCACAGTTAGTACTGATTGATCCGTACCAGGAATTTCATAGATACTTGGATAGTTACGCATCATTGAAATAACTTGCCACTTAGTTGGTTGTAATCCGTATTCAAAGTCAGCATCAAGCATGGACTGTGGAAGGCCAACTTTGAGACGCTCCATTGCGTCTGTTGCAATAGAGTTCATACGAACTGTTGTTTCTTTACCTTCTACAAAAACTTGAATGTTGTCAGTGACCATATGACCGCTGGTGTCAACGTCAAAGGTTAAAGTAGTAACTTTGTCAGTTCCGTAAATAAATCCAGGGAAGTCGGAATCTGCAAATTCACTATAGGTTACTTCAGCCGCGGCATTTTGATCAGCAAAGTTGTAAAGAATAATATTTCGTGAAGTGTTGGTAACTAATAAGAAATCTTTTAATTTGAAGAATCCTTGTACTTTAATATAACCCCTGTTTGACACTGTAGCTGGCAAATATGTTAATCCAAACTGAATAACATCTATTACAGTGTTGGTTAATTCTTTAACTCTAGTCTTGGCAAATATTTCAGTAGTGATACTGTTGTTAATATATTGATTAACAAGAGTTTGACGAGATGCATAGGCTACGTTTTCTAAAATATAGTTATCGATCAAATCTCGAATAAATGTATGAGCAACAATTTCTGGCTCTCTGTCACCGTCAACTTGTGCAATACCGTTTTCCCAATACTTACTAGCATTGTGTACGGTTTGTCTGTTCCCACCACGTTTAAGATCGGTTATATAGCCTTCTAGAACATAACTGATATCACGCTCACATTTAGCTTGGTTGTAAGTATAGAACACATACGGTGCAATGTTATTAGCCACGTTATAGGCAATTAATGCCAGCGTCTCTGCCGCAATATATTTTTTATTAGCTTCGATTAGTGTTACTGCGTTTGGTAACAATCCGGCATTTTGACTACCGGGCGCATCGTTGCGAGGTAATGCGCTAAGTCCAGTTTGGATAGTATTCAACAGTATGTTTGACAACACCGTAACTTTTGAACTAGCACCAACTTCACCTGCGGCACCTAAAGCAATAACTTGTAAAGTTGATATTTGGTATGATGCAAAATATTTGTTGATAAGGATATCATCATTGATCAAGTTTCTTGCAAATGTGTGTGCTAATATTTCAGGCTGTCTGTTACCATCAACCTGTGCTTGACCGTTAAGCCAATATCTTGAACTGACATACCACGTGCTAGAATTACCGCCATAGGTCATATCGTAGATATAACTGTCGACAATGTAGCCGGCATCTCTGCGGCATTTAGTAGCATTGTATGTATACCCGGCAAAGGCTGCATTGTAGTTGTATACAAATGCTGGCACAGCACTTAGCCCGGTACCAATAACAGCAATTACAATATCAGCTAGTGTATTAAATGCTGTCACAGTGCCAGCTTCACCTGGATTACCAGTGAGACTTTGTGCGGCAATGACTGGGCTTTGCTGTGTTGCATAAGCCACTCTAGGTATAACGTTGGTGTTGATCAACGATTTTAAAAATACGTGTACTGCAACTTCTGCGGCTCTGCTGCCATCAATTTGTGCAACACCGCTACGCCAGTACATTCTTACAGTTCTAATAGTTTCAGCATTACCGTAACCAGTAATGTCAGCAATGTAAGCATCAACTATGTAACCTATATCTCGCTTGCATTTTTCTGGATTAAGGGTATATAACGCACCAAACGGATAAGTTGGGTTAACGTAAGCAGGGATTGCACTAAGTCCGTCTTCAATTACATCCTTGATAGTGTCAATTAATGCTGTTACACTGTTTTCTGCGCTTACTTCTGCTGTGCCGCCTACAATGCTTTGTACACTTAATTCTTGCAGTGACGGATAAATTACTTTAGGTAAAATATAGTCGTTAATAAGTCCTTTAACAAACTCATAGACCAGTGCTTCTGGAGCTCGTGAACCTGTAAATAAAAACACACCAGCTGAAAAATAATCTTCAACGGTATTAATAGTCCATTCGTTGCCGCCATATCGAATGTCTTTTAACAATGCATCAATAAATTCGCCAATATCACTTTTTAATTTTAAAGGAACATAGGTGCTTACACTGTCAAATGGCGGGTTCAAAGTAGTAACTTGATCGTCTAACCAAGCTTCTGTCTCATCTTTAATAAATTCTTTATTGGAAAGAATAAGAGCGTGGGCATTAGGAACTAGATTTAATACTGATTGAGTGGCTTGTTGTGCTGTAATATATGCACTGGCTTCTTCTTTAATAAACTCTTTGTTATTAGTTAACTGCGCAACAGCATTTGGTCTAGCTACAGGAGCACTAAGAGGACCGCCACTTTGGAAAGTTAAGTAGCCGATGATCTCTTCTATGATATATTCTTTATTTGCTGTGATAAGATTCACAGCATTTGGATACTGATTAGCATCTGGCGGAATCAATCCAGGTACAAATTTATAATCCTTAATCTGTTTCTTTCCCATTTAAATCTTCCTTGTTATTAGCTTAGTGCTACTGAAAATGCGATTGCTCGACTATCTACATATTGCTTGTTTGTAGCGTGGGTCGCTTGTGTTGGTGTAGTGGGCAACACAATATTTGCATTAGCCGTTATATTACCCTGTGCTGTGATGCTGTTATTTACAACAACACTGCCGCCAACGTAAGTGTTCTGGCTGATACCAACACCGCCTGTAACTATTACAGAACCAGTAGTTGGGTTAACACTGTTTGTACCTTTGGTAAAAGTAGCTGTGTTGTTTGATGATATAGTAGTAAATGCGGCCGATGCTCTTGTAGATGTTCCTATGGCAGTGCCGTCAATATTGCCACCGCTAATATTAGCATTGGCAAAAGAACTAGTTCCAGAGCTATTAACATTACCTGTAACATTACCTGTAACATTACCTGTAACATTACCTGTAACATTACCTACTAGATCGCCTTGGAATCCGTTAACACTCTGCATCGTGTTGGTAACTTGTACATTGTAAACTGTTAACGTGTTGGTTGAGGAATTAAACGTTAAGTTAGCATTGCCACCAAACGTGTTATTATCATTAAACTGAACATACGAGTTTGATCCGCCAGGATTGGCCGACCCGCCACCGCCACCGCCTGTTCCGGGATTAGTCCATCCTAATACTCCCGAACCGTTAGTGGCTAAAACTTGGTTAGGCGAGCCATCGCTAGCTGGCAGTGTCCAAGTAAGTGAGTTAGGCACATTGCCTGCCGCTCTGAATGCCACATAGTTTGTGTTAGCAGTGCCAAAGAAGCGTAATTCTTTCTGAGATTTAATCGATGTATCATCGCCAAACTCACCCGTACCACTAACTGACAATGCACCAGTAATACTTGAATCACCTACAATGCCTGCACCGTTGGCAGATGTTGTAATTCGTCCACCAGCTGAAATTGCACTGTTAGTGCTGATAGCGCCACCAGCGTTGACTGCACCTACAATACCAATACCACCGCTGATTTTAACAGCACCTGTAGTAGTACTGGTACTTGATGTAATGCTTAAGAAATTAGTTACGCCCGGAACATCGCCGCCTGTAAAGGTACTGGCCAATGTAGTGGCACGCCAATCGTCTCCGTCATAGTATAAAACTTGACCTTCTAGTGCGCCTGTGACGTTGACATCTGACAACGAGTTAAAAACGTGGTTAGTAATGTCACTAACTTGCCCAGTAACATTACCTGTAAATCCTGCGGCAATGAGAGACTTAGTTCCAAAGTTAATGGAATTGCCGCCTCCGCTGCCTAGAGCGTTAGAAAAGTCTGCACGTAGTAATTCAATACCGCCTGCGTCTTTTCCGTTGAAAATACGTAGGGTTCGTTTAGTTGCGTCGAATAAAATTTCACCATTACTACCAGAATATCGATTTAATTCTGTGCTAGTTTTAAGGGCGAATCTAATTGATCGTAATACGGAATTTGACATAATTATGGCTCTCTACAGTATATTTAGCAGAGTAGAACACTATGCATACAGCCAGAACCTATTGCATTTTTTTAACAAGTACTATATAATAACTTAAATTCGTAACGAATTAACTAAGGAGAAATTATGAAGAAAACCATTGCAACCATTGCAATTTTAGCATCTAGCACAGTCTACGCAGGATCTGCTAGCATCGAATATCAAAATGCCGACGGAGTAAACGGAACTGCTAACAGCAACGTATACCAAATTTCTGTCAGCGAAAACATCAATAAGAACTTTGTAATTGGCACTACTTTGAACACCACTGAAAGTTCAACTACTGGCGGGACTACTGGCAGTCGTGCAGAAGTTAATTTGTTAGGTAAAACATCACTTGGTATTACTAGCCCAGGTTTGAAAATTGCAACAGGCCAGCGGTTTACTACTACTGGTAATTTTAGTTACTATTCGGTAGAACCAAATATTACTGTGCCAGTTCCTAGCACCAAACTGTCAACACAGCTAGGTTGGAGATATCGTAACGCATATAATCCAACAGCCAACGCAGATGAAACTAAAACTTGGCGAGCTGGTATCAAATATGACGTTACCAAACAAGACTCTCTTGGGTTGCGATATGATAATGTACGCGGTGATACAAATCAAAACGTGTGGGCAGTTAATTACACCCGTAATTTTTAAAATTACTTAAATTAAAAGGACCGCAAAGGTCCTTTTAATTATTAGTTTTTTCTATTAACGTTATTAGAAAATTTATAGTTAAAATCTATTGATCTTGTAGGTTAATAGGATATATAATATACATATAGAACATACCGTTCTATGTTTTCAAACACACACAAAGGAGATATTATGAAAACAGTTGGTGATAAATTAACAGAATTTACAGTCACAGGCGTTAAGCCAGGACAACCAGAAGATGCGTTCTTTGACATTACAGAAAAGTCATTTGAAGGCAAGTGGAAAGTGATCGTATACTATCCAAAAGATTTTACATTTGTTTGCCCTACAGAAATCGTAGCCTACGACAAGTTAGCAAGTGACTTTGCTGACCGCGATGCTGTATTGCTAACAGGTTCAACAGACAATGAGTTCTGTAAAGTTAGCTGGCAAACAGCTCACGCAGATTTGAAGAAAATCACTCACACACAATTTGCCGACACAGCTCGTGATGAGCGCAGTTTGATTAATCAACTGGGCGTATTCTATGCTCCAGCAGGTGCCGCACTTCGCGCCACATTTATTGTTGATCCGAACAATGAAATCCAACACGTCACAGTCAACAACTTGAACGTGGGTCGTAGCCCAGAAGAAACACTTCGTGTGTTAGATGCGTTACAAACTGGCGAACTATGTGCATGTAACCGTACAGTTGGCGGAGAGACTCTATAATGGCATTCATTGACGCAATTAAAACTGCGTTGCCAGACTACGCCAAGGACACCAAGTTAAATCTTGACGCTGTTCTTTTGCGTAGTACTTTAGATGCAGATGTGGCTATGGGGTGTGCTGTGGCCGCACTCGCCGCAACTGGCAATGGCAAGGTACTTGCTGTCTTGTTGGCAGATGCTCCTGTTCACGCAGACTCGGCAATGACAGCGGCAAGTATTATGGCACAGAATAACGTTTGGTATCCATATGTTGAAATGACTGAAGATCCTGCTCTTAAAGGCCTGCCAGCACAGTTACGCATGAATGCTATTGCCAGTCACGGTGGAACTACCAAGAGCAATTTTGAAGCATTTAGTTTGGCGGCTAGCATTGTTGGCAAGTGTCACTTCTGTGTGAAAGCACACTATGACACATTGAAGACAGAAGGCTACACTGTAGAACAACTTCGTGACATTGGGCGTATTGCCTCAGTGATGAATAGTGTTGCTAAAGTCTTAAATAGTTGATGAAAGTAGCAATTACAGGACACACAGGCGGGCTTGGGCTCGCCTTTTTACATTATTTTGCAGAAAAACACTACGAAGTAGTTGGTTATTCTAGGTCTAACGGCCACGACATAAGTAATTTAGAAGTTGTTTCAAAAATTGTGTCTGAAATAAGAGATTTTGATGTCTTTGTTAATAACGCACACGATGCTAATCAATTTGTGTTGCTAGACCGGGTGTTTAATATGTGGGTAGGAAGACCAAAAACTATCATTAATATTTCTTCTAGATTTACTAGCGAACCTAATGCATACTCTGTTGAAAAATTAAAACAAGATCAATTCTGCCAAGAAAAAATTTATCAGTTACCAAGAATACTCAATGTCAAACCCGGTCTAGTTGATACACAGCGAGTAGCACATATCAATAAGAAAAAAATGACAACAGACAATGTTATTGAAGTGGTTGACTATTGTCTAAAGAACAACGTACAATCAATTACTTTTGGAAAATAAATGATTAAAGTTCTTGCAGATATAGATATAACTCCAATACTTGATTGCTACCAACAGTTAGAGCATGTAATTAACTGGACAGACTACGGACACAAAGGAAAGCAAGCAGGTGTTCAATACAAATATGGAGAAGATCCTTGGAGCAGTGCTGTTGGACGCAGTAAAGGAAACGACCTAGACCTTGTAGAAATAAATCCTGTGTTTAGCGGAACTCCAATTGAACAAATTATAAAAGATTTTAATCTGACCAGGACTAGACTCATGTGGGTCGGCCCTTACGCCTGTTACAGTATGCACAAGGATCCAAATCAACGAATCCATGTACCACTGATTACAAACAGTGAATGTTATTTCTTATTCAAACACGGTACGCCAACACATCTTAAATTAGGGAAAGTCTATTTGACCGATACCAGGACCGAACATACGTTTGTAAATTGTTCAGACAGCCCAAGACTACATCTTGTGGGCGCGGTAAACAATTAACATTTTTCAAAATGTTATAAAAACACCATATTACCAATAGGGTCTTGACAGAAAGACTAAATAAAACTATAATAGAATCATTGTTAGAAGTTGTTCGCCAGTGAAAACTTTATTTGCCAAATTTGCAAATAGCGGTTGACAGAAGGCACTAACTACAGTACAATAGAGACAAGTTAGCAAACAATGTAATCCAGAGATGTTGTAAAAATACAACAAAGAAAGATTTCAAAAGTTGTTGACAGCGGTACCGTAAGGTGCTATAATACATACAAGTTAGCAGGCAATGGTGCTTACTAACAAATTTTTTAAAGAGATTTAAGAGAAAACAAAATGCAATCGTTCAATAGACATCAGCAATTTAATACGATGCCCAAACTGGCAGGTGTAATAGCCTGTTCTTGGTTATCGATTAATGGCGGAAGTCTATCATATGATCGCACACCAGAGATTCTAAGGGTCCGGAGGACTGTCGTGTAACACACAAGTTAACACAACAAACTTCAAGGACCCTAGGATTAAAAACCCTGGGGTTTTTTGTTTTTGAACAACAGGTTATGATAGAGATAGATAAGAAAAAACAACGAGAAGCTGAGTTTACACGTCAGCATACACTGACTCCACAAGATCTTCGCAAGATGATTTTGGAAAAGGCAGAACGTGCAAGAGTGTATAGCAAAGCCGTTAGAAAGCGAGAGATTGCTCAAGAGTAGTCGTAGATCGCAAAGTGTGAATATACAGGAAACGAGGTCCTGGCTCTGCACTTAAAACACGGAGCAAACGGGCGGACTAGTGGATGGCATTCCCTCTTGTGGGAAGAAAATACTAGTTATTAAAGCATATTAGGCTGGTCGTAAAATCATCGTTGGACTTTAAGACTTAGTATGCTTTAATAAGCACATTCTTTATGAGCAAACATAGTTTGCTTATGGACTAGGGTTTCCTGGTCGTGAGTGTGTTAACAAATTTGCCGTTGTAGCTCTCTGGGAGGGTGACTCGTTGTCTGCGAGACTTAGGTGGGTTCGATTCCCATCAGCGGCGCCAGTTTATGTAGCGGTGGCAGAGAGGCCCATTGCAATGGATTGCAAATCCGTAAAACCGTGAGTTCAAATCTCACCCGCTACTCCAAATCATACTCCGGTCGTCTAGTGGCTAGGACGCCAGCCTTTCAAGTTGGAGAAGCGGGATCGAAACCCGTTCGGAGTACCAAGTTTTGTAAGTGTCAGCAAGTGAAATCACGCTAGTAAGGTTTCTTCGAAGGACCGAGCTAGTAGAAGGTGAGGGTTCGATTCCCTGAAAATCTCAACAGGCGAGAACGCTGGATGAATCCCAAGTGACGTACCGAGTCCCGCTCGAGTTTATTACACGGGTGAATGGTTCCAATAATGATGGTGGAACTACTTACAAATTCAATTATTCGGGAATAGTGTAATGGTAACACTACAGACTTTGACTCTGTCATTCTAGGTTCGAGCCCTAGTTCCCGTGCCAAATTATCTCGCCTTAGTATAATGGATAATACAGTAGGCTTCTACCCTACGAATGTGGGTTCGATTCCTGCAGGCGAGACCAAGTTAAGGATGTTAACAGCAAATTTTATACACTAGACTTTTAATCTAACCAGTAAAATACATCCTGTTTTATTTGCTACTTTAGCTGATGTGGTCATAGCGGCGGTCTGAAGAACCGTTGAACCAGGTTCGATTCCTGGAGGTAGCACCAAATATATCGCTGTAGTATAATGGATAATACACTACGCTACGAACGTGGGAATTGTGGTTCGATTCCATACAGCGGTACCAAACAATTTAATGGGCTAGTAGTGATACTGGGGTACACAGGGCACTTGCAATGCTCAGATTGGAGTTCGATCCTCCACTGGTCCACCAATTTTATCTCGCATTCGGTTAGTGGCTATACCACTCCGTTTGGGGCGGAGACATCGTAGGTTCGAGTCCTACATGCGAGACCAGATTTTGCTCTTTTCGTTTAATGGTAAGACACCGGTTTTGTAGTCCGGCAATTGGGGTTCGATTCCTCGATGGAGCACCAAGTTTAGGATACTAACAGCAAACTTAAAAAATTCAATTTGAACTTGAAAAGTAAATGTATCCTGTTTTATAGTAAGGAACTCAAATGGCAAATGTCAAAAAAGGTAACTTAACAGCGCCTCCACAATGGTGGAAGCATTTGAAAGATTGGAAACGAGTGTTTTGGAAATCAGAACGCCAAGCCCAAAAGAGAAATATCAACAAAGGAGAATGACATGAAACGTACAGGTAAACTGTAGTGTCATCCTAGACCCCCGTATGGTCCTGGATGGCACGTAAAAGAAAATATTTACGATCCATCCACAGCTGGCGTTAACGGTAGCGTACTCGGCTCTTAACCGATGAGGTGTCAGTTCAAATCTGACGCTGTGGACCATATGGGGGTATAACTTAACGGCAAAGTAGTAGGCTTTTAACCTATTAATCAGAGTTCGATTCTCTGTGCCCCTACCATAGATAAACATACTTTCAATCTGAATTGACAGATACAAACAACCAAGGGGAGCCACTGGGTTCATCCAGTTTCATCCTGAATTGACAGGAACAAGGTTGTAAGGAGAGCCGAGTGTGTTTTTCTATGGTAATGTAGCATAACGGTAGTGCACCACCTTCATACGGTGTCCAGTGAAAGTTCGACTCTTTCCATTACCACCAAATATACCCGGATAGTTAAATGGTATAACAATCGGCTGATAACCGGTCATTACAGGTTCAATTCCTGTTCTGGGTACCAATTGTTTTCATAAGTAAATTTATGCACCGTTAGATCAGTTGGTTAGATTGGCTAAATAAAGTTAGGAGAACTAACCTATGCCAATTGCTAACTGTATTAACTGCGAAAAAGAATTTAGATGGATGCCATCGCAAAAGTCTGGAAAGTATTGTTGTAGTCCCTGTCAGATTGAACATAGACTAAATGAAGCTATTGCTTCTGGCAATTACACAAAGAACAATGCAAAAACTTACTTTAAACGCAACACGCCATATAAGTGTTCTTGTTGTGGTATAAGCGAGTGGAACGGCAACCCCATCGTTTTACAAATTGATCATATTGATGGTAATAATTCCAATGATGTGATTGAAAACTATCGTTACTTATGTCCTAACTGTCATACTCAGACTGACACCTGGGGAGTTAAAAATGCCAGTGAAGAAGGTAGGTTGCGAATGAGTAAGAAAAAATTGGTCTCATAGTATATCGGTTAGTATAATGGCCTGTCACGCCGTAGGGACGAGTTCGATTCTCGTTGAGACCGCCAATTTTGCGCCAGGGGTTCAAGTCCCCTACGGTGCGCCAAATCCCGTTAGCACAGAACGTTATCTGTGTCGCTGGCTCGGCGTTATAGGGGCCGGGGGCGGCCAACCGTTAAGAAGGATTCCAAAGACGTAACATGGACTCGAACCGCTGAGTAGAATTGCAACTACGCAGATATCAAAACGCAATGACAGGGTGTGCAACTCAAGTAAGGGCGACGTGGAAGTTGTAGCTTACACAGAATAATGTATCTCTAATGTAATGGCAGCATGACAGTCTCCAAAACTGTTCGTCGGGGTTCGAGTCCCTGGAGGTACGCCAATAATGCGGGTATGATGTAATGGTAACCTGAAACCTTGCCAAGGTTTATTCGCGAGTTCGATTCTCGCTACCCGCTCCATTCAAGATTTGTTGACAGCGTTGTATACTAACACTATATAAATGTAAGGAAGGTCTACACTATGTTAAAATCATTTATTAAAGCAAAACTACATCGAGTTGCAGTCACTGATGCCAATTTAAATTATATCGGTAGTATTACTATCGATGAAAAACTAATGAAGGCAGCAGGCATTGAAGCATTTGAATATGTTCATGTAAATAATCTAAGTAATGCCGCTCATTGGGAAACCTATGTTATTCCCGGCAAGGATGGTGAGATAATTCTCAACGGGCCACCTAGTAGATTATTTCAACCAAACGATCTTGTAGTGGTACTAAGTATGGTTACACTTCAACCCGGTGAAACTGCAACACATCGAACTGTATTTGTTGATAATCAAAATCACGTCACTGAAGTAATGACAGGTGATATTAAATTTGATGCAGTGTAATCATTTAAAAGAGATAGGTTCTAATTACCTATCGCATCTAAAAGTAGCTGTAAAACTATCATGCTATAGTTTTATGGCTGCATTAGCTTTTCTTATTCATTCTCTCCTGCCATGTGTATTCACGCACACTGGCAGCAATCTTATTAACCGTGTTCTAGAGATATTAGAACATAGAAAATAAATTCAATCTTTAGTTCCTTAGCTCAGCGGTAGAGCAGTACGTTGACATCGTGAAGGTCACAAGTTCAAACCTTGTAGGAACTACCAAACTTTTCCCGCTTTGGTGTAATGGTAGCACACGTATATAAAGGTTATCCTGTCAAGGATACAGTCAGCAATATACAACATTCCATGTCAAGGACGAGATCGTGGTTCGAATCCACGGGGCGGGGCCAATCAATGTTGTTCCTAGTGTAGTGGTCGCACAACTGTCTGTGAAACAGTTAGAGAGGGTTCGATTCCCCGGTTCAACCCAATTAAATTGCCAGCGAGACTTGGAAGTCAGAGAGGTTTTATAAACCTTTTAGCGCCAGATTAGCGTTCTTGAGAGGGTTCGATCCCCTCCGCTGGTACCAATTAAAGATTGTTAATAAAGCGCAATGCCTTGTTAACATTAGTGAAGTATTGCATTTCAAAGTAAGTGTTATCGTACACATCTTGTACCATAACGCAACATACACCTTCGTACAAACAAAGATGAAAATATAATCCTTGCGGAGTTATGTGTTCGTAAGTCTTCACAAAAATATTTATGCCCCGTTACGCTAATTGGTAGTGCGGATTCTCTCAAAAGGAGTTGGCTGTCTGTTCGAATCAGACACGGGGTACCACACATTCGGGCTTTGGTGAAATGGATATCATTTCGGTCTTCGAAACCGACGGTGGGAGTTCGATCCTCTCAAGCCCGGCCATGCTCTTATAGGTAAATGGTAGACCGCCTCTTTGGTATGGAGGTAATGAAAGTTCGATTCTTTCTAAGAGCACCAAAATAGTTTAAAAATAGTTCAAAATGTTGTTGACAAACAATGTGGTATACTATATAATACATACATGCGCTGATAAAACAGTTGCATAAAATGTTCTTTAAAAATTTAATTTAGCAATGACGCTATCGTCTATCGGTTAGGACACTAGGTTTTCATCCTGGCAAGCGGGGTTCGATTCCCCGTAGCGTCTCCATTGTTAAGTGTTATAAGGTATCGTGTAGGGACGCTTACACTATTCGGGTCAAAGCTGCCGGCGACTGATCCTGAAATAACTGCATCGGCATTGAGTATGTTTAGCGACTATCTCAGAATTTGCACATAACACTTAACAATGGAAAGTTTATTGCCCAGGTGGTGGAATGGTATACACGGTGGTCTTAGAAGCCACTGCCGCAAGGATTGAGAGTTCGAGTCTCTCCCTGGGCACCAATATATGGAGATGCGGCTACGATGGTGGAGTGGCCCCGGACTGTAAATCCGGTACTTAAGAAACGCAATAGGTTCGAATCCTATCATCTCCACCAGTAATAAGGAAGCGTGGCAGAGTCCGGCTTATTGCAACAGTCTTGAAAACTGTCGGCTCGAAAGGGTCCGTGAGTTCGAATCTCACCGCTTCCACCAAACATGCGAGTATGGAGAAATTGGTATACTCAAGAGACTTAAAATCTCTCGTCGAAAGGCATGCCGGTTCGACCCCGGCTACTCGCACCATAGTTAAAGGAAGACTCCCATAATGGTATTGGAGCGGCTTGCTAAGCCGTCGATCGGCAACGGTTTCGGGGTTCGAGTCCCCGGTCTTCCGCCACATAAAGGAACGCAATATGCCAATGTATGAAACAACTGTTAGAACACCACAAGGTGAAGAAAAGAAAAGAATCTATGCGGATACACCGCAAGAGGCTAAAAAACTTTTTGAACAACTGTATGGTGGACCAAGAGCAGTTCCCTACATTCCACATATTATTCCAAGTTAGTATTATTCCCCAGTAGCACAGCGGTAGTTGCACTTGACTGTTAATCAAGGTGTCCGTGGTTCGATCCCACGCTGGGGAGCCAATTAAAAGTAATGTTTGAGATCGTGTTCCCACATTTGATCTGCAACTATTTTATGAGTTTGAGGTCCGGGGTGCATGTTGTCCCTCCCATTATCAACTTTGTCAGGAAATTTAAAATTTATTTTTCTAAAACGTCGATACTTATTAATAAAAGGATCTATTTTAGAATCTTCAACTTTGAGCGACCAAGAACAATAATGAATGTAGGCGTTGTATTTCTCTGCTAATAAGTCTAGAATACATAAACTACGGTCAGCTTGAAATAGAGCGTTTTGTTCGTCTACTAATAACGGCTCAAAACTTTCGTGCCCGTGGTGTCCTGGCATCCAGTCAACTATTTCGCCGGACGGTTTGACAATTTGTCTTCTAGTCCAAGGCGGCCGCATAAAGATTATATGACGGGGTCTTATAGCATCACCGTGCTCAGATAAAAATGATGCTTGAGTATCTATGCCAGCGGCACCCACTGCAAAGTTCCAGTATGGTATATCCTTGCCTGTTTTTGCTCGAATCTTTTCAAGTATTTGATAAGCCCAGGTTGCTTCCTTAGGTACTCCTGTACCTTCAGTAAAGCTACATCCAAGAAACAGTATCGGTAAAGGACTAGGTAAATTAAATTCGTCACATCTAAATCCGTAACTGTTAAATTGATAACCAAATGAGGTAGGTGTATAAGGATTAGGGCCGTATTGTCCTTCTTCTTTATATGCTTCCAGATTATCAGAAGGACACCAGTTAAAATAACAGTTCCTTCGATCGTGTATTCGTCGATTAAAAAATTGCATCTAATATTTATAAAGGAAAAAAAATGAAACCAACTTCAGCGTATAAAATGAGTGGGCTAACTAAAATGATGTTAGCATCCACAGGATTTCGCAATATAGAAGATCGTAATGCATGGAAACGTGCAATGATTGAAGCAGAACTATCTGCAGAATCTGCACGTAGAACCAATAGTAAAAGTAAAAGTAAAACACCAGAATAAATAGTTGCCGCGGGGAGGGTCCGGTCACCAGCGAGGTCTCATAAGCCTTTGCCGTCCTTGGTTCAAATCCAAGCCCCGCAACCAGTTTTGGGGGTGTAGCTCATTTGGGAGAGCGCCTGCTTTGCAAGCAGGATGTAGCAAGTTCGATCCTTGTCACCTCCACCACAAACACCATTACACACAATGTATGGTGTGATAAGTAGTGTGTAATAAATTTGCCCTTATAGCTCAGTGGTAGAGCAGCCGCCTTGTAAGCGGCAGGTCCTGTGTTCAAATCATAGTGGGGGCACCATTTTAAAGAGTCTTTATGTCAATAACTGTATACTGGGCACCAAATTACGAATTTGGAAATATTGATTGGAACATGTTGTATGCCGATCCAATAAGTGTATTTGACAAACAGATAGAACAAAAAACAACTGTGGACAAATGGGACAGTATGTTTTACTGCCCGGCATTTAAAAATCTAACTAAGAATACATTAGAATTTAAAAATCCACTAGCATCCACTTTCCTGTTTGATGAGCAGGGTAATGTAACTCCTAGTAAAAATGGTATGACTGCACAAACTGTAAGACAACCTAATATCAAAGATAGGTTCTTACTAGAGTATGGTATTACACCAATTTTCTTTTCTGATGCAGATATTTCTGTTACAATGACTTCTCCTTGGTTGGAAACGCCACAGTGGGCAAGTCAAGCTAACATTGTGCCAGGAAGATACAATATTGGAAAATGGTTCCGTGCAGTAAACATCGAGTTTATGATGGGGCAGGGTATTAAAGAACTAACAATTGAAAAAGATGAGCCGTTAGCCTATTTTACGTTTAACACCGATGAGCATGTAAAGTTTGTGAGATTTAAAATGGATCCAGAACTACGTAGGTACTCTGTATCCTGTGCAACATCGACTAGTTGGGAACCTTGGATTCCCTTAGCTGATAGGTACCGCAGATTTCAAGAGTCGAGGATGAGAAGTATAATCTTAAAAAAGATTAAAGAAAATATTGTTGAGTAGCAATTGGAGATAGCATGAAGATCAAAGAAACTCTCGATAAAGCGTATGGCAACGTACCGCGTGAAACTACAATCCTATTTGATCTTTCGTGGATACAAACTCGAAGCATTAAATATTATTGGATAAGATTTAAACGATTATTTACAAGATAACCCGGGTTACACTTTGTACTGTTAATTAAAGTGGGTAATTGCCAATACCATAAGAGCACGGCGCATTGGATCTGCCGCAAGGCCCGCTATATGGGCGACTTGAGAAATCACAAAGGCGGGGACGCTATCCCGTCTAAATGGAAAAGAACGTGGACGGGGTAACCACCCAGTTTAGGGCCTATGTGGTGTAGGTAGCTAGACACTTTATTAAAACAAACTTAAATCCCTAAAAAGATCAGGTTTGGCATCCCAGTCACTGTGATAGGCATAGCCCATATACTTAATACGCCTTAGTTTGTTTTAATAAAGTACATTTAACTTATCTATAAGATAGGTAGGAAGGACAGGGCACCAGCGTTTAGCAAAAGCCATAAATGTACTTTACTAAAGTATGCGGGGTTAGTTTAATGGTAAAACAGCAGATTTCCAATCTTCGGTCGAGAGTTCGATTCTCTCACTCCGCTCCATTTATTGAGGCAATATGCTAGATACATTTGCAAAAAAACAAGACTATCAACTGATAGTTGATCAAGAAACATTTGGAGTATTAACTAATGTTAACAGCATATCGGTAGCACATGCCGTGGCCGCGGGCATTGGTAATAGTTCTGCAATGAATGTATTTCTTCAAAACACCGAAGTGTTTAACAACTTAAATTATCGTAAATCAATTGATCTTAATGTTACACTTTTGCGAAGGAGTGACCAGGCCTTGATAACTAGCGAAAGTAATGTTGCAAAGTCAGTGGATAAAATTCCAGGTGACAACATGTTTGCAGTAATTCCAATTGAATCACCTACAGTGGGTTTCTTAGAAAAAAGAAAACTAGCCAATGCTAGAGCAGCCGGTATTGTTGCTTTAGAACAAAAGATAGAAAGATATCTTTGTCGAGCAAAAACTTATTGCGGAGACGAAATCTTTATTCCGTTTATGGCTAAAGAATTAGAAAACAAAAACTCTTTGGCAATAATTGAATGGGCAGACATCCAAGAAATAACTGTTGAAGAAGCTCGATCAGACTTACAAATGAAAGTAATGTCTACTCAATTAATTGTGTCGAGATTAAATGCAGTATGGGAAAAATATGTAAAGCGTATTAACGCTACCACAGATGCCGGTACTATTTCTCATCTCGTTAGATACGAATTAGAAATTGAACTTAGATCAGGTTCGCAATGAAACTTATATACGCATATAGTCAAGAATTAAAAGACCCAACTTTAGAATTTCCGCAAGAAGATGTTAATCTATTCAAAGAAATTTATAAGATTGACGGTGATGGATGGCTAGTTGATCGAACTGGACTTATCACCTTTCCGTTTAACGAAACTTTACTAGATAGGCATATACTGCCCGAGTGCGTTGAACCTGTGACATTTGCTGATGCATGTTTGTTTCATGCCAATGAGCTTCTAGACTTAGATCAACCCATATACATTATGTGGTCAGGAGGTATCGACAGTACAGCAACGGTTGTATCGTTACTTAGAACAGGAAGGCCGTTAGATCGAGTTACAATTATTTTAAACTATGACAGTGTAAAAGAATATAAAAATTTTTACGAAACATATATTCGAGGAAAATTTAAGATATTACCTAGCGAGCAAGCAACTCTGTTACTTACTTTTTCTAAATTAGATGGCATTGTATATTCAGGTGAAGGCGGCGACCAAATTATGGGCAATCCTTTAGCTACAGTAATATATCGAACTATGCCACAAGGGTTTCTAGAAAGACCATTTAATTTAGAAAATCTTAGAGAACTATTTTCTTTTAAAGGAATAAGTGAAAAAAGTATTAGATGCTGGTTTGATATGTACATCACAACTATTACTCGATCGCCTAGGCCAATTAAGAATATGTACGACCTTGTTTGGTGGCATGGATTTAATTTCAAATGGCAACAACGTGGGCTTGTGATTTATTTGCGTATACACAAAGACGCAAAAGTAGAACCGTTTTATTGCGGTAAAAAGTTCCAAGAGTGGTCATGCACTAATGAACCGAACTTAGAAAACTTTAGTACTTTAAAATCAGAACAGAAGAAATTCATAGCCGACTTCACTGGAGACAATGATTATTTTGTTAATAAATTAAAGCATCCATCTAGCACACTGTATTACGGCATTAAATCTGCGTCTGCATTAGATGAAAATTTTAATAAGTTGTTTGATTGTCCACTAATGAATTTTTATAATCCCAATAATAGTTTTTCTAAATGGTTGACAACAAATTGTTAATACAATAAAATGTAAGAATAATCGGAGTGTAGCGCAGTCTGGTAGCGCACCTGGTTTGGGACCAGGGGGTCCAAGGTTCGAATCCTTGTACTCCGACCAATTTTAAATATAACTATGATATATAATCTCGATGAAAACAATAAATTCTATGTAGAATATACTAGTTGTGAGAGACCTATAGGCACACTCAGACAAGAAATGGAACGTGCTTGCATTAAACTTTCCAATGAAGGTAAAATCTTAATAAGTCTTACCGGTGGGTTAGACAGTCAAGTTTTGTTACATACATTTCATACTCTCGGTTTAGCATATCAATGTGCATTTATGTATCATCCCGGATACAATGATGTTGAATATGAAAATATTAAGTTTCTTGAAAAGAAATATAACTTTAAATGCATTGTTATAGATATAAACCCAGATGCACTTAAAGAAGAAATTGAACAGTTAGCAATTACAACTGGAATACCTGCTGAACATCATATGATGAAAAAGTTCCTAGCACAGCTTCCAGAAGATACTGACTTTTTACAAGGAATCGAAAGTTTTGATCTAATGTTTGATTGGCAAGGTAACGCACATTGTTTAGAATCGTGGACTTCTATTGAGATAGCAAGTCAGCGAGCATTGAAACAAGTTCCCCGATCTGGAAAAATTGTCTGCATCGATCGGCGAGCACCATTTAACGAATTTGCGTTAGCGTACTTATCAGACCCAATTGTTACTAGTTACATTAATAGTATTGAGTATATAAAAGGAAACGGACTAGTTGAAAAAAATTCAGGTACTGCCCCAATGCTACTCTTTTCGTGGGAGTACTATGTTAAACCAATTATATACGGAATGCACTGGGGAACTGAATTAAAAATGTTTCCAAAATATATTAGTTGTAAAAAAGTTGACTTCATAATGAATCCAAGCGATACTAGGCTTCGCCATAATTATAAACGGTATGCCGTTTATATTAATCGAGACAAGTTAATTAAACATTTAAGTGATTGGGGTTCTGGTAAAACAGAAAGATATACACAACTATAAGATGAACATATACAGCTTGACAACTGATGAACATTAAAGTATAATACTATTTTACACAAGGAATTTATGAAAAAGTCAAAAGGTCTAAGCAGAGGTACAAGTATAGATACTGAGGTATGTGTTATCAATGCAGGAGGAAGTCGCTTTGACATGGTACTTATTGCTAGTACACGGGCAAGAGAGCTTGAACGTCAAAACAGAAACAATGGAGACCAAACTTTATATGTAAATCCAAGTGTTACTGCATTACTTGAACTTCAATCGGGTAAAATTGGAAAAGAATATTTGAAACGAGTAAAATAAAAATTGCCTGGATAGCTCAGGGGTAGAGCGTCTCCTTTACACGGAGAGGGTCCGCGGTTCGAAACCGTGTCCAGGTACCAAAATATATTTAGGCAGTTTAGCCAAAATGTAGTGACAAAAAGTACAAAGTGTACTATAATAGACACATAGCAAGCAGAAATGCTTGTAGAGAGTTTTAGGATCGTATCAGCAACTCATAATTACTATGAACTGTTGGACCCTATGGTAGTCAGCTGGAGTTGAAGGGCTTGCCTGGAGACATTGAAGGTTGCTATTGAAATAGCCCAACGAAGCACAGAGTGATGGCCTGTGTCTAATAAAAGCAGTCAACAACGATCCTGTTAATTTTGGATGACTACAGCAATTTAAACTACATCTTAATGCTATAGAAGGTGGTCGGAGGACAGGCAGAAATGCTTTCTAGAAATAGACACTGATAGAATAGATAGGTCCAGAGAATCTGGAATATGATTTACATACAGAAAAACATGTAATAGGCAACATGAATGTTGCTAGGGTCTGGGTGCCGTAATTGGCCAGACCAGAAAATAAACAAATTGGCACACTCATCCTGTTAAATTTAGAATGTTAACAGCAACTTTTAATTTTCAAGCATATCGAAAAAAAATACATTCTGTGAGGTAATAAAATGAACGCATTTGTAACAGCAATCGCAAATCAAGAAGCTCGTACCGAAAACGGTATGAAGGCTCGTAAGTCAACAGCTTCGGCGTGTGTTGACTTGTTCTACAAGATCGGCGCAAGCCGTGGTAAGAACATCACAGGCGACTTCACAGCCGCCTATGTAGAAAACAGTGATGTGGCACTACGCATCGCACAATGGGCACGTGATGTCCGTGGCGGTGCAGGTGAACGTCAACTGTTCCGCGACATTCTAGTTCATCTAGAAAAGCGTGACCCGGACGCCGCTTTGGCTCTGTTGAAGAAGGTTCCAGAAGTGGGCCGTTGGGATGACATCTTTGTCTTCACTTCACCAGTGTTGAAGTCAGCCGCTTATACCATGTTGGGCGATGCCCTACGTGCTAAGAACGGCCTGGCTGCAAAGTGGACTCCTCGTAAGGGTAAGATTGCGGCTGAAGTACGAGCATTCTTTGGAATGACTCCTAAGCAGTACCGCAAGTCATTGGTAACAATGACAAACGTTGTTGAAACCCAAATGTGTGCAGGAGATTGGGATAACATCAACTTCAGTCACGTTCCTTCTGTAGCGTCTCGACTATACAAGAAGGCATTCAACCGTCACAGCCCAGCGTTCGCTGAGTATGTTGCCAAGTTGGTAAGTGGTGATAAGACTGTTAAGGTTAACGCCTCTGCAATCTTTCCACATGATGTGTTGAAGGGAGTGATCGGTAGCTACCGTGCAACTTTAGACAAGACAGAAACTGACCACATTGTGGCACAGTGGGATGCTTTGCCTAACTACGTTGGAGATGCCAGCATCATGCCAATCGTAGACGTTAGCGGTTCTATGTCCTGCCCAGCAGGCAAGAACACTAATGTGACTTGCATGGATGTTTCAATCAGCTTGGGCTTGTACCTAGCAGACAAGAACAAGGGCGTGTTCAAGGACACATTCTTGACTTTCTCTAGCAAGCCACAACTTGTTACTCTAAAGGGTAACATTGTTGACAAGGTTGCTCAAATGAGCAAGAGTGATTGGGACATGAGCACTAACTTGCATGCCGCTATGGACAAGATCCTAAGCGTTGCAGTTAAGGGTTCAGTACCAGCTAGCGACATGCCAGCCATGTTGCTAATCTTGTCAGACATGCAGTTTAACCAATGTGCTCGTTACGACGACACAGCAATGCAAATGATCGAACGCAAGTTCGCAGATGCAGGTTACTCTGTGCCACAGATTGTTTTCTGGAACCTAAACAGTTCAGATAACGTGCCTGTTAAGGCAGACAAGAGTGGTGCCGCATTGGTAAGTGGATTCAGTCCATCAATCATGACTAGCTTGCTAGCCGCTGATTTGGATCAGTTCACTCCAGAAGGTATCATGCTTAAGACTGTAATGAGTGATCGTTACGCTCTCTAAGCTGTTGTAGAAATACAACACCCCTAAACCCTGTCAGCTTACCCGTTGACAGGGTTTTCTTTTGAGTATATAATTAAGACATGTACACAGTAATAAACAAAGAAATAGAAACAAACTTTCCTAGCTTAGATAAGGCAATGATCTATGCTAAAACTCTAGATTCTTTTGTAAGCATTGTAGGAAGCGAATTTGAAATTGTAGGCATGTTTGGAGTAGACAGTATCAAAGATGGTTTATGCCCAGATGGCATTGCCTACGATTGGAACAAGGCTAGCCGGATTGGGCGAGTTAAAAAGGAGCGAATATAATGGAAATCTCAAGAGCAGAACAGAGCGTTATAAAGTATAATCAAGAACAGTATCGATTAGATCAGGCTCGTTTGGAAAAACACCGAGAACAAGATTATAGCAAAAAGATTGAAGAACGTAGACTTGATCAAATCATAGCAGAACGAGTAGCAAGAAATATTCGTCTAGATTCGGATAAGGGTCGACACATCGACATAGAAACTTAGGAGGCATGTATGCCATGGATTGAAAACGTAGCCGCTGATGACATCCCAAAAAGATTTCATCACGAAGCAGGTGAGAACAGTATGCTGATTAGCATAGTTGATCCAGCAAGTTGGCGGCCTGTACCTGCACATAAGTTCAAAGAACAACATAACTTTGAGTTTTTGGATGTAGAAGAAAAGGATGAAGTACTGGAAGAAGCAATGAAGTGCAGTCACGAGCAGGCTAACGAGCTTGTTCGATTGTTACAACACGCATTAGAGCACCGTATGAATGTAGTTGTTCATTGCTATGCAGGCATCTGCAGATCGGGTGCGGTCTGTGAAGTTGGCGTCATGATGGGGTTTGAAGATACTGGCAGATTTCGTAGTCCAAATCTTTTAGTCAAGCATCGCATGATGAAGGCATTGGGGTGGACATATGATGAAAACGAAAAGCCAAACTTAGATGATTGGCGCTCTATGAGACCTATTGGAGATTAATATGTATTTGTGCAGAGAAGAAGTTCAAAAGATTTTAGATACTATGGACAAGTTTCCAGAAGCTACTAGTTTTGAGTTGCTACAAGACAACAGTAGCGGTATTGGTAGTGTTACTAGTTTGATAGTACATACTAAAATTAATGGTTTAGACGGTGAGTTCAAAACTGAAATTTCAGGTGTGGAGAATTGGTAATGACAACATGGGTGACAAGTGACTTGCATTTTGGGCATAAGAACATTATGAGTTTCTGCCCAGATGCAAGAGCACGATTTAGAAATGATTTAGCTTACATGAACGAAGCAATGGTTAAAGAATGGAACGACTTGATCGAACCAGAGGACACCGTTTACATCTTAGGTGATGTTGCGTTTATGTCAGGCAGTGATGCCGCAAAGATGGTTAAGCGTTTGAATGGCATTAAAATTTTAGTACGTGGCAATCACGACCGTAAGACATTGATGGATGTAAACTTTCGCAGAGCCTTTGCAGAAGTACACGAGTATTTAGATATTACATATAATGGCACTAAGGTTATAATGTTCCATTATCCTATTGCAGAATGGGATCAAATGCACAGGGGTGCTGTTCATTTACACGGTCACTTGCACGGTGGGGTAAGTGGAATGGAAAAATTCCGTTGCCGTGATATGGGCATGGATGCAACAGGTCGTATTGCTGTTAGTATGGAAGACGCGATCCGCGATGCTATGCATGGCGAGATCAAAGGACATCACGTTAAGGAGTAAACAATGGAAATGGTAGAAAGAGCTAGAGTATTTGCTACAGCGGCACACGCGGCTGTTGGACAAGTTCGGAAGTACACTTTCGAACCATACATTGTCCATCCTGCTGAAGTTGCAATGATTGTTGCCGAAGCCGGCGGATCTGAAGCAATGGTTGCGGCTGCTTGGTTACATGATACTGTAGAAGATACTGGTGTTACTAACGAAGTTATCCGTGCCGAGTTTGGTGCAGAAGTTGCAGAGTTAGTTGGATGGTTAACAGACGTTAGTCGTCCTGAACACGGCAATCGAGCGCATCGAAAGGCATTAGACAGAGCACACTCTGCAATGGCACCTGCTGAAGCACAGACAGTTAAGTTAGCAGACTTAATAGCCAACACTCGTAGTATCGTAGAACATGATGTTGCGTTTGCTAAAACGTACTTAGAAGAAAAGCGATTATTGTTAGAGGTTATGACTAAGGGCGATGCTACATTAATGGCAGAAGCTAGAAAGTATATCCGATGACTTATATTACTAATAAGTATCAATCAATCCGACTGCCTAATGAACCAGGCATGTTGGATTGGTTACAAGAAACCTATCCTAACTCAGGATACTACATTGTGGAGACAGCATGATAGATGAAAGCCATTTACCAGTAGCAGAACAAGGATTAGTGTTTCGCCTGCGTAAGCGAGCAGAAATACGGAGACAAATTAAAGATCGTAAAAGTGTACAAGAAGGTGCCGCAGACAGAATAGCAGATTTGCTAGAAGAAGCGGCAGACGAAATAGAAAGGTTACAAAAATGCCAAAGTGTTATCAGCTAGTTGGAGTTCCGGGTTCAGGTAAGAGTACTTGGATTAAGGATCAAATTTGGGCATTAGGTTTGAACATCGTTTCAACTGATGTTTGGGTGGAAGATTATGCTAAACGAATGGCAAAGACCTATTCTGAAGTGTTTACAGAATATATGCCAATTGCTGTTAAACTAATGGCTGATCATGTAGTCAAGTGTCGTGAAAACAATCATGATATAATTTGGGATCAAACTAGTACTACTGTTGCTAGTCGCAGACGTAAGTTCCGTATGCTTCCAGACTATGAACATATTGCAGTTGTGTTTGGTACACCCCCTACAGATGAATTGGTTAGCCGTTTGGCAGGCCGTGTGGGAAAGGATGTTCCGTGGGAAGTTGTACAGGGTATGATTGATAATTTTGAAATGCCTACAGAAGACGAAGGCTTTATTGAAATTTGGAGAGTTTGAGCTTGCTCTTTACATCGTTAGATGTTATAATAATAACATCAACTACTGGTATAGGCAAATGCATATTCAAAAATTCTTAGAACAAGATATCCAAAAACAAATTGAAAAAAGTTGTATTTGGGGACTACGTCTACACTTTCTAGCCAGCGACCTTAGAACTTTTGCCAATGCAGTTGGATCTAAAGATTTAGAGGAGTTGTCTACTTATCACTGGTTCAATCATCATTTTGCAGGAGGCAGTCCAGCAGGTGAAGGGTACCGTACTGCCTCTAACGAAAATTACAACAACCTAGGGTACTGTATTAGAGAAACTCAAAGTAACGTTCTCAATACTACTGAAAAGAAAGGTAACCTAGGAGCAGACCTAGTCACAGGTTATGCACTGAGCCAAATGATGAGTCAAGGTATTAGCGGATTGACGACTGATCAATTCCATACCAAGGATGGCGGTTTCCATTGCGAACACAACTTTCAAGTTAACCATATTAAGAAATTGTTACTAGAAAAAATTCTAACCAACAATAAGATTGATCCAAAGAGCCTAGTTAGGTTTGTTATTGATCACAGTCTAGTGGTAACTGTGCATAATTCTGAACGTAAGGACGGCGGATCAAACTTGAATAAGAACATTGCACCATTTTGGAGATATTCAAATGTCGGTGCTAATGTTTTGCAGTACACCGACGACGGATTTGAAGACGTAACAAACAACACTATTCAAGAGATCAACTCTACACGATGGAATCGTAATAAATATTTTAAAGCGTTTAGAACCGCTTTTGAAAGTATTGCTCAAGAATCTGTTGACCAGTTCCGTGAAGAAGTGTATACTAGCACTTACAACAAAGAACCGTGTAGTAGCACAAGTCCAATCTTAGATGAGAAGAATCTTAAATTATTGGTCAAGAATGATCCTGGAGCAATCGCTAAGGCATTTTATCCAGACAAATTCAAAGACAGGTGGAAGAAAAACAAATGAAAAAATATCAATGGCACGAATGGGACGTAAACACATTTAAGGCACTAAGCACATTAAATACTGACCCTACTAAAGAACTAATCCATAATAGAATGGGTAGACTATATTGGGTTACTAAAGGCGATGCACTCTATGTGCAACGTTTTGCAAGAGAGAACGGTCCTTATCAAGGACGCAATCTTAAGTTTCTACGTAAGATGAAACCTAATGCACAGACTATTATTGATGTTGGCATGAACGTTGCTAATAACACAATGGAATATGCAACCTGGGCAACGACTGTACACGGTTTTGAACCGTTTCCAGATACTTACAAATTAGCTACAGAAAACATTTTACTCAATCAGCATGTTGAACTAAAAGGTCGTTACTGGGATACCCGTAATGTTAAAACAGTGCATGACCCAAATCATGCAGACGGTTGGTGGAAAAAGCCAGACGGAACATTTGCTAGTTTAGAAATTAGTGGTAACATTGTTACTCACAATGAAGGACTTGGTGAAACTGCTGGGCAGATGGAAATGGAACATCACCCTAACAATGCCGGGCACAACTGTATTCTTACTGAAGAACGAAAAGCCAAGACCAAATACAGTGTTCATGCGGTTCAGGTCAATACACTAGACAGTCATAAATTTGAAGATGTAGACATTATCAAAATTGACTGCGAAGGATACGAGTTCCCTATTCTAAAAGGTGCTGAACAAACAATCCGATCTTGTAGACCAATTGTGCAATTAGAAATTGTACCTGCACAGTGTTCTAAGTTTGGCTACACACCCGACGACATTTGGGATTTCTTTATTAACAAGATTGGCAATTATGCCGTTTATGATTTTAAAGGCAAACGCTTGCCAGATCAATGGCAGCAAATTAAAGGTGTTATGGACAGATTCTTTGTGCCGCTTGAGTTAGTAGTTAACGAAGACACAACAGATATAATGCACCCTGGAATGGGCGAAGCAGGATTTGGTAGGAAAAAAGAAAAACAAGTAGTTCAGTTAAATCCAGAAATATTTGAAGAATGAAAAGGCCCTCCGGGGCCTTTTTTTGTTTCTGCAAATAAACATACCTATAAATACTGTATGATTAAACCGTGGCTTAAACCTCAAGAAGGATTAATTTCTGCTTTCTATACATTGCATTTTAAAAAAATGAATGGCAATACAATATATCTACCAGGTGTAGATAGATTCTTATTAGCAGACAATTTTGATCCTTGGATAACCCTCGAAGTAGCTGAAATACTTAGTTCTAAAGTACCTACTCAAGTTGTATTGTTAGGAGAAGGTATTCCTGGACTTAACAATCTTACTGCCCTAGAACAAACTATTAGAGATAAAACAACAATGGTTATTCACGGGGCAAATGTATTAGTAGCGAGACAAACCCCTTCTGTTAGAAAAATTAATGGGGCTGACAGTATTATAACAGTTGGCTGGCCAGAAGACTATGCTTCTTCAGAGGCCAAAGCTATGCTATTAAAACTTCGAGAATTTGGATTCTTTTGTCTACGAGTGTGTCATGCTTTGAAGATTGCAGAATCTCTACACAATCTTGTACCCCATAAAAAATATATGGAAGAGTATTTTTCAGATATGGTACCTGATAATTTTACAGTACCAATTGATCAAACTGAATTCCCTAAAGGAATGTCAAATACTATCAAACACATTTTATATATGGCAACCGACGTTGAAGATGCCATGGCGGAGATTGAAAATGCATGGGCGTTGCATTCTGCAGCCAGCCCGCATATAAGAGAAACTTTTTATAAATTTGTTGGGATGCCGATGCCGAGTGCGTTATCTAATTTAGCATATACACACAACTACACTGTACGAGCTGTTTAATGAATAGAGACACTGAGATATATTTTAGTAGCATTATTTTTAATGGATACCAAGACGGATTTTGGAATGGATTATACCCTGAACTGACCGAAGGTGGCAAGTTTATGATAGACCTAGGAAGGAGAATTAATCCCAACAGGTTTGTTACTAGAAACGGAGAATGGAGCCTACCCTGGAATCAAACACTGCCCCCTGAATTCAAAATGCCTGAACTTGATCTAGGATTTAATAAAACATTTGAGCAAGTTACTGACGAACGTGCTCAAGAAATTAAACATAGAATAAACAAAAACGATCAACATTTTGCAGTTATGTATTCGGGTGGTATAGACAGTACCGTAGTACTATCGGCATTAATAAAAAATTTATCAATTAAAGAGTTAGAGAATGTTGTAGTATGTGCTAGTAGTCACGCTATTGTAGAAAACCCGCAATTTTGGAAAAAGTTTATCTATGGAAAATTTAAAATCATTGATAGTGCAAAAACCAAGTATGACGATTTAATTGAGAAAGGTTATTTTGCAATTACCGCAGATGAGGGCGATTGTATCTTTGGCACTGCGTTAGGATTAACCTTATACACTAATTACGATCACTATTTGACCAAAGTGTCTAGCAATATGCGTCCAAGATTAGAATCGTTAAAAGGAAAGTTTACTGATCCCGATGTACACTATTCGGCATACAAAGATGTTATCCTTGAACATTTTAAAATTGCATCAAATCCTGCATTTGCTGAAAGTTTTTACAATAAGTTTGAAAAAAATATTCAAACCTCCTCAATAAAAATAAACAGCTTACACGATTATTTTTGGTGGATGATATTTAACATCAAATATTTAAATTGCTCAGTGAGGGGTGCAATCTATTACAATGATAGAGTCAGCACAGAATATGTTGTTAAACTAGGAATTATTAACTGGTTTAACGGACAAGATTATCAGCGATGGAGCATGGTCAACAATAACAACGGACAAAAGATCATTAAAGGTCCAGCAACTTATAAGATGGCAGCTCGACAATATATCTATGATTTAGATAAAAACGATTGGTATTTTTACTTTAAAATTAAGCTAGAAAGCCTCGGCCTTAGTATTATACATGATCAAGATGTATCTAACACACCATTAAATATGCGTCCAAACGCTAGATTTGGCATGGATACTGACTATAATTTGCTGTATATAGACGATCCTACAGTACAAGATTACATCAAACATCACCTAATAAACTACCAAAAAGACTGGTAAACTAGGTTTGATAAATAAATATGTAAACAAATCCTTTTAACGGAGTAGGAAATTATGAAAACAATTCGCTGGGTGATCGCACACGAACCAATCGATCTTTTTTTAAGAGCAGCCAATCGCTTCTCTAAGCAAGTCAAAGAGCAAACAAACGGCGCTATTGACATCGAAGTATTGTCACTAACTGACTATGCTAAGAAATACAACAACGGCAAAAAAGTCACTAAGCACGATCTGTTACAGTTAATGGAAGACGGCACAGTTGAAATGAGCCAAATGTACACAACATGGTTAGGCCACTATAACAAAGATATGTTTGTTTTAGATCTTCCATTCCTATTCCGTGATCACGAACATGCAGATCGTGTATTAGAAGGCGAAATTGGTGAGTACTTGTTAGAAGGTCTAGAGCAAAGTTCAGCAGTTCGCGGCCTAGCTTTTACATACAGCGGCGGATTTAGAATTGTTCCTTCTCAACAAGAGTATGCAACAGTTGATGCATTTAAAGGTGCAAAGATTCGTACAGCTAGAAGTCCAGTCGCTGTTGATACATTCTTAGCAGTTGGCGCTACTCCAATTGACACTGTTGAATTAGAAGAAATGAATGAGGCGGCTCGCGCTGGTATCATTGACGCTGGTGAAAGCACATTTGTTCGTGTTATTCCGTTAGAGCAAGACAAGTCATTTGCCTATGTAAACGATACAGCACACAGCCTGTTCCTAACTTCTATCATTGTTGCCAACGGTTTCTGGGATACATTGGATTCTGCAACACAGGAAATTATGAAAGATGCCGCATTAAATGCCGCACGTATTGAGCGTCGCGAAAGCATTGTTGATGTAGCAACCGTTAAAGATACATTAGGTGATCGAGTTGTAGAAATGAGTACAGACGAAACTGCTAAATTTAAAACAGCTACTGAAGTAGTTTATACTAAGTATGCTGACTATTTTAGCAACGACTTGATTAACAAAATTAAATCAGCGTAAGGAAAATTTAACATGTTCAAAGTAATCAGTAAGTGGCAACGTCCATCAGCAGACGTACCGTTTTTTCGAAGGGATGACAATTCAACTGCTCTTGCCACTGAGGCTAAGATTGCCGGCAAACTGATCAGTGAAGAAACATTTGTAACCCCAGACAAATTAACATTAGCGTATGTTGCATGTTGGGATTCTATTCAATCATATAGTGACTTTAATGCTAATCCCGGATTAGTTACATATATTGATGCAAGAGAAGCACACAACACAGCTAATAATATTATACTGATGTTTAAGAAAACAGAAACAATCTCAGCTTAATTTTTTATAAGTTCTATAAAATTCAGGTTGTAATCCAACCTTAGCGGCAGATCGTAGTCTAGGAGTATTATCAATATGCACAAAACTTGCAATTGATAATGCTCCTAATCTTTTGACATCATTTTCAAAAAATGTATGACATATTCCGTTGATGCCCTTGCCCCTATGTTCAGGTGCGGTAAAACTTAAAAATATCCAACCATGCCGTTGTGCCTCGTTGTACATATATACAATGCCGCCGGCTATAGATCCGTCAGTGTATTTTGCGTATATAATTTTTTGAGAATTATTAAGTGGCATATCAGGATGTGCCCAACCTTTCTTAACTAGCTCTAGATAAACTTCTAGCACTAATGGAAAACATTCATTACCACCTAACTGTGCAGACCAATGTACTTCGATAGGAGTTCCTGCAGAGTCAGTAGATTCTGCAAGTAATTTGTCAAGTATTATCTGTCGAGGAGGTTCATGTTTAAGTATCATCTAGTATTTACATTGTTAGCTGACTGGAATAATAAATTCTGAATACAAAGACATACTGCGATCGGCAATTTCTTTTAATTTATTAAAATTTGGAACGCCGTAGTACATAAAAAGTACTTTACTTTTATTTGGCAATTTGTCACTGCCGTGTAACATAGTGCTGTCATTATAAATCCAAGTGTTAGTAGTTGGTGGTAAATGCTGATATACTTTATTTCCGTTAGAGTCAACGTAGAAAAACGTAGGTATATCGTTTTGTTCATACAAAATTGTTCTTAATGAGACAACTGGGACACTAAAATCTGTGTGGGGAATGAATGGTTTGATACTAGTTGCTACCCTAATACAATTAATGTCCATAGGGATATTCTCAAAAATAGTTTTAAACATCCGAGGAAATACTGATGAACAATCATAATAGTTGGCGTTGTAAATATCCTTGGAAATATTGTAATTTGGCCCACGATATATGTCCAGCCCAATCCATGCGCCAGAAAATCCATTATGATTAATTACTGTTTTATCAATAACTGATCGATGCGTACTGTATATGGACCGCCACAGTTCAACATCATCAACTGCTATTCGAGGAATGTCCAACGGAAATGAATGCACTCCGTTGGGGAAATAAAAATTATTCATGCCAATATTTATGTGTATAAATATTCCATGATCCTTTCAGCTAGCGCCAACACTATTACCAAAGTTCAAATTATAACAAGTATTCTTGCACTAGCAGGTATACTGTTAGTTGATTTCAACGCAATTAATGTTAGTATTCTAATAATCAGTTTTTATTTGTACAGTATCATAGGTGTAAGTTTAACCCTGCATCGATACTACAGCCACAAAGCGTTTGAATTTAAATCATTCATAGTCAAATGGATATGCACTACTATAGCTATTCTAGCAGGACGTGGGAGTCCGTTAGGTTGGGTATATGTACATAGGTTACATCATGCGTATTCGGATCAAGACAAGGATCCCCATAGCCCGCATAATCTAGGATTCAAATTGTTTGGGTTCAAGCATATTGAAGACCACAGCGGTAAAATGAAAGTGTTTTTAGTCAAGGATCTGATGACCAAGGAACACGTTTTTATAAACAAATGGTACTTTGGTCTGATCACTGCTTGGTTAGTATTTTTGTCTCTAATCAATATTGAGCTTGTATATTTTGCATGGATCTTACCTGTAATGTTAGTACAGTTAAGTCAAAATTGTTTTAATTATTTTGCTCATATGCATGGGTATAGAAACTTTGAAAATAGAGATACTAGCACAAATAATCTGTGGCTATGGCCATTTATTTGGGGTGACGCATGGCACAATAATCATCACTCTAACGCATCGGCAATTTCAACAAAAGTAAAGCCCTGGGAACTTGATCCTATTGCTTACATAACAACCTTTATTAAAAAATGAATATTAATCCAAAATTGGGATTTTATACTTGTAACGGTCAGACTTTTGATTCAAAGATACAAGCATATCTATATGCGGCAACCGTTAAACAACAAGTACAATGGAACTTTAACAACGAAGAATTTAGTAAACATGATTGGACCGTTGAGCCAGAACAAACGTTGGATCAATTGTACGATGCAAGAGCTAGACAGATTAGAGAAAAATATGACTACGTAATTTTAAGTTACAGTGGTGGTGCAGACAGTCATAATATTTTAATGAGTTTTATTCGTCAGGGATTATTAATTGACGAAATCGTTGTCAACACTATGGAGAAGGCCAACTCTAAATTTACTATTGTCAACGAAACTGTACTGAATCCTGAACATGCTGCCGCTGAACATAAACTAAACACTATCCCTAGATTAAAAGAGGTAGAGCATCTTATTCCTAGGACAAAGATTAATGTTTTAGATTTAAGTGATAATTTATTTCAAAGTTTAGAAACAGCTGGAGATGCTAGTTGGGTGCTTAATAAACGAGAAGGCTTAAATCCATTAGGATCAACTAGATTTAATTACATACATTTCACAGAAGTTAGAAAAAGATTTGATAAAGAAAAAACAATAGGTCTAGTACTAGGTATTGAAAAACCAAGAACTATGATCGTTAACAATAAGTTCTACACACGGTTTAGTGACAGGTCTGCTAACATTGTTACAGTTGCAGAACATATTAAAGAATATACAAATTCATCAGTCGAGTTCTTCTATTGGAGTCCAGACTGTTTACCACTACTGACAAAACAAGCACATGTTATAAAAAAATGGGTCGAGGCTAACCCTGAAAAAAAAGTAGTATGGACAAAAGAAGCCGTTGCAAAATTGTATCGAACTGTACATGAACGAATTTTAAGATCGTTGTTGTATACCACATGGGATAACCAGTATTGGCAAGCCGACAAGGCAACTAAAGATTGGTACAGTGAATTTGACACTTGGTTCATTGAAGGCTACAAAGATACCAAAGCCAATGCAATATGGTGGGAAGGAATTAACTATGTTAAAAACAATCTACCAACCTTCATGTTAAATTATATAGATCGTCAAGCCGATGGGTTACTAATTTTAGGACATAGTTATTTCATAGGCGATATGAATAACACTGATGTTATTACATAAAATTTTTGTTAGTGCGAAATAGTCTATCCCATATACTAGAGAAAAGACCAAAATTGTATTCGCCATATCTATGATGCATTAGATGCCATTTGCCAGATGTAAGCACTGGCAAATTAAAACTTTTGTCGTGTTCTATTCTTTCCTGAATTAGTGCGGCCCATAGATAATAAAACACACTGATCCACCACTGCCCAGTTACTAGTGAAAATATAATTGTAGGAATAACTTCTGTTAGCCATAGATCAATTGTACTTTTTCTAGTGTCGTTGTACAATAAAAAATTATTCCAATTCCATTTTACTTCATTTAGGTTAATAACTTTATGATGATCAAAGTGATATTTCTTTAAAAAAGGAATTACGTGTGCAAGCCGATGAATCCAGTATAACATAAAAGTCCACAGCAAAAAGTAAAAGATAATAATCATAAGTCTTTAATTAAATTTTGAACTATATCATTCACAGAAAGAATCTTAGTTATGTGGTCAACACCGCGGCCCATAAACACATGCCCCACTTCACCGGTCTGTACTCCTTTGGTTAATCCTCGGGTATTGTTAATGCCATCAGATTCTGACGGCGTAAAAATTAATGCTAGTTGATTAACCGTATCAAACACTTTTAGATCATTAGAAGTTGCACTGATCATTTTTTCCTTGCCTGCTTGATTAATTGGACTTTCTTTACTGGCGGCAAACACACTTCCAATTCCTACTGCTGTTGCACCTTTATCAATCCATTGTTTAACCTGTTGGCTAGTTGATATTCCGCCCGACGGGATAATTGCAACAGATGGTGCTATATTTTTTAAGTTAGCAAAGTAAGTATCTAACGAGTTACTGTCGCCGGGTGCGGATCTGCCAGCACCGTCCGGGCCCTTAATTATAAATCCATCAAACGGGTAACATTTATCATGCACATACAATGCTTTAAACATCACGTATCCTGCATGTTTATTAAATTGTGCTTTATGTTCTAATATTGATTTAATAGTTTCGTGATTAACATTGTCTAATAATTCAACATGACTTATTTTTAAATCGCATAGTAGTGTTAGTACTTTAGGGTTAGTAAAATCCTTAGCACCCATGCTTGCAATGACATCAGATGTACCGGTAATAGATATATACCGTTCTAATGTTTTTTTAAAATCTTCAACTTGCAGTACGCCTACTTTATAATTGTTAAACGCAGAAATAGTAGGAAATATTCCAGCCCTGTGGCATGCAACTGCCAGCTCTACAGTTGAAACTTGATTCATACCTACAGCAACAATTGGATATTTTGACTTAAAAAACGACATGCAATATTTATTTTTGATGATATACCACCGGATAAATAGTGGTATGAAAACTATATTCTCCAGTAGCACCAGAGGTGCCCAACTTTTTCTTATATTTTGTGCGGTTAGCTCTATGTTAGCAATACACCATACTGGATTTAATCTCACCGCAATATTGTTAATTGTGCTAGGCTATTTTATTTACGGATGTTTGGGAATTGTAGTAACCTTTCATAGACAACTTACACATCAAAGCTACCAAACTAACTCAGTGCTTACTAAAATTTTTAGTGTGTTCGGATGTTTGGCAGGCACCGGTAGCGCACTTGCATGGGTAGCTATACATATCAATCATCATCTCAAGAGCGATAAACCTGGAGATCCACATAGCCCATTATATAAAGGTTTTAAAATCTTTTCTTTAGACTACGAGACTGATATAAATGTTGATACAAAGTGGCGTATGCGACATCTCATTGTTGATCGCTATCAACAATTTTTGCATCGTTATTATTTTATAATATTGATTTGTTGGAGTGGTCTGCTATATGCAATTGGCGGCATATTCTTAGTAGTGTATTTGCACTGGATACCGGTAGTTATTACTGCCCTTATGAGTAATGTTGTTAATTATGTAGGTCATAGTCCGAGCATGTGGGGAGGCTTTAGGACATATAATTTAAAAGATCAAAGTTCTAACAATTGGTTATGGGCTATTCCTAGCTGGGGAGAAAGTTGGCATAACAACCATCACAGATATCCTAAGAGTTATACCACTGCGGTTGGAAATCAAATAGATATTGCCGGCAGTGTTATTCAACTTATAAAAAAATAATTATGGAAAAGGTGCATTGCATACTTTTAACCGGCAACTCTCAATTTCCTGGGGGGGTTAAAACTGCCGGTAGTTATAGAATCGCAACAGAATTAAGAAATAATGGGTACAATGTTAAAATTATTGATGTAACGGTATTCCATAAGTTTGATGAAGATTTACAAAATCTGTTAGATACATTAATTAGCAAAGACACATTGTGGGTCGGATTTGGACATGTTTTTTTAAAAGACATTTTTGGCATTGATATAGAGCGCACTAGTCCAGTAGCATTAGAAGAAAATAGCAATGATCAAGACCTAATAGATTTTATACGATTTTGTAGGCGCCGTAATCCTAAAATTAAAATTGTAGCTGGCGGATACAAACATTTTATTTGGAAGGTATACGGCATACATCAATTTATAGGATATTCGGATAAGGAAATTGTTGATTACACTAATTGGTGCGCCGGAATATCTAAAGCTGATCTCTCATACCATTTAGGCCAAACATCAGGTAAAGAATTTGAAAAATTTGTTACTAGTAAAATTCAATATACTAAGTCTGACATTATGTTGCCAGGTATGACAGTTCCGATAGAACTTAGTAGGGGCTGCATTTTTAAATGTAAATTCTGTGCATTTCCCCTTAACGGAAAAACTAAAGGAGAATGGATTAAACGACCAGAGGTGATTCGATCGGAAATGTTAGAAAACTACGAAAAATACGGCATTACTGATTACATATTTGCTGACGATACTCACAATGATAGTGTAGATAAATTAAAATTATTATACGACGAAGTGTATTCAAAACTTCCTTTTAAAATTAATTTTAGTGCTTATATGCGATTAGATCTATTAATGCGATTTCCAGAACAAGCGGCAATACTAAAAGAGTCGGGTCTTAAATCTGTAGTCTTCGGCATTGAAACATTAAATCCTAAATCTGCAAAAATTATAGGAAAGGGTGTTAATCCGCTTGACCAGTTAGCATTTTTAAAAGAATTAAAAGAAGGCTTATGGAAAGATCAAGTGCTAGCATCATCAGGTTGGATTATTGGGTTACCTGCAGATAGTCCCGATACTGCACCCGAACTAGAAGAATTCTTATGGTCTAAAAATAATCCGCTCGACCATTGGTCAATAAATCCACTATATATCCTTCCTAAACATTTGCAATTTAAAGACGAACTTAAACTGACTACTGAGTTTGAAAAGAATTGCGAAAAATACGGTTATGAATTTCCAGAAACTAATCAGTTTAATTCTAGGCATTGGGTGAACAAAAAACTAGGAATAGACTTCAGAGGTTGTGCCAAACAAGTGTTAGACATTTCAGATAAGAGCGGAACACATCCTCGATGGAAGTTAGGCGGATTTGGTATTGCAGATGCGGCGTCATGTGGAGTTAGCTATGACACACTAACCAAATATACTGCCCCTGCTGTATATTTGCTAGCAGGTAAAAAAACATTGGATGAACTAAAATATAAAAGAGGCGTTGAATATAAAAAAACATTAATGACCCATTACGGATTACCGTTAATAAACGAAGAATTGCCAACTGCTACACCAATAGGCATGCGCGGCAAGCCTGGAATATTTTATACAGGAAAAAAGAAGTATGGTTCAAACAAGCCTTAACAACTGGTATTATTGGCACTATGGTACAGATGCTACGCAACGGCGTAGACTAACTGCTAACGAAACATTTACTACTGCATGGAATCCGCAATCTGTAAAAATACAAAATTTTAAAGATGCTGTATTATATAATGCAAGAACTACTGCTGATTTCTACGAAGGTAAAAAATTTGGTCTGCTGTTTTCGGGAGGTAGCGAAAGTGAATTAATATTACGTGCATACAAAGAGATAGGTAAAGAAGTCAAGGCATATATTTTTAGATATGAAAATGATATAAATCTATACGATGTATCTTATGCAGTAACCATAGCAGAAAGCCTGTCAGTTGAATACAAAGTTATTGATTTTAATTTGAATTCGTTTTATCTTAATCAAGCAGAATCAATTAGCGATCTAGCACAGATTGATCGGCCAAGAGCCTTACCTCAACTTAAATTTTTAGATTTCATTGATGAAATCCCAATTGCAGGTGCAAGCGATCCAACTTGGTTTAGACAACACGATAATTATCAAGTAGATAGCGAATGGTTAATGTGCGATTGGGAACACGATATTGGCTGGTCAAAATACGTACAAGAAATTAACAGGCCAGCAATAATGGAGTGGTTTAAATGGACTCCGGAAATAGTAGTAGGATTTACTAAGATGAAATGGTTTGAACTCTTAGTTGGAAACAAAATTCCTGGCAAATTAGGAACTAATTCTACTAAATTACAAGGCTATAAAGAAGCATACCCTGAAATGATTAATCGAATTAAAAAAACAGGGTTCGAATCCATTGACCCATTAATTGCAAGTTTTGAACAACACTTAGAAAAAAAATATAATGGGTTACCGTTCAGAGGAACAGTAAAAAGGTCGTTAGATCAAATCAGAAGGTTAGAAGATCAATCTTAAAATATATAGTGTATGCTCACTATAAAAATCTGCGGGCCTGAACATCTAGAACAGGCTGTCGCCATTACTAAACTAAAAAACAAACACAGCGGCGTTGAAAAACCCTGGCAGTTAGATTACGCTCCAATATTACAAAAATATCTTAATACTAACACTCACTATCTAACAATTGGTGCATTTGACGGAGACGAATTAGTATCATTTTTGTGTTCAGCATTTTGGCGGAACAACGATCCAAGTTGGTTTATTGTATTCCTGTTCACTAAGCGATTTGGAAATCAATTTAGTTTTAACAGACCTGAAATTGGTCTATTGCTCAAGGCTGCATTTGAAATAGCAGAGTACAGACACTATTGGAAATATTATTATAGCATTGCCAAGAAACACGAAACGGTGTACGACATGTTGTGGAAGAAAAACAATCATGTTGATGTTGGAAAATACAATTTAAAAATTGAACAAGAGGTACCTGCGTATACCGCTGTTGATCGAGATAGATTTTGGCGGCTAGTAGGATCTCGAGTTTACGAAGTAGATATGGTTATTAAATCTAGGATACTCAAAGTAGAAAATCGAATACAACATGAATCGTTACACCCATTAGAATTAGAAACTGAATACAAGAATTATGATGTACGCAGTCCGCAACTAGAGTTTGTTGACGAGGCTAACAGTATTATAGAATGAGCGAAAATTGTTATAGTGTTAGGTCGTTTGAAAACGTTGATCGAAACCAATTCTTTGAATTCTGTCGGCAAGCATTCCTAGACACTACACAGCCAGCGCACACAAACATGTGGGCAGAACATTGGCAGTCTGAAACTCACACCCTTCCGTATTTGTTAGAGATTGAAAAAAGATTCTTAGACCCTAACGGTAAGTTCTTTGTAATATATTACAATGATTATATTGTTGGCTGTAGTGGAATCTATCAAAGTGATTTTAATCAACATATATGTCTTGCTGGTATTAGGTCTTGGATTAACAGCGATCATCGAGGCAGATTTTTATTAGGAAAATATTTGTTTCCAGAACAAGTGCGATGGGCAAAACATCACAAGTACAAACAGATAGCAGTTACATTCAATGAATACAATGTTAGCTTAAAAAATATATTTCTTAGGAACGGTGTGGGTGTCCAAAAAAATCGACAAGCGGATAGCCTATTTTATACAGGGGTACATCAAGTCGACTTTCCAGTAACTATTAAGCATACCAAGCAATGGATACTATATCAAAAATTGGACCCAGTGTGGCTTTTTGACTACAGTACCATCAAGCATCAAGATTGACTTACACAGAGTTAGGTAGTACAATTAGCTATCAATAACACATTTGGACCAATATGACTAGATTGTTTCTAACTCTGATTTTTGCAGTCTACACCACAACCTGTTTCAGTCAAATATCTAAAACCGAATGTAGTCCGCAGTCCATAGGAAATGCAACTCTCCTAGAAGTGCGGCCACAGATGCATTCAGTTGAAGGAAATATATCTGGCTTTGACCCATGTCACTCATCAGTAGAATTTGATATTCCAAAACCAGGATCAAAGCCTCCATTAATAATCTATATACACGGCGGTGGTGGCAAAGTTGACGGCAAAGATATTGCCAGGGCATTTAGAAGCAATGGCGTTGCCACCTTACTGTTTGATGCATATGAAATGAATGGATTCCATCAAGGATGGAGATTCTTTTCAGTGAAAGTTACAGCAGAAGCTAGACAGCGTATGTTGTTCAAAACTACATATGAAGCATATAAGTGGGCACTTACTCGAACAGATATTAACACTGAAAAGATTTACTTTTATGGTATAAGTAACGGAGCGGCTGTCGCGGCCAACATTTCAGCAGTAGTCGATCCTAAAAAAGTGCCTGCAATATTTGCAGAAGGTATGACCGGAACTGGTATTGGTTTGCCTCATCACCCTAAAGTTCCAATTAAGTTAATCTACGGTGAATTAGATAACTTTGCAGGTGATACCGAAACAAGCTGGATTTGGAACAGGGCTGATCCGTGTTTTCTTATGCAGGCAGATGCGCTAACTCCACCCGGTACTGCAATTGGTTGCCAGGGCAGATCTACAGCGCCTGCGGTTTGGCTAAAACATCAAGAAGCCAAAAATTCAGACATAGAAGTTTGGTTTTACCCAAATGCCGCACATTGGATTTTTAACCCAAGAGGGTTAAATAAAAATAAGATTACTTACGGAGTATCAATTGAAAAGTTTGCTTGGTCGGGTGCGGAAACATCTGCCCAAAATAAACTAATCAAAGATGTAATGGCAGTTGTAAACCAAAAATAAGGTTGACAGCAATAGGTAATGATCATACAATAACAATACAGATGTGAGTGGAATATGGTAGACCTCCTCCCTTCGGGGAGGGAACGAGGCTTGGTCTTAGACTGCCTTTGTAGGTTCGAATCCTACCATCTGTACCAATTTTAGGCAACCGAGGCAAATATGAAAAAAGCAATTACTTTACTGATAGCAACAATGTTTTCTGTAGCACATGCTGGTCCAGTGTCAGACGACCCGCGCAAAACATACGATGTTAGGCAAGGCACTAATCGATCTATGCAAGTCGAATGGCGCACAGTTGATAACCCATTGCAAGTATGCAATCAAGAAAGTAAGAAATTTGGTAACAGTGGGTTTGCCTATGCTGTTCAAGCCTGTGCATTTTGGTGGCCTGATCGATGCCTTATAATTACAGGCAAACGTGCAGACCATGACACTATTGGTCACGAACTGCGACACTGCTTTCAAGGCGACTGGCATGAGCAAAAAACCAAGTAAAAGTTCACAACGACATACCTTCCAAAAAGAAGGTTACGTTAAGCGCATGGAAGAAAAAGGTGAAGAGCCTAATAAGGACTACTTGGACATGTTTCAAAAGATTTTAGAAGATGCTGATAAAAAATGGCAAACTCCTGAATCTATGAAAGACAACATGGAGTACGATCTTGTAACTACTGATTGGATACTGGAGAAAGTTCGTGCAAGCGAATCTTACGCACAGAATCTCTACGCCGCAATGTGCAATAACGACTTTATGAAACGAGAAATGTGGCCCATTTTAAAAGAGCAAACATGGGGTTGTAGTTGGAGGTCAGCTGGAGGTATTGTTGCAGACATGCGACAAGAAGGTGATTATATTGATTGGTACTGTTCAGGAATCGGCGGGCAAAATCTTGCATACGATGGGACTATGACTGAAGAAGAATGGAAGGCTAAGACCGGATATGTTCCTGAAAGTGTAGTCACTGAAGAAATTGAAGCTGATTTATATCGTCTTGGATGGTTAGTAGTTAAATACGATGAGACAAAAGAAATATGAATAAAACATATCTAGTAGAAGAATTATTTGAAGACATCGAAGACGACCCTGATAACGTCATCTTTAAAATCCCACCTGAGATCTGCGAAGCTCAGGGATGGAAAGAGGGCGACATTTTAAATATCAAAGCAGAGGACGGCAAACTTGTGATAACTAAGCATGTCTAAAAATTCAGAATTATTAGAACTTACTGGCAAAGTTATAGAAGTTTTACCGGCAAACATGTTTCGTGTTAAGATTGATGCAAACGAACATATCATACTTTGCTACATGGGAGGAAAACTTAAATTGCATAAAATTAAAGTTATCCTTGGAGACGCAGTTAAAGTAGAAGTCAGTCCATACGATCTGACTAGAGGAAGAATAAAATTTAGGTTATAACTATGAATGGGGTTATGGAACTGATCTGCGCAATCTGCAATATTGTAAGAGCTAGTGCAGAGCAAGGTTTGACATTCCAAAAATTGTTAAACAGAGTTAGACGAGAATTTAAAAAGCACAATCTTGATATTAAAGTAATATCTCGTAGAGATAGTTCGTTAAATGAAGATGTGTTTTATGCTAACGGATTTTACGATCCTGAAGACGATAAGAATCATGAATGCCCTATTGAATTAATTATAACTCATAATTTTCCAAAAAATCATATTTGGTACTCTGCACACTCTACTCAAGTACTAACTCAAATATACGATACTGTGACACACGAGCTAAGGCATCAAGGACAGTACAGAAAACGAGACTTTAGGATTGATACTAGTCGAGGATCCGGTCACACTGAATACTTACGAGACCCTGACGAGATAGATGCTTATTCTATCAGTATTACATTCGAGCTAGTGCGCAGTTTGGGTAAAACTAGAGCCCTTAAATATCTGCATAACGTAGATGCCCTAAGTAAATTACGAATTCAAAACAATTTGGTTAGTCCTTCTTTTAGTATGTATCGAGGAGAATTTCCAAACCAAAATGATAGGACTATTAAACGGCTAGTCAAAAAAGTTTACATACGTCTTCAAAAGGTTGACACTGACTGCATTTTCCAGTAAAATATAAAGTATAGTAATCCACACAGAGAGCATAATGGCTAACAAAGAGTTCCCAATCCAACAAGTTCTAGAGCTGGCTTGTGCGGCGCAACGAGTGAACGGTGCTTATATTAAAGAAGCGCAGGCAGTGTATACAGACGATAATGTCTATCTGTTTTCTAAACAGCCCAATAAACTAATGATGTTGTGTACCCTGGAGCCTGCTATTTGGACAGCTGATCCAGGATCAGCCCCAATGCCTTTGAAAATATTGCCCGAAGATGTCGTGCAAGCAGAAGAGATTCAAAAACATTTTCGAAAATTTTTGTTTAGTGCCATTGAAGGCGAAAACGATTTCCAAACTAACATTAATACTATCCTTAGCAGTGACACAGTAAAACAAAATCAATTTGGTTACGTTGCTTGCCTACCCAGCGTCCACGTTCGTGATGTTGCCCAAACTAAAGTTAAACGAGCCGCTCGATCTGTTGAAGACGGCCATCTAGCAGAAATTGGTTCTACGCTCAAAGATCTGGATGCAGAAATTATTTCATCAATTAAGTCAAAAAACTTTGAAGGTTACAATATAGATGCTATAATTAAAAATAGGATGTGCTCTTGGCTCAATAAGACTAATTTGCAATTAGGTGCATGTGTTGTTGTCAAAGCCAAAGTTAAAGATCATTCTAAACATTGGAAGCACGGTAACGACGTAACTAGACTTAATTATGTAAAGGCGGCACAATGAGCAAAGAAAAACATAAACCTTATCAATGGATTGATGGTGAAACTGCGGATCGTATTACCAGTCTTAACCTAAAAGACTATCGTGCGTACCTTAAAAAAGAATTAAAGCAGTGGAAGAAGAATCCAAAGTCAGATGCTAATCCAAATGGCTATTGGCTACATCCAGAAGATGTGGGCTTGAACATACAGACCATTGCGGCATTGGATTTGGTTATTAGTCATTTTGTAGTAACAGAGGATGAATAATGTCAGACGAATTTGAAAAATATGATGCCTTTGCAAAACATATGGAAGAACGTTTCCCAAAGATGTTTGCGGGTAAGTATGGCGGGTTTGCTTGTGGCCAAGGGTGGTGGCCTATTCTTGAAAGCCTATGTGCTAATATTCAAAGCCATATTGACTGGAAAGAAAAACAGGGAACGACTGTCCCACAAGTTACTATAGCACAGATTAAAGAGAAGTTTGGTGGCTTACGTTTTTACTATGACGGTGGTGATGCTGAGATCCGTGGCATGGTACGTATGGCAGAAGCTTGGGCAGATGTCAGTTGTGAAGAATGTGGCGCACCTGGCACGTCAGGTGGCAAAGGTTGGATTAAAACTCTGTGCCCTACACACAGGGCAGAATCAGATGCTCGTTATGCAGAACGGTTCAAAGAAAGAACTAACGATGAAGATTTGCAATTATCTATTTTTGAAACGATGAAAAGCGAATCTCAATAAAAGAGTTAAAAATGAAAATTAAATTAGTCAGTGATTTACATTTGGAATTTTCGGATTGTTTTATCAACAATGACGAAGGTGCCGATGTATTGATTTTAGGCGGTGATATTTGTATCGCCCAGGATCTACACGACCACCCTGAGCCAGCTAATACTGCGGATCAGGCCGCTATTGCCAACGGCACTGGCTTAGGTCGTAGACAGTTGACAGCACAGCGTTTTAGAGATTTCTTCAAGCGTTGTAGTTTTCAGTTTCCACATGTGATTTACATTATGGGCAATCATGAATTCTACAATGGCAAGTTTTACGCAGGTATTGATTACATGCGTGAAGAATGTGCCAAGTACCCTAACGTGTATATGTTAGAGCAAGACATGAAGATTATTGACGATGTTGTGTTTGTTGGCGGAACGCTTTGGACCAACATGAACAAGCGTGATCCTTTGACAATGCATGCCATCGAAGGTATGATGAACGATTTCCGTATCATCCGTAACGACCAAAGAAACTATGCGGCTATGAGTGCGTTAGATGTTGCTGTTCGTCACGATAAAACTCTAGGCTACATCAAACACATTGTTCAGGAACACAAGGACAAGAAGTGTGTTGTAGTTGGTCATCATAGTCCAAGTTTCCAAAGTTGTCATCCAATGTATGGTAATGACACATTAATGAACGGTGGATATCACAGTGACTTGAGTGAATTTATTATGGATCATCCACAGATCAAACTGTGGACACATGGTCACACTCACCATCCATTTGATTATGTACTTGGTGAAACTAGAGTTGTGTGTAATCCTAGAGGTTACGAAAATGACGGATACAGCGAGCAGACTGGCTGGAGCCCTAACTTAATTTTGGAGATTTAAATGAGTAACGAAAACTTGCAACCAACAGTTGTACAAATGATTAGAATGACCGGCGCAAATACTGCTAATTTCTTAGAGCAAATTGCTGAACATATTGAGATGCTTGAGCAAAAAGTTGCCGAGGCGACAAAGCGCATTGAGGAACTTGAAAGTAAACAAAATGCTACTGACTGAGAAAGAAACCAAGCTGTTTAAAAAATGGCTTAAAAGTCATTTAGCGCACGGACCTACAACCGTAGTGTTTACTAAAAAAGATGGCACTGAACGAGTTATGGAATGTACAACCAATCCAACACTCGTTCCTTTTGTAGAGGAAAAAGTTCATGTAACTAATACAGATAACCCAATTGATTTTCCTGCCCCTAAAAAAGAAAAGAAAGTCAACGAAGAGGTTATGCCTGTATATGACCTAGAGTCCAAAGCGTGGAAAAGTTTCCGTTGGGACAGTATTAAAGAAGTAAGATTTACATTATGAGCACAATACTAAGACATAGCGATACTTGCCAAATTAAAATGGCAAAAGGTTCAAAAACAACAGAAGCTGTGGTAGATCAGTTTATTTTTGAAAATGTACTTGACGTCATAGTCAATAAGAGTGTAAAATTAAAACTAAAGTGGAATGGTAGATGTTACGAAGGTCGAAGTGCAGGAATGGATATTGAAAGCACTGGGCCTACTATTACTCGTACTCAAACAGGAATTAGAGGATAATATGAAAATTGGACTAAGTTATAGTCGGTGTGTGCGTGATATTGTTGACGGAAAGATTGACATTGACGATGTATTAGTAGTTATTGCTCGTACAGATTTCGATCCTCGTGATGCCGACCAGTGGCAGGGAATTTGGTTGGGCTATGGTGGTGGCACTGAAAATGCCTACAGTCAAGGATTCTTCAGTCACAGCAATCCTGAATGGGCTGGCTATCACGATGAAGACCAGTTCCGTAGTGTCAGCATTGAACTTTGGGAGTCTGGTCGACTACACCAGCCCCGCAAGTTTGGCGCACACCCTACTCGTCGTCCAGAAATTTGGCTAGAAGCAGTATTGCCTAGCAGTGAGCTGGAATCTAATCCAGCCGCTAAAGCCGCTTGGGACAAGTTTCAAACTGTCGCAGGTCTTACTAACGTTGAACTAGATGACAAATATCGATGAAGATTACTTCGTTACTAGTAGTGGCATTACTCCTAGTTGGGTGTGATAGCCAAAGTACAACCTCAAAGGTTATGACCTATAGTGAGCTGTACGACTATCCAGTCAGCTGTTCACTAAAGGATATTCAATTAAAAGAGCTAACTGCACTACAGCGACAACTAAATTTTGATCCGGATCCAGACATGTTAAGCGAATTTAATCGAGCTTATAATAGTAGACTCAAAGCTACCATTTGGTGGTACGCTTATAGGTGTGATCAATCATGAAATGGTTAATACTCTTACTGGTACTTGTGCCTGTGTCATCGTGGGCCAATTGTAATGTTAAAAGCGCCACATATCAAAAAGATGGTATAATGAGTAGCGAGTCAGTTACAGTTTGCCAAAACGGACGAACCCCTGATTCTAAAATTAAAATTGGCGATACTATTTTGGAAAATGAAGTTGGGCCAACTGATGCTAACGTTGGGTATTTCAAACATAAAAATACAACCTGTAAACTGTTTACTGAAAGACAAGGTCGAGATAAAAAGTTACAAGTATACCACGGTGTTATTTGCCAAATTGATAACAGTCCAAATAATTGGATAGTTATGGACAAATGGTGACTTGACCTTTTGATTTAATTCAACTATAATATAACTGTTATTAACACACAGAGAGGCACATATGAAAGGCTTTATTTTAGGCACTATCTTTGGACTAATTCTAGCAACTGTTGGATTTTCTGGCATTGCTAAGATGTTAGACAAAGGTGTAGACACAGTTAAAACACACTCACAGGAGATGGCAAAATGAAAGCAGTTGGCGTAATTATTTTGAGCATGGCACTTACTGCATGTTCTACAGTAGCAGGGGTTGGCAAAGACATTTCGTCTACTGCCGAATGGACTAAAGAAAAGATGGGTGGCCGATAATGAAAAAATTACTAATTGCACTTCCTATGATTGCGTTGTTAGCTGCCTGCGGTACTACAGACAGGCATGCAAAAATTGCAGAAGATGTTCGCGAACGTGAGTATCGTGATCGTCAAGCAGTACTGGATAAAGCACCAGATTGGATGATTAAGCTACCAGAAAGCAAAAGTGCAGTCTACGCGGCTGATACTGCCAAAGCTAGAGATTATTCAATGGCACGACAAATTGCCGAGCAAAATGCTAGAAATACAATTTGTATGACTGCAGGCGGCACTTCTAGCACACGCATGAAAACATACTCAACTGAATCTGTTACACGAAGCGAATCAATATCGCGTTCTTCATGTAAAGAAGTTGATCTAACTGGCGCCTATGTTGAAAAACATAAAATTATTAATACTAGAGGCGGCGGCTATCAAGCCTATGTATTGTTAGTCTTACCAACAGGTGATGCTAACGTACTGAAAAATCAACGCCATCAGCAGAATCTTCAAGAGATGGCTACCAAGCGACTTAAAGAAGTTGATAGCGAATTAAATTAATTAAGGAATATAATGCCACATTTGGTACCCACGGTTATCGAGTCCGAAGCTCGCGGAGAACGAGCTTACGACATTTACAGTCGTTTACTTAAAGATCGTATTATCATGCTGGACACAGATGTTAATGAACATTCAGCAAGTCTAATAGTAGCACAGCTACTCTTTTTAGAAAGCCAGGGAAATGAAGATATCAACTTTTTTATCAACAGTCCAGGTGGAGTGGTTACTGCTGGCATGGCCATTTACGATACTATGCAATTCATTAAGCCTAATGTTAGCACCATTGTTATGGGCCAAGCCTGTAGTATGGGCAGTCTGCTTGCCACTGCTGGTGCTCCTGGCAAGCGTAAGATGCTACCAAACGCTAGACACATGATTCATCAACCTAGCGGTGGGGCTGGTGGACAGGCTACAGATATGGAAATCCAGGTAGAAGAGATTCTAAAAATGAAGAAGAATTTGACCCAGATTTATGTGAATCATAATAGCAAGGGCAAAACATTTGAACAGTTTAGGCACGATATGGAACGTGATAAATTTATGAGTGCGCAAGAGGCTCTAGAATACGGTTTGATTGACGAGATTATAACAAAACGCCCATAAAGTGCGCAGATAATGAAAAGTCGTAGTACACTATAAATACTAATGTCTAGGAGTGTACTATGGCCCGCAAGGCGTTTAACTGGTCTTTACTTGACCGAGAAACTCTGTACTCAATGCTACATCAACTAAAATCTGAGTTAGTTGATAGACGACTTCCTATTGATGAAATTACTCGTCTAATAAGTCAGCACGTTAAGTGTCATCTTCCAATAAAATTTAAAAGTAGTAGATACAAGCCTGTAAAGAAGGGCGAGATTTGGGTAGGCGGTGCTTATTATTCTGATTTAGATAAAAAGGGCAGAAAGCGTTTTATTGAAGTTGAAATGGTTTACCCTCCAAATATTTCAACTATGAAGATGAGTATCTATCGTTGGGAGAGAGTTTGCCAACTTTTTGCTGATACTGTACTCCATGAGGTTATTCATACACGGCAATATCGTGCTAGGAATTTTAAAGATATTCCAGGATATCAAAGTACTGCCTACTATGCTCGTACCCGTAAAGAACAAGAGTATTATGGTGATAGAGATGAAATGGGTGCTCATTCATTTAACCTAGCTCAAGATATGATTGATAAATTTGGTTTTGATCCCAAAGCTATCAAAATATACTTAGATTCAAAAGTACCAAAACGTGTTCGTCCAAATAGTTGGGGACGCTTTATGAAGGCATTTGAGTACGATCACAACCATCCAAAAGTTCGCCAAATGAAGCGTAAGATAATGAATCAACTAGAATACGCATATACTGGTAAGCCATTTAAGACAACAAATCACTTGACATACTGATACATAGACTGTACAATAGTTACATTAAGTCAACTAAAGGTCTAGAATGAGCGAAGCTTGCTACCGAGTTATTTCCGATCTGGAAAATCATCCTTCACGTTTGAACAAAGAAGCGATCCTACTGGCGCAAGCCGAAGCAGGAAATGACGAACTGTTTGCAGGATTGAACCTAACATTTAATGCGATGGTAACATTTGGACTCAAACAAATCAAGGAAAAAACAAATGAAGACGGTAATGGTATCACTTGGAGTACTTTTAATAGTGTTGCTCAGTGCCTACGTCATCGTGATATCACCGGTAATGACGCCCGTGATGCCGTTGATGCGTTGATGGCGCAGGCCACCAAGGCCCAATGGAATGGTTGGTATCGTCGTATTCTTATTAAAGATATGCGAGCAGGATTTAGTGAAAACACCATTAACAAAGTTGTAGAAAAGAAATGGCCCGATTATGCCGTTCCTGTTTTTAGTTGCCAACTTGCCCATGATAGTGCCAATCATGAATCCAAGGTCACTGGACAAAAACTTATTGAAGTTAAACTCGACGGCGTTCGTGTTATTACCATTGTTTACCCTAACGGTCGTGTTGATCAATTTAGTCGCAATGGTAAGGAACTTGTAAACTTTCCCCATGTGAAAGATCAAATCTCAAAAGTAGTCAAGCAAGATCCGCCACCTTATCCGGTAGTACTGGATGGTGAAATCATGAGTGGAACTTTCCAAGACTTAATGAAACAGATTCACCGCAAGAGCAGTGCCAAGGCAAACGATGCGGTTCTTAACTTGTTTGACTTTGTGCCGTTAGCAGATTTTGAAAAGGGTAAATGGGACAAACCCCAGACTACCCGAAGCATGATGCTCAAGGCATGGTTTGAAAAAAATGAATTACAGCTACCCAATGTAACAGTTGTTGCTCAGGAAACTGTAGACCTAGATACCGATGCTGGCCAAAAACGTTACAAAGAAATTAACGCATTGGCAATTGCTGGTGGGTATGAAGGCATCATGTTGAAAGACCCGGATGCCGGTTATAAATGCAAGCGATCAGTTGCTTGGCTCAAGCTCAAGCCGTTTATTGAAGTATCGCTAACCGTTACGGCTGTAGAAGAAGGCACAGGTCGTAATGTTGGTAAGCTAGGTGCCGTTGTTTGTGAAGGGGTCGATGATGGTAGAGAGATATCCGTTAATGTTGGTAGCGGGTTTACTGATAGCAATCGTGATGACTACTGGGCTAGTCGTGAAGCTGTGGTTGGCAAGATTGTCGAAGTCCGAGCCGATGCAATTACACAAAATCAAGATGGCACTTACTCTTTACGTTTTCCACGATTTCTCCATTTTAGAGGCTTTGCAAATGGCGAAAAAATTTGATTTAAAACGTAGTATGAACAAAGACCTTGTCTACGGAGGTCTGCTAGAACTTAGCCGTAACAAAATGGTTTGGCATGAAAGTACTGTAAGTCCAGAGTATAGCCACTTGACAGAAGATGGAAAAGTTGCTATTATACACGTTGTAGAAAATATGTTTCGTGGTTTACAAACCGTTCATGAAACAGAGATCAAAGAAGAAGCAAAGCGTCAAACGATTGAGGCATTCAAATTATGAACATTGTTATTAGTAGATCTAAGATTAACACGATTAAACAAGGTGATCCTAAGTTCATGCTCACAGACGGAATGGTAGTCTGCCCCCGTGCTGGATTTGAAATTAATCAACGATGCCCTAAAGAATATAAATTAATCATTGCTGAATGTATTAATAATGGATGGCTTAAACCCGTTGCTCATATATACGGCAAAGAACTAACAATGGATGCGCTAAGATGACAACAGTAAAAGAAGGCAGTACCTGGGAAGGAAGCGATCATAAACAGTTTTTAGTATTGCATACTATAGAAAAAGATGGGCATGTATGGGTGCATTATAGGCAAAACGGTAAAGATAATAATCAAGAATTTAGTTGTTATGTAGAAAGTTTTGTCAATAGGTTCAGAGAAATTCTTACATGAAATATGTTAGACACTTTCTAGTAGCAATAGTCTTGTTATTGTTAGCTAGATTTTGGGTACAACGATTGCCATCTGATTCTACTATTAGGATATTTTGTGCATACGATAAATTGTTTATTGAGTTTGAAGAAAAGAATAGTCGATGGGGCACTATGTTTTTAGATAACACTGGTAAACCAATGTCTTGCAATAAAAAAATTACTGTAGAACAATACAGTTTGTAAATAATTAAAAGGAGATTTAATATGTTTGGATCATCATATACCGGCGGTTTGCCAACTTACCGCTCGGCAACACAAATTAACTCAGCAATGGGACGAGTCTACGGACATATGTCTCTTGCAGTTATTACCTCAATGATTGTTAGTTTTTTAGTTGGTACTAACGCTGGATTGATGGAATTTTTCTTTACTGGCGCAATGAAGTGGCTTGTGATCTTTGCACCGCTTATCGCCATTCTTGGTGTTAGCTTTGCTATGGAAAAGATGAGTAAAAGTGCCCTACAACTTTTTCTACACGGATTTGCGGCGCTGATGGGACTAAGTTTTTCCACAATCTTTGTAGTCTACAACATGGGCAGTATTGTCAGTGCCTTTATGGGTGCGGCAGTGTTGTTTGGTGTTATGAGTGGCTATGGTTATTTTACTAAGAAAGATCTTAGTGGTGTTGGACAGTTTATGTTTATCGGTCTTATTGCTATTGTGATTGCCAGTATTATTAATATCTTTATTGGAAGTACGGTAATGCAAATGGTTATCAGTGCTATTGGCGTTATTGTATTCCTAGGCTTGACTGCCTACGACACACAGAAGATTCGTGAAATGGTGTCAGTAGGTGATGATACTGGCAAAGAAGAAGTTGCAGGTGCGTTAACTCTGTATCTGGACTTTATTAACTTATTCTTAATGCTGTTACAACTATTTGGTGGAAAGAAAGAATGACGAATCCATTTCGCGATCAAGAAAAGTTTATGCGGGCCTGTGATCAAACCGCAGGCGGTGAGTTTGATCAATCTCAATTTAAAATGTATCTTGGATTGATCGAAGAAGAATATAAAGAGCTTAAAGAAGCTGTTAATAATCACGATCAGTTAGAAACGCTTGATGCACTTATTGATATTCTAGTTGTTACTATTGGTGCTATCCATAGTATGGGCAGTGATGCCGAGGGTGCGTGGAAAGAAGTTATGCAGACTAACTTTGCCAAGATTGATAAAGATACTGGCAAGGTTCGTAAGCGTGAAGACGGTAAGGTGTTAAAACCCGTAGGATGGGTTCCGCCGAATCTTGCACCATATGTATAACGTCTTTATAGATAAGGATTAACATGGCACAGCACACAACCTATTGGTCATGCACACCGTTTGCAGACTGGATTCGCGGCACTAAAAAACTAAGCGCAGGCACAGCCGAAGAATGGGACAACTGGACCACTGCGGCTCAAATGAAACATAATTTTCGTTACTGGCTAGCTGAAGAGGGTCTAAGCTATATCCAGGATTTTGTAACTTGGCCCATTAGAAAGATCTACGATGTTAAGTATTACATCAATAACCGTTGGGTTACTCGTACTCACAGTCTTACCGCCCATGCTCGTGATATCAAGCCTGGTAATTGGTGTGATGTTGGCAATCGGTTCCTGCCATGCCTATTTAATGAGTTGGTTGATTTCGTCGAAATTGAATCCGCATGGTCGCACATCGCCTGGGGAGATAAGGAAGCTCGCGCAAAGTATGATCCTCCCTTTTGGGCTTCTGGTTGGTGGCGTTGGCGCACTTGGCGTTGCCCTCAAGCAGGTATCGATCATCTTGACTGGGCAATGACTCTGACTAACACTGACTGGTGTGGACCAGAGCATCCAGACTACGGCAAGCCAACTGGGCAAGCTATTCGTGCAAAAGAAATCAAAGAACTGTACGTATGGTGGACTACTGTATATCCCAATCGTCCAGATGCTCATGATGCCAGTGGTTGGAGTGCTTACTGCGAAGCGGCACGTTTGGCCAATGGTGGCAAGCTAAGTTGGATGAGTAGTGACAAGACACCCGAACTTCGCAAGATGGCTGACAAAGCACTCAAACTTACTACCAAGATTGAAGCGGCCTATGACAAAGAAGATACTGAAATGATGATCCGTTTAATCAAGGCTCGCGATAGTCTTTGGACTTAACCAATTTGTGTCAACGTAATGCAAAGCTAAGGCGTTATATATATGTAGGGTAATAATTCCTACACTAACATAAAGGAAACTTTAAAATGAAATTAGCAATCGTAATCGCATCATTGTTCGCAGTATCAGCATTTGCACAAGCACCTGCTAAGAAAGAAGAAGCCAAACCAGCCGCACCTGCCGCTTCAGCACCAGCCAAAGCTGAAGTTAAGAAGGACGAAAAGAAGCCTGTCAAAAGTGAGCCTGCTAAGAAGGACGCACCTAAAGCAGACGCCAAGCCAGCCGCTAAGTAATCGACGCTTAGAAGACAACGACAGTCTTGTTATTGAAGATGAGATTGTTTTTGGACGTAATCTACAAGCACGTAAGTTCGGAAAAATTGTTGATGAAGAACTATCTGATTATGTATTATGGAGATTATGGCGAGCTCGACAATTAGCATTATCGAAGTATAATCAAGTCCATGGTTAAGTCCATGGACTTTTTTTTGGCAAGCCTTAGTACAGGATAATTATGTTAATGCACCTATCCTGTATATTCGATCATCAAGAATTAAAAATAGAACTTTTAAACAATCCTGTAGTAGATAAATGGGTTGCATCGTTGTTGCCCAATGAAACTTGGGATGTTAATCATAATCGGTTAGCTAATGTAGATTATGATGTGTTTTTAAAATCTTCAAAGAGAACAACACTTGTTAACACTATTAGACAATTCAATTCACAATTTCCAGAAACAATTTTTCCGTTCGAAGTAAGCGATCAAACACAATTTTCCAACAATGACCTAAACGATATACATCGATTTTTTACTTCAGCAACTTGTCACAGATCATGGTATCCGCATCAGCCTCCGTTTGAATTGCCCATTATTGATCAATGGTATCAAGGTCTAGACAAAATAAACTTAGCTGTACATCAACTACAATTACATTATCCTAACAAACGGAAAACACTGCATACCGATATATGTTTATTAGAGTTCTCCAATCCATCTGCCCAGGAATATATGCACGAGGTAGGTGATTGGCAATATTTAGATTATGATCTTACTTGTAATGTATTCCTACAACACTGTATCTGCGGCAAGGACAGTTTCCAAGCATACGTAGACAATGATGATTGCAGACATTTTGATGTTATGTCGCAGTGGAATAGCGTCCATAATAGTTTTTATATTGATGTGAACAATTCAAGAAATAATACTATGAAAAATACTGCGTTTAAAGAATGGTTGATTGCCGGTAGAAAGTATAACACTGCGTGGCAATATATGCCACTTGGAAGAATTAAAGATCAATTTGATGTTAACACCCTTGGCTCACTTAAAGAGATTAAATTAAATGACTGTTGATAAAAATAAAATTATTAAGATTAAAAACATTACAGACCGAATTAGTCCTACATTCTGTCTAGCCAAATGGCATCACACAACTATCTATCTACAAACAGGCGAAACACATAGTTGTTATCATCCGGCACCTCATGCTATTCCGTTAAACGAAATATTAGAAAATCCAAGTGCATTACATAACACGCAAGAGAAAAAGAATCAACGAATTGCTATGCTTAACGGCGAGCAACCCACAGGTTGCCAGTATTGCTGGAACATTGAAGCATTAGGGTCCGACTATATTAGTGATAGACACGAAAGAAACGCCAGTATCTACACCGAAGATCGTATGTCAGAAATTGAAAATAACGATATAGATTTTAATATCAATCCCGAATATATTGAGATATCGTTTGGCAACGAGTGTAATTTTAAATGCGGATATTGCCATCCTAAAGCATCAAGTAGTTTCTACAAAGAAATTGAAAAGTTTGGTCCGTACGATATGGTACGCAATCACCGAAGTGACATTGATTGGTTTAAGATTCATAAAATTGAAGAAGAAAATCCATATGTTGAAGCATGGTGGAAGTGGTGGCCTACCATGCGTAAGACTTTAAACATATTGCGTATTACTGGTGGCGAGCCGTTGTTACAACAATCAACGTGGCGGCTTCTGGAGGACCTTGATCTAAATCCATTGCCGCAACTTGAATTAAACATTAACAGCAACTTAGGTGTTAAGCACTTACTAGTTGAACGTTTATCAGAGAGGGTTGAAAAGTTACGAGTTGAAGGTAAGATACGTAGGTTTAAATTATTCACTAGTTTAGATACATGGGGACCTCGTGCAGAATATATTCGCACAGGGCTTGACTTAGATGTATGGAGCAACAACTTCCACACGTATCTAACTAAAACTAAAAATCCAATTACATTTATGATAACTTTTAACATACTAGCAGTTACTAGTTTTAAAAGTCTATTAGAAAAAATGTTAGAGTGGCGTAAACAATACGGATGGTACGATCATTTAAAAGAACATCGAATACGATTTGACACACCATACTTAAAAGAACCGTTACAGTATGATATGAATATTTTACCTAAAGAAGAATTTATGCCGTACATGCACGAAGCATTAGACTTCATTAAACAAAACATTGATAATACTGCATCTGATAAGTTTACAGACTTAGAATATGAAAAGTTTCGAAGAGTAGTTAACTATATGGAAACCACTCACTACTCAGATGATAAATTAAAAGAAGGGCGGACTGATTTTCATCGGTGGTTTACTGAGTTTGATCGACGAAGGGGAACTGATTTTTTAGAAACGTTTCCTGAATACAAACCATTTTTCTTGGATTGCAAAAAAATATGAAAATTTTTATAACAGGAGTGGCTGGATTTTTAGGCAGTCACATTGCAGATAGAATGTTAGAGTTAGGACATTCTGTGGCTGGCAATGATATTTTGCTAGGAGGCTACAAATCTAATGTACCAGACAATGTAGAATTTCACGAAGTTGATTGTTGCGACCAGCAAAAGATGACTGAGATTATGCAAGGATCAGATATTGTTATTCATTGTGCTGCCACTGCACATGAAGGACTCAGTATCTTTAGTCCTGCATTTATTACTAAAAATATATTCCAAGCCAGTGTTAGTACTATTAGTGCAGCCGTATCATTAAAAGTAAAGCGGTTTGTATTTTGCTCAAGCATGGCTAGATACGGCCACGGCGAGCCTCCATTTAAAGAATCGGACATACCGTGTCCAGCAGACCCTTACGGCATTGCTAAAGTTGCCAGCGAAGATATTCTAAAGACTATGAGTCACGTGCATGGTATTGAATGGAACATTGCAGTCCCTCACAACATTGTTGGGCCACGACAACGCTATGACGATCCGTTTAGAAATGTTGTAAGCATAATGGTTAATCGATGCTTACAAGGTAAGCCTCCAATTATATACGGTGACGGCAGTCAAGAACGGTGCTTCAGCTATATAGACGACTGCGTGTATTGTATTGAGCAGTTAGCTCTTGGTCCATTTACGTACGAAGTTGTAAATATTGGTCCGGATGAAGGCACTATAACAATTAAAGAGCTAGCCGAGATAGTAGCAGACGAGTGCGGTTATACTAGAGGTTTTATGCATATGCCTGATCGACCTAACGAAGTAAAGTATGCTACCTGTAGTTCACAGAAGGCAAGAGAATTATTAGGCTACATCCACACCATAGATGTGCGTGAGTCTGTAAAAAGAACAGTAGAATGGATTAAGGAACACGGTCCTAAACCGTTTGATTACAGTTTTCCTTTAGAAATAGTTAACGACCTTACACCGCTAACTTGGAAGGATCGGTTGATGTGATTAACTTTGTTTTTGAAGACTTAGACAGTAGAAGAAACTTTGTTGCATATCAAGACGACATTGGTCCAAACCGATTTGGTCCGAGTGCTATCATGGGTGCCATTAAACACTATAGAGTACACAGTTCTTTAGAAAATTACTTTAGTGACTTAGTTGAATTAGATCATTGTATTATTGCATCTGGAGTAGGTGAATCTCCTAATTGGTGGACTGGTGCTAACTACTATAAAGACAATATTAGAGAGAGCTTGTTTGACTACTTAACTGATCAACAATTAGATAGACTTAAAAATAAAAAAGCATTATTACTTTTAGATCAATGTTTGGAGGGATATCAGACTCCTTGGCTGTGGCAATTCTTTCACGAAGAATGTAACCGTGTTGGAATAGATCCTGCGTGTATAGTGTATGTCACTGGCAACATGCTGGCCGCAAGCCAATATACTATGTGGGCTAATAATAAATCTGTTACATCACAAGTTAAGGTAATTTCATATCCACACTTTGAAAAAGATATTCAGATGATCGCTAAAGACTCTAATATCCTACCCAGTGTAACTGTTAACTTAGACTATAAGAAGTATAACATTACAAAAGTAAGAACGTACAACTGCCTTAATAAAAGGACGCGGGCTCACCGAAGTTGGTTTTTCCTTATGCTGTATAAAGAGAAATTGTTGTCAAAGGGTCTAGTCAGTGCCAACGATTATGGGGCACACATACCACGAATTGAAAATAAATGGCCTGATCAACGTGCAATGGAAGAAGCTAGAAAATTGTTGCCGTTATTAGTGTATGAAACAGCTAACAATGAACAGGAAGATTTATATTACATAAATCGAATAATGGACCAAATATATTTAGATACATGGGTAACTGTTATTTCCGAAGCTAGTTTTTCCGATGCTGACGAAACTGTATTCATTAGCGAAAAAACATTTAAACCAATTGCCTGCAAGCATCCATTTATTTTCCTAGGAAATAGAGGAAGTTTAAAAAAATTAAAAGAGATGGGGTATAAAACATTTCATCCATTCATAGATGAAAGCTACGACGAGTTATCAACGTTTGATCGATTTGATGCCATTATAAAAGAGATAAAAAGAATCGATGCAATACCTGATAAATTTAAATGGATTCAATCAATGAAAGATATATTAGAACATAACTATCAAATACTCAACCAACGAGAAACACAAGTTCCGGCTGCTCACGTAGAACTGTTTAACTATTACAATAACTACTTTAATATATGTATAACAGAATGATTCCGACTATTGTGCCCGGAGCAAAGATTGTAATAGGCTTGGGTGATAGTTTTACACAGGGTGTAGGCAGTTGGCCTAAAGAAGTTTGGGATCGATACAACGGTCAAATTGATACGCTGAAAATCCCATTAGAAATCTTTGATCAAATGTACGATAACAGTTGGGTTCAACAGTTGTGCAACAATCATATGACAGATTGGACTCCAATTAACTTAGGATGTTTAGGCACTGGCAACAGAAGTGCAGTAAAGAATTTGTATCTACATCCTAAAATTAAATTTGAAAATGCTTCTAGCGGCGTTGTTATACTGATGCTTAGTGGCATGGAACGATTTGATTTTGTTAATAAAGATTTTCCAGAGCACAATCATTTTTATACTATGTGGCCAAACCCGTGGGATAAAAACTCTACAAATAAAAAATTATGGGAAGCATATGCTGAATCTTTATGGAGTGAAAAATTTATCTGTGTAGAGACATTATTAAACATTCGAGAAGCAGAAATGTTTTGTAAGGCACACGGATTTCATTTAATTGTTGGCAGTGCATTTGACGTTAGAATAACTAAAGATTATTTTGTTAAACACCTAGGGAACAGTCATCTTGAGTTGATTAATTCAATCCCATGGGGATCATTTTGCCAACCGGGCGGGGTTAGAAGCTTTATGGAGATGCTACTAATTATGGAAGGGCGTCCAGATTTGGTTGCAGGAGGATTTTATGATTATTGTCATAAGCTCAAAGGACCAACCGATTTTGTTACACCCTGCGCCCACCCTAGCCAAAATG
>Ga0209230_10000020_pt1 | contig 62353 bp, 50 predicted proteins | sample LakOntMetagenome_FD_187467 | JGI IMG/M metagenome (GOLD analysis project Ga0209230, IMG submission 187467) | Freshwater and sediment microbial communities from Lake Ontario - Sta 18 epilimnion Metagenome (SPAdes) (version 2) | ecosystem: Environmental > Aquatic > Freshwater > Lentic | place... | reverse complement strand
CTTTGACGCCAGTCACCTAGCACCATCATACGTAATGGGTGCACATCCTGTAATATTCTCAAGCTTAGTTCATAATAGACAGGCGTCATGTCCTGGGCCTCATCCAAAATAATGAGGTCGTATGATGGGATCTGCTGCTGGGGACAAGTTGTGGATTTTAACATTTTGATGATCTGTGTGTCTGTAAAACATGTTCTGTCGTAGTATTTGACACAGAAGGCATGATAACTGTGCACTTCCATGTTCGTGATACCAAGATCAAGCACGCGTTGACGCGTCTCCTCCTTCAGCCGCGCATTGTATGTCAAAAGCAGTATGTTCCATTTTGGGTACGTGGTTGCTATGTGCAACGAAGTAGTTGTTTTACCTGACCCCGCCACGGCGTCCACGATTACATTCGAGTCTTTTATGGCGGCAATAATGGTAGCCTGCTCTGTAGATGGAGCACATAGAGGCGAATGCATTATCGATCGTAGGTCTGACATCGATGTGACCTCAGGAATGATCTGATATATTTATTACTCAACCATGAGTTGCTGTCCTTATACCAAAGTCAGGGAGGTGGCAATCCCTGTGTTTAGGTTTGGTCTGATGAGTGCTTCGTTTGTGTTGGTTTATCCGCACTCGATGATGGAGAAAACTACAAGGAAAAAATATAACATATTTTTTACACCCCTCTCTATCACGTATATAACGATAGTGGTATATCACTTGCATTGTTCTTCGAAAGGTGTTTGTGTACAAAGGCATCGGTTATGTGATAAGGAAATGTGATAGGAAACGAGGGGTTTGGCAAATAGCGAAGCATGTTCACCCATCCAACGATGCACTCGATCCCTCGCTTGAGATTCCGGACACCTGTCTCTTGTGGTACTCGTGTGATCAATGCATGTATTATTTCATCGCTGAAAATAATGTCGCTTGGTTGGAGTGAATATTCACTGAGTATACCAGGAAGAAGATGCTTGTGGGCAATCATGACTTTATCATGGGTTTGATAGCCCTTCGCGTGGATAGTCACCATACGGTCCTTTAGAATGGGATTGATGAGGCTCTCGTCGTTGTAGCTAAAGATGAGAAGGGACCGCGACAGGTCAAGCTCCACCTCTCCAAAGTAACGGTCGCTGAAGTGCTCGTTCTGGCTCGAGTCTGTAAGATGCATAAGCACATTGTTGATCTCTTCGCCACGTTGTGTGGAGCTGACTTTGTCCAACTCATCAAAGAAGATGACTGGATTCATGCAATTGGATTTCATGATCACCTCAGCTATTTTTCCATAGGTCGATCCCTCGTAGGTGTAACTGTGCCCTTCCAGGAAACTTGCGTCCGTTGCACCACCCAATGAAATGAAGCCAAAGGGGAGTCCAAGTGCCTTCGCGATGCCGTCTTTTACTAAGCTTGTTTTACCGACGCCCTTGTCACCATGTATACCGATTGCATAGCCCCGACTACCTGGCTTGGACATCCATTGAGCCATGATACGTAGAATCTGTTCTTTTGCTAGAGCGTGTCCATAGATGACGTTGTCAATATGCTGTCTAGTCTGTTGTAGAAATGTAGCCACTGCTGGGATACCGTCATCGTGGTTCACTGGCAAGGGGCTTAACTTCCCAAGTGGAAGCCGACAAACAGCATCCATCCACATTCGCATTTTGTGATATTCGCCATTGTCATCATTCATTTGGAGAAAACTATTGTACTTATCCATCACAAGCGCCTTGGATTCTATGTTCATGGGGGAGGATGTGATGCGAAACCGAATAGGCATGTGACCAGACCGAGCCATGATGGCTTCCTGAATCTTGTCGTGTTCGTCCATAAGGACTACGCGATGAGTTGCATCCAACGTCCTCAAGTACAATAGCTCTTCGGTTGTAAAGGGCGACTTTTGTTTAGCGCCTCTATTTTCTTTTCTGATGACGTTTGTCAGGACATCTAAATCTACATCCTCTTCATCCACATCTTCATCTTCATCTTCATCCATCTCATCATCGATATATACAAGTGGTTTGGTCTTGGTCTTGGTTCTTAAGCGTACAGAGCGGCGGGGTTCATAGATGATACATCCTATATCTAGATCATCCTTATCTTCTTCAGCGTCCTCGTCTTGCTCGTCATTTTCACCAATAACCGAGTTTTCGTCATCGCCATCTTCATCATTTGAATCGCTGTCATCGTCAGAGTCGTCTTCGCTATCGCTATCGCTGTCGTCTTCGCTATCGCTGTCGCTTTCGCTGTCGTCGCTATCGCTTTCGCTGTCGTCGCTTTCACTATCGCTTTCCCCAACATAATCCGAGTCGCTGTCGTCGGTTGATTCACTCTCACTTCTAGCAATATCGACACCCTTGCGTTTCCGTACAGGTTTCATTATAGTTAATATAATGCAAAAGTCTTAAATCATTTTTTATTTTTAGCGTTGACGCATAAAGTAAAAAATGATAACCAAAAGATAACCATGAGTAGTTACCAAATTCACTAATTACCAGACGCTACCTTACCGAAACAGGTGATAAGCACTTAAGAAGTAAATAATATATTAAACATTTACAGGAGTACGGCATCATGTCGATTTACAAAGAACTCTCGTACGATCAAGATATTGAAGTCGTGCGAGGGATCCAGTTTAGTGTACTCAGCCCCGAGGAGGTGCTCCGCAGATCCGTGGTAGAAGTCACCAAGACGGACACCTATAGTGGTAGCGAACCTGTGGTGGCTGGTCTCTTTGATCCCCGTATGGGTGTCCTTGACCACCATAAGTTCTGCCGTACCTGTGAACAGAAAAACATCTTCTGTCCAGGTCATCCTGGACACATTCATCTAGCCCGCCCTCTGTTCCATGCCATGTTCTTTGACATTGTACGCAAGACGTTGCGTTGCGTTTGCTACCGCTGCTCCAAGATTCTGGTGAGCCCCAAGGCAACCAGTGGTGATTTGGCTGACAAAGTTCGCGTGATCCAGTCCAAGAAGACGGGCTTGCAGAAGCGCTTTGACGCTATGTATGATCTGTGCACCCCCAGTGGGAAGCCGAGGCGTTGTGGGGACGACGGAGTTGCCGGTTGTGGTGCCCGTCAGCCTGCACGCTTCCACAAGGAAAACATCTTGCGTATCGTTGCCGAATGGCGAGAGGATAAAGAAAGCACTAAAAAGGAGTTCACGGCAGAGGAGGTACTCCGCATCTTCCAGCGTATCTCCACCGAGGACATGGAGGCGCTGGGCTTCTCTCCCCAGTGGAACAAGCCCGAGTGGATGGTGATGACCCTGTTGGCAGTCCCTCCGCCTGCCATGAGACCCTCAGTCATCACGGACAACGGGCAGAGGTCAGAGGATGACTTGACGCACAAGTTGAGCGACATTATCAAAACCAACAACATGCTCAAGTCCCGTATTGAGAAGGGCAATGTGACCGAAGAAAATCTACACAACTTGACCCAGTTGCTACAGTATCACGTCGCCACCTTCTTTGACAACACCCTACCTGGTCTGCCTCCTGCCCAGCAGCGCAATGGGCGGCGTCTCAAGTCGATCGCCGATCGGCTGAAGAAGAAGGAAGGTCGTATCCGCGGAAACCTCAATGGAAAGCGCGTGGATCAATCTTCGCGTTCGGTCATTACCCCTGACCCCTACATCGGTATGGACGACTTGGGTGTGCCCATTCGCATTGCGATGAACCTCACCTTCCCGGAGGAGGTCAATCAATACAATCTTCAAGAAATGCAGAAGCTGGTGCGCGCTGGACCCGACGAGTATCCGGGAGCCAAGTACATCCGCAAGGGCAATGGTGGGCGCACCATCACGCTGCGCTATGCTGATAGAGACAAGTATGCTTTGGAGTTGGAGCTGGGTGACATTGTGGATCGCCATATGCGCGAGAATGACTATGTGCTGTTTAACCGTCAGCCTTCGCTGCACAGACCGTCTATGATGTGCCACCGGGTGCGTGTGATGCCCTACCAGACCTTCCGTCTCAACCCGACTGTTTGCGCGCCCTACAATGCGGACTTTGATGGGGATGAGTGCAATGCTCACATGCCCCAGAGCATCCAGACGATGGGGGAGCTGATGGACTTTGCCTCGGTTCCTTTCCACATCATCTCTGCCAAGGATGGCAAGGTCATCATGAACCTCGTTCAGGACAGTCTTCTGGGTGTCTATCGTCTCTCCAACGATACTACTCGTATCCACGATAAGACGATGGCGAACTTGCAGATGGTCAACAGCTACTTCAACCCCTCTCTTATCTCAAACGCCAACAAAAACAAAAACTACGAATACACGGGCAAGCAAGCCTTCTCGGCTATCCTTCCTCCTGGCTTCTCTGCGGACGCAGGCAAGGTAGTTGTAAAAAATAGCCAGCTCACGAGCGGTGTGCTCGACAAGGGGGCGTTTGGCGCCATGAGCCGAGGCATGATCCCTGTCATCTTCCACGACTACGGACCATCCGAAGCACGCAGGTTCCTGGACAACACACAGCGCCTCATCTGCAGGTGGTTGATGAGCAGCGGCTTTAGTTGTGGCATCAGTGACTTGGTGGTGGATAATGAGACCGTCAGCAAGGTAGTTGACATCATTGGCAAGATGAAAGGGTCTGCCTACCAGAAGATTGGAGACGTGCGAGATGGACGCCTGGACAACCACTCGATCTTCAACAACCAAGACTACTTTGAGATGCAGATCCTCAACTTGCTGAATGAAGCCACAAGGGAGATTGGCGACGTTGCCTTCAAGACCATCCACGACGACACCAACCGTATGATCAATATGGTCAAGTCTGGTTCCAAGGGTAAGGAGATCAACGTAGCCCAGATGATTGGTTGCGTGGGACAGCAGAACGTGGACGGCAAGCGTGTGCCTTATGGCTTCACCGACCGAACTCTGCCCCACTACACCAAGTATGATGATGGACCCGAGGCACGTGGCTTTGTGGGCAACAGCTTCATTGTGGGACTAACCCCTCAGGAAGTGTTCTTCCACGCGATGGGTGGACGAGAAGGACTTATTGATAAACGCTTGTCAATAACAGGGAGCGTGAAAAGCGTGATACTCCCTAGTACAGGAATCCGACGTTCGACGTAGGATACTGTGCGACACTAACTGGTTGCGGGAAACTCCTGAGAGCTCTACCTACCACTCCAATTTGGAAACATTTTGGAGGAACACGGCTAATAGCCGTACCCAATGGTAATAAGGGTAGAGATTGGACAATCCGCAGTAGAATGCCTAACCTCGCTATGATAAGAGTATGGTGTCTATTCAGAGAACGCAAAGTAGTGGGTCCGAGTGAGCTAATCCCTCACAATGACGGCTTAAGGTACGTTCCGGCCCCCAATGAAAGTTGGGGGGTATACCGACAGCGGTAAAATCGGTGACTGGTGAAACACCCATCATCGTCATGGAGGACGGTGTCCCCAAGTACGTAAAAATTGGTGAGTGGATCGACCAGCACCTAGAAAACGACAAGGAAAGTGTAAAGCACTTTGAAGAAAGGCAGATGGAGATGCTGTATATAAAAAACGAGGCTTACATCCCTACCATGGATTACGATGGAGTTGTAACGTGGGGAGAGCTAACAGCAGTCACTCGCCACGATCCCGGTACTGAGCTGTATCAAATCAAAACATCTGGTGGTAAGAGCGTGATCGTGACGGAGTCCAAGTCGCTGCTTACATGGAACAAGGAGCTAGGACAATTCAAGGAAGTGTCCACCCCTGAGATCAAAGTGGGTGACTATGTGCCTGTTACAGCCAAGCTCATGGAGCCGCCTGTGCTTGTTCGCGAGGTGGATATGGCGCAGTATTTCCCCAAGATGGAGTACATTCACGGATCAGAGTTCAATAAAGCCCGACGATCCATGGATGTTGTTATGGAGGGGCGAAAAAAAGTACCCACTGGATGGTGGAAAGAAAACAATGGAAGTAGCTTCGTGCTTCCATACAGCAGCAAGGCAAAGTTGGCGAGGGTAGTTGCTCGCTCCAACACAGAGAACATTAAAGACGGATGCGTCTATCCTTTCCACGCCACCCGAGAGCACTCTCTTATGCCAGACAAGTTTGAACTGAACTATGAGAACGGTGTCTTCGTTGGTCTGTTCTTATCGGAGGGTCATTCAAGGGAAAAGTCTGGAACCGTGTCCATCACCAACTGCGACATTAGCGTGAGAACGTTCGCAAAAGAGTGGTTCAATAAATACGCTATCACCAATCGTGAAGAGACAAAGGTGAACCACATTGGAGGAACATCTACCAGTATTATCGGGTCATCTACCCTGCTTGCACGGTTCTTAGACAGCTTTGTGGGCAAGACTGCATACGCCAAGCATGTTCCTGATGTGGCATTTGTCGCTCCTGAGGAGTTCGTGGTCGGTGTCCTGAATGGATACTTCTCCGGAGATGGATCCATCGGGAAGAACTCTGTTGAAGCTGGATCTGCATCTGCCCGACTAATGGAGGGCATCTCCATGCTCTGCACAAGACTAGGAATCTTTGGCAAGGTCTTTATGACCCAGACAAAGACGAATAATCTTGGAACGAAGAACATTGCACCTTCTCATCGCATTGCCATCCGTGCACAGTGGGCAAAGCTGTTTGCCAGCAAGGTGAAGCTCCTTGTTAAGAGCAAGCAGCAGCAGCTGGATGAGCTGCACTGCACAGATTGCCACAGCAATTTCCAGGAGCACAACGACGTCGTTCTAGATGAGATCGTAGAGATCAGCCTTGTTGATATCTCAAAGCACCCGAAGGTGTATGACCTGACGATTCCTTCGACCCTCAACTTTGGGCTGGCTAACGGGTTGCAGGTACGAGACACCAGCGAAACTGGATATATCCAGAGACGACTTGTGAAGGCAATGGAGGACTGTAAAGTGTATTATGATCAGACTGTGCGAAATGCAACAGGTTCGGTTGTCCAGTTCCTTTATGGAGAAGATGGCATGGATGGCACCAAGGTAGAGCAGCACTCCATCCCCTATGTGAAGTCTGACTTTGACTTCGTGCAAATGGACGCCAAGTTCCACTTGAGGAAGAGTGATCCGCTTGAGCGACACCTGAGCGAGAAGGCGAAAGCCTCGATGAAGACGGAGGGGGATTGGTCTGTACGATGCGACAAGCTGTATGAGGAAATGCTAGAAGATAAGGATTTCCTCATCACTCAGGTCTTCAAGTTCGCCATGGAAGACAAGATTGTGTACCCGATTCCCTTTGCACGACTAATTGCGAAAGCAGCCGCACAGCAAGGACAGGTGGGACTGGCTGGACTACCCACCGACCTCACACCCGTCCAAATCTTGGACAAGATGGATGAGCTCAAAGCCACCCTGTTTGTTACACAGAAGGACCAAGGTGTTCGTTTCATGCACATTCTGCTGCGCCTGTACCTCAATCCCAAGGTGATCTTGATGGAGAAGACGCTACACAAGCCCGCATTTGACTGGGTCTGCTCGGAGATTGTGCGCTGCTTCAAAGAGGCACTTGTGCAACCGGGTGAGATGGTCGGCGTCGTGGCTGCGCAAAGTATCGGCGAGCCTGCCACACAGTTGACGTTAAATAGCGTAGAATGGCACACTGAAATGCTCATGAAAATTGAGGGAAATATTCAGCGTATAAAAATGGGCGCCTTCGTAGATGCCGTTGTGGAGGCATCAAAGGAAGAGGACATGGAGCACCACCCAAATGACACGGTGCTGGCTTGGATCAAAGACAAAAAGGTGGAGGTGCTGGCTTGCACGGAAGAGGGAAAGATTATATGGGACAATGTCCAAGCCGTCACAAGACACCCTGTGGTAAACAAGGATGGTAGCAATACACTCCTAAAGGTTAAGCTCCACAGTGGTCGTGAGGTGACTGCCACAAAGGCGAAGTCCTTCCTAAAGCGGGTTGACAACAAGATTGTTCAGGTAAATGGCGAGGATATCAGGGTGGGTGACTACATTCCTGTTGCCAACAAATTGAAGACGGAGACAGCTGGTGTTACGCATTGGAATTTGTCTGATAGCCTACCAGCAACCGAATGGCTCTACATGTCTCAAGTTGCTAAGGGACTACAGTACATTGATGAGCATCAGTGGTGGCACAAACATCATGGAAAGGACTTCACAGTTCCTTACAAGAGAAGTGATTCTTTCCTATGCGCATTCGTTGGAGATAAAGCCAGGCGTGTCGTGAATACTCAAAAAGATAATTGTGTATACCCACTTCACATGTTGCGTCAGCCAGCACATGTCCCAGAACAGCTCCCATTGGACAATGTTACGGGCTTCTTTATTGGTGCATACCTATCCGAAGGTTGTTGCACAGAACATCACATCCTAATTTCCAATACAGACGATGACTTCCTTTCAAATATTGACGAATTCTGCAATCGTTACGACATCAAGTATCACTTTGACGAGAGAAAGGATGAACGCGGACATACGAAGACGTTGCGAATGCATTGTATGGTATTGGCTCAACTTCTTCTGCGAACCATTGGAACTGGGTCACATAATAAAAGGATACCCGCTTTCATGCTCGATGCTCCTAATGAATTCTTGATGGGACTGGTTGATGGTTACTTCTCAGGTGACGGAACGGTTTCGAAGCGAGATAATGTTGTGAAAGCCACCTCTGTTAGCGAGGGTCTCCTCCACGACATCCAGCAAATACTTGCTGTGTTTAATATCCAGACAACTGTCCGTGCAGTTCCATCGCAATATGAAAACGCAAAAAAGAAATTTACAAGTGTTTACATGCCATATGAGCTCAACATCCCTCCTGCCATGGTAGAACGGTTTGGGGACAATTTCAAGCTGACAATTGGCAATAAACAAAGTCGTTTGGAAGAGAAAATTTCTTTACATGAGTTCTGCAGATATGACAAGGTTCCTGACATCGTAACAGCAACTTGGGGTACCATCACTATCTCTCGTAATGAGATTAGACAGAGGATTGCCGAAACGTCGAATAAGGAAGACCAACTTCTATTGGAGTCTATTCTTAACGAGGACATCATGTATGACCAGATTGTGGAGATCGAGGAAGTTGTCAGTGATTACGAATACGTGTACGACTTCACAGTAGAAAAGACTAAGAACTTCAATACGTACACAGGTATCTGCATGGCGGATACCTTCCATTTATCCGGCACAGCATCCGCAAGCAAGGCTACGCGGGGAGTGCCTAGGCTCAAGGAGTTGCTCAGTGTTAGCAAGAACATCAAGGGTCCTATGATGACCATTCACTTGCAACCAGACGTAGCTCCTTTCAAGGATCGCGCCACCGACATGAAAAACAGACTGGAAATCACTCGGGTCAAGGACATCTTGGATAGCACAGAGATTTACTGGGACCCGCCTGGTGCCACTGGACTAGAGACGGGTGTCCAAGGAGATGATGCAATGTTGGCGATCTACCGTGCCTTCCAAGATGCGCAACAATGCGGCAAAGACAGCAGTCCTTGGGTGCTGCGCATGAAGTTTGACAAGGAAAAGATGTACAGAGGAAACCTGCGCATGATTGATATCTATATGCGTGTGCTAAGCACTTATGCCCGAATGGTAGAGTGCGCTTTCACAGACGACAATGCGGATGAGTTAATCTTCCGCGTTCGCCTGACCGAGGCTGGTCTCAAGGATGTAGATGCCGAGGATGCGGTTGCAGCACTCAAGGCGGTGGAACACAACATCGTTCACAACATCCTCTTGAAGGGAATCCAGGGCATCGAAGCAGTGTCGATGCGAAACGATAAGCGAGAGCGCTATAGCCCGGTTGTCCAGAAGTTCGAATCATCTGACAACTGGATCCTGGAGACGGATGGCAGTAGTCTGGCGGACACCTTTGCCATCCCGAATGTAGATGCTACCAAGACCATATCCAATGACATATGGGAGATCTACCACACGCTGGGTATTGAGGCTGCGAGAAATGCTCTATTCAATGAGATCTATGAGGTTATCCGTGAGAGTTCGGTCAATTTCCGCCACATCTCCCTCCTCATTGATACGATGTCCTGTCGAGGGTCTCTCATGTCCATCGACAGGCACGGTATTAACCGCGGAGACGTGGGTCCTCTTGCCAAGTCGTCCTTTGAGGAGACGACAGACATGCTGATCAACGCGGGTATCTTTAGTGAGACGGACAAGATCAATGGTGTGTCTGCCAACATCATGCTAGGGCAGCTACCTCCTTGTGGAACAGGTGATAGTGAAATCCTCTTGGACGAAGAGAGGCTCATGGAGCTACTGGCGGGAGAGGTTACAAAGAAGAAGGCAGCAGATGCTGTTGAAAGGAACGGTGAGATTGAGGTCAGCGCTGATTTGCCTGCTGGCTCAGCTACAGAAAATATGTCATGTACTATCGCAAGCTTATCGTTCGAGTACGAGTTACCCGAGCCAATTAAAAATATGAAACTGGTTGCCCCAAAGGTTGTCTTTGGAAACTAATATGAACAGAGTACCGTACCTAAAACGAAACAAGTAAATCAATAGTAAAACACTCTTGAATAGTAAAAAATAGTATACACTTACTGCACTTACATATCACCTTCCTCTACGCCACCGATTGCCTCCTGAATGAACTGGAGCAGATCCATCTTGTGGAATAGATGCGAGATCAGATACGTCTGGTTAAACAAGAAGGCAAAGAAGGCAAAGAACACTTTTCCGATCACGTTCCATCCAATCAACGAGTTGGACGTCCAGCTGAGGAAGCTTGCGAAAGCTCCCAGGAGTAGCCATGCCGCGATAAGAAGATAAAACACAACACTGTTCTTTTTCTTCTCAGTCTTCACCACCTCTGTTTTTTGTTCCACCGGTTTAACCGCATCTATTACGTCCTCTTCAAACTTTTCTGTAACCTTCGGCTCGGTGGTTTCCTTGTTTAAAACCATTTGCAAGAACTTAAATGTAGTGAACTCCATTATTTATATCTATACAATACAGTCACATAAAAATTTGCACCGAGACAACTCATATAAGCATATATTCTCATTTCATCTTATATGCGTCGCTTCGTAGCTTTGTTTAGATTGCCAAAGTTCACACGGCAGTTGTGTTCATGTGCAAGCGCCAATGCGAACGATGGTGCTAGTCCTAGCCCCCCTGTTGGCAATCGGACGAAGGGGTGCCCAAAAAAGAGAAAAACGAGAATACCAAAGGCGCTTTGTGCTGCCATTTGGAACAAGTACATAGGAGAAGAAATTGGAAAGACAAAGTGTCCTGTCTGCATGGACCGCTTCATCACACAAATGAACTTCCACTGCGGTCACATTGTTGCCGAGTCAAAGGGAGGACAGACCAACATTGACAATCTTATGCCAATCTGTGCTACTTGTAACATGTCGATGGGTACTATGAATCTGATAGAGTTTAGAGATAGGTACTTCGTATCAAAGCAGAAGCCACAGCTCAATTACAACTCAATCGGTCCGTATATGACTGACAGAGACGGACGTCCCATCATCGGACAATGTCAATCCAAACAGCATTAGATAAATTATCCGTAGAAGTTTTACATAGTCTTGCTTTGACACAGCAGAATGTATAAAGCCACAAAGACAATCAGTCTTTAAAAATGAGTTTGAAAATTTTAAATGTAATTTTGCTACGAGAGTGAGGCACCCTAGTACCACCTCTGCAGTACAGCTCACGCATAGTCTTACGATTATACCAAACTTTGTCCAGTATGATGGCCTTGTCTTTTGGAATGAACTGAAACGTGACGGGATCTTTTACCAAGAAACCATCGTTGTCCTTTACGAGAAGCGTAGCGAATTCGTTATGGACAGTCATAATGTATTTGGTATCCTTGTTCACCACGTCTCCTTTTACTTGATCATCAAAGTTATCAAACAGCCTTTGTTTGAACGGAATTAAATGGAGCTTCATGAGTTCCACTTCGCTCGCTTGCATTCTTGCAACTTCGAGCGTCGAATGAGGAGTGATATGTCTAGGGTTTGATATGTCCCGAAAACCCCAACTATAAAATGGACCTCGTAGAATACAATCGAACTCTAAAATCGATACTGGAGGAGAGGCTACAATATGCTGATGAATATCGGACAAGGTTATGCTATTAAATGGTTTTTGGACCCAACCACTTCCAAGCGCAGTAAAAAACGCATTTTGGAGATAGAGACTCCTTTCAATCGTCTTTGCCGGTACATGAAAGACGTTTGCTATCGTTTCGCTGACGTATATCATTTCATCATTCGATCCAATTAAAAACACTTGACTCGATAGGTCATTCTCATCCCATCCACTCTCTTCCCCGTTAGACATCATAAGACTGTTGTAGATTGGTGTATCCGCGTCTTTCTTCAAGAAATGAAGTTGCATACCCACAACATCATCCCATACCAGATGAATCTTTTTGTCGATGTTTAGGCGATGTAGTTTGGTCTTTAGGCGATTACGGCGATCTAGTACGTCCATGATGTGTAAATATTAAATATTTATCCTAGTGGTAACATGTACGACCACACAACACATAAGACGTCGCGTGATTTTACCAAAAAATGCCCTGACCAAATTTTACCAGAATTCTCCCCACCAGCTCTTTTTTGCATCTTTTATCGATTGAATGATTTGATTTTTACAAAGCTTAGGTTAGGTTCTCCCACTCCAGAAAGCATGTAAGTTTGAACAAATAGAAAAGAACCATTCCCTCCCCTTCCCCATTCTACTCCTTCTTTGCATGTTATCTCCTCCTCTCTCCCTCATTCGCTTTCATCGCCCACCATCCTACTCCTCCTCCTCGTTGTCCTCGTTGTCCTCGTCGTCCTCACTGGCACTATCCTCCTTACTCTTTTCAGCAGCCTTGCCGCTCTTCATCTTCGTGTTCTGAGTGGCGACGACCTTCTTTTTTGTTTCTTTCATATCCTTCTTCGCGGCATCCTTTCTGCTGACAACGGCTTCCTCATGAGCATCGGTCTCCACTTCAATATCATCGGAGGAGGACGTGCTGTTATCTTCACTCTCCTTGACATTCTTCTCTCCTTTTTTCTTCTTCTCCCTCGTCTGTGGCGTACCCTCCTCTTCCACGCCGCTGCTTTTGTTGCTCTTGGCTGTCGGCGGGCGACCCCTCTTCTTCGCAGTAGTAGTAGCGGCAGCAGCAGCAGGGACCGAAGTCTTTTCTTTCCCTTTTCCTTTTCCTTCAACTAAGGGAGAGATCATCGCCTTCATAGAGTCAATAGCCTTATTAAGCTGATCACCCCTTGCTGCATGATCCCGCGCAATGTCTTTAAACTTGACGTTACATTTGAGGACGACCTGTGTGTTTCATTGCATACCAAAAGGAAATATATCAAAGGATTCAGTTATAATACTACCCTGTAGTCGCGGGAATACTCTGCGACGGTGGGTAACAACTTACCAGTTCTGAGAGAATATTCTCAAGTGCCTTCTCGACGCGCTTAACTTCCTTGTTGGCTAGAACATACGCATGGTCTAGCACAAGCTTAACATCAGCGTCGGTTAGTTCTTTCCTGATGTTGGTGTGAGGAAGAGAGGGGAGCGGAGAGGGATAGAGACGGAAATGGGTTGGATATGAGAGGGCGAGGGAGAGGGAGGATGAAGATGAGAGAAGGATGGGGGGATAGAGAGGGAGATGGTTGGATATGAGAGGGAGGGAGGGAACGAGGGAAAAGTAAAAAAAGGAAAACCAAGAAAGAAGTGCATGCAGCACCGTCTGTGCATATAATTCATAACTATACACCTTTGAAAGTTTAAAACGCCCTTATTAGATAACACGTAACTATATGTATAACTAGATGAATAATGACGCTTATGAAGTGAAAAGAGTTGCCCAATAGACCACACAAAAGATTTGCGCAAAACCCATCATCATCTCAAACACATTTTACTTCGAAGTCCCAATATACCTCCTCTAGCATGAAAGTTATTATGGAGTGTTTACCTTTTGGGTGGCATGGCTATCTACTGTAATATACAGAACTGATACAATAGAAACTTGTATCATTATGGAGGCAAGAGAAGAACAATATGAATTGGGAGTTCTGAGTTTTCTGTGAGTGATCCTCTCCTTCTTCTCCTTCATATATCTAAATCATTCATTCCTTTGTTGAAGCTAGTATAACAATAACAGATTGGATCTTGTTTAATGATATGTGGGGAGTTTGAGCTCATATGAACACAGGACGCACATGATAAACAATTTCCTTTCCTCCTCCCCTCCCTCTCCCTCCTCTCCCTCTCCCTCTCCCTTCCCTTGCACCTACCGGACACCACCACCGCCAGCCGCCGCCACAGCAGCAGCGCTTCTACAACCACAGCCGCGGACCACGATTGTTTTCCAGTGAAAGCGTAAATTCTCATGAGCTATCCCTGACTCTTCCTCCTTCTTCTCGTATTGAATAATGGATAGATAGCGATGTAAAGCTATTCTAGGATCTCCTGTACAACAGCCCCGACGCTTTCCAACGCTCCTTCCACCCAGCCTTGGTGTCTACTGACAACCTCCCCAACAACAAATTGTCTGGGATAAGGTCTCTGTGCTTCATGAATAAAGACGTCGCGGTTAGCAAAGCGACTAGGCAACGGACCGAATGCATGTGTTCCTACGTCCCAGAAGAAGCCCGCCATTTTCTTAATTTTTAGAGCTGAGCTCAATCCCAGCGCCTTTTCCGCAAGTCTTGCAAAGTAGTTCCTGTGCTTTTCTGTATCCTTTGTAAATGGTTTAAGTTGCATGGCGCTATTGTTGTCGGCGTAGGCAATCATGTAAATACCCCGTCGAGAGTCCATTGGTATGATCTTTTGTAGTGGTGCCGGAACAACGGTTAATACTGGAACTTCTTTTTCCATTATTGCGGCGCTTGCCCGGTCGACCTGAATATAGTGTCGTAAGAAGGGTTGACCAATGATGTGATTGTAGTGCCTAACCCTGGGAAGCAACGATCTTAAGCTTGTCAAGTTTGTTGCAAAAACCACTTTTTTTCCGTAATACTCTTTACCATTGGCACATTGGACTCGATATGCCGCAGCTTTAGCCACAGTCACGCTCTCAACCTTGCAACCCACTTTAAGTCGCTTACGAGACCCGACCGAGGCAACAAGCGCATCTTGCAACTGGCGCCATGGCACATAGAAGCCTGTCCATCCTTCAACGTTGTCGTCCATTCCATAGTTGTCTAGCACGTCAGTAACGTCCTCTTTCTCATAGTCAGTGTACCCTGTAGCTGTGCAGAATGCACTGTACTCGTTCTTTCCCAGAACTTTCTTACCTGCTTGTGCAAACGAAACGTGCGGATTCTGTAAATAATAGGATGACCTTCGTATACGAGTTATGGCTCCCATAATATCTAGTGGCTTCACTGTCTTAGCGATGGCGCGCGACGTCACAAACTCTTGATATCCGACTCCTAACTCGGTTAGTAGCCCCTGTAGAAGCAAGTCCTTGTGCAGGCGTCCGATCCCGGCGCCGTGTACAACTTCGATACCTGCAAAACGCCCCGTTGCTATTCTGCCTCCAGGCTTACTTGCGCCTTCCAAAATAACAAAACGTATGTGTGGGTTTGCTTTTAGAAGAAGGTGACCGAGGTAGAGACCTGTTATTCCTCCTCCTACAATGACGACATCCAGTGGATCTGTGGTTGTGGAAGAAGGTCTTGTTGTCATGTCGGTACTGTTTTTAGTGCATAAAAAGAAGTGAGCTATTATTTCTACTCATGTATGTAGTGTATCGGTAACAACAAAGCAATGTCGGTTCTCGTTTGGATCATATTTATACTTCTGTTAGTAGTTGTCATACTGTACCACCGTAAGGTAATCGAAGGTTTCCATAGTGTTGTAGTTCCCATTTCGATGAAGCAGGAAGAGGACATCAACGGTTCATATCAACAAGTATTGGGTCGACAACCTACCCCAAAGGAACATATCAAGTCCATGCGATCTCTCGAAGATGGCGAGAGCCTGCAAATGCTTCATAGAAGGCTGATTGATAGCGATGAATACGCACGTCTTATCAAAACACAGAGCGATGACTTGTATCCAGAGATTCATAAGATGCTCTACGACAGGGTGCTTATCAAGGCGGTTCGCCTTTTGTATAAACACGCCTTGGGAAAAAACCTAAACCGTCGTCTGTCGCTTCCATTGAAAGACGTTTATATTCGGTTTGACTATAATCCCGTAGCATTTCAATGTATGTTGATCAGTAAAAACTACGGTCGGTTCGAATCGGATATTGAAAGGAATGAAAAGTTGAAACCAAGAGATCTGCAGACAACCTTTGAATCTTACTTTGAGATTGCCGTATTGCAAAAACAAGCTGAAAGTCTCATCATGAAACAAAAAGCAAGCGCCAGAGGTGGCTTTGTTGTAAAGGGTGTAGATGTGCTACCATACAACAAAGACGTGAATCAGTTTGAATAGTACGCGACAAATCTAGAGGGTTAAAAAATGAATGTATATAAACATTTAAACAGAGTATATTATGTATGAAATCTAAATGTCGAAACAGTACGAACTTCCCCTCATTACACGAGTCCCGTGGATTCGTCCTGAATTTATAAACTCGGCTGATCTTGTGCATTTGGTGGAAATCGCAAGTCCAGAAAAGTTGCTAGCAGCTTCCAGGCTTAGTATCGAGGAATGGTCACAGGTTGAAGTAGCAGACAAGGTATTTATGATGACGTTTGTTCCCTATGAAGAAGATGCCCCAGACAACCATCTCTTAAAAGACGGGTGTGAAACTCTTGGGTTCTACATGCTTATTCCGCCAAACGCTCTTATGCCTTTCAAAGCGCTCTTTGCATGCGCCACTATGTCTAAAGCTAGGTTGTCACATGAACAAGTTAAGGAATGGATGGACCATCACTTTCAAACCCCCTTTGTGGTCACCTGTCCTGTGTTTAGAGACATGGAAGGGCGCATATGGTCTGTAGTAAATCAACGCACGCCATCCATTATCTCTCTAAACGGAATCGCTATGCGCATGGTTTCCCTTATAGCTTCTGGTTGTTTCGTGATAACCAATGGTTTATGTGTATTGATTGCGATACACCGACTCCATAAAGTGTCGGCTTCTGTTGTTTGCAAGCTGTTGACCGAAGTTGAAAAAGACTTTCCACTGCTTACACATACAATACAGGATGATATGCACAATCTATATGCGCTACATACGAATTTCCAACCATCGGATATTCCTATATCCAACATTGGTCGAGGGTGCTCTATTAAAGTAGTAAAATGTATTCACAGACTAACAAAGGACAATTCAGATCCAGTCGACAGTAGCATATTCATTCAGTTTATCACAAACACTGGGAAGGCTACGTACTGCACACCAGCCACATTTATGTATCCAAATGCATGCGCCTCTTTCCTCGAATTGGCGTGGCACCGGAATTGGCTTCCTTGTTGTTCCTCTGAGGATCTTGATTTCGAAGAGGATGACGACAACGGAGATCCAATACGACGACCGGCTCTTATGCTCTTCTTCTGCAACATCTTTCAAAATGAATCTACCTGGAGTTGGTGGCTGCGTCGTAAAGATGCAATCATTCATCGGCTCCTCGACATGTCTACCGGTATTCCAGAGTACTTGCGAATGGTAATCACTGCCCTATCGACGGCAGAAAGCTACATTTGCAACGCGTCTACAAACAATGACCTGATCCACTTTCGTCTACAGCAAGTTTGGAAAGCTCTGTTACAGTGCATAGGTGTATCGTACATTATGAGTTGGCAGCGCACATCATTCATTCATAAAATAGTGTCTCGTGCAATGGACATAAACACCTCGCCTTTCAATGAATGTGGGAGCAAGTCATATATAAGGTTCTTGACAACACACATCCTTCCCAAAGCAAAACTGCATCAAATTTACAAGGTCAAAGTTACCTTGTTACGACAAGAAGTGACGGATCTGTTCTTTGAAAAACTGCAAGCTGGCAATATAACACTTGTCGAGGTAATTAAACCTGTTGCTGATGTGGTTGCTGAACAACCGCAGGATACAGCAACCGTCAGCAAACATCGAATATTTACTTGTACGTCGTCATGGATTGAGTTAGCAAATGCAGCTGCTAAGTTCGAAGAACCGATTAGTCAAATTGTGGCGCACTACTACAAAGTAGTTGCATCGCGATTACTGGCAATTAAAAATGGATTTGGACTTGATCGAACAAAGAAACCGACGATCAGTTTAGACGGAACGACTACAGAGAACGACCTGTTTGTAGTAGGAAATATTATGTTGGAGTACTTAGAAAGAAACAAAGAGCTACTTTATAAGTAGCATAATATCGTGAAAATGCAACGCAACTGAAGTAAATTGTTTGAAACATAGATAATCCTTTTTTTAGCCCCTTACTGTAGCGTACCGTAGCAGATGGGAGACATACACATACAACCACTCCCAAAAAGACCGCCCGTCGTACAAGTGCAAAGGTGGATAAACAGTACCACGTATGTGTCCTATGTGTTTGTGGGAGAAGGACTATCGGATGAGGTGAAGAGAGCTCTCCTGGATGTGGAAGCCGGCAACGAAATAGACCTAGCGCTGCTCGCCTCTGTATTCAAGGAAAGCAGACTGGTGAAGAAGTTGAGCCAAGATAGAAAAGGGGTACCTGTTCATTTTGTACATAGGTTTATTTATCCAGACGACGATATTCTTACAGTCCTCAGTAAGCTCCGGCATTACATCGTTGAGCACGATAAGGGAGTGGAGTCATTAACATATGAATTGAAACAGTCGAATGGTGGCGCGTTACCTTATGCTTGGAAACACGCGATCGCACTGGGATTTTCCTCAAGTGCTGCATCTTTCTCTGCGAATCCATGGACTGCGATGCAAAAGCTGAAACAACAAAACGATGTAGATGGGTTAGGAATCCGTTACACTCTACAGGAACCTTTGTATCGACGACTAGGAAAAGATAGCATAAACAATACCCTGAGCTTTAATGTGGTCTTTGCTCAAGACTTGAAGAACCCCTTCTATTTTCCAACTGAATTGATGGGTCAGCTCTTGAAGAAAGACGAACTGGTCCACACGGATGAGTTGATGATGCGGTTGTGGAGATCCGATGAAACAGTGGGAGTGGGGGCGATATGGCGAGAGTTAAATACCCCTATGATCGGCAGTTTTACACTACGAGGTCGGTTGCATTTGTCTACAAAGGAACGTCCCCTTTTCCTCTTAGAAGCATTCGACCGTATAACCACTAGTTCTCGGCTGCCTCTCGTTCAGTGCTGCACATCCTTCGGTGAAGTTACCTACAAAGTTTCGAAGGACCACATGCTTCCTGAAGATTTGCTACTGACGTGGATGAGTGCAGACAAGATTCCTAAGGCACCTGGCTTGGTGATCTATGTACAAGTTGACAAGTTGCCTCGGTACCTTCGCCTCTTTTTGGATCCAGATGGCGGTATTCATGCGACTTGTCGGAACGACGCTCGTTATGTAACCCCTCCGGTCGCAGTGTTTCGGACAATGGGATGGGTTCAAGATCACCTGTCTAGCTATCTTGGATCTAGGTTGAAACTATACATGGATACGCTCCAGGTTCGACAGGAAGTGCAGACTAAGAACGTGGATTGGAAACGATTTGCCTATTATGTGGACAAGCAGTTCAAAATCTTTAAAGTGGGACCCAAACAAGACAGCAACGCTACGATCCTGGTCAAGTTTTTAAGAACAGGAAGGGACAAGGTAGATATGAATATTGAGGAGTATATTCATACCATGGTGATACGAGGTATGTCTTTGGATGATATTTTGGCTGACTTGGAGGACATGGGTATCACAAATGCAAAGGATCTCGTTCAAGCCAATGTTGGAGTCTTTGAGGCGACTGCTCCTGTTCAAGGACAGAAGAAAACAGTCGAGCTCGGGATGACTCTATTGATTACAAAAACGATACAGGGGCTCCGTATTGTATATGATAATGCGACCCACGTCGACGATGTTCGGCGAGCGATGCATTTCATCATGTCGATCATTGACATGTGCCCAGAGGCAGCCAAGGCGAAACCGAAGCCAAACCCAACCAACCCAACTAACCAGGTCCTGGTTGTAAAGCCCCCGATTGTCATCGACGAACCCAAACCCACGATGCACCCTGAGCTGAACATGTTTTTAGAAAAAGACATCGATGATGACTTTGTTCTAGGAGGAGCAGGAGCAGGTGCAGGTGAAGAAGAGAAGGAACAACATAAACAAATGACCCTCCAACTGCTCCAACTACGTGATCCAGTCATCTTTAAAAACCCACTAGACAAAACACCATATGCCCGTCATTGTCAAGCGTCAGGATACCAACAACCGGTCGTTCTTTCCGATGAAGAAAAGAAGAAAATAGACGAATTGTTCCCCGGTTCCTATGATAATTCGATTTTGTATGGAAGTGATCCTTCAAAACAAAATCACTATGCTTGTCCCCGTATATGGTGCCCAAAATCACATGTTTCAATGACACCTGAGCAACACAGCAAAAACAATGGTAAGTGCCCCGATGGAGAAAACGCAGTGCTAATGTACAAGGGTACGATATGGGGTGATGACCCGACGATGCCGCACTATGTTGGCTTTCATGCAAACAAGTCCGATGCCGGCTTTTGTTTACCCTGCTGCTACAAAAAGAAACCTAAAACGAATCGTATCGAGCAATGCATCGGTCCAAAAGTAGTAGACCAGGTGGGCAAACAAGCAACAGCAACAGCCACAGCAACAGCACTTGAAGCACTTGCAGCTCGTGCACCTAGCGCACAGCCATCGCAGTCTCGTGATACTTCTGTCGCAGTTGCAGCATCTGCTGCAATCAATAAAGTTACAGACGACAGTTATTTATTCAATATGGAAGCACCGGTAGTTGCAGGCAGATGGGGCACCCTACCAAAACAACTTCATAAGGTACTATCGCCGGAAATTCCTTATGACCAGTGCCGGTCTCTCACCACTACGCGCCCCTGCTATGTACGCAAGGGACTTCCTAGAAGTGTAGATAGCTTTACTCATGCGCTGGCGGTAGCGCTGGGCTATAAAAACAAGGGAGCTTTTGTAGCTGCAATTCATAAATGGCTTGACCCACTGACGTTTATTCAACTAGAGGGAGGTGCTGTCTTGCGTGCTTTCTCGAGTACAAAATCTACTGAACTATCTAATCAGGAAAAGAAAGGTTTGGTCCAATGGCTAAGTGTTTATAAGAAGTATGCTAAGCAGATTGGAGCATCTGCTGCCTCCGTCTCAGCAGATCAGCTTTTGACAGATGCACAATATATACGAGAAATATACATCATGAAAGCGATGAAGAAGTTCTTGAACCATCTTCAAGGAGCAAAAGATAAGACACAACACATCTTATCCGACCTCGTCTATCGTATGCACAACGTGTCTTTGCTTGTCTGGGAGCGTCAAGGTGAAAATGTACAGCTAAGATGCCCATTGTTTACAAAAGTTCAGAGAATCAATTATGTTATGATTATTCATACAGCAGGTTATTATGAACCAATTTCATTTAGATCCAAGAAGGACGGTGACAAATACATCACACGCGTTGCATCAAAACAACTTGTCGACATGATCGCAACTTGCAATCTGCATAGTGAGGCGGAGAGCCAAAGTTCATGGATGAACTATTTGTCAATCTATCAAAGCTGGGTAGACCAGATGTTGTTGGATGGTAGAACATACACGCCTCACGAAGTTATTGTTGCGCCGAATCTTCGAGTAGTAGGCTTTCGCACTATAAAAGGGTTGTATATAGAATTTCCCAACCAAGGAGCATCGATAAAGCACATCGGCTTCATTTTATCATCCCTGGGGCTGGCTGGTTCACAGTCGAGCATTCGTTATCAAGAGGACATTGCGGGCGAGGTAACGGAAGCCAACGTATTTTCTCAAGACATGGAAGCGTTTGTTAAAAAATTGAAATCAATTAAATACGGCGTGGATGTATTGGTCATCTCGCCATTGGGGAAAAACTCCTCTTTTACTGTTCGCTGCATCATGCCGTCGCACACCAGTTTGGGAGCCAGCATAATACCGACTGAACGAAATTCTGTGCTGGCTATGCATTCACGTACAAGTCACAGGGACAGAGCGAAATGGATGCTTGGAGCTAGACAGGTGGGTCTATTCATTCTCAAGAACTACGATTCGCTGAAACACATCATCATGCATGACTCACCTGATACACATGGCAACCGAGTCAAATCTATTGTGACTGTCTATGATAAGGCAAACATAAAGAGAGAGGAGCAGGAAATACGAGGAGTGATTGTCGAGTCCATCATAGAAGATATTGTAGCCATGCGACTAAGTGAGAAAGCTCTGTATAATTGGGTAGCATCTATTGGATTTGTAAAAAAGATACGCACCGATGGGCAAAGCATCTTGGAAACACCAAAAGAATACATCTTCAGTCAAAGTGCAGTAGATAGAGGGATGGAGTCTAATAGTGAATTAATGAAGGTGCTACATCCCAAGCTTGGTTACAATCGCCTACAATTGCCGACTACAACAGAGGACGTTCCTATTGCAAAACAGACAACCAGAAATGGACTGAACAACGAACCGACTCCTAATATGGTGAACGTTGATATGGTAACCTATACGCCCCTATTTTCCAAATGGAAGACATCTTCTCTAGGCAACTTGAAGGTGTGGGCGTTGCCGGCAAAGAATTATAAACAGGATTCGCTAATGGAATTTTTCACAATGATTGCAAAGCAACTTGGTGTACCTCTTGACTGGGCAGAGGTTGAGCGACTACAAAGTCGATTTCTTATACAAACAGTAGACGTAGCAAAGGTGCCGATAAGTGAGGAGAACATACGGTCCCTGATTCTTCTATTTGCAGATCCATCGTTGCGCAAGAATTTCTTAGGACATGTGAAAAAAGACGTCAAGATGGTGGCGCCGGAATTTGTGTCAAAGGTGCTTCTCAAGAGCACCTCTCAACAGAATATGGAGACGCTTCTAGCTATACTTCAGTCAGGAAAACTATGGGCGACTGATATTTGCATACGGTATGTGGCGATTCTCTTGCAAATATCAATCCTGGTTATCCATCGAACCCCGTATGGCTCGAAGCACACGGTTGCGAGTGGACGTGCAAATCAGAGTGATTGGACTACGTCGGCAACACTTTTCCCTTGGAGGACGCTGTCAAAGAGTGAAAAAAGAGAGGATGTTTTCGCACAACGCCCTGTGCTAATATTAAAGCGGGATTACGAGGACACACATTCTCAGTATTCGATCGTCGCAAAAGAGGGTGTTGCAGATGAAGGATATTTGATACAGTATGCAAATTTACAAAAAGATATACAAGAGCTGTTTGTGCTCATTGCATAACAACTTATTTTTTTACTTTCAACACACCTAGATATACTTTTTTATCACCACATACTATATATTTCCCTCCTCTAGTTCCTTTGTGAACGACATACTGGTGTCCGTGATAAGTGACAGTCTCCCTCTGCTTTACAGGGGCTGCTTTGGTTTGTCTTTGTCTTTGTTTTTTTGAACCACCAGAAAAAGGGTCGTCTTCTAATATTGTACTTAGAGTCTTCTCCTGTTCTTCCTTATCTATCTTCGTTATGTAATACATAAAAAGTTTGTTTAATTCTCCATAATTCATATGATCTATCTCCGCAAGACATATTATCATAAATTCTATAAAGTCTGCGTCTGTTTCTGCATATGTGTCTACATTATGTGTTCGTAGACAAATATTTACGTAATTTCTAAATATCTCCTTTTCAATCTCTTTTGTTTCTGGATTTTCTGGCTCTGGCATTTGTATTTGTCGGTTTTTTGGAACTACTAAATCCTTAGCGTTACTTAATCCTGGTAGTGTTACATGTGTAGTATGCAAACTGGAGGCACTATTGCTTCTAGATTCACTTAACTGGTGTAAAGAAGGAGCAATGCCTGACTTTTGAATAGCTGACTGTTTGTTTTTTTCAAAACCAGTTGTGTTTCTTCGACCAGTTGTTGAACCAAAAACACTACTACTTGGTCTTGAACTAACCCTTGAGGTGGAGTTTTGTAACATTCCCCCGGTTTGTGCATTAAGCAATGAATAACATCTTAAATTTTGATTAGGGTTTTCTTGACTTTTTTTCCGATATGCGCGGATAATATTCATATTGTAAATTTTACCCATTACAAAGGATATTCTATCACCTGTTATGAATGGAATGCTATTCAAAGAAGCATGCTTAACTTGTGACTTATCTCCTGATCCTTTTGCTTCTGTTGCTAAACCTACTAAAATATTTTTTTGTAGTTCATTGTCGAATTGCTTTATTATATTTAATGGTAAATTATATTTTGTTTTCATGTAATTAATTAATTGTTGAATGATTGGATTTTCTCGTCTTACATGGGGTTTACCTCTTTTATATTTTTTGAGATCTTTTGCGTTGACACGTTGTCGTGTAGGTGCATTTGCTTTTATTTTTATTTGAGTGTCCTTCCTCTTTCGTAATATTCTTCCCTTCTTTTTTTTCCAAATAGTTGTTATTGCTACTACCTCTTTTTGTAAGTATATTTGTTCATTCATCAGTCCACTGACTCTCCCAGATTGAGTAAGCTGAGTTTTTTCTCTTAATCTATTTAGATATCGCGTAATTGATTCGAGCTTTTCATGATATGCATCATCTAATTCCTTTTCTTGTTGCAATAATGCTGCTTCGCTATCGTGATCATCGTCTAATGTTTCCTGCTCGATAAAAATTTGTCCTACAAGCGCGGCAATTACATTTTTATAAAATGTCAATCTTTTTCCATACTTATTTGCCGATACGTATTCACTTAAACTAATTGTAACCGACGTAGGTTGATTTCCATCGATAGTTAAGACATAACTTATCTCTTCTTGAGTAAAAGTAAAGCTCTCGACATATTGTGAAGTAATTAGTCCATCTTCACGGGAAAGCGTAATGGGGGGATTAATTACGAAGGAAACTCTTTCTCCTCCCAAAAGAGGCAGCCCTTTATCCCATTTTGTCAAAGTTGTGTTAATAAATTTACCACCTGCACTGGTTACTGAATTGTCAGATATTTGCGAGCTGTCTGTTGATAATATACGAAGACGGGTTCCATCTTCTTGGTCCACAAATTCAAGACTTCGACTAGCAAAACTACTCATTTCATCATTACTTAGAAAATGAGTTGTACCCCCGCAACCGGTTTCGCGATCAATGTTATATAATTCAAGCAAAGCAGTTTCGCTCATGTGGACTGGGATTGCGTTCACAAGAAATTTTGAGATAGCGTTTTTAAATTTTTTCCCGTCATCAATAATTGAGTTTAAATATATATTTGGTACATTATTGTATTGTAAAAGCCTGTTAAAATCATGAGGAATGTCTTCCACTGATAAAAGTTTGAATTGCCATGCGATGGGCAACTGTGGTAATGTGAATTTCCCAAAAAAACAGGAAAGATTTGGAAGATTTGGAATATTTCGATCGGGAATTATTATTGCGAAACGCTGTGCGTCATTTGCTTTACACCAAACGAAAAAGTCTTCTACATGGTCTAATATAAGTGAAGTACCAAAATGTGTTTCTAAAATCTGTAATTCAATTCGAATAGATTGACGTTGCTCGTTCATTTAAAATATTGAAAATATATTAAAATTGGCAAATTAAGTTTACTTCCGTGGGTTTTTGTCGATAAGTGCAATCACCAAAGCAGAAGCAGAAGTGGACGAAGTATAACCCGTACCCGAACTTCTCGTCAGCACAAGGTTAAGCAATCATCTCATACTTGAGAGGCGGATGACATGCATATTCGTCCAAAACAATGTCTTCAAAGCAAAGATCTTCTAGCCACTTCAGCAACTCAGTAACGGTAGATCCTTTTTGTGGGGCGCCTTTCACAATGGTAAGCTTGGGTCCGGGTAGAGGCTCGCGTTCCATCTGGATGTGAGCGTTCTCAATATGCTCAGCATATACATGGGTGTCACCGGTGATGATGACAATTTTGTGTGCTTTGACGTGTAACACGTGTGCCAGCAGACATGTCAAGAGGGCTGTGCTTGCAATGTTGAAGGGCAGACCCGCACAGACATCACATGACCGCATCTGCATCTGGCAGCTGAGACCGTCACGGTCAGATATATAGAATTGATACGTGAAATGACATGGGGGCAGAGCCGCCATATGCAATTGCTTTGGATTCCAAGCAGAGAGCACCGCCCGTCTTCCGTGAGGATTGTTGGTCAGCTCGTCTAACATATATTTCACTTGGTCCACGCCATTTGTCCGGGATGGATAGTCCCCACCGAAGCATCTCCATTGATAGCCGTACCCAGCTCCAATGTCCCCCTCAGGAACAGTCGGCAGGTTGACTTGATCGAGGAACTCACGGGTCGTATTTTTATCCCAAATATGTATATTCTTGTCTTGTAGCTCCTTTGCATTGGTAGAGCCTCGAAGGAACCAGAGTAGCTCCTCCACCACTCCCCTCCAGAATACGCGTTTTGTTGTCAGGAGAGGGAATGACTGTCCGTTGGACAATGGAAACTCGATACGTTCTCCAAATGTACTTCGTGTGGTTCCATTGCGACCATGTCTTTCTTCGCCTACGTTCACAACGTTTCTTAGAAGGTTGATGTATTCGTGTTCGGACATTGTTTTGCTTGATCAGTATCGATAAGGAGTGTGTGTTGTTATTTTATATGAGTATAGTCTTTAACTACTACTACTTTGGTTTGGTAAAGGAAGGTCGGTAATATAAATCCCAATTACTTAAGGTCAACCCCAAATAATCTTTTTCTCTAAGTTTTATAGGTTAAGCGCATCAAAAAACATGTCGAACAAATCAGAAGTAAAAGCTCAATTAGAGGCTCTTGATTATAGGAGTCTTGTGAATCTCGAGAAAAAAATGGTGGTTGATGGCATCATTCTAAAAAAGAAGGGGGTAAAGATGACAAAAGTGGCTGTTATAGCTCGTCTCATGTCGATGTCTGTCCCCAATGATAAAACGGTATCGCAGTCACAGTTGCAGTCGCAGTTGCAAAGTATGACACTCATAGCAGCTGCGCCCGCGCCTATCCGTCTGCCGAAGGTTTGGGAGTTCGAAGCAGATCGTAGATTTTTTCCATCGGATCAAGCACTACAACTTCTAAAAAGGAAACGCAATATACAACCTGGAGACGTCATCATGCCTGGGGATGGAGAATTTTATCGCGGAGATGGAACATTAATCGTAGGACGGGATAAAAAGCCTGATTATGGGGTCGAGTGTATGAATGGTGAAATTCTGCTTCCTCCTTGGGTTTTCGAAGTAGGGATGAAGAATGGGTTCTCATTTGAAGAACTGCGACCGATCTATCAAAATACTGCGTTCAGTCTTATGATTTACCCCAAGTCTCTCCAAGGTAAACATTTGAAGGTAAAAGATGGAGTCATCACATCTCTGCGTTCGTATGAACCGTATAGTGAAAAAGACGTCATTCTCAAAAAGGGCGATGAACACTTTGATGACTTGGACGGGGAATTGTTGGAAGCTACTTTATTCCTCTAAGATACTATGATTCGGGAAATGTTACCCAAATGTTACATCCGACACCTATGCATTATTGGGAGATGAAGACGATGATTTAGGGGGGCTGGAAAGAGCGTAGTCGGCGTTGAGTGGGTTCCCGAATGGGTCTTTGAATAATATGCCGATTTCTTCAAAAAGTGACATTACGTCGTTATTTTTTCCGAGTAGAGTAGTAAGATAATCGCGTCTATCAAATGCTGTTCGTTTGTTCGATGTCCAGGTAGAAACGGGAGACCACGAACTGTTACCGAATGGATTGACGCATCCGTTTCAGGGAAAAGAGAGACTGTGCGGGGACATCCTGTTTGCGCATCGAGACGTCTGGCCCAAATGGTTTGAAGCCTACTACAAAACCATGGAGCTACATGCGCAACGACTATTTTGCGGGCGACGACGCCAACCTCCTTGCGACGGTGGCAATCAAGCATCCCGACTTGGTACATTTGGTTCTGCCGCCTTCGCTGTCCTCGCCGTCGTCGCTGGACGGAGCCCAGGTGGCCCGCTTCTACATGCGAAGCTATTTAGCGAAGGTGTCACCTTGAGATACGCTGGTGTCACACAAAAACAAATATATCCGGATTGCATGTAGCATGCCAAAAACCAATGTTCGCAGCATCGGAAAGGCAGGTGCCTTCACGTCATGGATCGTAAAGAAGTCTGCCCTGCGTAAAATGACCGGAGGGACCATGCGCGACTGTCAAACGAACATCGAGTCCGATATAGACAACGGGAAGGCCACCTGGCTGCAATTACAGAAAGTCATTCAAAATATACCTGGAAAAGGCATTGCGACCATATTGGGGACGATTCAGGGAACCGATGTCGTTGTGAAGGCACAGGAAACCGGCGAGGCGAACAAAGAATATGCTATGCAAGCCAAGCTTGCAGACCTACCGGGATTCGTGCAGTACCATTGCCTATTCACTTGTCATGTCGCAAAAGATTACATCCAATCTTTTGCGACTGTGAACGAACAGAAGATGCTATGTACTGCCAAGGGGAATTCGATGGGTGTCATTGTCATGCCCTACTACAAAAATGGATCGTTCGAGGAGGTTTTGAAACGTGCATCCCTTGACAAGGACAAATGCATAAATATTTGGAAAGCAATCATTGTAAATTATGTGGGTGCTTACAACGCAAAAGAGATGACCCATGGTGACTTTTTCACCAAAAACGTGGTCTTGGACGATGACATGCAGCCTTTTATATTGGACTTCGAGAAGTCGCAATTCAATGCCGAACGAAGACGTGACATGTTTTGGAATGACATGGACAACATGTGTCTAGATCTATCGCGATACACCGCATTTTCATCGCAAATATATGACGTTGCCCGGGTACTTACGATACACCGCGCCTACGGACAGGAACCAACACCGGAAATCATTCGCGACCTTCTTGCCGCCATAGATAGGCTATAGCTTGAGTTCAGCATAGTCGCTATTCCACGTCTACGACCAGCGTATTGTCTGGGTAGATACCGTCGGGATCCGTCATTGGTTCATTTAACCAACGACTTGGCATGAAGACGCGTTTGTGTGGGTTTCGAACTCGGCAGCAAGGGTCAGTTGACGTATGTCCGTTTTTATGCGGGACAGAAACAAGTCCCCCATCGTAGCCGCGTCGTATCCTTTGTTCTCCAAGGACACGTCGTATCGAAAGACATGCAACGGCCACCCGCGCCCAGGAAGGAAGTCGAGCCCTTTTTGGCCACAGAAACGTGTGCCTCGGCCAACGACTTGCGTCTCTGCGTTGGGCGTCAATTGTGGCTCGAGAATGTGCAGATACTTCACGTCAAATACGTCCAATCCTTCTTTGTAGCCATTGTCCAAGATCAGAAAGCGAATGAGCTCGCCGTGGATGTTGTCGGGTCGGGCGTTGTAGGTGGATAGGATGCTACGCTTCAGTTCGCCACCGATCGGCTTTCCATATATGTTTGTAGAAACCAACACCGCAAATGTATTTCCCGAAGAGGGAAACACACTCCTGGCTGAGTACAGTAAAGAGGACCCAAAAATATGGGGTGGCGAGAAGCAGACTAAGTACATTGTTTACAACTCCAGACGATACATTAATACAAAAAATGGTCCCGTCTATCTGTCTGCTATTCGAGGGCAATAAGTACTCATTATAGGTAAAATCAACTAACCAGAGTTTTTATATACGTTTATAATATAAATGGACATTGAAAACATCGATATTGGTCTTTCTTTAAAATTGTCAATTAAAGAACTCACTGACTTTATAAACATTCATGGAACCGAGACAATTAATCGGAACCTATTACCAGAAAAACCACTTAAAAAAGACTACTTGCATCTTGCTAAACAAATACAAGCTGTCCCTCGAGCAATAAGCATAAAAAATACGTCAAGAAACATATCGTACCCGGGTTATATGTTGGGTTTTATTACGAGCATGAAGAATGAAGAACAAAAAGTTGAATATGAAAAGCACATAACAGCACTATTAGATCGTTACGACACTCTATCTGATGATGAAAGAAAAGCGTTTCTAGATACGCTTAAAACAGAAAACCGTCATGCCTATGACACAGTAGCTCTTTACTTGAGAAAGAATATTAGTTCAAATCGAAGCCAGGTAAAGGATGAGTTAAAAGATCTGCAAAACAAAAGAAGACTTTTGGATGAAAAGTTAGAGGAGCTACATAATGAAAGACGATTGTTGGATGCGGCAATCGTTAAAGCTCAGAGTGGTGCTATAGGTGGTGGAAAGGGCAAATCAGGAAAAACCAAGTTAAAATAAACTAAAACATTTATGCCGATTTCTTATCAGCTTTTTTATCGGTCTTTTTTCCAGCTTTCTTATTGGACTTCTTTCCTCCTTGCTTGCCAACTCCCATGTTTCCAAATAAATCAGTAATTCCATCTTCTTCATCGGCTTGCATTTGGAGATCAGCATTTAATTTCATGAGATTTTCTTCAAGTTTCCAAATGTGGTCCATTACCTTTTTCGCGGTAACTGAGTTAAAGTCAACATTTTGTGGGTCTCGAGTTGTTTCAGGCATCGCTCTCAGAGTCAATTCCCTCACCATGTGCATCTGTTTTTTATCTCTAAAGAATGCACCTTTGGGGTCTTTTCTATCTGGAAGATTGCTTTTAATAGCGGACTCGATAGCTTCATTCATTCGAGCTTTCTCCCGAGCTCTCTCCTGAGCTTTTGTCGGTGCATTCCTCTTTACTTGTGTTGAACTTGTGGCTGCATTCGGGTTCATTGGATCATTCATATCAACATCCCTTTCATTATCCAACTCCTGACGTATTTTAAAAGCAACTCGAGTGCTGAATCGTGATCCTGGGACACGCGGTTTAAGTGTCGTGCCTACCGGTCCATCTTGACCCCTATTTACCTTGGATGTTTGTGATTTTGATTGGACTTTGCCTCCTCCTTCAAATAAATCTACCGTATCTACCATATATATTTATGCCTATCATTACGACAGAAATATATTATTTTTAGACAGAAAGAAGTACTTCTGTTTGATTTTGGGGACATTTTAACCCTAAACATACATCATATTCATGATATCTTTCAAATTATTTTCAGGTTTCTTTTGTCGGTTTGTAACAAACTGTTCCATACCCGCCTCCACATCCTCTTTGGTGATTCGCTTACGATCTTCGGGTGCCTGACCAAAGAGCCTAAGCCCGTGTTCCAACTTGACCTTGCCAAAGAGCAGCTCCATGTCACCGCCCTGGAACTCAAATAGGTCGTGGTTTCGTTCAAAGAAGATAAGAGGCGACGCATCCTCGTCTATCCGCCACCCTTGCTCTGCGACCATTCTGTGGAAGATATCACGCAAATGTGGAGGGTTGTACTTGGACAGATGAAATCGAATAGGGAACCGCCGCTCCAAACCAGGATTCGTCTTGAAGAAGCGCTCCTCCAAATCTTCTTTATAGCCAGCGATCACACAGATAAATTCACCTTTTCGCTCTGACAAGTACTGGTTCAAGGTATCAATACATTCGCGCGAAAAGCTGTCGCGCTGCTCCTTGTCTCCCAAGCTGTACGCTTCGTCAATCACCAGGATGCCCCCCATCGCCTCGTCGATGACTTTTTTTGTTTTGGTTGCAGTCTGTCCAAGATAGCCAGCTACCAGATCCGCTCTCTTTACAAACGTCGTTTTATTCGTTGGCAACACACCCAGACCAGCGTAAATGTCGGCGAGAACCTGACAGAGCCGCGTCTTGCCACAACCAGGAACACCATAAATGACGGTGTGCAGCATTTCTTGGTTTTCAGTGTCTAACTTTTGCATGTAATAGGAAATAATGTACAAAATGGAACGCTTCGCATCGTCCATCCCTACCAATTGCAATAGTTTCTTGACGGCAGGGACGATGCGATGGATCGTTGAAAACTGAAGGTTTGACGTCTTTGTCTTGTCAAAGCGAGCTGTGTAAAACTCATCTAACGCAACAAGGTCCTGTAGGGAGTTGAGCTTGAAGCTGTAGTGGTGATAGTAGTCATTGCATTTATCAGGGCAAAACTCAAGCACGGATCCATTGGATAGTTTGTGCTTATAAGTAATTTTTACGCTCTTTTGTTTCTTATTGTTCGACCGGGTCTTATCTTCCTGATCCTCGTCGGGCTCAACAGACGAAGACCGTTTTTTCTTTAGGTCTAGAGCATGACTCATTTTCTTTTTGAAACAAGATGACTTGTTATAGGTTAACTTACCTCTACTTATGTGTATTTCATTGGTTGTTCTTAAATCCTTTGAAAGATTAAAACGCCCCTATTGGGGATTTTTGCACTTCCATTATGCACTTCCATGGAATTATAGACGGGTAGCTTATCCGGTGGTTTCATACTATATGTTGAGAAAATATTTTTGAATATTTCTGGAATACGAAAAAATAACAGGTTATCCTTATATGGTTTTTAGTTGAAGGATATACTTTCTTGTCTTCACTTTTGTTGATGGTACATAATGGTCTACAATTACCAAATTGTAGGTATCTTTAATCATAAACTTAAACACGGAGAACCACGGGCGTTTTACAGCACTCATATTTGTAAACGCTTTCAAAGGGCTCGCAGAGAAATACCTACGAATGCCTGGAATAAGGCTTGTTATTTGTTGAATGATGTTAGCATCGTTCTCAATTTCTTGGGCAAGAAACTCTAACCGATTTGGAATGTCTAAAATAGAAAAGAATGCAAGTCTCAGTCGCTCCTGCTCTTCTTTGTAAAGTTCACTCTTAAGACGCATTTTCCACCTACTATCATTGTATAATCTTTATATCAGTTCATCGAATAGGGGCGTTTTAAACTTTCAACGGTGTAATAAGCAATGGGTTCACACTGCCCACTTCATCTCTTTTGATTTATCAAGTCCATACGTTGCAATGGAAGCTCCTAACACCATACCAAGTGTGTTCATGACGATATCCTGCCATCTTCCATACCACCATCCGGGTTCATTGTCCGACGTTACATACTTGCACTTCGAAATGTAGAAAGGGTGATCCTTGAAAATCATCTCAGTAAGTTCCCACCCTATCCCAACGAGCGAGATGAAGATAAGCTTTTGGGGGAACAGATACCCGAGGATACCGTAGAATATAAAGTGACTTAATCCCCATCCGTCTACAAACTTGTCCCATGGAGCTCCCAACGGAGAAAATGTTAGCGGGTCTACAAAGTCCCCTTTGCACCGTAGAGATCCGTACAAGACAATCACGATAAGCATAGACAAACATATTGTAGTAATTTGTGTTCTTTCACTCAAAGCCATAGGTTAACACAATCAACTTATTCTTTGGTTAGATATCTAAACTACCGTACCTTTGATCAAAGATTGTTGCCAGTGTATCACCTATACGTACTCGTTTTCCTACCACGAGATCCGCACGCACCTGCACCTGCTTCATCGGTAGCCATATATCAACTCGGCTACCAAACTTGATGAGACCAAGCGGATCACCCTTGTACTTCGAGTCGTTTGCTTTTACAAAGGAAACAATGCGTCTTGCGACAAGCCCGGCAATCTGGACAACAGTAATGTCACCTATCTGTGTTCGTATAACCGTTTCTTGTCTTTCATTCAAGGCGCTCTTCTCAAATAGATAAGCAGGGTGGAACTCCCCTTCTTTATGCTTTGTGCTTTGTACCATTCCATCACATGGCATATATTGCACATGATTGTTGTGGACGTTGAGGAAGATGGCAATTTGAACGAAGCCCGTTTCTGGATGCGGGACGATACGAAGTATCCTTCCGTCACAGGGACACATAATTTTAGAAGCATCCTTCTCGAAAGGTCCCGTCCATCCTCTGAAAAATACAAGCAGACCAACCAGCAATGCGGCTGCGGTCCATGTGACTGTATTCCAACTCATTATTAACGCGATGATGATAATGACAAGTAGCGGCGCCAGATACTCTGGTGCCGTGTATATATAATTCATTCGCCTAGCAAATCTGTCTTGATTCATTTACATATATCTATTCAGACTATAACAAAATGACTTAAAGATTTCAATTAAAAAATGATACAGTGTCCAACTCCCCTGTAATTGTAAAATCATTTCGATCACCATGGAAGAACTTTCGAAGAATCTCATTCATGCGATGTTTACAAACGGGGGAGGTACAGAAGCCTGTAATCCTCTTGTTCGTCACCAGATAGAAAGTTATAACGACTTCTTGGATAAGAAGTTGTCTCAGGTAGTCCACGGCTTTAACCCGGTTGTTGTGTGCGGCAACTTCCGCCCAGAGCTCAAGGACTTCGCAAATAAAGTGTCGCTTACCATCCTTCACCCAACCCTCGGCAAACCCATCTTTCAGTCCCAAGATGGCAGCTCGCACGTGATGACCCCTCACCTTGCCCGCATGAACAACCTGACGTACGCCAGCAATCTGTACATAGATATTCACGTGATTCACGAGGAGGTCAACGCTGACGGAGTAACGGAGAGAAGCGAGTGTCGTATCCCGCGGGTTTGTATTGGCAAAGTCCCTATCATGGTCAAGAGCAAGGCTTGCTCCCTACAGTGCATGCAGGGTCTCTCAGACGGTCAAGGGAACGTTGGAGCAGGGAAGCAGGAGTGCCGCTATGATCCTGGAGGCTACTTTGTCATCAATGGAAATGAAAAAGTGGTGATTAGCCAGGACCGCATCAGTGAGAACAAGACGCTTGTATTTGCCCCCAGTGGAAACAGCGATGGGATGCAGGCAGAGATCCGGTCAATCCCAGACGGTGTGTTTATGCCTCCCAAGACGACTACTCTGCACTTGGCTGGAAAGCCTAATCATCTTGGACGTACGATCCGTTTGACGGCTAGTTTCCTGAGGAATGAGATCCCACTGTTTGTCATGTTTAGGGCTCTTGGAGTTCTAAGCGATCGGGACATCCTGACTCACATTACGCTTGGCGAGGACACAAAAAATAAGCGGCTAATATCCGAGTTGGCAGCCTGTGCTGAGGACGCATGCGACGTGCACACCCAAGAAGAAGCCTTGACACAGCTGCTGCGCGTATTTAGCGTAAGCGGTACCCCTCGAGAATACTTGGAAAACCCAGAGCAGGCTCAAGCCATCCTTAAAAATGTCATTGCGCAAGACTTTATGCCTCACGTAGGTCGCAGCTTCCGAAAGAAAGCCCTCTACTTGGGCTACATGGTTCGCAAGTTGTTGCGTATCCACTTTGGTTACGCCTTGCCCGACAACCGAGACAGCTACGTCAACAAGCGTATTGATACCCCGGGCATCCTTTACGCCAATCTGTTCCGCCAGTGCTATGGAAAGTTGATCAAGGATGTACGAAACATGATTCAAAGGGAGATGCACTTGTGGCGCGCCACGAGCACCCAAACAGTCATGCAAATTATTACACCCACCAACGTGCACCGTTTCTTCAAGACCACAGTACTGGAGACCGGTCTGCGCTATGCATTGTCGACCGGCAACTGGGGAGTGAAAACGGTGGGGTCCTACGCGAACATTCGTCAGGGAGTCGCACAGGTGTTGAACCGTCTCACCTACTTGAGCTCCATGTCGCACTTGCGTCGCGTCAATACGCCCATGGAAAAGAGTGGAAAGCTGGTGCAACCCAGGAAACTGGACAATACCCAGTTTGGTATGGTTTGTCCCGCCGAGACCCCAGAAGGAGCTTCGGTAGGTTTGGTCAAAAACATGTCCATGAGCACCCACATTACCACTCACATGAGCTCGGTGATGGTCCGCACCATCTTGAGAGACTATGGCGTAGTACACATGGACGACGCCGAAAATGTCCAAGACTTCTTGATGGAGATGGGCAAGCCTCATTCCGTGCAGATCCAAGTGAATGGTGACCTCATTGGCTATCACGCAGACCCTAACATGCTACACAAGGAGCTGCGTAAGAAAAAACGCATGGGTATCATTCCTCCTACAACTGCAATCATCTGGGATGTCCAGGGCAACATCATGGCGATTTCAACAGAGGCTGGACGAATGTGCAGACCGCTTTACGTGGTAGATGGTGGAAACACGATTCGAGCGGTTGCTTCTACAAGCAGTATGACCATTGCAAACACGCCGACATACGAGTTCTTTGCTCCCGTGGATAAAATGGAGGAAGGGTTCTTGGAGTACTTGGACGTGGAAGAGATTGACCGAAGTATGGTAGCCATGTTCCCAAAAGACCTCACTCTTGTGGAGGGACTTCGTGTGAAGCCAAACTATACGCACTGTGAGATCCACCCGAGCTTGATGCTGGGTGTACTGGCTGCCAATATTCCCTTCATGGAACACAATCAAGCACCTCGCAACTGCTATCAGTCGGCCATGGGCAAGCAAGCAGTCGGTGTCTACATGAGCAACTTCAATCAGCGTATGGACACGGTGGGGCATGTGCTCAACTATCCACAGCGCCCCCTTGCCAAGACCATGCTGTCAAAGTACACCAATTGCGAGGAGTTGCCGTCGGGTATCAATGCGGTCGTTGCCATCATGACGTACAGTGGTTTCAATCAGGAGGACAGTGTGATGATCAACAAGGGCGCTCTCGACCGCGGTCTCTACTCGAGTACCTACTTGAAGACATTGCGCGACCAGTGCAGCAAAAATCATAGTACGGGGGAGGAGGAAATGTTCTGCATGCCCCAAGACTATATCAGTGTGGAAGATAAACCAAGTAATTACAATAAAGTCGCAGAAGATGGATTCGTACCTAAAAATACATATGTAGACAGCAATGACATCTTGGTGGGTAAAGTCATGCCCCACAAGCAACAAGGAAACATGCTGTACCGTGACACCAGCATGCATATGAAGAACAACGATAGCGGGATGGTAGATATGAACTACATTGGTACCAATGGAGAGGGCTACAAGTTTGCGAAAGTGCGCTTGCGTGGCTACCGAAAGCCCGTGGTGGGTGATAAGCTAGCATCTCGTTCAGCACAGAAGGGCACGGTTGGGCAGATCTATATGCAACAGGATATGCCCTTCACCAAAGATGGCATTGTTCCCGACATTATCATGAACCCCCATGCTATTCCTAGTCGTATGACGATTGGGCAGCTGATGGAGTGCATCATGGGCAAGGCGGGCGCTATGCTCGGCATGCAAGGAGATGCGACACCCTTCAACGAGTGCAGCGTGGAAGATATCTCCTCGGTTCTCGGCAAGTTTGGCATGGAGCGCTATGGTAACGAAATCTTGTACAATGGGCGAACCGGCGAGCAGATTAAGACGGAGATCTTCATCGGTCCCACCTTCTACCAGAGGCTGAAGCACATGGTGGTCGACAAGATGCACGTCCGGTCATCCAATGGACCTGTTGTGATGCTTACACGCCAACCGGCGGAAGGTCGTGCCCGCAATGGTGGTCTTAGATTTGGAGAAATGGAGCGGGATTGCCTCGCCGAAGACCATCAGATCCTTACAAACCAAGGCTTCAAGTTCCTTCATGAGTTGGAGAAATTGGAAGCCGAACAGAAAGAAAACAAAAATGTCGAACAGTTGCTATATGCGAGCTATGACCAAGCAACAAAAGAAATTGTATATGAAAAAGCAAACGAGCTCATTATAAAACCAGCTAAAAAACAAAAGATGATAGAGGTTACACACCATGCCAACAATGTGTCCCTTCTCGTTACACCCAAACATGACATGTTTATGCAGTCTGGATCTTGTACAGAACACAAGGTGACTTGGAAAACAGACTTCCAAAAGGTAAAGGCTGATAGCCTCCTTGAAAATGATGAGACAATTGTTTGTAGACTAATTTCAATCGCAGACAATGCACCAAGTAGTCAATATGTTCTGCAGAATAGTCGCGATATCAAAGAGGTAGACTACGAGGGACGTACGTGGTGTGCATCAATGCCTCATGGCTTCATCATCGCCCGTCGTGCTGTAGATGTAGATGACAATGGACAGGTTGTAAAAGCGTCTGTTCCAGTAATCATGGGCAATTGCATCATAGGTCATGGAGCTGCCTCTTTCCTGAAGGAGCGCATGATGGATGTATCCGACAACTATCGCATCTTCGTTTGCAAAAAATGTGGCATGTTATGTCATGCCAATCCAGAGAAAAATATATTCAAATGTGCGACGTGCAAAAACACAGCTGATATCAATCAGGTCCGCATTCCCTATTCGTGCAAGCTTCTCTTCCAAGAATTGGAGGCTATGAACATCGCGACAAGGATCATGACGTAGAAATATTGGGAGCGCCATAACTATGTTTTACTTACTATTTGTGTGTTCAACTGTTCGGACATACGTCCCATCATGAGTAACAGTTTTGTCATGTCTTTTTTTACATCATGCATATCAATTTTAAGAGTGTGCACATCCGATTTAAGAGTGTGCACATCCGATTTAAGAGTGTGCACATCCGTTTTAAGAGCGTGCACATCTGTTTTTAATATATTGAGATCTTTTGAGAGAATTGTAACTCTGTCATCTGTTTTTGAAAGTTCACGGTAAAAACGCTGTTCCATTGCATTTATAGAATCTCTTGTATCCTTGCGAATGGTGTTCGCCAATGTGTGTACCTCGCGCTTTATAGATGCTTCTAGTTCGTTTTTGAGTTGCTCTTTTACTGTTGAAAAGCTAAGCATAACAATTTGGCGCACGTCTGCATTAGGTGTGATAGGGGACCCTTGAAGCTCTCCAAACCCACCTACATGAGATGTTGGTTTATATTTTTTTGACATGTCCCTACACTTGGAATATTTCTCTTTTACTTACGATTTGACACATTGGAAAAATAAATCGTATAACACATTTGGCACCTTAATTACAATTACAACATTTAATATTTCAAATTTAAGGGGCAGCAGTAGTGGGAGCAGCTAGAAGTCTAATCTACCATAATCCACTTCCAGCCTCTTATCACAGCTTCTCACTACATCCTGCAACAGCTCTGTTACATCAAATTTCATTTTGGAAAAACGAGCGTCTGCGTCTGTCCTGATCTTATCATTGAGGTGCCGTATATTACTCTCAGCGTTGTACCTGAATGTACGCAGCACCATTCTCGATAACTGGATATTGACACGAGAATGCATGATGTGGTTAAACAATTGGTATATGAGTTTAACTGTGTGAATAACGATGATACGGCTCCCCGTATTTTCATTCTTGTCACGGTTGTAGCGGTTGTAGGTATCAATAAGGACTTTTATCGCCTCCGTTACATCTCTCAATCTCAAACTTCGCCTCTGAAATAGGCCCTCCTGGAATATCTCCAACTTCAGACCGCTCTCGTAGAAAGCATCTGCATGCGCCGCAAAGTCCGTATGCAAGTCCTCGTACAAAGATAGAAGCTTCGCTAGCGAGGGAAGGTGGAAGAACCAAGTGTTTTTTGAAATAGGAGAGCGATATCGATGACGATGGATATAATCGTACCGTTCGAAAGTACAAGTGACCGCCGCCTCTAGGTAAGGCTCAACGTATGTCTTCCACTCCTTACTGGTCTGCATGAGGGAACATAGCAGGTCGAGTGACAGCCTATCCAGTCCCATGTGGGTGGCAAGCACAACAGCAGGAATATAGATTTCATCATTGCTGGTGACGTTCATTTTCGTCACTTGTCTCGATGGCGTAGTTTAGGTCTTGTCTTGAGAAGATATGATACAATTTTGTATTAGCTGATTGATTGTTTAGGAGAAGATTATAGCAATAGAAGATAGTAAATTTACCGTCATTTTTGGGAAAACATGGGAAAAACAACCACATTTTTCTCTTTGGGTCTCCATCCTCTCTTACCTCCATCGATACATTACATATTGATTGAGTGATCCCCTACATACAAACGCAGCCAGATCTATGCCATGTGCGGGTGGATGCTGTCTAGTTGTTTGAAACTTGTTTGAATGGCTTTATACCCATCGCAATTATATATTTTCGTTGCATGTTTGTAGAAGGTAATGGAAACGCTACAGCGTCTTGAGTTAGACCAACGAATTAGATTGACTTGGACAGATGCAGTGGAATTACAATTAAGTATGTCGAAAAAAGAATTGAATACACCATTATATCGACAACTTTTGGAAATCCTAAGAAGAGAAGAATTCGAATCAAATATTCAATTTGAAACAAAGGAACAATTTGAAGCAGTTTGTAAAGCAATCGGTGGTTTTTATGGACTACGTCCTAAATCCATCGAACGCAGTATGTTCCTACAGGAGGCTTTTTTTACAGCGATAGAGAGTCTTTGGATAGATAAATCGTTTGATAAGATCGAGTTACATGATATTCGTAAGCATATTATTGCACATCCTCCTGTGACAGAGCTGGAATTTAACATGATAATGAAAAGTGGTTTCTATGGTGAAACAACCTTGAACTCAGTGATTGAGGTTGCACAAGTACACGTCGATAGGGTCCAAACAGTAAAACTGCATTTACTTCCATTCAAAAAGAAAAAGTATGCACGTTCACATCGGTTGACTGCATCTTTATCTATGTCAACCAATAGTAAAAACAAAAAACCTTCGGCTAAAAAGAACGAGAGGGCATTTTCAAGTTTGGGACCCATGGTTGGTACGTTGTCACCAGAGATTCGTCGCATTCGCGAAAGTTTAAATGCATTAGTAGCGGTCGATAAAGACGGACACCCTGTTCGAGACCCAATCACATTACAAACCATTCAAAAAGATAACGCTATAATGTTAGACGATGTATGGTATGATCGGGATGCAATGCTGATATGGATTATGAATAAAAATACGACTGTACCTCACAGCCGTCGTGCTATTACACCAAAAGAATTCATATCGATTTTTTCATAGGTCGAATCCTTCAGTAATACTTTTTGAACAATTTAGTGTTAATAGCAATGCAGCTTGCTGCGACATGTTTTAATACTTTTAACATTTTAATTTACCGTTTTTTATGAACATCGCGACAAGGATCATGACGTAGAAATATTGGGAGCGCCATAACTATGTTTTACTTACTATTTGTGTGTTCAACTGCTCGGACATACGTCCCATCATGAATAACAGTTTTGTCATGTCTCTTTTTACATCATGCATATCAATTTTAAGAGTGTGCACATCCGTTTTAAGAGCGTGCACATCCGATTTAAGAGTGTGCACATCCGTTTTAAGAGCGTGCACATCCGATTTAAGAGTGTGCACATCCGTTTTTAATATATTGAGATCTTTTGAGAGAATTGTAACTCTGTCATCTGTTTTTGCAAGTTCGCGGTAAAAACGCTGTTCCATTGCATTTATAGAATCTCTTGTATCCTTGCGAATGGTGTTCGCCAATGTTTGTACCTCGCGCTTTATAGATGCTTCTAGTTCGTTTTTAAGTAGCTCTTTTACTGTTGAAAAGCTAAGCATAACAATTTGGCGCACGTCTGCATTAGGTGTGATAGGGGACCCTTGAAGCTCTCCAAACCCACCTTCATGAGATGTTTTATATTTTTTTGACATGTTACCTACACTTGGAATATTTCTCTTTTACTTACGATTTGACACATTGGAAAAATAAATATGTTTCTAAACATTATTTTGATATCATTTGACTGAACGCACGTTTACTACTTAAGCATTTCTTCCAGAATTGCTCTGACTGCAGACACAAAATATGATGTCAAATATACATCACATTGATTTAAGAATTATCGTTGAAATAATTACTACTGATATCAAGCTCATACCAAGTATGAATGAAACGGAATCGCAAGAAATGCAACGAACCTGGATGCAATAAGAGTGCTCAGGGGACAACAGACAAGTGTGCAGCACATGGTGGCGGGAAACGATGCAACGAACCTGGATGCGATAAGAGTGCTCAGGGGACAACAGACAAGTGTGCAGCACATGGTGGCGGGAAACGATGCAACGAACCTGGATGCAATAAGAGTGCTCTGGGGAAGACGGACAAGTGTATAGCACATGGTGGCGGGAAACGATGTAACGAACCTGGATGCGATAAGAGTGCTCGGGAACCGACAGACAAGTGTGCCGCACATGGTGGCGGGAAACGATGCAACGAACCTGGATGCAATAAGAGTGCTCAGGGGACAACGGACAAGTGTATAGCACATGGTGGCGGGAAACGATGCAACGAACCTGGATGCAATAAGAGTGCAATTGCACCGACAGACAAGTGTAAAGCACATGGTGGCGGGAAACGATGTCCCAACTGTATTACATGGATTGATTCTCGTGGTGGATCAAGTGCATATGATGGATACTGCGCGACGTGTTTCAAACGGCTATTTTCAAGTGATCCAAGAAGCACCATAATTTACGAGCATACCAAAGAAATAAGAGTTCGCAATACAATTAATGATCATTTTGAGGGATTTATCCATGATCGACCACTCTACACTGGTAATTGTAATTGTGCACATCGTCGTCGCATAGATCATCGCAAACTTATTGGTGCAACTTTATTATGTGTTGAAACAGATGAACATGCTCATGGTGGATATGATAAAAGAGACGAAGAAATTCGCTACGACGACCTTTACATGGTTCATAGTGGTAAGTGGATATTTATACGATTCAATCCGGATGGAAAAGGTGTAGATATGGTAGATAAATTAGAACGTCTTGTAGAAGAAATTCAAATACAAATAGATCGTATTGAAAATGACAAAAATAAAGAATTACTTGAAATTGTAAAATTATTCTATCCTGACATGAAGCCCTAAAGCCGACAAATTCAATAAACCTGTAATTTTTTTTAATAGCCTATTACTACAGAGAAGGTTGCAATATATAACCTATGGAAAAGTTCTTGAAAATAGCAGAACATCTTGCAGACATGAAACAAGAGCAGATCAATAAGATGTACTACGAAAAGTATAAGGATGTATATGATATAGCCATCAAATTCTTTGCGAAAGAAAAGGTGCTGCTGTATGGTGGATATGCGATCAATAGTATTTTGCCAAATAAATACAAGTTTTACAGCAAGTATGAGTTGCCTGACATCGATCTATTCACATCAAATGCAAAAGAGATTGCGCACAAACTGGTACATTTCTATAAAACAAAGGGATATGTGCTCGCATCCGCTTCGGAAGCACTTCACCCAAGTACTTGGAAAGTGATGGTTGCTGGTCTTCAGGTTGCTGATATATCCTCTATGACAAAGGAGGGGTTTGCTGTCGTGGCAAAAGGATCTTTAATGAATGACGTAGGTCTACGTGTTTGTAACCCTGAGTTCCTAAGAATGACATTGTACGAGTTGCTTTCACAGCCAGAAGATGCCAATAGATGGAAAAAAGTAATCGAAAGGCTGTTGATTTTCAACAAGGTTTTCCCACCCTCATCGTGCAAGGTAAACCGAGCCGCCCAACCAGCTGAGATCCCAGAGCACATTCATGAATATGTAAACCAAGTGAACCAGTATATATCCGAGCAGACAAGCTATGTGCTTATGGGCATGCAGAATGCTCTCGTCGGACAATATACAAAGAAACACATCATTATGGGCAACTCTGCCCTAGATGTTCTAGTGGATATGAATCCGCGTCTAGCAGCCGCAAATGTACTAAAAAACGTACCTCATGAAGATATTCAACTTGGAGTGTTTGACAAAGGTGACCAATTTATTCCATCCAATACGTACTTAATGTATCATAATAAGCCACTGATCGGCTTTTATCGAACTGAAATGTGCCTGAGCTATGTCAAACTTGACGGTCGTAGGATTGCCACCCTTCCTACACTGATTCGCATGTACTATAGTATATACTTTTCGTCGCTAAATAGAGGCATCATTGATAGACATATTCAAAACCTAACCTGTACTATCCAAATGCTTATTGCACTGTCCATGCAGTCTATCGGATCGCATAAAAAACTTCTCCAACAATTTGTTCTGGAGTGTTACGGACACCAAGACGGAATTGTTACTTTGCGCCGTGAAAAATATATTCGACTGAAAAATAATAGACAACACTCCGATGATAAAAACAAGAAGTAGGAGCCGATGATCTCTATACAACAAAATGAGCATATAGCGCTGTTATGAGCGTGCACCAAGAAGTCCCCCATGCCAGGTCGCGCAAGGTAATCTGCCAGCCGTAGTTCACAAACTGTGCACGAAGAGTGAAGTTGTAAACTCCATAAAGGACCAGTCCATAGACAAACCCTGCAATGGCTCCCGCTTGCCACGAGGGTCTTCCACTACCCTTCCATAATCCTACACTGGGTGCTGCGATATAGTACCACCCGATCGCTAAAACAATGTACGCCAATACAGCATCCATGATTCGTCCTCTAGGGAATGACGAGCCCTGTATTTTTTTAACCGTCTTTTCGTACAAATCTTTCGACACGATGACATAAGCGATATCGATGACAAGATATATGGTCAAGAAGGTTAGCCGATGGGATAGGAGTCCAGTCATTATCTACTTAAAGTTTTCATTTTTATTAGGTACATAAGTAAGAGCGCAGCTTTTGAAAAATTGACATACATCAATTAATCAATCCGTCTTACAGTCATACAAACCAACATGTATCAAACCAATATTCGTAACGCAAAGAAGCGCACAGGGAGGTTCGATAAGAACAGAGAACTAGTCTTTCCAGACGAAAGTCAAGCATATGCAGTGGTTGAAAAGATGCTGGGCAACGGTCGTTTACAAGCCATGGGCGAAGACGGAGTTATTTCCGTCTGCAGGATCCCAGGTAAGTTCCGTCATTATTCGGCAAAAACCATCATCAAGCCGGGAGACCTGATTGTAGTAGCAAAACGAGACTTTGAGGCAAAGTTGGACGTCGTTCACAAGTACAACTATGACGAGAGTCTACAACTTATTCACAAAGGAAACGTCCCTGATAAAATCGTAAAAAAACTAACGGGTGACGATGGATCTAATCAAACAGATGATTGTTATGTGACGTTCGCTGAGGAAGGAGGACCGTCGTCTTCTGGTGCGGGTGCAGGTGAACGTAAAGGGTCGAGTGAAGGGTCCGTATCAGAGTCAGATGAGAGCGATGCAGATGACGACGGTTCTGGAGAGGATGAAATTGACATCGATGCTATATAGTCTGTACGAGTCTCAACTTCACATTGTACGTTGACTTCTTCATCAAAATTACAATCTGTACAACAGAGAGGACATTTTTTGTGTTTGTTCAGCCAGGTTTCAATACACGTTGCACAAAATATATGCTTACATGATGCAGTTTGTCGCAAGCGAACTAATTGTCCAGACTCTACGCTTTGTTCATTCAACTGTTCCCATGTTTCAAGGCAAATTGGACATTTTTCACACTCTTTTTTTATAGCTAGTTCAACATCAATAATAGGAGCCGCTCTCTCAATACTATCTACTCCAATATACTCATAGCCAATCTCGTCACACAAATCTAAGAGGTCTTGATGTTCGTTATAAATGATCTGGTCATCTAGTAGAAATGGGTTATCAAACAATTGATCATAGTAAAGTTGACGGTTCTCAATATCGTGTAGTAGATTGATGTCTTGTAGTATGTTGTCGTTATATTCATCTGCGTCTGCATAAGCTTGAGTTCGTGCACGTTCGGTAAGATCCCATAGATGGTACATTGGACGGTGGGTGTGAAAAGGAGACACAATTGACATCCATACGGTGAAAAATTCAGGATGAGTAAGCATTAAATGCACCATTACATTTTCTGGTGCAATAGGAACCGTACAGACCGGACAAGGAAGCCATATGTTTCTAGGATGTTCTATATCGTCTCCATCTGGTGTCATTTCCATTTGGTTTTCTTATCAGATCTTAATTACTTGTACACAGTCATATTTGCCTTAAGTTAAGACTATGGTGTAAGTCCAAAAAACATATAAGGCGAAATGAAGTAAAGAAAGAGACAAACAGACACATATCAAAATGACAATCTATGATGATTATATTGAGTACTGTAACACATACATCACCCGGTTCGGTCCTGACACAGTAGTCTTGATGCAAATAGGTGATTTTTTTGAACTTTATGGAGTACAAAACGAAGCGGAAGTGGTAGGTGCAGATATGTATCGTGTCGCCGGGATATGCAATCTAATTGTAAGTAGGAAAAACAAGAGCGTCTTGGACAATAGTCGTCAAAACCCATTGATGATGGGCTTTCCCCTCTATGCCATTCAAAAGCAAAGCCAAGCGCTGGTGCAAGCCGGCTTTACCGTAGTCATCATTCGTCAGGTCACTCCCCCTCCGGATGTTAAGCGAGAAGTGACAGAAGTACTTAGTCCATCTACTCTTCTCGCACCCGCAAATATGCATGGGACAGGCGGGGGTAATGGAGGAGCACCCACTGGATATGGTACTCACCTCATGGTAGGCTTTTTTGAACGTCACGGCAACATCCTTGGTTTAGGATTAGCTTTTGCTGACCTTTCTACAGGCCGCATTTTTATAAAAGAGGCTATTCGCTCTGGTGATATGGATGACGGTGGTAGTTTTGCACTGGATGAACTCGTTCGTGTCGTAAGTATTTTTCCACCAGCTGAATTATTACTTACGACGGATAGCGGATCCTCTACACAGACATACTGGAAAGACATTCGTCAGACATGTAAAGGACTCTGTTCAAAAGTGCATGATAAACTAAATGCAGCATCACCATCACCGACAGACAATATTCTTTCGGAAGCAACAAAGATGAACTACCAAACCGAAGTGTTTAGAAGGGCTTTCCCAGAAGACACATCCTCTTTGCTGTCTGTCCATGAAATCCTCCAGGTAGAAAGACGACCTATGGCTGCTGTTGCCCTAGTTCATCTGTTGCAGTTTATCTACGAACACAATGAACAGCTTCTGTGGAAGATTCAGTTACCGATAGCGATTGAACAAGAAGGGCATCTTGTATTGCACTATAATAGTGCATCTCAACTCCAACTAACCCAAGCGGGTCACGACAAAGGAGAAGAGCGACCCTTGTTGAATATCCTTAATCGGTGTTCGACTTCCTTCGGTGCCCGCCTCTTTCGCGAACGACTTCTCCACCCTATCACAGATGTTGACAAATTGCAGCTACGTTACGATGGCATTGAATCATTTATGTCCAACCAATCGTATATAGAAGTTGCTTCTAAACTAAAGCATGTCATTGACTTAGAAAGACTGTTGCGCCGCATTCAAATTGGCACGATGCAACCGTGCGAGTGGGCAAGTCTTCACTCATCACTGGAACGAGTCTTAGATGTTTCCTCAATGCTTCAAACAGATTTGGGTTTGGCAGATCATCTTGTGGTTCTAGCAGATGGAATCAAAGAGACGACAAACCGAGTCAAACATCTAATGGGTTCTTACACGAGCCAGTTGGAGTTGGATGAAGCAGCAAAATATAATGCAAATGACATCAAGGGAAACATTTTCATACAAGGTACTTTTCCCGACTTGGACACGATGATGTCAGAGATGCGCGATGGTCTTCTCTTGCTTCAGTCCATCGCAGATACTGTTACCAGTGGTGGTACAGACATGATTTGTCGCGTAGATTGCAACGATAGGGATGGGTTTTTCCTCACCATGACAAAGAAGCGATTTGATGCAGCTAAGAAACGGGGCAACTTCAGCATTTCTATCGAAGACATTGGCTTAAAAACAAACTACTTTCAACACAAGTTTCAACTTGAAGCAGCCACCCTCACCTTCATAGTCAACTTTCAAGACCCAATTTGGAACAGCAAAGCAATCAGTAGCACCTCATCACAGCTACGTATAACGAGTCCTATTGTAGAGGCTGTTTCAGATCACATTCTTCTTCAACAGAAGAAACTGACTTTAGTATCCCAGGACAGATATAAAGATTTTCTGAACAAGATAGAACCTCTGTGTACATCCACCCTTCAGTATACGGTCGCCATAATGTCAGAGGTGGATGTGTTGTCAACGCACGCTAGAAATGCAGTTGAATTTTGTTACAAAAGACCTAGTATCCAAGCGACAGTATCCCACCCTGGAGGGGCTCCGTTTTTTTCAGCCAAACAACTTCGTCATCCGATCGTAGAACGGATTAACGACCAGGTCCCTTACGTATCCAATGACGTCGATATAAATGGAGAGGGACTTCTCTTGTTTGGAGTTAATGCGTCCGGAAAAAGTACACTGATGAAAGCAGTGGGTCTTTGTACTATCATGGCTCAGTCAGGTTCGTTTGTGCCAGCGTCTGATTTCAACTATCGTCCTTTCCGGCAACTCTTCACCCGCATATCGGGGGCTGATAACATATATCGAGGAATGAGCTCGTTTACCGTAGAGATGACTGAGTTGCGCAACATTCTCTTGAGATGCGACGAACACAGCCTTGTCTTAGGAGACGAGCTTTGTGCAGGAACTGAAAGCCTGAGTGCCATCTCTATTGTGGGAGCAGGGATTCAACACCTAGCTCAAAAGCAAACTGCCTTCATCTTTGCCACCCACCTACACGAGCTAAGTACAATGGAGTGCGTATTGTCCTTGGAAAATGTTAAAAGTTACCACATGCATATTGAGCTCGATGCGGATGGAACTATTGTATATGACCGTCAGCTTCGTCTCGGAAATGGACACACAACCTACGGATTGGAAGTCTGCAAAGCTTTGAAACTTCCAACTACTTTCTTAGAGGTTGCAGATGGGATACGACGAGATCTCATGGGGATGTCGGACCTTTTAGTTTCGACAAAAGCCAGTCGTTATAATAGTCAGGTAATTGTTGACCAATGTAAGGTTTGTAGGAAACAACAAGCTACCGATACACATCACATTCAATTCCAAAGAGACGCTGACGAGAATGGATATGTTGGAACACAGCATAAAAATCGTCGATCCAACCTACTACCCGTTTGTCAAAAGTGTCACGATGACATTCATCATGGTACAATGCATGTACAAGGCTACACGCAAACCTCGGGCGGTATTCGTCTGCAGGTCACGGCTGGTGTGACTACGGAGGCAGGCACGGATGCTGCTGAGGAGGACTGTCCTCCCCCTCCCCTAAAGCAACCATCCAGTCAATCCATTATGACCTGTATGCGCTATGGATTGACTGGTTGGAAAATAAAAAATACACAGACAGGTCGATGGAACATATTGAAGTTGAATAATAACTCGATCACAGATGCCCTTCAAAAAGTATCGGCTGTATCCTTAAGACTATCTCAGGGGGAAAAAGAATGGGTTCGCCACGCCTTGAAGAACAACGCTATGGATGAATTACGAGCTCTTGCAATGGATGCAAATTGCTGAATGCAAAGGCAAGACACAGAGACACGTAGGGAAGATACCAGTCGTAAACATCTGGTTCCGTTAGAGGTACTTGTTCTATAACAACAGAAAGCTGAGGCAAGATCACACGTTGGTAGTACATGCTCTCCATACTTGTGCACACTTTTTGCAAGGTGTTACGATAGGTGTGTACCAGATGAAGGTATGCTTCTGGATTTGTTTTTTGACAAAAGTCTAGGTTATTCACGAGAGAAAAAATCTCTGAAATTGGGCGTTTTAATAGTGAGTGCATACTGATATTGATTATTGGTTGTAATTTTGTCGCTATATATGTTGGGTCAGCTATATCGAAAGAATCGTAAATGCTTTAAGTAGTGGTCGAGCAGTATAAGAAGATACATGAAGAAGCAAGTACTCTATGTAAAATGGTTCGCGCGCAGCTACAGAGGAGGCAACCTGGTGCTCCAGATCTGCTATCAAGGGAATAATATCTGCAGTAGCCGGAAAGCACTCGATAATATCTTTTGCAATGGCTGAAAAGGGAATATCCAACTCTACTATCCGCATCACCATTGCCCGAATGTCAGCGATGCTAGTGGTCTTCTGTAAATCGGCGATCGGTGGGAACGTCAATGCCATACACGGCAAACGCTGAAAGCGAGCAGCATGTGCCAGTGAGTAAATCGCTTTGTCAATTTGACGCGTCTCTATTTTTTCGATGTAAGATAGTACCCGTTGTGTCTCTTCAACATTCGAACACGACTGCAACCGGGGATGGTTTATCATGTACGTTAGGATGTTTTTGACAGTTGCTTCCGATGGCAGAGGAAGACGCAGCACCCTTAAGCGACTACGTAAACTTACATCCAGTCGTGATGCATAGCTTGTCGTACAAAGAAAGAATACATTTGACGAAAAACGTTCAAGAAGAACACGAAACATTTGCGTTGCCCCTCTCCGCACTTCATCGATGTTGTGTAAAACAAGGATGTGTCTGTCCTGGTGATGAGGCTTGGTGGTGATAATCTCTTTTATCAAGTCAGCGAGAACGTTGATGTCCTTTGGCATATCCGGGTGTCGTAAATCAATTTCAATGAAATGACTACCGTCCATATACGGAAGCCCTTTACTCGAGGTACACTGCGTTCGATTCCAAGTGCCAGCGCTAATCCCAAACCGCCGAGACATACTTTCCAGCCAGATATAGTCATATTGCATGCCAGGAGCTCCTGCCAAAATGCAGTTCGGCATATCTGTCAGATTTTCCTTTGATAAGAAGTTGACAATATAATGGTAATCCGTTAGGTAGTTGTTCAGAATGTTGGCGAATTCAGCGCGATAGATATCGAATAAAACCGGTATGTCTAAACAGCTTGTATTTTCTCCCTTCTTTTTTGGCATGGTTGCCCATATAAGCATATGTAGCAAATCATCTTTAATATACATCTACTTGATGGTTTCGTTTGGAGGGTTTGGTACAGAAGGATTCACGAATACAACGGACCCATACGAACTTCTTGGTGTGTCTCGCAATGCTAGTCTAGATGAAGTAAGAGCCAGCTATCTGAAATTAGCCCGATCGCATCATCCGGATAAACTGGGGCATTTGTCAGAGGACGAAAAGAAGGTACATGAGGCGTACTTTCAACGAATAACAGTCGCATATCAAGTAGTGCGCCAAAACCTTACCGATGCCGAAGCCGAGCCCCCTTCCGATTCAGGAGTCGAAAGATGGGGGTCTATATGGCAAAACATTGAACAAATAATGAGGGATAAAGACAGCATGAACAAGATGAAGGATATATTGAAGGGTACCTTCCAGGACGTGGCGTCTCATTATGCGCGCAAGTTACTTCCCCGAAGAGTCAGACTACCCGTTTCTCTGGAGGATGTATACAACAACAGACAACGAAAGGTGCAGGTGAAACTGTCTGGTTGTACCGAACCGATGATTGTAGTCGTTGAATGCGGGAGTTATCCAAAGGCAGTTATTCATGATGTGTTAGAGACGCCTTTAATCCTTGACATGGAAATACAACCACATGATATTTACGAACTATCCAAAGAGGGCGACATTATTGCTCGTGTTCCATTGAATCTAGACGAATATCTAGAGGGAAAAACAGTAATCCTTCCATCATTGGATATAGATGGATCCAACTGCACCTCTTTCCAAGTTGCACCGTTTCCTAACATAGACGATCCCATATTGATCCCAGATAGATATGGATGGAAGGAAGGAGGACGTATGTTTATGCGTCTAACCTTTGCTTTGCCTAAAAGCTGGGGGAAAATAGAACCAGTTGAAAAAGGATTATTTATATCCAAGTGCAAACATCTGTATATGCAAAAATAATATAAATCAACAAAAACGTAATTAATAAATATGAAAGGATCAACGCACTTAATGTTCCTTCACACCATTCATGGTGAGAGCAAGCCTAAAATAGTAAAAACTACTTAAAGGTAACACGGATAACTATAATTATCACAAAGATAAATGCCTGTTAAGAAGACCCCTGTTGCCTCGAGCTCTACTGCCCCCACCACTGCCCCTAAGGTGGATGCTCCCGTTGCCGCCCCCAAGGCTGCTGCCGCCCCCAAGGCTGCTGCCGCCGCCCCCAAGGCTGAGAAGGCTGTCGCTGCTCCCGTTGTGCCGGTTGTTCCGGTTGCCGTGGAAGTGGCTCCCGTTGAGGACGCCACCGCCGAGGACCTGGACGGTGGTCTGGTTGCCATCAGCAACAAGATCAGCTCGATCGCCGCGGAGCTAAAGGAGACCCAGAGCCTCCTCAAGGCTCACTGGAAGATCTTCGCCAAGATCATGAAGCAGTCGAAGAAGGCGGAGAAGAAGCGCGCTCAGGCTCGCAAGGCTCCATCTGGCTTTGCCAAGCCCTCTAAGCTGTCCGATGAGATGTGCGCCTTCCTGAAGGTGCCCTCTGGCACCGAGATGGCTCGCGTTGCTGTTACCAAGCAGATCACGCTGTACATCAAGGAGCACAGCCTGTTTGACCCCACCTACAAGCGTCGCATCCTGCCCAATGCCGTCCTGAAGAAGCTGTTCAACTCCAATGACGGAGATGAGGTCACCTACTTCAAGCTGCAGGCTCTCATCAAGCACCACTTCCTGAAGGCACCTGTTGTCGTTGCATCTGCTTAAGTCGCACCTGACTTGTAAAATCGTAGTTACTATTGACCAATCTTAGTTTTTTTTACTTATTTGAGCTTGATATTCAAGCTGAAGTTGACTTAAAGATAACCATATCAATACAGATATTCCGCGAGGTAATCGAAAAATGCCTGCAACTGCGTCAGTCGTCGTCTCATTTTCATCCAATGAGAGAATATTTCTTGATGCTTTATTAACAGAGGCGGTGAAGTTTGCAAAAGAAGTAGTCGTATCGTATGGCAGTCACTTCTTTGATGGAACACCCGAAGACACCGAGTGGATGGATAGCAAAGCACAAGAGTGGCTCGAACGTAGTGGATCTGTTGTAAAATTTATATGTTATAGCGTGACTCGGGATATTGAAAACAACCCTCTTACTTATCGCCCTCATGCATATTGGCATAATATATCTCGTATTGAAGGTGTAAACGCGCTTGACAAAGAGGTGGACTATGTGTTTTTTGTTGATGGAGATGAGATTGCTGAAGGAGACCTGTTAAACACTTGGTTAACAAGAACAGAAATGTCTCGTCAAACCGCCTACATGTTTGCAAATTATTGGTACTTTCGCAATCCTAGGTACCAAGCAACATCCATCGAAAGCAGTATCCTCATGACGCCATATTCGTGGGTGAGTAGCAATGAAAAAGCTTACAATATCCTTATGAAAAATGGTGAGCGGCAAGAAGTCGAGGGGGTGATTACAGGTGTCGTGATGTCCCCAAACCGTCCCATGTTTCATCACTTTAGCTGGGTCCGTAGTAAGTCTGAGTTGCTTCGGAAAGTAGCAACATGGGGTCATAAAGGAGACAAGGATTGGAGTGCTCTTATAGAAAAAGAATTCTCTGGTGAGTTTGAAGGGCGAGACTTTGTACACGGTTATGAATACAAGATTGTATCTAATCGATGGAACATAACTGTATAGGATCTTCTTCTATCGAAACCAGAGCTTTTTGTAGTTCATCCACAATCGGAACCAACGTCCGGTCTTGTTAGAGAGATTCTTCCATAGAAGCCAGCGCTTTTTGTAGTTTATTGAATATTTCGTCTGTGTTGTAGTCTTGGTGAGAAAAGTCTGGGATCCTTGTTTTTATGTATTCAATGTTGCCAAAGTGGGAACACCGACATCCTCCGTCTGCTATCCGGGGCAAATACTGTCTAATACTCCGCAAGTGTTGAGGAGAATATTTTTCTAATTCTCCGTAGGTCAACACGTTTGTTCCCTGCCAAGAATGGGTATGTAAGTATTCAAACGAATAATAGAAAAACTGTTGGTCGCAAACATGGGGAGACAATACTGGCATACTGGTCGAGTTTATGAACCGGTGAAGAGAAGCAGTCTTGGGTATCTCGTCCACGTTGCTTAACAGGATTATGTCTTCGCATGACAAGCTGAGTGTTTTTAACGCGAGTGCTATTCCATTTCGCAGCATCGCTTCGTGCTCTAATGGAGCATCTTCTTGTTTTACGCCTTGTACATTGAACGCTCTTATCTTTGATAAGAAAGGACGAATGTATGGATCATCTGACTGAACAAGCTTTGCAAAGGCTGCATCCGACTCTACTAGGACGAAGATGTCCACAATCGGATCCAACGTCTTTAGACGACACTTCAATAGTTGTTCAGCTTCATTAGCTTCATTGAAGAATAGAAAACAATCGACAATCTTTCGCATGTTACATATCGAAGTTTGTCTAATCTTAAATGGGTTTGTTGAATGTAAATGAAATATTGGGATCGTCGCTGCTTTTGCTCTTCGTGCTGTTCGTGCTGTTCCGTTTCAAAGTATTTACTTCGTCCAGATAGCTTTCGCCTTTATGTAAAAACAGTAAATGGGCACTGGCGATAAGAGTGAGCGCGCTTCTCTTTGATTCAAAGGGACCGACTTCCACCTGACCCTTGTCTTTCTCTCCGATCTTATATGTGGCGAAAAATGTAGCAATCTCCTTTTGTCTATGAGGCGACACATCAAAGATATCTGACATGTCGTCATACTCTGGATCATTCGCACAAACAGCAATAATCTTATCGTCCTGTTCTCCTCCATCCTTCAGCCGAAGCACTCCAATCGGTCTTACACGAACACAACAGTTCGGCACTACTGCTTCTTGCATCAGGACAAGAATGTCCATAGCGTCTCCATCTTCACACAGTGTAGATGGAATATAGCCATAGTTCGCTGGATATACGGTGGAAGAATGAAGCACGCGGTCTACAAAGAGAACTCCTGTATGTTCGTCGATTTCGTACTTCACCTTGGACCCTTTCGGGATTTCTACAAGCGCATAAATACTCTCTGTAAACACATCCTGATTCAAGTTTAGTTTTGATATCGCCGAATTATTGGGCTGCAAATTCATTCTTTTTATTATTGAAGATAAATCGTGTTTATTGCTTATATACATATGTGATGTACGCAACTTCTATTCTCCTATCACAGCCAATCGCACCCACGTGGGCAACTCCGCCGCTACCTTGCGATGCACTTCCGTGAGTAAAAAGAGAAAGAGACACAGGGTCCTGAACCGCTCTTCCGGATCCGTGTCCATCACCAGTGTCATCATCTCTTCCCCGAGTGCAAACAGGTGCCCACTTTCTTGGTTTTTATCCATCCATGCATATAAAGGGCTTGTATCTGCAAATGCTTCGCTCGACAACGCCATGCTTCTTGTCCACTCCGGAAAGAGGGCATAAAGGGATCTCACCGATCTTATGGACAGCTTGTCAAACCACTCTATTTTCGTATAAAAGCCACACTCATCAAAATAGGTCAGCGCTCGTAAAATGGCTGCTCTTGGGGTCGATATGAGCGGATCTTGTAACTCAAACACGACTGCTAACGCCACCGGATTGCTTTCCACCTGAAGCTCTAGACGATCAATAAGTGAGTGGGTGAGGCGCTCTCGATTCAAGGGATTCCATGGACCATTCATGTGGAGATGGTGATACAGGTGAGGGGCACTGGCGATATATACATTTCCTCGGCGATCCACCCAGCGAACAATTTGATCGGGTTCTAGCTCGCTTGGCGAGGAGCAGGTAAAAGAACACGTAGTAGCCATGAAGCTTTTCCATCGACGCTGGAAAGACACAAGCCCTCTTTGGATGACGTCGGGGCGCTGTGTCTTCAGTGTCCAAACACGAATATGAAAGTCGACAAGGGACTGTGCTGCGTCGAGTCGCGACTTTGGTTTGTTCTGGCGAAGACGGTATAGTTGATCCTCTAGGTAGAAACGAGAGTAGACATGTAAATATATACACAGGAGGGCGCATGTCAAGCTCTTGATTTCAGTTGTGTTTAAATATATCGATAAAGTGTCCAACTGGTCGTAAATACAAAGGGGCTTATTTAAGAAGAACACGGAACATAATGTGTGAGTATCCATTGACTTACAGGCTTTATGATGGGTCTTACATAGCTTTTCTCGCTTCAGGCTCCCTTCTTTGTCACAGGAAACACCTTGCCCGTAAGGTCTATGGTATATGCATTGAATCGTACTATGATTATTCGTACGACTATTATTATTTTCTGCTATATCCATACTTATCGTACACATTGAATTTTAGCGTCTTCTTCTTATGTCAAGAGAGTTAGGGGAGTTGGTAATCAGCCCATCGGTAATTCCTAAAAATGTGGCTATATAAACAACTTTCGCCAAACAAAAGGGACTCCCCGTCAAGAAGGCAGCTGCCAAGAAGACGACTACCGTAAAGAAATAAATTGCACACAATAAATACAAAAATACACGACACTAACTAAAACCAAAAAGATAAGGTTTCTCCACAGCAGACTTCTTGTACACAAAAATTTACTTTGATATAAGCATATACTGAAATTACTCATACATATAGAAGCTGATTTTATGAAGCCGATTGTCAAGTGGGTTGGAGGCAAAACGCAGATTTTACAAGACGTCTTTCATGAGTTTCCATCAACAATGAAGAATTATCATGAACCATTTACGGGTGGAGGTAGTGTTCTATTAGAATTGTTAGAAAAACAAAAAAGAGGTGATATTACAGTAACAGGAAATATTTATGCATCCGACTTGAATACAGACCTTATATTTATGTATAAAAATATTCAGTCCCGTGTAGAACAAGTAATTGATACGCTACGTGTCCTTGTAAGGGAATTTCAAACGGCTTCTGCTAAAGCTGGAAGTGGAAATCTTAAACCACAAACGGTAGAAGAGGCAAGTCTATCCGCGGAGTCTTACTTCTATTGGTTAAGAAGCAAGTTTAATACAACATTAGGTACTGACCGCTGTGAGCCATCTACCACTGCTATGTTTATATTCCTGAACAAAACGTGCTTCCGAGGCATTCACAGAGAGGGTCCGAGTGGGTTTAATGTTCCGTTCGGAAACTACAAGAATCCAACCATTATGGAAGAAGACCTCATCAGACAAGTTTCTACCCTTATTCAACCGGTCGTATTTACTCAAGAGCCTTTTGAAGAAGCGTTGAGTCGTGTAGCTTCAGGTGACTTTGTGTACTTAGACCCGCCATACGCTCCAATTAACGCCACCTCCTTTGTTGGATACACAAAAGGAGGATTCAGTCTTGATGAACACAACAAACTATTCGCTTCCTGTAGGCAAGTTGTAGAAAAAAATGCTCAATTTCTGATGAGTAATGCAAACACCCTATTAGTAAGGGAAGCCTTTCCAGCAAATCTGTACAATACCAAAACGGTATCATGTAGACGCGCAATAAACTCAAAGGACCCTGGTTCACGGACAATAGAAGTCCTTATTCGTTCGTAGTCTGCTCCGATTGGGTCTATGCGTATAAGGAACGTAACAAGTCGGTAGCAGCTACGTATTCAATGTTTTTTGATTTGTAAAAGTCGATAAAGTCCTGCTTTACAGAAGCCATGTTTTCTCCAGAGAACTATACTGGTAATAATACTAAATATACTGGTAAATACACCCGTGCTTATCGTACACATTGAATTTTAGCGTCTTCTTCTTATGTCAAGAGAGTTAGGGAGAGTTGGTAATCAGCGCCTTGGTAATTCCTAAAAATGTGGCTATATAAACAACTTTCGCCAAAAAAATGACGCCATATCTGTCACACCTTAAGATTACAAAAACCACTTAAAAGATTCAATCTAAGCTATTACAGAAAGTAATTGTTATATCAAAATGTCCCAGTCTATCCTTATCAACGAGTTCGATGTCGAGAAGATCCTGTATTCTGAGGTGAAGGTCCTCAAGAACGGCGGCAAGACCGTCTATGTGAACTATGAAGCCGGTAACCGCAAGTGTATCTTGCAGACTCCTCTCATGCACCTGCCCTATGGAGTTGGTCTGTTCGAGGGAGGTGACGGCGACGCCCAGGTTAAGAAGTACGACCTGAACCTGTCCTTCAAGGGTATGGAGTCCAACCCTCGTCTTGCTACCTTCTTTGAGAAGATGCAGGCGATGGAGAAGAAGATTGTCAAGGACGCTCTGGTCAACTCCCTGACCTGGTTCAAGAAGAAGTACACGAGCGAGGATGTGGTTGCTGCGCTGTTCACTCCCATGATCAAGCACGACACTGACAAGGACACGGGAGAGGTCCTGAACCGCTACCCTTCGACGCTGAAGGTCAAGGTTCCCTACAATGTGAACAACGACACCTTCACCTTCCCTTGCTGCGATATGGACCAGAACGAGGTTGAGTTTGCCAACATCAAGGACAAGCTCAAGGGTGGAAAGGCGCGCCTGCTGATCCAGATGGCTGGACTGTGGTTCGCAGGTGGTAAGTTCGGTTGCACTTGGAAGATCTACCAGGGCATGTTCGAAACTGCCAACGCAAGGAGTGGCGCTTACACTTTCCGCAAGGAAGCTGATGAAGACGAGGAGGAGGAGCACGACGAGGACCTTGCAGAGGAGGCTGCCGCAGCTGTCTCGAATGTGAAGGTTGCATCGAAGGGCTCGAAGCCCGCCGCCGCCGCTCCTGCTCAACTGCCCGAGAGTGATGAGGAGGAGGAAGAAGAGGATGCTGAAGAGGAGGAAGACGTTGACAGCGAGGTGGAAGATCTGCCCCCTCCTCCCGTCAAGAAGGCAGCTGCCAAGAAGACGACTACCGTAAAGAAATAAATTGCACACAATAAATATAAAAAATACACGAGACTAACTAAAAAAAGAGAAGGACCCTTTTGGTTTTAGTTTTTCAACATAATCAACCTTTGTAATGTTTGTATATCCAGCGTCACGAAGCATAGAATAATATGTTATTGAAACCAAGATTGACATGCCCGGTTTCTATTTTCGATAGAGCTTCTATATGACCTATATGATATCTGTTTATCTTGTTCTAATGATGATGAGTCTCTGGAATAGCTTCTACTTATATTATGTACCATTTCAAAACTTAAGCTCATAGGTGTTTGGGTAGAAACATCTATAGTTTTATTTTTACTTACGAAACATCCCATTCGTCTACTATAAGTTACACGATCTAATAATAAAAACAAAAAGAATCCAGTATTACACTAGATACATCATCATTAAGAAGAGAATAAGCGCCATCGTCACAGCCCCTTTTAGAGTTGGTGTACCGAACTCATCCGTAGCTTGGTCTGGTATGCTCGTAACAAACATGTACATATCATTGACTACCCGAAAAACAGCCCGATTCGTAAGCAGCACATACAACAGCGCAGCTACGGCTGCTGCTTTAAAACGAGAACCCATTGTTTTATTTTTACATATCTCATGCATATTCACATGATTGTTGCCTCGGGGCACTTGTTGCAACTGCTGTTGTTGCTGCCCGTATACTAGTTCGGCGCTAGGTGCAGGTGGCATAAATGGGTTGTATATGTTTTGTTGGCTCATGATGTACGTGCAATACTATCAACTCTACCATCAGTTGCTAAAAAAGATTGTAACGTATGCAAACTCAACATGCAAATAATAAAGAATTAATTCAACTTTTTATTTGCTTTCTACCTCATTTTTTCATTATATGCATGTTGTCACGTAACTCAATATATGTGGTAAGTTTATACCTATGGACAACTCTGAATTAAGGAAAAAAATTATGTCCTTATCAAAGTTAAATTTGAAGGGAGAGGGTATTTTTATTAAGAAAATATCTGGCAAGGTTCTACAAGAGGTTAAAAAAGACCCGGGAGTGCGCACTCATGCATATAGAGACACAGCTGCCCGTATTGACGAACTTGACTTAATTAGAACCATCCAAAGGTGGGCGCGGGGAGGACTTGACGGAGCGTATCTGAACGAACTCACAGAGGGACTTCCTTTCGCGAAAAACACAACATATGCAGTTGCTTACAAATATGTATATATCAACAACCAAGCAGATGCAGTATTCGTCCCGGTAGGCTTTATTACATACGGGACATATAACCCAAACCGATCAACCGGAGGGGAGAAATATGAGCAGCGAATTGATACGGTCCACCATGACAATGCGACGCAAGGTAAAGTTGCAGAAATTGAAGGTGTCATTACAAAGCCAGTTGATGGAGAAAGGACTGAAGGAAGGGGAGTGGGTCGTTCGCTTGTAGAGTATGCTACCGCAGATTTGCTTAATCGCAAGAAGACCGGGGCAGCGCGATTTAGTCACATAGTCATGTTTACTGCAGAAAACGCGATTGATAGCATGAACAATGCTATCCAAGGATACGGATATGGTGTAAAGGATTATACATACTGGCAAAAGAACGATAACGGGAACGGTATGGTAAATCAAACGAGATATATTGTTGATAATTACGATGTCGATGATCCGAGCACAGCTAAAAGTTTTGTTCTACGAGTCAACCGTAATAATTTACGTATAATATCAAACTATGCCGAGAATAGGATCGTAAAAACAAACGTTTGTCCTCCTAAACGAGATGACAACAGACAATGGCAAGTTTGTCTATAGATGTAATGAAACTGGGCATGGATTTTGTACAAACTTTTGAAGAATCTTATTTATGCGATGTAGAAAACACCAGAAGCGGTGCCGGGGGCAGGAGGCAGGAGGGGCAGGAGGCAGGAGGGGCAGGAGGCAGGAGGGGCAGGAGGGGAAAAATCCTTGGCGGATTCACAGATGATATTGAAGTACCAGATGAATTTCTTTTACTTAGTCGATACATTTCCAGTGTATCATGACTAATAACTTTATAATAACGAAAAGATACAATAGGAGATCGACCGTATATACTATGATTACTTATATCTTCTGAAAATGTGGATACATTTTCAGGCTTAGGCTTTATTTTAGCTTTTTTATGTTTAGATGAATGGAAACATCCCATTTATTATTCTCCTTCTTATTCACAATGTATTTATTTATATGGGCACTTCTTCAGCTTATTGAGACACTTACACGTAAAAAGACACAGATTGATAAAAGGGAATTCCGTTGAAACACGAGGCACCGGCAAGGGTGTAGGCACCCATATCTGGGAACATGACCCAATCACCAACTTCCAGCTCTGGAAGCTCCACGTCCTTTGCAATGGTATCAAATCCGTCGCAGGTAGGACCGTATAAAGTAGATGGCTTCTTCGGCTTCAACGAATCGTATATCGTGCGGACGATGGGCAAAGTATGGTCATATACCATGCAATTGAAGGAACCATAGAGACCGTCTGCGACTGTGTACGCTATATGTGACCGCTCAATCTTGCGCCCTATCACCTGTGTGACAAGAGTCGAAGAGTGCTCTACCATGAACCTCCCTGGCTCTGCTATCCATTGATAGCCTTCGTTTACAGGAAAACACTCGGTCAACGCTTCCATCACATCATCGGCAATCGGACCTGTTTGGTCCCGGAAACGCGCAAACCCACCACCAATATCAATAATTTTGCAATCAACAAAGCCATGCATCTCTGCAAGTTTAGCAAACACATGCGCCTGCTTAATTGCAGTGCGATATGCATTCGGTGATTGAGCTCCTGATCCTACATGGAAGCTCACACCAACAACATGAATATTATGCTCCTTCGCAGCATCCAAGAGATCCTCCCACTCCTCAGGCGGCGCTCCAAACTTATTACTTAGTACACATTGGGCTTTTGGGTCATTCGCAAAAATGCGAACTAGACATTCCATTCCTGGAGCATTTTTGGCTGTTTTCTCTATTTCAGATAAACTATCTACTGTAGTTCGTAAAATCCCATTCTCATAAGCATATGCCAGGTCTCGCAAACTCTTACACGGATTGGCATAAAGGATTCGCGAAGGATGAACCCCTATTTCTAAAACTTTTGCTATCTCTGATGAGGACGCGCAATCAAATGATAGGTCATTGCTTGCAAACTGCCGCAAGATACCAACATCCGGATTACACTTCACTGCATAAAATGCCTGGACCCCGGGAAACAACGTTTTCCAATTGTCCACCGAGTCTTGAAGTGACTGTTTATCTATTACATAGAAACGCTCAGGAGCGTTTTTAGGGTCTTGTCCTCGTATACTCGGGCTCTCTATCAATTGTTGTATACAGGTGCGTAGCGGTTGCGTAGCAGGTCCGCATGAATGATAGGAATGGCTTACCGACGCCAGCTTGACGACTATCGTTAAGTAAAGCAGGAGAAAAATATTTACAGGAAATCCCCCCGCCTTACATGTGCGTTGGCGGCTTTGCAATGCGATGGGCGAATTGGTCCTCAAAGGTTGTCTCTGCGAGCACCCCATTTGCCCATACAACAAAGAAGCGCTGTGGGTGTCCGTCGCTTTCCAGGCAGAAGTGGTAATAGGTGTACTCGTTGCTATCCATGGCTTTTTGGAATCGTGCAGACTGATCAAAATTATGGATTAGATGGATTAACCCTAATTTTAATGATCGATAGTTTAGTACATTGCAGTGAATAGACCTAATTACAAATCATCCAGCCGCTCTATAAAATGATATGGTCGTTTGTTTGCAATTTTTAATCGAAGTTAGCAAGTTAGCAAGTTGAGCCAAAGTTTCCAAAAAATGATATAAGAGTTATCCAACTTCTTACTATGGATAGTGATAGTACTCAGAGGGCTAAATGATCTATTCGTAAGCTCCTTATCCTCTTGTCTCCTTCTTGGAGTAAGAAGCAACACTTG
>Ga0209230_10000019_pt1 | contig 63098 bp, 50 predicted proteins | sample LakOntMetagenome_FD_187467 | JGI IMG/M metagenome (GOLD analysis project Ga0209230, IMG submission 187467) | Freshwater and sediment microbial communities from Lake Ontario - Sta 18 epilimnion Metagenome (SPAdes) (version 2) | ecosystem: Environmental > Aquatic > Freshwater > Lentic | place... | reverse complement strand
ATTATCGGGAAGCATTCTTGGGCGGAGGTAGTGTTTTATTAACGTTATTATCTTATGTAAAAAGTGGGATTATAAAGATTCACGGTAATATATATGCGTATGATTTGAATGAACCGTTAATTCATATCTACAAAAACATTCAAACGCGCCATAACGAATTATATGATACACTGCAAACTATTATTACGGATTTTAACGAATGTGGAAATGGAGAAATAAATAGAGCGCCCACAAATATAGCAGACGCAAAAATCGCAAAAGAAAATTACTATTATTGGATAAGAAGTGAATATAACAAATTATGCTTAGCCGATAAAAAAGATATGTTAGGTTCTGCTATGTTTATATTCTTAAATAAAACATGTTTTAGAGGCGTATTTAGGGTTGGTCCAAAGGGATTTAATGTTCCATACGGACACTATAACAACCCAGAAATTATAAATAAAGAACATTTAGAAGAAATACACAATTTAATACAAAATGTAGTATTTGAATGCAGTGATTTTAATGCATCACTAACAATTGTAGAACCGAATGATTTTGTATATCTTGACCCTCCATATGCTCCCGAAACAGATACCTCATTTGTGGGATATACTGAAAATGGGTTCAACATAGAAAACCATATTAATTTATTTAAACTAATACACATATTAAGTGATACAAACAAAAAAATGATGTTGAGTAATGCTGATGTGAGTTTAGTGCGTGAAAACTTTGCAAATGAAAAATACAACATCGTATCGTTACTATGTAAACGGTCGATTAATTCTAAAAATCCAGACGCAAAGGCAAAAGAAGTTATCATAAAGAATTATTGACTAAATTTTTGAAATTACCGGCAATACTAAATCACTGAACTTTACATATTCAATATTCCAAGACCTCGCCACATCTAATACCTGTTGCGTTTTTTTTGTAACGTTTTCCCCAAAATATATGGTCTTACCATTTGTAAGTTCATCTTCCTGACTTGCTACGCAAACAATCTTTAATGGTTTCCCGTATAATTCTGGTATATTTTGATATTTGATAAATGTTCCAAACACTTTTTCGCCAGCCGTTCCATCAACCCACCAATTTGAAGTTTTTACTTCATATATATCGTTGTCTGTTTCCCAATCTGGTTCAAACCCACCTTTACGTTCTGGTTTTCTCGGGTTTTCTCCACGCAATAGTAGCACGTCACGCACTAGACGCTCGCCTAATAGAGTTGTCCATTGTCCGTTATTTTGTTGTCCTATCATTTCATTACCCCATTTTTTCTCTTCATTTTGTAAGATTTCTTTCTGGGATTTCTTTGTTACACCCTCCTTTTTTACAACACCTTCGGGTTTGGTTAAAGCCCACTCTACGCGCTCCTTTAAAGTTGCGCTCGCACCAGTTCCCTTATTGATAATTACCAATTGCGTGTTTTCCTCTGTTGCGTTCAATTCACTCATCTTTGTATAATAATGAAATACTTATGTGTTTAAGTATTTCATTTCATTTTTTTATAATCAATTTTATATTTTCCCCAAATTCTGGATTGTTTTCAGCGCAGAATCGGGGGTCACTGAAATCGTATCAATATTCTCCTCAATCAAAAACTTGCAAAATTCGATGCTGTCGGAGGGCTGTTGCCCACAAAATCCGACCTTTACGCCATGCTCTTTATATGTTTTAATGGCCATGCGAATCATACGTCGGTAGCTAACATTTTGATCATTCGATAAATAGGCGATTTTTTCACTGTCTCGGTCGACACCAATAGTCAATTGTAGCAAATCATTGCCGCCAATTGAAACGCCATCAATCATGGGACTGAATAAATCTGCTTCGATAACGTTGGATGGGATTTCACACATTAAGAATATGCGAAGCTCATTTTCACCGCGAATCAAGCCATGAGACGCCATGGTATCAATGACTAATTTACATTCGGCAGGTGTTCTGCAAAATGGAATCATAACAACCACATTCGTCATTTTCATCACATCGCGTGCATATTTAATTGCTTCACATTCCAAGGCAAATGCATGCTTGTAATCTTCCGAATAATAACGAGACGCTCCGCGCCATCCAATCATTGGATTCTCTTCGTTCGGTTCGTATAATTCACCGCCAATTAGATTGCGATATTCGTTTGATTTGAAATCGGACAGGCGCACGATTACGTCGTTGGGGTAAAAAGAGGATGCGATTTTGGCGATTCCCTTTGCTAGACGTTTGATAAAATACCATTTTCCGTTATCATAATTACCAATCACATTATATACCTGTTGGCGAATATCTTCGCGAATATACGGATAATTATATAAGGCCATGGGGTGTATTTTAATATAATTGCTCACAATAAATTCCAAGCGAGCCAATCCGACACCGCTATTTGGTATCAATGAGTTCTCAAAGCTACACTCGGGGTTTCCTACATTCAACATCATTTTCACGGGAAGTTTCATATCGCTGGACACGGCTAATTTATCTACGTGAAATGGAAGGAGACCGTCGTATACGAAACCGGTTTCACCTTCAGCGCAAGAGATGGTGACTGCCTCGACGCCCTTTAATACACTAGTTGCATTACCCACACCAACAACTGCATTTAGATTCAATTCACGTGCGACAATCGCCGCATGACATGTTCGCCCCCCTTTGTTTGTGATGATTCCAGACGAGATTTTCATTATCGGTTCCCAATCGGGTGTGGTCATATCCGTAACGAGAATATCGCCTTTTTCAAATTCGGCGCTATCGTGTATATCCTTGAGAATTCGAATGCGTCCCTTACTAATCTTATCACCCACCGCAACACCGGAGGTCAGTATTTTACTCTTATGCTCCAATACATAATTGTGGATTTCCAGGGAATCTCCATCGTTACTATGAATTGTTTCCGGACGAGTCTGAATAATATAAATATTGTGATCGTTACCGTCAATCGCCCATTCCACATCTACACCTAACTTCTTCTTCAGTAGTTTACAATAGGTGGATTCAAGCTGCAATATATATCTTCCAAGAGCAATCATCTGATTATTCGTCATGCTGTAATTCAGGCGTTCGTATTCAGTGGTTTCCACTTCCTTCACTCCTCCACATTCAGAGTCGTAAACAATCTTGGTATTTTTATCACCCTTCTTCTTGATAATTATGGGGTCGCCCTCAATATCGCGAAGAACACGTTTGTCCAATATAAACTCGTCGGGTTTTACACCACCAGATACTACAAGTTCGCCTAGACCAAACGCCGAATTAATGACGATGGCTTTATCGTAACCCGTCTCAGGGTCAAGTGAAAATGCGACACCCGCGGATCCAATATCAGAACGAATCATTTTTTGGACAGCCACAGATATTTTAACGTCACATAGCTGAATATTGTGAGTCTTGCGGTAAGATACAGCGCGACTATTAAAAAGAGACGCGAAACATTTTTTCACAGATTTGATTAAATCGTTTTTACCGACTACATTCAGATAAGTATCGTGCTGACCTGCAAACGATGCGTTGGGCAAATCCTCTGCAAGTGCGCTCGAACGAACGGCAACCTCAATATTTTCACGACTATATAATTTACACATATCTTGATATCCTTTGGAAATAGCGTCAACCTGGGCGGGTGTTAATTCCGCCGCAGATATAATATTACGCAAATCCCTTGTCTTGGCCTCAAGTTCTTTGATATCATGTGTATTGATTGTATCCAACATTTGCTCGATTTGAGAACCCAAACCGTTATGTTGAACGAATTCGTCATACATCTCTGTCGTAATAGCAAAACCGTCGCCAATTGAAAATCCAATACGTCTAGATATAGCATGAAGCTCTCCTAAAGAACTACATTTTCCTCCTACGAGATGTTTGTTTTCGTAGGAGCAATCCTTGAACCAAATTATTTGGTTGGACATTGAATTATATTGTATAATTACAATATAATTTATGCGCAATATTTATATATATACAAATGCCGAAACAATGCATCATTTGCAAAGGGTCTGGATTCGTGAAATACGAGACGAAACTGTGCGAGACATGTAACGGTGGAAAATGCATGTATTGTAATTCAAGCGGATATGAAAAAATGCCGTGGGATTTGTGCGAAACATGTTATGGTGATGGTGAGATTGAGAGTCCACGTAAAATAAAGAAATGAGAACATGTTAAATGTGTCTGCATAAATAATCTGTCCAACATTCTTGGTTTTTAGTAACTAATGGTTGAAGTGCAACCACCTTTTTACTCGCAAATGTTTCCATACCCGGGGTAGTTCGAACGTATTTCCCATACGCCATTTTCTTACTAGTTCCAATATAATTCGAGTCATGTTTTGCGATATTCTGCTTCTGCTGCACTTGCGGTATTGTATTACATACTATTTCGCAACGACCGGTGCATGCCGGGCCAGAAATACATTTGGCGTTTTTTTTAATTCCGGTCGAATACGCAACCTTCTTGGTCTCCCCGAATTGGGCAATTGGAACGCCGTCCGTACACCCGGCCGAGCAAGTGTTGCATTTATTTCCGGTATAATTATTGCATTTGCGATACTCCAATCGGTCGTTCGCATAATGGTGTTTCGCACGTCCCACATATGTGTTGTGAAATATCGGTATTGTCCTGGTAGCGGTTGATGTAGATACATCTTGATTCACGTTGTATAGATTCCACATATTTGGTGTAATATATGTGATATCTTCGCCAATAACACGGTTGTTACAATTGCATCCAGTTGCTCCCGTCATATTTGTCTATAATCTTATCAGATATTAAAAAACTATAAAATTGATTCGCGCGACGATTATCAATGTATATCATCTAAACTTTCGTTTTTGAACGATGTCTACTCAAGATGCTCTCGCAAAACAATACCAGCGCAAAACCGATAAACAGCACATATTGGATAATCCGGATACATATATCGGGTCAATCGAAAATGTGGATGCTGAATTATGGGTATTTGACGACGAGTCGAACCGATTTATGTTGCGCCATATGGAGTATATTCCCGGCCTATACAAGCTATTCGACGAAGGCATTGTGAATTGCCGAGACCATGTAATGCGCATGATTCAATCTCCCGTTCTAGACAAACAATTTGTTTCCTACATCAATACTCATATTGAGAACGATGGAACAATTACGCTGTCGAATGACGGCAACGGTATTGATGTCGCAAAGCATCCCGAATATGACCTATGGATTCCGGAAATGATTTTCGGTCATTTGCGAACGTCGACCAATTACGATAAAACGGAGAAGAAGATTGTCGGCGGGAAAAACGGTTTTGGTTTCAAATTGGTTTTGATTTGGTCAACATACGGGCGCATTGAAACCGTTGATCATGTTCGCGGATTGAAATACGTTCAGGAATTTCGCGATAATCTGGATGTGATTCAACCGCCGGTCATTACCAAGGTTCCTCGCTCTACAAAACCGTATACGAAAGTCACATTTAAACCAGATTATACGCGATTAGGTGTTCCCGGGCTTACACAAGATATGATAGCCCTCCTAAAAAAACGCGTATATGATATCGCAGCGGTTACAGATCATTCGATTAAGAAGATCAAGGTGGGCTATAATGACGTATTGGCTCCCGTGAAAAACTTCCAGCAGTATGTTGACCTCTATGTCGGAAGCAAGGGCGACGTAAAGCGCGTGTATGAATCAACTGACGAACGATGGGAATACGCAGTCGCTCTCGCACCAAATCATGAGTTTGCGCAGGTATCTTTCGTGAATGGTATTTGCACATTTAAAGGTGGTAAACACGTGGATTACATCATGGGTCAGCTGACCCGCAAGCTGTGTGATTATATCGAGAAGAAAAAGAAGGTGAAAGTTTCGCCAACTTCCATCAAAGAACAGCTGATGTTGTTCTTGCGATGCGATGTGGAAAACCCATCATTTGATAGTCAAACGAAGGATTATATGAATACGCCCGTTGCGAAATTCGGGTCTGCGTGCACCGTTTCCGACAGTTTTGTGGAAAAGGTCGCTAAAATGGGTGTGATGGATCTGGCCTGTTCTCTTACCGAGGCCAAGGAAAGCAAAATGGCGAAGAAGACAGACGGTTCTAAAACGCGTAATGTGCGTGGGATTGCGAATTTCATCGATGCGAATCAGAGTGGGACGGTTCAGTCCAAAGATTGCATTCTGATTTTGTGCGAGGGATTGTCGGCGTTGTCCGGTATCGTATCTGGTTTATCGAGCGAAGACCGAAATACGATAGGCATTTATCCATTGAAAGGCAAGCTTCTAAATGTTCGCGGTGAACAGGTGAAGAAAATTGCCGACAACAAAGAGATTACGGACATCAAGAAGATTCTCGGATTAGAAACCGGTTGTGAATACAAGACCATTGATGATGTGCACAAGCATTTACGTTATGGTAAAATCATGGTAATGACCGACCAGGATTTAGACGGTTCGCATATCAAAGGCTTGTGCATCAATCTCTTTCACAGCGAGTGGTCGACCCTGGTTCAAATTCCCGGGTTCATCTCCTTTATGAACACCCCCATTCTCCGTGCGAAAAAGGGTGTGCAGACGAAGTTATTCTATAACGACGGCGAATATGCGATTTGGAAGGAGAGTTTGGGAGATGCGGGTGTGCTCGGTTGGACAATCAAATATTTCAAGGGGTTAGGGACGTCTACTTCCGCCGAATTCAAAGAGTATTTCGCAAACAAAAAAATCGTTGATTTTGTCCATACGGGCGCTGTAAGCGATGATACGATAGACAAGGTTTTCAACAAGAAGCGCCCCGATGATCGTAAGACTTGGTTGGAGAATTACGACAAGACGGCTTACCTCGACACGAGTAGTTCGAGTGTAAATTACGAACAGTTTATTGACCGCGAAATGATTCATTTCAGCACATATGATTGCGCACGTTCCATCCCGAATATGGTCGATGGTCTCAAGATTTCCTTACGCAAGATTTTGTTCTCTGCGTTCAAGAGAAGGCTCACGTCGGAAATCAAGGTAGCTCAGTTTTCCGGATACGTATCCGAACATAGTTCATATCATCACGGCGAAGCTTCCCTGAATGGTGCGATTGTGAACATGGCGCAAAATTATGTTGGGTCAAATAACATAAATCTGCTCGAACCAAATGGACAGTTTGGAACTCGTCTTCATGGTGGCGACGACAGTGCATCGGAGAGATATATCTTCACTATGTTAAACTCATTGACTCGTTCTCTATTTCCAGAGGCGGATGACGCAGTATTGTCCTATTTGAACGACGACGGCACAGTGGTTGAGCCCGAGTATTATGTTCCCATTATCCCATTTGCTCTTATCAACGGCATATCGGGTATTGGAACGGGGTTCTCGTGCAGTATCCCCGCGTTCTCTCCTCTACAGATTATTGATTATCTTCAGTATAAGCTCCGTGGCCACGACGCCAGCACGGCTGGTGAATTTGTCCCTTACTATGAAGGGTTTAGAGGTTCGGTAACTTTATTGAGCGAAAATAAATACCTGTTGCGCGGTCTGTATGAAAAATTGTCGGACGATAAGATTCGCATCACCGAATTGCCGGTTGGTACATGGACGATGCCGTATACCACTTTTCTGGAAGGATTGATGGATGGCGCTGTGGACAAGACGGGGAAAAAATTACCCCCATTGATTCGCGATTTCACATCGATATGCACAGAGGTTTCGGTGGATATAACAGTGGTCTTCCCCAAAGGTAGGTTGGAGGAATTGGAGTCTAGTTCCGACCCAATTACAGGTGTAAATGGTGTTGAAAAACTGCTCAAGTTATCGACTACCGTATCCACTACGAATATGCATATGTTCAATCGCGATTGCAAATTGCATAAATATGGAACAGTCGAGGAAATTATTGAAGAGTTTTACGATGTTCGTATAGCGATGTATAGTAAACGCAAAGCATATTTGATTGATGCTCTCCAGCAAAAATTGGTCAAACTCACGAACCGCGCAAAGTATATCCTTGCGAACCTAGACGGCACTGTCGATTTGCGCAAGAAGAAGACGCAAGAGGTGACCGATCTATTGACGTCCAAGGGGTTTGTGACTATTGACGGCGATTTCAAATATCTCGTCAAGATGCCCATGGACTCTGTGACGGAGGAAAATGTGGAACGTATATTGAAGGAAAAAGGGGATGCTGAAATTGAACTTGATGCATTGGGCAAAACTACATTAGAAATGATGTGGCTTTCCGAACTAGACATATTACGCGGTGAATATAACAGCTATAAACAAAAGCGCGAACGCATTCAGTCTGGCTCTGCAACCGTTGCGAAAAAGACGATGGTTAAAAAGGTGAAAAAGAGTGTGTAGTCACCCCAACAACAGTTCTGTATATAATGTTTTTATTGCAAAATGGGAATGTTTGCGACATACGCCGATGAACATTGAATGTTTAAGGGCGTAAAATTGAAGTGCTTTTCTGGTATACTATCATTGTAACACACACACAGTAAGATAATTGATAATGACTTCACGCCAGGCAAGAATTACGTTCAACGAGGTGGTTCGTTGTGCGAGGATAGTGGAATGCACAATCCAAACAATGGGAACAGAAAAACTAAAATCGAGGACAATTGTCTTCAAACCAAGAGGTGAGATACTCTCCAATCTTTCGGGCACTGCAAAAATCTCTGTATTTAGTATGGAGTGCACCGTAGAAACGATAGCCAAACCCGAACCAAAAATCACGACAGTCAATGGATGGTTTGTTGATGTGGATACGCGCATTTACTTTGAGGACTCGGTAAAGAGGGACGTTATTCGCACAACCCCTGTGGTGACCATAGAAGGAAATGTGGTGACCACGCGATCCGGTTCGAAGTATGCATTGGGAAAGATGGATATTCTCATCGCAAAACGTTTGGCTAGCATCACAATTTCGGAGTCCGCGCCACTGGAAGAGGACACCCTACCTTTCCTAGTCAACGCCGCATATGACGTTTACCCAAATTTCACCGACTTATATGGACGCTAGATATACAGAAACAAAAAACATACAAAATATGAATAAAAAAGGATGCACTGTCCATCTTTTTTATAGGTGCGTCATATATTTTGTGATGGTTATGGTCTAAATATAGAGTATATGTTCGCATTTTTATACAACTTGTTATTTCCAAAAGCAAGGGTCGCAGATAATTCTGAAAATGAGCATGACTGTGAGCTAGATGAAATCAAGCACAAACGGATTACGTGTTTGCCGTTTGTATGGAAACACAAGACGGCGTCGATACGTAATCCAAATGCCGAGACGTATTCTATTTTACACAAGAATTGAAAGAATTTGAGTAAAATTCATCAAGATATTATTGACCGAAAATGCGTGTGATTATGCTACATTAATGCGCGCGCTTTCGCGGAAAGTAGCGGAATAAGTAAACTCACTATGATAGCGAATATAATCCATACTATATAATTGATATCCCACATCGCAGGATACCACATTTGGACAGTTTGGAAAGGGTAAATCATTACATGCATCGCGCCCATCGGACTAAAATATTCGTTATTTCGATACCATATATTTCCCATTCCTGGGCTGTATTGAATATAGAGGAGGAAACAAATGGTTGCTACAAAAATAAATAAGAACATTTAAATGTATACATTGTAATTTTATTTAATTATAAGATGTGGATTGAATATAGTGAATTTTGATTTTTATATGAACGGTATATATATCGATGGTCACGCGAAACAAAAATAATGCGTTGCGGAAACGTAATGTATCTCGGAAACGTAATGTATATCGGAAACGTAATGTATCTCGGAAAAGACTTATAAAAATGTTATTTGGTGGTGATATATCAGCCACTTTGAATGGCCCCATAACTTTTATGCATCAAGATAACCCTATAGCATCCGGCACGACTAAATTAGTGTATTCAATCACAAAGACAATGCTCAAAGATATGCTGCTAATTAAGGTGTCGACTTCCAATTACTACGAATATAAAGCGATATATTTAGAATATCTGATGTTAGAACAGATCTACAAACAAAATAAACAATCTGCAATTCGGGTTAGCAATTGGAGTGAATACAAGAACGACAAGAATAAGATTACCGAGATTCGATATTTAGCTGAAGAATGTAAGCTAAATCGCGAAGTTCGTGAAACCGACATTTTACATCATTTTCTATTTGTTCACAATCAAATGGATATGTCGGATACAATACTACACCAGAACCGTGCGAGAGAGTATTTTAATGCCGTTATGAATGTTGCTATTTTAAAAATCCCGGCTGGAATCGAATATACACGGTATCCAATTTCAAAAATGGTTTCGGCTGAAGGGGAGAACGGTTCAATTAAATTCAGCTCATCAGAGGAGTCCTTTCTTATAAAGGACACCACAGTTCTAAATATCGACTGCAAACCTAATAATTTTTGTTATATTATAGATAGCGGTAAATTACAAGCTAGGATACTGGATTTAGGGTGTAATCAATTGATTATTATCAAGGGATTCGAAGACGCGGGCGACTTAGAAAAATCTAGGTCCTCGGTGAATAAATACAACACCGAGTTTGTTAATGAAGAAATCGCAAAATGTTATGTATTTTTATTGAATTGTCTTTATGTGCATAAATATGGATCCGGCATTAATTGGGACTCTCTCCTACAAATATTAGTAAAAATCTCTCCTGACTACGTCAAGCAAGACCTTTTTACAAAAATGCTTCAAAATAACCTGTTGAAACTTATGTTAGTATATTATTATAGACCGAGACCCGCCCCCACGGATGATGAAGAAGAAAATGCAAAGCAGAAACATATTTTTGAAGAAGATATCGTTAATATAGAGACTAATCTGAAAGTATATCTTTCCCCGTCTATATTCGACCCCCAAATTTTGCCGGTAGTAGGTGATGAATCCGGTAAGTTACTAGAAGTCGGAGAGACACGACGGGATTTAATTAGAGAACGTAGAAAACGTAGTGAACGACAGACTATGACTGTATCGCCAATAAAGAAGGAAGTTATCTAAAATTGATTTGTAAATTGTTGCTGCATAAACCAATAAATCTCGACATATACTAAATAATGGTCTGGTCATACAGTGAAGACCGAATGCTGTCTGTTTTAGAAGAGTCGCTGTGTCCAAACCGGACAATCAAATATTACTGTTGCTGTTTTATGCGACGTCCGTCAATGTAAATATTGTTGTAAATTATCTCTCTAAATAATGTAGTATATACTTTTTTATATGTCGATTGAAACTATGTCCGACAACGATGCGCGTCACCAAATTGAACAAACGTTGAATGTGCGCGATGTTGAAAAAAATGAGTTTGGCGAAGTCTTTACGTCTGCCGAGTTAATAGACGAATTGTTCGACAATTTGCCGCCGTCTTCTTGGACAAATCCTGAATTGAAATGGTTAGATCCATGTGCAGGTAGAGGAAATTTCTTCATTATTGCTTACTCTCGTTTAATGAAGGGTCTCAGTAAAAAGTTTACCGACAAGGCCGTCAGAAGTAAACACATTATAAGGAATATGTTCTATATGATTGAATTGAATCCAGAGAGTGTCCAAGAATTGCGCAAAGTGTTTGGAAAAGACGCAAATATATCAGAATGTAATTTCTTGGACAATGTTGAAAAATGGAAGACGGATTTAGGACAAACACAGTTTGATTTTATTGTAGGTAACCCACCGTTTCAATCATCAAAGCATGATAAATACGCAGGGAGCGTTGGAAACCGGACATTATGGGATAAATTCTTGGCTATGATATTCGGCAATAGTCTACTGAATGCAAAAGGGTTTGTCGCATTCATCAACCCGTCGAATTGGAGAAGACCTGAACATGACTTATATCAATTGATTACACGAGACAATACATTATTATACTTGCACATCTATGGAAAAAAGGATGGATTAGACAAATTGGGTGCTCAAACACGATTCGATTCATACATTGTCCAAGAAGGTTCACCTGATAAAACACATAAAACGCAAATTATAGACGAAAAGGGGCATTCACACTCGTTGAACCTGCATTCTTGGCCATTCCTACCAAACTATGCCTATTCCAAGATTAAACCATTGTTGGTTTCCAAAGAAAAGGGTATATCGGTGATTTTCAGCGCGGGAGATTACGATGCGCGCAAATTATCCAAGACGCGAACAAAAAATCATCGAATTCCGGTGGTTCATAACATAACGAGAAAAGGTCTTGGAATACGTTTTGCAAAAGACAAGCGGGAAACACAGGTAGGAGTCTCCAAAGTCCTTTTGAATTTTAACGAACGGCAATATCCCTACAATGATTATAGAGGTGAATATGGTATGTCTCAACTCACCTTTGGAATACCGATAAAATCTAAGGCGGAGGGAGAAAAGCTGGTTCGCGCAATCGAGTCACCCGCGTTTGTTGAGATTATTCAAGCGACGAAATGGGGCGCATTTCAAACGGACTATAGAATGTTTAAATACTTCAAACCCACCTTTTACACAAACGATGCCTTTCGTAAAACAAAACGACAGAATTGATTTGTTGGAGCTTACGCTACGTATTGTCGAATGAATTAAAATTGAAATTATTATACTATTTACTTGTAATAGTATAATATTAAGAACCGTAATGAATCGACCAGACGAAGCCGTATACTACACAAAAGAGAACGTATCTCTCATGGAATATAAACTACACAAATATGTCTATGATCTGCATATAGTGAATATACCCAAGATCAAAAGTTACAATAAAGAAACAAAACAAATGAAAACGGTAAGAGTCGGAACCATGAGTGTATCGGATTATTATGGAGAATCTGCCGAAAATATTAGTGACGAGCTATTTTCTAAAATACGAAACATGGTTCAAATCTTGTATAACCACGACGTATTGTATGTTGATATCACCGGATACAATTTCATAGAAAACGATAACAAATTATGGATAATCGATTTTGGAAACGCCACATATAATTATCCAAGAAAACCCGACGATTTCGTAGAAAAGTTTTTAGCTGGCTATAATGGTTGGAATCAAGAATATATGTAAACTCCTTCAGCTATCGTCGCCACTCATTCCCGCCAATAATTTAATAATAAGGTTTCAATTCCAATTGTTTATACACGCGGTCGGGTTGCTGAGGAAGTTCCAATGGAACGACCAACGTGCTCTGGTCTTCTAAATATTTGAGATAGCCAATGGCTTCGGAATACAACACGGGGACCAATTGCTCGAGCAACAATTTATTCAATCTAGAAACTTGTTCGGTTATGTTGGTGGGTTCAAATGTTGAATAACTGATAAAGATGTCGCGCATGAATGTTTTCAATACATCGATGCTTTGTGGCGGAATGACCAATGCACGAGTTCCTGAACGATTATATACGCCCGCGCGCAACCCATTTTGCAAAATCTGAACATTTCCCTGAGAAAAGAAGACGTTCGATAGGAGTGTATTTTCCCAGACTCCGACCAACGGATCGCGATATTCGGTCGCCTTATTTTTGATAGCAATTTTTTCAAACATGTGAAACCGTGCATTTACATTTTCAGGTTCCTCTAAATTCACGCGCCCGTTATAATATGTATCACCCGAAATGATCTTATTTTGCCGTGCGATATAAGAATCGGGAGTAAATTTCGAGTTCTGAGCCATAGTGCTTTATATATTCTTGTTTAGAGAATATTTGTGCGGGTTTGGCTATTATTTAGGTGGGCGACAATTTATTCATTTTTTGTCGCGCGAAATGTATCAATGTAGTTTATAATGGAAACATTTCACATAATCGTCTTGTCCGTGGCTACAGTAGCATTAATATTGATTTTGATATTCGTGGGCGTTTTGCTCAGCAAGGGAGATACAAATGCCGCCTTTCCGCCGAGTTACGGAATGTGTCCCGATTACTGGGAAATCGACGCAAGTTCAAATAAATGTTTGATACCAAACATTAAGACCACAAAGTTGAATATAGGAAATATGTATGATGAGGTCGAAATTCTAAAGGATGCTATTACATATACACCTGGATATGGATATGATATTTCCAACAACGTCATTACACAATACATTGATTTTAGCGATCCCAAGTGGAAAGGACAATGCGATAAAAAAAAATGGGCAAACGAAAATGGAATTGTATGGGACGGAATATCAAATTATAATAGCTGTTAACTCGGGACATAACCTAATTCTTGTCTGCACATCGGACACGAATTATTGCAACCTTTTACGCACGATGTGCATAATACATGACGGCAAGGTGTTATAAATATCTTGTCGTTTGTTATTGGGTCGTAACAGACTGGACAATCGTCTACTCTACGTCCAAGATCCTTGTAACATTCACGCAACTGGCCTCGATATAATTCAGAAATCTCCGAATATTTACCAAGAATGGTAGCAGAGCATTCGCGCACACTGTCCACCGCTTGATTACGCTCACGCCGGAGACGTGCATTTGTCTGGTGCAATGGTTCTATATACATGCTCATTACGCGATGAAATTCCGAAAGGCGTTGAGTTAACTGTGATACTTGGTTTTCGAGTTGATGATTGCGTTGTTCGATGGTAATCTCATCTTCGGGAAACGGCATATCGGTTTTGAAATATTTTACGATAAGTTTCAGAACAATCTTCTCTGCGCTTATCTCGGTATCGTGAATACGCAAATAAGAATTATTCGTTTCGTGAGGTCGATACGTGTCTCGGAATCGATCGCAGATTGGTTGCGCGTCAGGTAGAGTCTGTGCCCTCTCAATCTCAAGCCATGTTAGCGTGCGCTGCTCAACATTATAATCAGGTTCCGTATCTGTCCATTTTGATGGGATGGTAATTTCATATCGTGCGACACTATACCCCTGGACATCGAGTTTCACAATTTCATGATAGAATGGATACCAATCAAAGAAGGTTTTAAGTGTGCGTTCGCAGCGCTGCGCACGTGTTTTAGGCATTTTGCAAGAGTGAAATACACAACGGCTTGAGGCCAAATTCAATTTTATCGATGTATACCGGCGAAGATTACCATGCGCACATAAAATATTCATTGATAGTCGTTTATCATACAATTGCGTGCACTTTCCGAGAGACAATTTGTAGACTATTTTGCAAATCGGGGTGGTCGATGTGTATAGTTTTGCCCGTATTCGAAACGCCGATTATTCGTTTCACTATGCGGATGTTACGAGACGTAAATATTATTTCATTACCAATATACAGATGCACATTTGAAGGAGTTAGCCGGATGGTATTCATTTCACCAATGTATGTATTCAAATCTAATGTAGAGAAATGATTCAATTTTAGTCTGGGTTTTCTAATCGTGTATAACATACATCTTCCGCAAATGTATGTTATGCAAATGATCTTTTTGATATATGAAAATAGCATTTCAGCTATTCTACCACAAATTTCAACACCTTGGGCGGGGCGCCAAACAGAATGTCCATGCGATAATCCGATATTTCACGAGAAATCATTTTGGTGACCGGTGGGTCTTCGGAAATGGTTTCTACAAAAACACTCTCATATTTCATCAAGCGCATATTTTGAATCGCAGGAGTGAGGTCTTTCATATACATCTCAACGGCAGCAATCATTATTTCACGATTACCGCTTTTCTTATACTCATCGAATAACTTGGATATATCTTCGCGGATACGGTAAATATCGGCCACCTTTTTGCGAATGTGTTCAGCTCGTTCGGTATCATTATATATTTTATTGTATTCGTTCAACATTTTGGTCTGCATTTCACTCGTCTGATTATAGTTTTTCAAGTTTTCCTTGAATTTTTTTGCAGAAGTGTCTTCGCGTATATATTTGAACAACGTATCCATTTTTTGCACAATAATTTGTTGCTTTCCGTCTTGGATATCGCGTCGATACAGTTCCAGCATCTGATCAAATCGTATATACTGGCCCGTGTATATATCTATATCCAATTTACAGGGTTTTAATGAGTCGCCACATTTTGCGCGATAATGATTATCAGTGTGTGTGAATGTAGTGCCTACATTGCGGCCACAGCTCACACACGACGGCTTGACGGCTCTAGCTCGTCGCGAGCCCTCTTTAATAGAGGATCCCTTTTCAAATGCAGAGCGCTTTAATTTCAATGATTTGGTTTCATATGAATGTTTCATACGGAGATATTCATTCAAACTTTCGCGATAATCAAAAATGAGATTATTATGTTTCTTACTATTTTGGGTAGGTTGTGAACGGTCAATTTCTACAAACGGATTATTTTCCATTTCCAAGTTGACTAAAGCCGGGGGGACGTGTTCCAAAACAAGAATGGGATTATTTGAACAAATCAGTGTATTTAATGCGGGTGTTCCTGCTAAATCCAATCGACGAAGTTGATTGTTCGCACACTCCAGTATTTTTAACGACTCGGGCAAATTTGTAATTTCAGTAAGCTCGTTATTTGAAATGATCAAGGTTTGTAGTTTAGGAACCACGGCTGCATCAAATTTGGTGATATGATTATCGCTCAAATTCAATGTTTCCAACGTGGCCGGCAGTTTATCAACTCGAACCACTAATTGATTCGTCATTGATAATTCAACAATTCCTTCCGGTATATTAAATAGGTTCGTGACTTCACCTTCTCGTTCGAAGAGAATCTTCTTTACTTTTCGGAACCCACGGTCTTTCAGAACGGAAAAGTCTAAATCTCCATGAAAAGCCACATCAAATCGTAAATCTTCTGCATGGGCGGCATCTAGCCCATCCAAGAATCCATCCAATGTTCTCTGTGCCGTATCCATTTCTGCTAATACTTGATTACGAACAACGTCTATTTTATTCATTTTATAGAGAGATCGGTATAAAATAAATCAATATTATAAATTTCCTATCGGTGACGTCATTAAATTCTTTTGTTCGGCTTGATAATACCTGATTTTAGATAGAATATATTGTTGATCGTTATATAGTTTTTGTTGGCGTTCGTATGCGGTAGGCTTTCCTTTGTAACAATAATAGAGAAATGCTCCACATACTAGACAGAATAATAAAACGACGCCCGTATTCAGTGCAAATGAATACAATTGCACCCGATTTAGATGGCTCGTTTTCAAAGAATTTTGTAAATAATAAATAACGTTGTCTTCAATTAATTTGGGATGCTCCATTTAATATACACACACCAAAAAAATGCGCCGTAATACCACACATCGGTCTATGTTATGCCGCAAATGCGATATTACAATATCTGGCGTCTATGTATATAGAACATGTCCACAACCGATATTGATAAGGAAACAAAATCGTCCGGGCCACTCACGTTTATTGTGGCGGGGATTTTGTTTATAATTCCGTTGGGCCTATGGTTTAGTTATGTTTATTCTCCCGACGGTTCCATATTGACTTATATCATGTTGTTTTTAGGGGCAGTTTTACTAGGATTCCTCGCAAACATGTTTTTTTATAAGATGGTTACATCAAATAGTTCAAAAAAAATAGAAAGGTCGCAAATGTATACGATTATGGGAACCACTGCATCTTCATTTATGATATTATTTCTTACGATGTTTGCACTGGGCGTAAACCCTAAATTGATAACTATATTTGAAAATACAATTGGTATCTGGTTCGTTACAAAGGTCATGGGAAATCAAGGATTTTTCAACACGGTTTTCAAAAGCGATATATTTGATGAACTAAGTGAGCATAACGACGAGAATATTTTTGATTATACATTTATATTATCTCGACTAAATGATAAAAACATTGGACAATTTGTTGAATATTACAAAAAGACGATTGATGAAATAAAAGGAACCACAAACGGGGTGGATTTGCCGTTTGATTTCAAATCAAATTTCAAAGATGAGGGTCAGTTGATAAAATTAAGTCAAATGGTAGAAACAAAGCGGACAGTGGGGTATTTTACATGGTATTATTTAACATCTGCGATATCCCTTATGGTAAGTATTATAGCAATGACCATGAAAGTATAAGTAATGAATGATACTTTAGTATCGCAAGTACATCAAAACGGCTAAATAAGATAAAATGGCTAATACAATAGAGACGCCCCATATGGGTAAAACGGTTTTGTTTCGATAACCAACGCCAAATTGGCGAAAGTCGCCGTCCTTACCATACGCGAATCCGGGCTTCATATAATGAAATGTTGCGAACAATACTAAAAATAGAGCAATCGCATAGTTCGTTTTATAATGGCGAACAAACTCTTTTGAAAACATAGATATTATTGTTTACTATAGTATCTATTCACAAAATGATGGGCTACTCTTCGGCAAAATCATTGTCCCCGTCTTCTTCATAATAGACTCCATCTGCATCGGTGCCCCTGAAATCTCGAATATCATTTGCCTCGTCGTCATAAAACTGGTCGACTTCTTGTGCATCTTGTTGTTCTATTTCCGCAACATCCATTTGGATAGGTATATCATCTTCCTCCTCTAGATCGCTTCGGTTTGAAAGTTGATTGAACAATTCATTTCGTTCTTCCACGTATCGGCCTTTATCATAATCGACCAACCCTTTTCGCAGACCTACATTCCATCTGCCCAATTTCAAAGCCTTTTTCGTATCCTCGACTTGTCGTTCATCGAAATCCATATCTTTCAAAAAGTCGGTAATAAGCTTCTTCTCCTTCATGCGCGAACGAGTTACCCGTTTTTCAATATCACGATATCCCAAATCAATAGCCTTTTTATTGCTCTTATCCATATCTATGAATGCGGCGAGTAATTCCCCTACGCGCGTTTTGAGTAGTTTCTTGTCGCCAGATACAATCTGCACTTCAGCCAGATCATTTGCGAATTCAAGTGATTCATCGTCTATCATATTCTCGGAAGACACGCCTAGTCGAAGAGCGTCACCTTGCTCGTGAATTCGCCCAATGCGCTTTTGTTTGCGATTGATAATATCCATTTGGATCAGTTCATCGCTGTCTGCCGCCTTTACATATTCATAAACGACCGAATACCATATATAAGAGTATATCATATACAATGTTCGCTTTGTAAACAACGAGTAGTAACTGCGTGCTTCAAACCCACCTTCTGCGTCGCGATGAATTGGCGTAAACGCCGGAATCAATGATAGAAACCGGCTCAAATCGTCCAACCGACGTAGCACAATTTCGAGTAGGCGATGCAAAGAAGGGTCGTTTTTAAATGGTACGAGTGGCTTATAATAATCATCGATAAAATGGTTGATGTCCATGTTATGCGGCATCGCAAACCCCCAATGTTTATGTGATTTATTACTGGGTTCGTGATTATTTAATATCATTTCAGGATACACTCTCGACATGGAAAACACTGACTCTCGCATGAATTGTGTGACGGAAAACATCGCAGTTTCATCCTTCTTCGAAATTCCAGGAACATACGTAGAATCCATATTCCACATGTGAATCGATGCGAGTTGTTCTTCCAATGCAGAACGTTTTGCAGGAGACATCTTTGTATTTTCGCCAATAAAATTTACAATGCGTTCCAGCAAATTTCCATTTGCATGTGTTAACCAATTATTCAATTTATAGGTTTCATCATTGTCGTCAGATACCATTGTTCTTGGATTGTATTTCGTCAACACGTTAGCAAGCATGGTTCGAAAATTGTAACACATAGCGATATCATCATCGTCACACAAATCAGCGTCCTTCTTGGAAGAAGAATCATATTTTGTCCCAAGATAATCGAGGAAGTCGATAAGAGCCGAAACGCGCGACCCCTTCAACTTGTGAGTATTTACATCGACTATATTGCGCGAATTCACAATGTCCATTAATTGCATAAGGTTTCCATTAGTAAATCGCTTGCCGTGACGTTTGAGGAACTCAATTTTATCCGAAAGAGATGCGTTTTGGTTATACTCTGGGAGTTTTTCCGGGAAAAGGCCGCGTATTGGCTCTGGTATCGGAATATTGTTATTCAAATTGCAATAGTGAATAAATGCGATATATACATTTTTCTCAAAGTGTTCTTGGGGCATTTCAATGGAATACGCTAGACCCGACCTTTTTGGATCATACAAAAATGGGGCTCGACCGCGGCGCCGTGTTACATCAATGATCGATTCCCACCCGCGAACCATTTTTACATGGAGAGTAATATCTTTATTCTCGTTTTCAAAATACTGCAGGGCAGAAGAAGAGGTTTTATCGTTGCAGCACGCATTCTCGGTGAAAAATACGTTGGATACAGTTTTCATCAACAACCCCTTATTTTTCACAATATGATTTATGTTTTCAATCACAGCCAATCCAAACAAGGCCGATTTTGTGGAATACATCGCAAGTTGAGTTCGCAACATTTTGTTTCCCGTTTTTTGCATATCAATCAATTCATTTTTGTAATCAGCCGGAATTCCACGCAGGGTTTTTACAACATGAAATTCAATCGGCGGAGGCATAAATTGGATCCATTTACGAATCGAATGCTCCGTTGGAATCACTTCTTCCGGATGGAGAATGAGATACTCGCGTTTTTTTACATATAATTCCATTATGTCGGTTCGAGTAATAATCGCTCCGCGGACAGTTTGTTCTAATTGGGATTTCAATACTTCCATCGGTATGGGCTTGATAGAATCCCATGGGGCGGTGCCTTTTGCCTTGATAGTATTTAAAATGCACGCCAAATATTGTAAACCGGTCGTGTCGCCCACAGCACCTTGCTCCTCTGGAAATCCCGAAAATGATTGGACACACCCTGGAAACGTCTTCTGTATTTTAAAAGATGGAACGGTTGTTTGTATGGCGACTAAAATCAAGGAGGTTACAATGAGAATAATACGCTTGTTTCTATAAATTTGATAGGGTGGAAGGCGTTTTTTCTTTTCACGCTCCAAGGCATCATTTTCAACCTTATACTGCGACTCGTTCTTGATGTAACTTTTCATTGTTTCGAGCGATGTTCTCAATACAAATTCTTCCACATTTTCCATAGAAAGTCCGACATGTGTTGAAACAGACCGAAAAATTTTATACACCATTTCCGAATCATCGCTTTCAAAGACGCGATCCTTTTTGTTTCGTCGGTTTTCAATCATCGCAACAATGGTATCTCCAGCATCCTTCTCCATAACCTCACTCGTAACAATTTTGAACCCATGTTCATCATACCCCTCTTCATCCACAAAATCGATTTTGCGCAATACTTCTCCGCTATACTTATCGACAATGCTGTCGCCGTCGTCACTTAGAACCCCCTGTATTCGGCAAAGCTCACTCTGTTTTTGAATATAATTATCTGTGGTAACAAACGCCTTGGCTAACTGATACAATGATGTGGGAAACAATTTGGTATTGGTATCTACACAATACAACCAATACGGATGTTCGGATAGTTCTGCGACCATCGCATCGCGGCAAAAAGTCTCTACAAATTCTAAAATATCATTTTGTTTTTTTACAAAATCCGATTGACTCAATATCCGCCCGCGCTGCTGTAAATGAGGAGAACGAATCGCATCATCGTCCTTCGCAAACTTTCCCATTTCAAATGCGAGATTATTCGCCCTGTAACGTTGTATGTGATTGTATCGGGCTAGATTTTTCATCTTTTGAACGGCGGATTTCACAAGACCGTTCAATTCTTCTTCGAGGGTTTCGAATGAAACTGCGAATCGCTCATCGAATTCATCTACGAGTTGTTTTCGCGAAATGCCGCGCATTCGTTTGTCGGCGTCATCCAGACTCTCGCAGACGTTTTTCTTGGAATTACGAAAACAAATTTTACTCATGTTGCAAAATAGTTCGTTATTGTTAATAAATGCCGTTTCGTCGACACCCTCTTCGTGGATCCATTGCTCGCCAACTCGTTTATAATACGCGGTTTTTTTGCGTATACTCGACTCCAACTCAATATCGGCCATGTCCGTTTTGCTTAGTGTAGATTCATCGACGCTCGTGGGTAACTGAGGCCGTATCTCAAGCATAGCATATTCACCTTCTTGGACGCGCTTTTTCCATTCGATCATATTAATGGCCATTTCATTCGCCATATTTGGTGGGCAATCGTGTTTTTGAACGAGAGCTTCTTCTAAGAATTCAATGAATTCTTCTTTGGAATATTTCTTTGCTTCTTCCTTGTATGATTTCATGATTTCATAGGGAGTATTATCTAGTTTGGGATCGCAATATATGTCGTCCTTATTATTATCTTTTTGTAATTCTTTCATAGAAGTATATTTTTTTACCATAACACGTCGCACACAATCGGTCGGTTTAATTTTTTCAATCTTAGACATGTCTTCCGATTCATCGGCTCTCATATTTTCGGGCTTCAATGCATCGGATAGATTCTTGGGTGTTATAAGAGAAATCATGGCCAATCGCAACATATCGTAAAACATTTGGGCATTGTCGGCAGCATATATTTTCGATAACCATTCGGATGAACTTGTCCAGTTCATATCCTTCTTATTTTCTGAATGAATTCGATATAATTCTGTAGCAATATCGAGAAGGTTGCGATTTTCCGACAAAATCGTTTCCAATCTTGGGGGAAGCGGCGTAGACCCCATATATTGAGCTTCGACCAATTTGCGCATATCATTACTATGTTCCGAAAGTTGTTCCTTGTATATCTTGGATTGGGTTTTTACAAAATAGCGCAAGGCATTATATTGGGTATAATTCAAATCGTCATTATACACCATGAATGGTTCCAATGAATCCGTAGCACGTTGCAGAGACAATAGACTGGGCAATTTGGTAGTGGGGTTTAACAAGGTCAACAAGCGAATAATTGTGGTAGTATTAGGTATCATGCTTTGCAAAAACTTGGATATGCGTTCGGGCGTTTGTTCCAAATTTTCTGAAAGCAGGAAATCCTGGACGGTTTTGTTGAATGCACCGTCGTTCATCGCATCTTCCCAGAAAGTTTTATCCATATCCTTATTAAATTTGTCCACCATCCTTGGTGTAACATCCGTGCGTTTTGTTAACAGTCGAAACAAATACAAATAGTTTTGAGAAAGATGCGACCTGTTTAAAATAGACGTCCCGGGTAAATCGACCTTGGAAAAATGTAACACCGGCTTGGGTAAAACTATAAGAGATTTCACGGTAATTTTGTCGGCGGATGTGATGGGCTCGCGTAGATAAACCTTTCTTCCAGTTGATGATATACCAGGTGCTAGATGCGATTCGCCGAGATTATATCGCTGAATCAAATATTGCCTGCGTAGATAGGCATCTTTATCCTTGCCGGCGATCAGAGCCGTGCTGTAAAAGTCCTCGAGATTGTTTACAATTGTTTCCAATGCGGCGGAAACGGGTTTGTCCGAAATTAAATAATTATCATTTACAGATGGCTCATCGAAAGGCGTCTGGGACGAATAAACGGATTCGTAATATTTATCATAAGCACTCTTGTCTCCTCCGCGCAGCCGATTATGCAAATAGTCGTCTAGTATAGTGTTATCACTTCTAATTATTTCACCGGAATCAAGTTGAATCGTATCATCTGAGCCAGGAAGCATATCGGACGAATATATCTTACGTTTTAATGCGACTACCGGCAATATCCATTTCAGTTTTGTATCTAACCGTTCAATATGTTTCGCCAACGGCTTGTGAAATTCGCCGAGGGAACGGACAGAATTTACATTTCCATTCGCATCAAACTTTGAAAATTGGTTGCGCAGTTCACGAAATCGTTCAATCAATAGATGAATGTTTGCATACGCCTGTTTAGTGCGCCGTTCGTCTGGAATATCAGATAACATTACGTCCAACATGTCGTTTACTTGTGTTTCAATACCATGGCGCATTTGTTTTTCAGTCAACTCAATCGCCTCTTTTAATTCTCCAAGGCGTTCTCCGTATTCAAATTCATTCGCATCGACATACAACTGATGTAAATCGTCGCGCACAGAGGAATCGGGTTGTGCATTGTCGGGAAGTTGAATTATGGCTTCGCCTACATCGCTATATTCGATTGACGACTCGGTATTCTCATACATTTTTGGGTCAAATACTTCACCATCTTCCACCTTATCTCGCACATCTAACAAGGATGCAATTTTCTCTAACCCATGTGGTTTCGTCCGTATGATGATCTGATCAATTGGGATTGAATCAGGCAAACCCTTGTATGCGAAGTCAATGTAAATAACATCTAAATCGGGATAGGTAGTGATCTCAATCATATCTTCTTCTAAATTGGTAATCTCGCCGGTAAGGCTTGCGGATACCGAGCCTCCAAAATGGACATCAACCCATGTTTTGGGCAAGAGGAGGTGTTGTCGCGCATATCCACGTTCGTTACTGCGACTAATTAACAACATCTGTTCGATGTTTTGATCCGTTAAACGTCCATCGCTGTCTAATTTAAGTGAATAAGGTAAGAAAGTCACTATATTTGTTAAATCAATTCGGGAGTCATCTATGTAAATAATAAACATGGATTGCAAGTGTAAATCTTTGTTGCGCGAAGCATGTATTTCAATAATATCACCTAGTTCTAAAACAACCGACTTCCGTTGTATCGATTCGGGTGCATCCTCTTTGTCCTTATTACTATTATATAATTCCGAAGTAGACATTATATATTAGCTACATAAATTTCACATAGAATGTCGGCATTATGATTCTAAGATATATGGTAAACCAGTTAAATATAGGGCGTGCATAATATAGTAAATGTCTCTCACCACATATACATGTATTCATAACACTGTTTCACCAAAAATAAAGAATCACATATATCTTACAAAAGCGAGCGTCGGCTATTGTGTATCAAACTACGACAAAGACTACATGTGTTTTGACGAAAATGAGGTAATTACACAATGTAGGTCTGTCGTATATTCGCACCCCGAAAAAACATTGCTGTCTTATTCACCCGGAAGTTCAATCACAAATAACCATTTTGTTCAAATTGTAGACGGTAAATGGTCAGATGTGCACGTAGACGAGTTTATCGACGGGACAATGGTGAATTTATTTTACGACTATCGACAAAATAAGTGGGAAATTGCGACAAAGGGCGCGGTAGGAGGAGAATATGGTATATTTTCAAAAGACGTTTCGACAAAAACAAGGTGTAAATCTGTATTAAGAATGTTTCTCGATGCGTTTCGAACCGACGGAGACTCCATCGCGGATATAGCTGCATTGCATTATTTTCCGAAGAGTTGCTCATATTCGTTTGTAATAAGGCATCCCGAAACCTCGATTGTTTATCCGATAGATCACACGGCCTTATATTTAATAGCAGTGTATCGGATCAATCGAAAGGAGTATCGAGCGACAGTTATTCCGCATGCGATTTTTCAAAGCTGGAAATTTTTGCACGATATGCCTGTATTATTTCCGTCTCGAATACGAGTATCCGAATTGAGCGATATCCACAAGAGATTGTCTCCCCTGAATGACTATACAAAAACAGTTACTGGATATGTGGCTACACATTTAGACACCGGCAAACGAAGCGTATTTTTACACCCAACCTATGTCGAATTGCGACGCATAATAAAGGCAGACCCGCATTTTGTATATAACTATTTATGTTTGATGCGAATTGACCGAGTGAAACAATATGTTCGAGTCTTTCCGCAATTCAGTCGAACATTCTATCAATTTAAAGATTATTGCGACGAATTTATGGAAAATCTGCACACGGCCTATTTAGTAAAATTTGTTTGGCGAAATGATACACAAATATCTAAGAAATACGACAAATATGTAGATGCGATACACCGCGAAATCTATCTACCATCTCTCTCGAAATCGAGAATAACAATAACGCGTAAAATAGTTCGCGATTACGTGATGTCGAAGCCGCCGGGTGAGATATTATATTCCTTATTTTACGATAAACGATATATTTTTGCGCCAAACACGCGAGAATAATTTATCATAATAGGGTGTGTAGTTTACATGCACATGCTCCTTTAGCTCAGAGGTAGAGCACTACCCTTAAAAGGTAACGGTCGTGAGTTCAATTCTTACAAGGGGCGTCGTTACAGCATTTTACATGAATGAATTCATATAAAATACAAATTTTATCAATAGTCGCAAATTATACCTTCGAATATAACTCGGACAACTTACTTAATACTTGGATGTATTTGATTGTGTGACCCTTATTCACATCATTCATGGAACGAATTGGCTCACGTATAGTATCAATCATTCTCATTACTTCTTGAACATTCGATATTTGAGTCAAGTCCGCACCGTAGTCCTTATTAATAAAATATTCCACATCTCCATTATTGATTGAGTCGCGATATGGTGTATACACATGAGTCAACCATACCTTTATCAGGATTGTGGGATTCGCACGTTTAATTGTTTCAAATGATTTGCGCCCTGTAGCAATATCTATATTATCTGGAAAAATAAGCAATATGTCGTCGAACAATGCGAAAAATTGAGTATTAAATGTCCGCAGTAGCGTAGATTTGTCCGCCATTTTAAATTAAGATAAGTTTATATTTTTATATATATTACACTAATATATATAATATACAACACAATGATCATTTCTGACCGATTAACCTATACAATCATTTTAGTCATAATTTTCATCCTATTGATAGTTGTAAATAAAGACGCGTTATTTCCGGTTTACGAAGGCAATGAACCCGACGATGAACCTGACGCAGCATATGAGCAGCTGTCTATAAATAATAATAAACAGCAATCCGTTGATATAAACGAGACGTCATTTAACGCCATGATTCAAGATATACAGAGCAAAATCGATACATGCAATAATGTTATCGCCGATATTAACAACAAAATACCAGCTAGTATAGACGATATACAAATTGGCGCCGTTAACCAAGTAGAAGATGAAAGTAAGGTATCTGTAAATATTACGTCTGGTACTAACCGGAAAGAGTCAGTTAGTCCGATTACCGGCGGACTTATATATACCGCGGTATGGGTGTTGAATTTTAATCTACCAACCGGTAAGCAAGGTCCTCCTGGTCTAAAGGGTCCTCCTGGAGAAGAAGGGGGTGCCGGATTAGCAGGTCCGCAAGGGGCTCCTGGATTGCAAGGGCCGTGGGCAAAATGAAAGAATTCTTAATAATATCGTCGTTTTATTGATTTATCGGGACCCCCCGAATTTGAAATTAATCTTTCATGTCTGTATGTGCTACATATTTAGAAATATTATTCAAACTGTATACTCTTTTATTCAAAGATGTTACTATGATAACATGCATATTGGATAAACTTTAATCATGGGAATATGTATATACCAATGTATACATATTCAATCGTTATATTTTGCATAATTGGAGTGATTATATTCATCACAAATCAATGTATTATAGAGGGATTAGAATCGGATAATATTCTGCCGCCCAATGCACAATTTACACAATCATTGAATAATGCATCCACTAACTTAGAATTTTATACCGCGAATGGTATTAACTATAAACTTTTAGATATGAAAATAGAATATATTGAAAGAGAGTATGCATATTTAGATTCGATATATAAGGGCTTAGCATTTGCAATTGGAGATGTATCCACTGTTGGGTCTAGCACCGATAAACCAACTATATACATAGGGGGTAATTATCCATCGCGCATCAAATTAAACTTTGAAATGCCTCCGCCAAAGCCAGGTATTCGAGGTGAAGAGGGAGTTCAAGGCATAACGGGCCCCGATGGTAAACGGGGCATCCAAGGGGTGGTCGGAATTAATGGCGGCAATAAAATGTGTTAAATTGTATAGTATATATATCTGATGTCTACCGATTTTACTAAATCAGCACCGCCGACCGAAATGCCGGCAAGTGAAGTGCAACGTATAAAAGATTTGAAATGTCCACCTCCTTTTCGGCCGTCTCAAGCAAATGCAAAAATAACTGCTTTAAATAATGCAATTAAGGCTCAAATGTCTGCAATTCAGATTCTAGAAAAACAAATAATAGATTTAGAAAAACGATACAAGATTACATTTACATGCGACAATGCTCCAACCTTTTTTTCAACAACTCAATCTGAGCCGGTTAGTTCAAACGTATCATTAACTGGGACGGTTACGAATGTAAATATAAGCATGCAATTAATTCCGGCGGAAGACGGGATTGATGGACTCCCTGGCGATCAAGGACCGCAAGGTCAATCTGGGAATTCTGTTTTACCAGGAATCGCCGGTTCGGTTGGATATTACGGTATGCGTGGCGATATAACAAAATAACTCCTATAATATATATAAATGTCTTGGGAAGGTAAACGGACTCATTCATATTCTGTTATTATAGATTATGCGATTGCGCAGAACGCCCGGTATGCCGAACTTGCGCCGGTCATCCAAGAGGCACAACAAACTCTAGCAACCCGACAAAATTATATGACGACTGAGTATTTCAATGCATCAATGGGTCGGCTGCAGTCTCTAATAACATCATTTCCTGCTTATATTGTAGGCGTGAATAGTTATAGATATTTTTCATGGACTTGGAGACGTGGACCCCGCATAGACTCCGGTTGGACGTATAGCGCAAATAACTCGTTCTATCAAGAGATGGATAGCTTGACCAACGAGATAAAAGCAGTGACTGCGGATATTAAAAGTATAACTGAAAATAATTGTGACAACCCATATACATTGATTGGTGTAGATGTTAATGCATGTGATATGAATGCTACAAGAGTTACCTTTCAAAACCGCGCTCTTGGTAATAAAGAGATTTCAAATTCCATTATAGGTAAATTAACAGAAAATGATCCGCGGTATCCTCAATATCCAACGGCCAAAACCGTCGACAATCAAATAAACACATTTTATAATTTTGATTGGGCGAATGACCGATTCCCATCGGACCCAGCATATAGCGAGTATAGTAATTATACAATAAATCAGATATACGGCGATATGGGCACCTGGGTAGCAGGAGCATACGATCAATGCGAAAATAAAGATACATTAATGAGCACGGATGATGAAGGCAAGCCAAAATGTTTACTAGATGAGTATGGATTAGCGTCTACTACATGCAAGAAGGCATTATCGCAGTCCATAAAATTCAAATATCCGGCAGGGACCGACGTCTTGACCGACGTATGGAAAACAGTAACCGATTCGTCACTTGGAAATACATTGTCTGCAAATCAAACCACTTATGCAAACGCGACAACTACATGCGATAAATGGGTTCAAATGTTCAATAAATGGGAACAATTAGAAGAACAGGCTGCAACCGAACCATGTGTAGACGAACGCCCAGTTCAGCCAGCCTATAACCCAGTCATCATTAACATGGCGGAGGATTGGAATCGGTCGGCAACGTTGTATATCGACTCTTTAATGAAACGTCTTGCTATTATACAAAAATATATTGAAACGTATCCCAACATATTACAATTAAATGAACAAGATGTTACGTTCGCCCCCTCATCGCTGGGTAGTTCAATGCAGTTGAAATACAAGGTGAATACGATTACACCTGGAGTTGCACCCGTCCAGTATTTAGAAATGTTGGTCCCGAATGGCGCGCCTGGGAAGCAAGGTCGCAAAGGAATCACCGGAATAAGCGGTAGTCGCGGCAGGCCAGGTTCAACTGGTCGAACTGGGCAAACCGGTGATCCAACTCTCCCGAGCGCATATACATAGACAATCATGTGTAATAGAGAAAAATAGTTTTGTGTGCTATCTATATACAAAACTATTAACGATGGTTTGGTCGAATATTATAATTATCACTATATTGTGTAGTTTATTCCTATTTGGATTCCATATATTGACTACTATCTCATACAAACCATCGGTTCGGCCTGTTATAGAAGGAAATACCGAAACTGCTGCAATTGTATTTCCGGCGGCAAATTTAGCAGACGCCACTCGAATTCAAAGTAGAATTGAATCACTTGATAAATTAATTCAACAACTGACCGAAATCCGAGATAAAATATATGCATCGACTCCAATACTTGCTATTACATCTGAATATAAGACTCCCGATTCGCCAGATTTTGCGTATCGACGGACGACCTCTAGCCAAGATTTTGATATATCCATATCGGGCGAGCCTTTGAACCAGACGTTGCATATAAAAGTCCCCGTCGGTGAGCAAGGCCCCGTCGGAGAACAAGGTTTAAAGGGGGTACAAGGTTCAATGGGCGTGGTGGGTCAAACCGGGGAGACTGGCCCGGAAGGGATTCGAAGTTGTTGAAGATGCATGGCTGTAAATCGCGGGATAAACGCTATCGTCGATTGCTTGAATTCTGTGTTTGAATCTCATCCATGCGTTTTTGCTGGAGTGAATCCACTGTAACTTCGCCGGTAACTTTATCGGGGTGATATGTGTCTGGTGGGGTGTTAATACTAATAATCTCTTCGTCTGCTGCTACATAATTATACATTTGCCTGCGCCCACTACTGCCCTTTGCACTTAATTCTTCCGGAGTTAAATTATACATTGTATATGGTTCAGACACAATGTTCATGCCCCCTGCGGATTGCATCAAACTAATTCCGACTGGGTCTAACGTCACGCGTTGATTTCGTTTTTTTGTCTCATTGCTCGCGGCCGACTGAAAATGTTGAATGATATCATCGCCTAAAATGACTCTGTAGCTCTGTTTTACTAAAAGTAGTGCCGGCACACTATGAACATTAGGTGGCATAATAACTCGCTGTCCTTTTTCCAACACAATATACAATTGATTGTTCGTGGGGTCGCGAACACGCTTATCTATGCATAAAAAATTGAGTTTGTCTGCTAAATTCCCCTTCACTAAAAATTGTAAGACGCGCTGCGAATGTTTACAGTGGTTGCTATAATACAACGTATCCATAATTTGTATTATATTTAGAGTTGTATGCATAAAAATATACGCAAGGAGTCGCGATTTAGCAAATTCCTATTATTTCACACACATCGTATAAAGTAGACGGTTCTGGAAATAAAACACGGCGTAAGTGGCTGCTGTCCACAAAATAGCAAATACATATTCAGTCCTCAATTTATTGCTCATTAAACCGTATAACCCACTCACGATAGTTATAGTCATAAATATAAAAGAAATCACCGCCAACCAGTAAAACCAGTCGCAATACTTGCGACTCAACGGACCAAACAGTGCTTGTGTTGTAGAAGGATCCATTATATAGTATTGTAATATTTTATTATTTGGTGTAAATTCTCCTATGATAGTATATAATTCGATGGAATTGATTTATAATTTATTGGCTAAATATTATGATGAAGAACAATGGAATATAATTGCATTGATATTGATCACCATGATTCAGAATATAATTCAAACAAACGCGGTCTCACATTTTAATGCTAAAATAATTGGTGCTATACAGAGTCGAGATTTTACCGATGGACTGTTCTATTTCAAATTATTCATAGCTGTATGGGTAGCATATATAGTATCCAAACGCATATACAAGTTATATCAAAACAAGCTGTTAACTAAATTGCGACAATGGATTCGGTTCAAATTGACTGAAATGGTCATGATATCAAACAACGAATCGCTTAGTAATGTGAATTTCACGACATTAACTTCCCCAATTTCGCGTGCAGCGACAACATGTTTCGGATTCGTGTCTGATATTATTACTTACATTATTCCAAACATTGTCTTTATCGTGGTGAACTTGTGTTTCCTATTTTATTATAACACCACAGTGGGTGTGATGTTTACTATCGGAAATTTGTTATGGATGCTAGTTATATATTATTATATCAATGACATACGCACATTGAGTCGTGAATACGAGACAAGTGTGGTTGAATCTGAAGCATATTTGACTGAGGTGTTTAATAATATGGATAAAGTCGTTGCTCGCGGACAAACCCACTATGAAAACAATGCATTTGACGGTCTAAAGAACGCTACAATCGGTAAAGCGTATTCCTTTTATTCGACCGTTTCAAACATTGTATTAATGACTGATATAATCATTCTATCAACTATGTTCGCATGTATTGGGTATAGCATGTATATGGTAAAACAGAAATCAATGACTGTGACTGCGTTCATAACATTGTTTACGCTGTTCATTTTATTCCGCGAAAAAGTTACTTCAATTGCTCTTCAGTTGTCGGACATGGTAGAAGTATATGGTCGTTCCGAGGCAATTTTACCATGGTTTGATGAATTTAGACATATTGTGGCTAGACCGGGTAATTACATTCATGAGGATTATGTTGACGTAGATCTACCCTTTAATAAGATCACTTTTCGTGATGTAAACTTCATGTATCCAGATACGACTGACCTTGTATTAACAAATAAATCCTTGGAAATAAATACAACCGGTAATCAGATCATTGGAATTACGGGACCTTCCGGTAAAGGTAAAAGTACCATTATGAAACTTGCGCTAAAATTATACCCTCTCTCTGGTGGAACTATCAGTATAGACGGAACTGATATTCACACAATATCACCTGAGTATATACGACATCATATTACGTATATCAATCAAAATTCTAGGTTGTTCGATAAGACAGTCGTTGAAAATATCATGTATGGTTGCAGCGATAATGATGTATGCAAGAAACATTACGATCATATCATGACTTATCCACGTATAGTGGAATTATTTAAAGAGATTGACTTGACCAATGATACCGTTGGATATTCAGGAGAACGAATCTCCGGCGGGCAACGACAAATTGTAAATATTATTAGTGGACTTGTGAATCCATCCAAGATATTGATATTGGATGAACCTACAAATGCGCTCGATAAAAATTTAAAGATGGAGTTGCTGACGATTATTAAATATTTTAAACAACATAAACAATGTATTCTGATAATCACGCATGATAGCGATGTTTATCCGTTATTTAATGAACAAATCAAAATGTAATATATATTTCGTAAAGGAATTGCGAAATATATATATAGACAATTTATAAGACGTTACTATATTGAGTATGGACAACGCGACAATATGGAACATAATCGACACATATTTTCAAGATAATCCGCAGGCTTTAGTGAGACATCACGTGGATTCATACAATGATTTTTTTAAAAATGGTATTTTTCGTATTTTTAAGGAAACGAAACCGATTACATTGTATTCTCGACTGGATCCGGTTACCAACGAGTATATGTCGCAGTGTAAACTGTATATGGGAGGGAAAGATGGTACCAAACTCTACTTCGGTAAACCCGTGATACATGACGAAAAAAATGTCCATTATATGCTACCGAATGAGGCGCGTATGAGAAATATGAACTATAGCATGACCATTCATTATGATGTTGAACTTGAATTCGTAGACAAGCTGATGCCTGGCGAGGTTCCTACCGTAATTGGTTCCGAACTACTCAATGAAAGTCGTGGTGGCGGAATTACTCTCGACGTGAATGGCGAGAGTTATAAAGAGATGGTTGGCGGTTCTATATCCGATGCGGTGAATCGCGATTTGATGTCTTCTGAACAGACCGGAGGCGTTGGGCAAATGGGTGGAGCTCCAAAAAAAACCGACACCAAGAAGAAGGATAAAGATAATTTTCGCCTTGAAATGACTACAAATGCCGCACAGAAGCTACGTGAAGCATCTGAAAACAGCACACTTGGTAATACACAGACGCGAATGCATACACTAGAGCGCATTTTTCTTGGAAAATTCCCGATCATGGTTCAATCAGATTTCTGCGTTCTGCATGGTCTACCTCGCGATATGCGTCACACAATGGGTGAATGTAAAAATGATATGGGCGGGTATTTTATTATTGACGGAAAGGAAAAAACGGTTGTCGCCCAAGAAAAGTTTGCGGATAATATGTTGTATGTCCGTAAAGTTGATGACGAAAAGTATTTGTATTCCGCCGAAATGCGGTCTGTTTCAGAAAACGTGTCGAAACCTGTCCGTTCCATGTCGGTGAAAATGTGCACTCCTTCGAGTAAATATACGAACAATCAAATTGTCGTGAAAATACCCAATGTTCGCGCGCCCGTCCCACTGTTCATTGTCTTCCGTGCATTGGGAATTGTATCAGATAAGGATATTATATCCTATTGCCTCTTGGACATGGATAAATATGAATCGATGATCGACCTTTTTATTCCATGTGTTCACGATGCATCCACTATAATGACCCAACAGAATGCTCTGAAATATATCGCATTGTTAACCAAGGGCAAAGGCATCACACACGCATTAGAAATTCTAACGGATTACTTTTTACCACATGTGGGTGAAACAAATTATATTACTAAGGCGTATACACTTGGAGACATGGTTTTTCGTTTATTATCCGTATATACCGGCTTAGAGCCTCCCACTGACCGAGACAACTTCAAATTTAAGCGCATCGAATTGGTGGGAACCCTTTTATACGACCTATTTCGCGAATATTTTAATATTCAACAGCGCCAAATCCATTTGGAGTTTGAAAAGAAGTTGTATTATAACCAAGAAATGTATGAAAATAATCTGTTTGGACTCATTACCAACAATTATACCGATGTGTTTCGCGAGCGAGCATTAGAGACGGGATTTAAAAAGGCTTTCAAAGGTAACTGGGGGTCGCAGGCACATACAAAGCGAATCGGCGTTGTCCAAGATATTAATCGATTATCCTTTAATTCTGCATTAAATCATTTACGTAAAACAAATCTCCCTTTAGAAAATGGATTAAAGTTGGTCGGACCACGCGTATTACATAATTCACAATGGGGGTTTGTAGACCCCATTGATACTCCAGATGGCGGGAGTATCGGACTTCATAAACATTTATCCATATCCACTTATATTTCGAGAGGCGTTTCCAGAGAACCGGTAATCGAATGGTTGCGTGAAAAATGGGGTATGAAATTGGTCGAAGAGTTTACACCTCTTGCCTTGGCGCAAACGACCAAAGTAATGGTAAATGGATTCTTGGTAGGTGCCGTGGATGAACCGGTGAATTGTATCAAAACCTATCGTTTGTATCGACGAAATGCATTGTTACCCATTTATTCGAGTGCGACGTTTGATATTCGGTTGAATACAATATTTGTGTATACTGACGCAGGGCGTATGTGCCGTCCAATATTTTACAAAGACGATGCGACGAACAAGATGTCTTACCAAAGCAAGAGTGCGTTGTCCAAGCTTCAGGAAAACAATTTCACATGGAATGAACTAATCACCGGATTTAACAAAAAACGAGAAGGTGTCCAGTTTGATGCATCTGAAATGCGGCTATACAAATTATACGAATTGTATGAAGGTGTTGAGAGTGAGACGAACCCCGCAAAATTAGAACGTTTTTTGAAGGATAAGGCCATCTTGGATTATATTGATAGTAGTGAGAGTGAACATACATTAATCGCATTAAATACGGATACATATGAGTCATCCGACACGGATGCGAATCCATATACTCACTGTGAAATTCATAATGCCCTTTTATTTGGTATGATGAGTAATATGATTATTTTTCCAGAAAACAACCCGGCAACGCGCAATTCCTTTTCTTGCGGTCAAAGCAAGCAGGCGTGTTCTGTATATCACACAAACTATCAATCTCGCATGGACAAAACTGCCGTTTTGTTGAATTATGCACAAACGCCACTTGTAAAATCTCGATTCTTGGACCATATTACAAAGGAGGAGAATGGATATGGTGAGAATGCGATTGTTGCGATCGCATGTTATACAGGATACAATGTTGAAGACGCGATTCTAATAAATGAAGGTGCTATCAAACGAGGATTGTTTCGCACGTCTTACTTCACTTGCTACGAAGCTCATGAAGAAATGTCCAAGGAAGGCGAGTCTGTAAGCGAGAAGAAATTCATGAATATTGTAGACAATACCTCCATTGTCGGAACCAAACCTGGATATGATTACAGCAAATTGGATAAGTATGGTATTATAAAGGAAGGAACCATCGTAGATGATAAAACGGCATTGATTGGACTGGTTTCCGTCGAAGCTGCACCTCAAGGAACAATTCTGAATGCAGAACCAAGATTCGTAGACGGTTCGAAAATGCCGAAAAAGGGTCAAATTGGAACCGTAGATCGCGTATTTATTACCGACGACGAAGACGGTAAACGCATCGCAAAAGTAAGACTATTGGAACAACGAATTCCTACCTTGGGAGACAAGATGGCGTCTCGTGCGGGTCAAAAAGGAACGATTGGTATGGTAGTTCCCGAACGTGATATGCCTTTTACAGCAGATGGTATACGCCCCGACATTATAATCAACCCCCACGCAATACCAACCCGTATGACTATTGGACAATTGGTAGAGTGCATAACCGGAAAGGCGTGCGCAATATATGGCGGCTTTGGTGATTGCACTGCATTCAACAACAAGGGTTCCAAGGTTGGTGTATTCGGTGAAATGCTTACAAAAGAGGGGTATCATTCAAATGGAAATGAATTGTTATATAACGGCATGACGGGCGAACAACTCGAAACGGAGATATTCATTGGTCCCACATATTATATGCGATTGAAACACATGGTCAAAGACAAGGTCAATTATAGAGCCCTTGGTCCTAGAACCGCGTTAACGAAACAGCCAGTGAGTGGTCGCGCGAATGACGGCGGTCTCCGTATAGGTGAAATGGAGCGCGATACGCTGATTTCACATGGTATGACCGATTTCTTGCGCGAATCAATGATGGAGCGCGGAGACAAGTCATATTTGGCTGTATGCAACAATACGGGCATGATATCTATATACAATCCATCAAAAGGCGTGTTTATGAGTCCCATGGCGGACGGTCCACTAAAATTCACCGGTTCGCTCGAAAACGACGAGCTTCGGTTGGAACATATTACCAAGTTTGGTCGCAAATTTAGCATCGTATGTATACCGTATTCGTTCAAGCTACTTGTCCAAGAACTCCAAACAATCAATGCACAAATCCGAATTATTACAGAGGATAATATCGACCAAATCGAAAGTATGTCCTTCTCGCAAAATATACAGACACTTGTGGACGACAAAGAGGCAACACCCAAGAGTTTGATACGGTCTATCCAAGAACGAATCTCTAAAAAACAAATTGAGCGAAATGATACACCCATGGATGGTTACACCCCCGACAAAAATACAACTCCCGATTATGCGAAATATTCACCAAATCAGATGCCCGTGGACGAGAATGGACGTATGATTGATACCGACTGGGGAGATTATAATCCAAATTCACCCGAAATTGCAAAAGATTCACCCGAATTCGCAAAAGATTCACCCGAAGCCGCTGGCGCGACTCGCAATCTACCGGATACTGACTGGGGGGACTATAATCCATATTCACCCTACGTATCACCAAATGCAGAGGACAAAGATAAACTGGAGGGAGGTGGAGATATAACATATAAACTCGGAGACCGAGTCTGTATGCGCAAATGCAAAGACAAGCACGTGCGCCGCCCATGGGAAATTACGCATATAGGAAATAACTTTATTACGGTGAGAGCTCTTGATAACGAAGAATTGTCCGAACTAGACCGAGTGAATGTTGTATCACGTCATGATATTTTCCCCGAATCACAGGCAAATATGTATATACCCGCCGCACAGCCAATGCGGCTCGATTCGGGTATCCCAATGTCGCAAAATATTCCCCCAAACACTTCTACACAGCCAATGATAATCATCGCGCCCAAATTTTTCAATGGTAACGGAAGCGACAATTCAACTTCGGAACAACCGGTTCCAGAAGATGCTACCGGATATGAGGGTAACATGTCTCTGAGCGAACCCTCAATCGTAATTAAAGCAGATCCATCGGCAGAGAATGGATCTACCAAAGTCAAGGAAAAGAACGAAGATAGAGCAATCGATTTTTCGAAAGGTTTAGTCATTCAAAAACAAGGTGCATAAAATTGATTTAAACGAATTAGAATGATATTGTATATTATAAAGAACCATGTCGGTAAATAGTTCCCGTATTATTCAAATCTACAAGTCGCGCAACGTATTACTCGAGCAATTCGAATGGCGGGGATACAATGTCGACGATTACTTGCAATTCAGTGTAAATGAGATCGACGCCATGTTGGCCAATTCTCAATTGGACATGTTATTAACACATGAAAACGGACAGAAAGTATACGTGAAATATCACTTCACGTTGAAGCAGACTACCAAACAAATCAAAAAAGAGGTTTTGGACAACGTCATTGAAGACCTGTATATTATCGACGAAGTGCTTACAAAAAAAGATACTTTAATGGTGATTATTGACGACGAGCCCAATGATACAATTCTCACTCGTATGCGCTATTTATACGAACACGATGGTATTTTCGTAGTGATTCACAATATTCATCGCCTCCAGTCCAATATATTGAATCATGTTTTAGTCCCATATATGGAGATATTAACTCCATCGGACGAAGAGACATTTATGAAAAAATATCAAATAAAGACAAAGTCTCAGATTCCAGAGATATCCCGGTTTGACCCTCAGGCGCTCGTGATGGGAATCCGACCGGGTGAAATCTGCAAAATACAACGCTCGAGCACAACCGCGCTAACAACCGATTATTATCGTGTATGCGTGTAAAGGAAATTATGTTTACAAATACTTATTATAACCAGTATTTGTATAGATAGATGTCGAAATATTCGAATAGCCAATACAATTTTGAATTAGAGTTTAATCCGTATAATTTTTATTCGGCCACAAACAAGCAAGATTTGCCCAAAGAAATGGTTTGCAAAGTTTTAGCAGAAGAGTCGAATGATCTGAATTGCTCAGATGATGCGAATCTACAAAAATGCTACAATTATGAATTATGCAAAAACAAGGATTTGGTCAACAATATGTATTTGCGCAGGAATGACCACTATGCCGCCGAAGAAAGTTACACTAATATGTTAACCAAATATAATTTCTCGGTTTTGAAATCAGTTAATTTAGCGGCGGGTATTGTAGGATCACTAGTTTTTATTTATTATCACAAATAACTGTATACAACACTATAAAATATCATGGGCGATAAATTTGTAACATCCGATGAAACTGCGAACTTAACAGACCCCAAAAATGTGTTTCGCATGCAGAATGAAATATCCGATAACTTAAACAAATTTCAAATACGATATGGTCGATATTTGCGATGTCAGAACCAACAAACCGCAAATAATGTGGTTGACCCACCCTGTAACTTGAACACGATAGACAGCTTTAGTGAACTTAAAAATGCATACGATGCATTATATAAATCCATGGAGTCCGCAGAAACTGTATACGAAGACCAATCCAAAAAAGACGGAGTCACCAACGATGCCTATGATGAAAACAAAGATACATTAGACAAAACCTATAAAAATGTGGCCGATATGCAAGAAAATCTAGATGCGAAGTTAAAATATATCCAAGAACAACTCAAACACAACGGACAAAACAGCTCGTATAGAATGTTTGAAAGTAGACAACTAATCAATACACTGTTGATTATTCTTGTATTTAGTATATTATATTACGCTATATTTGAGTTATGAGTGCGACCTGTTTAGTAATAAATATCCATGTAATATAAATATAGATATCACATGGAACAAAATAAGTTATATACATACGATAGATTATCCGCCTTTGTAGACAACTACAAGACGTTTGTTGATGATACGACTGCCGGGGCAAATGCTCCCGCCGGCGAGCAATACAAATATTTTCATTTTCAATATTCACCCGACGCAATCAATAGCACATCGATTGGTCGATTCGGGGCATCCTTATTTGGAAATGCGTGGAAACCAATGAACGGTTTAAATGGTATGGACGCGTGGAAAATGAATTTAGGTAAACAAATGATTCCGCTTATACAAAATCACAATACGCAGATAATCAATACTAAAACTAGTAATGGGATGCGATATAAAATAAAACAATTCGCAAACCTATTATCGATTACGGATATTCTTACATTAAATATGGATACGTTTGACGTGTTGGCCAAGATAGCCTATACGGAGGATGAATCTTTGCCCAACATGGTTTCATCTACACAATGCCCATCTGGTTATGCGAATTATGATGGCGAAGACATATCGTCTCAAGCAACTTGCATCACGCCATTCGCAAATTTACGTAACTCCATCGCCGAGGGGTTTACGAATCCAACCGATGCGTTTAACAGTGTTCTTACTACGTTTATGGCTTCAACTGAAAATCCGACAGATATCATTTCCGTCGAATGGACGGGTTATTTCATAAATGACGACGGTGGATATAATTTCCAGTTTAGCGCAGGCACCGCATGCAAGTATTTTGTATGGATTGGGAATAAATCCGTGTGTGAATTTGTATCAAACAATGCAGATATAACTGACCAAAATTCGGCCGCTTATAAATTCATTGTAACGAACAATACACCCGTTTCCATTCGCATACAATGTATATTTTTAAAAAATACTACACCCGTATTTACGTCAACCATTACACGCATAATAGAAACTACATCCTCTGAAAATATAGCGAATAGCTTGTGCTATAGTCCATTAAATCCGTTCATATTATACGCAGCGTTTGTGTCTAGAAACCAACAAGATTTTTTGAATAATGCATTCGAGTGTTTTTCAAATGCGACATATGACGCCGGTGATCTTGTTGCGAATAATAATGAAGATGTATCTGAATTTTACAAACAATTCAGGCAAAACCTATATGATGTATTGAATTTGAAATATGATTATAACGAATCAAATCGCCTATCTTATGGAACCATACCAGCGATAAAGACACAGTATACTATTCGAAATAAAACAAACGAGCTTCCATTCGCATTCGCCATTTATAGACTAGAAGCAGACCCCCGCATGGGTAGCACATATCAAATACAGACAACACCAAATGCGAATTCAATGTATCCGGCGCACAAGTTTAGCGAAGATTTAACCGTTGGAACTCTGAAATACGCAAGCAGCTTTTCGGAAAAGCCTGGGTATTATCCAAATAATTCACAATTGTTGAGCCAACAAGCATCAAGCCAAATTACAGATAATACCGCGCTCGAATGTAAAGAAAAGTGTATAAGTGAGCCAGATTGTAGCAACTATTTTACATTTACATCGAATAGCGCAAACAAATGTATAACGACATATACTACACCCGAATTTAACCGTGTTATTCCGTCAACTGCTCCGCTACAAGTTGACCCAAATTCGTCATCCCTTTTTTTACGTAATTATCAGTTAGATATTCCCGAGACCACAAATTGCGGAACCACACTGAGACCAACCAACGTGTTATCTGTGTCTAATATAAATGATTATTCGAAAAACTTTGAATATTATGCATACAAAGCAAGTGGCGAATTAACCACACCCAGTCAAATTGGTATATGCGGCAGTCCCGCGTATTCTCAACAGGTAGATACCGCAAGGAAAATATTATTCGATCGAACGGATTATACCGACGACGGAAAATGGAAGGAGGGGACTCAATGGAAATCGGCCGAAGGCTTTTCTGAAAAAAATACCGACGCGGTCTTAGATACATCGGATGCTATCCGAACAAACTTATCAAACTCCAACATGTATGCGAATAAAATGGAGTTGGTAGACGAACGGTCGACTGCATTATCGAGTGAATTAATTCCATTATATAAACGCACACGAACAGAGATGGAGGGAAATCCAAAATATGATTACAATGGTAAATCGCTCTTATACTTTCGAAATAAGGCCATCCCGCAGCTGCGGGAAAAACGCATAATAGATAACAATCAGCAATATGTTACCAGCCAACTCATGCTTAGTTTAGGAACATTGACTGCGGCTACATTGGTTGTTTTCGCCATCATGTTAGCGCGTGATTAAGCACCCGAACATTCTTTAAGAATTTATATTTCTAATATATAAGATTAGTAATATAATGTCGAATAAAGGAAATTTTGATTTATCTGGAGTATTTCATGTCCAACAAAATTATTTAACCGACCTATCAAATTCATACCCAGATGTAAATAACGCACCTTTAATAGCAAAATATGTTCTCGACTTGCAAGAAAAAATCAAGGACGTTGATACAAGTTACAAAAACGCAAATTCCTCAGCGGATGCGGTTCTAACACAACAGAATAATATGATCGACATAGTCAGCAAAGAACAGCAGCGTCTAGACGAAAAAAAATTCTTGATTGATCAAGCCGAGATGGGCGAGCAGCGAAAAGTATTATTGACGGAATCAAATCAACTTCGAAATGCCGAATATACAAAAATTATACTCTGTGTCGTCGCAGGGCTATTTATTTTCGTAATTTTACGTTTAATTAAAAGTCGGTTTGTCGAAGAACCATCTACACAAAATATCGACACCCTTTTTATCATACTTCACATTATTAATTTTATCGTATGGACAATTGTTATTTTTTACATATATGTAAAGATTCAGTCAAGAAGTCAGATTGATTTTAATCAACTCGAATTACCCCCTCCTGCGCTATCTGGGTTATCCACTCCTGCTATATCAGATTATAATAACTTATTTAGCGACCTGGGCGTATGTGTTCAAAAAAGCTGTTGCGGCCCCGAGACTGAGTGGGAACCCACGACAAAGGAATGCGTCCCAATTGAACCATTTACCGAGTTGAATACATACCCGCAATTTAATACAAGAGCGGTTTTGCAACCGATAGATAAACCAAAACCATATGACCGCAATACGGCCACCTACGATGAAATACGTCAACAGGCTGTCTATACATTTAACCAAGCAAACGAAAAAATTTTGGGAAAGAACAATAGTAAGCTAACCGATATAGCCGATAAATTAAACGATCCCGCGGAATTAGCATCGATGGGTATAGACACTACAGGCACTCGTGTTCAGGATATGTTATCTAATCTTGACCTCCCAGACAGTGCGGTGGATACGGAACCAAAATGCGACAGTTTTACAACCATTGACCATGCTTATGGGCGACCTACTCGAACAAACGCAATGTCCATTGTTCCATATACTCAAACCGATAAATCAGATTTGGGGTTTTCGACCTACCCGTAACCATTTTTAATCACATCGAAATATATAATGTCTGAAAATACACAACGCGAATTATACGAATCAGTAAAACGTCAGAATGAACAAATTGAATTCGAAACAGCCAAGATGCGCGACGAATTCTCGACCGACACCCAACGTGTAAAATATTTAGATACAGATGTCAGTGGTTGGATAGCAATCAATTATGTATTGTGGCTAATATATTACGCTGTATTCTTTGTAGTAGCCTATGTCGTATACGAAGACGTCAAACACGGCTACGACAACAAAAGAAAAGTCTACATTGGACTCGCATTTTTATTATTCCCATTTTTAATCACAACCATTGAGCTGTTTTTTTATAAGTTCCTCCTTTTTATATGGAGTTTAATCGCCGCTAGACCCTATCCCAAGGGGCGCAATGATACGCCATCCTTTTCATTCATGGACGCACTCCCTCCTGTATACTATTAATCGCCCATTGCTGTTTCTTTGTTTTAGCAGACTTGATCTTCTGCTTCAAACACTCAATCTTACCCATGTCGATTACGAGCTGTAATTTCGCATCAATCGAATCGATGCAACGTTTACATACGACAAACGTTGTATCGAACTTATCCGGAAATATCATGCAGCATGTATCTTTAGTGCAAACGCAGTCACCACACTTGTTGCAGCATTTATTCCACAGTTCGTTATCACATCGGCTGCATATATCGTCTTCTCCGTATAACGATATATACCGTTCGATCGAACGAGCCCTCACTGGTCGTAGTAGTGTATCCATTATGGATTTTAATGATTTACGTAATTGAATGTGAAAAAAGCCTATCAATTTTATTGTAGGGATTGTAAATCTATGCACAGAAAACTACCTTGGCTCAATTCGATTATTTTGTGTCGAGTGTATATACACAACCTGCGTATGGTTTTGAGTATGCATATAATTGTTCTATGCATGGCTATCGTGCAAGTAAATCTCATAATACGGACAATCGTAGGCAGAGACTGATGGGTGGGGTCCCACAAAAATTGTTATATCGTTAAAACCATATAATAATATAGCAACATATACTATAAATTCCTAGGATGCTTTCTAAAATCGTCTTACTTAGTGTTTTTGCTCTGGCCACCTCCGCTCATTTGGGTGAACGTTTCGCCGAATGGATCGACCGATTTCGAATTGAAATTCACGATGCTAATCATCGCGAGCACCTTTTCACAAATTGGGCATCTAACGACAAGTATATTGAGCAGTCAAATGCTAAAAATTTGACCTATGTTTTAGGCCATAATCACTTTTCCGGAATGGACGGCGAAGAGTTTAGCCAATATTTAAAATACAGTGCGGGTGATTTTGTCGGTAAATTCGACGTCGAATCCAAGATAAGGGAGGTGAAATGTCTTACTGATTGTGTGAAGGATTACGATACCCATCACAAGCTCGACACCATCGATTGTGTGAAGAGTTGCATTGATTCCAAGTCACTTGGCTTGCAATCCATTCCCACTTCTGTAAATTGGGTTGAAAAGGGTGCTGTAACCCCCGTGAAAGACCAAGGTCAATGTGGGTCCTGCTGGAGTTTCTCTACCACGGGTGCACTTGAAGGCGCATATTATATTTCCCATGGAAATCTGAAGTCCTTTTCTGAGCAACAACTTGTGGACTGTGATAATCGCAAGAATGGTGGTAAGGATATGGGATGCAATGGCGGTCTCATGGATAACGCATTCTCCTGGATTGAGAAGAACGGTGGACTTTGCACGGAATCCGAGTATCCTTACACGTCAGGAACTACGAAAACTGCCGGCACATGTGCGACCAGTTGCGATGTAGTGAGCGGAAGTGTAGTAAAGTCTTTTGTTGATGTAGCAGCTAGTTCCGACACCGCGATGATGTCGGCGCTTGCTCAACAGCCTGTATCTATCGCAATCGAAGCCGACCAAAAGGATTTTCAATTATACAAATCTGGTGTATTTACGGGTGCTTGTGGAACCAATCTAGATCATGGTGTATTGGCGGTCGGATATGGTTCTCTCGGCGGTTCAGATTATTATTTGGTGAAGAACTCGTGGGGCGAGTCATGGGGACAGGGCGGATATATCATGCTTGGTCGCGGTCAGCAATACAACAGTGGCTCCGGTCAATGTGGATTGTTGATGCAGGCCAGTTACCCTGTCGTCTAATCGTATAATTTACACTATTGAAGATTTGTCGATACTATAGCCGCAGCTGGTGCGAGTAACTCCAATTGTGGGAGTGAAATTAGAGTTCGATTCTCTTTTTCGGCACACTAAAAATTTATACATGAATGTATAGAACACGTTCATGTATAACATTATTGATAGCAATTTTGTCCTATACATTTTATGACCTTTACACCCGTTTACTAACAAAAGATACAGTTTACATGCATTCTTATATTATTTTTGCGGCAATTATAGCACTATTGGTAACAAATCATTACTTGGATAAATCGCAATCTTACAAATAAAAATATTTCTACATACATATTTTTATTTGCTAGTTTTCTGAACTAGATTTCATTCAATTCTATCTCATCCCCTAGGTCTTCTTCCTCGTTAACACCCTGGAAATCGGTTTCCTCGTCGTGGAACTTCAACTTCACATTCGACCACACGCCACTAATATTCTTACCATATTGCCTATCCATGAATTCATGTAGATTCTTAGGACTGGGATTTTTGGTTCCATAGTTGATACTATACCACATTCGGAATTCTTCGGACAACTGCGATTTGCGAATAGTCGAACCTGGCGACTTTGCGATCTTATCACGCACAAACTCGGCGAGATAGTCTTGACGCTCCTTGTAAGCATTGCTTGCAGACATTACAATATCACAGTCCTTGATTCGACCTTGGTTCTCGTAGGCTCGCTCGACCAACATGGCGAGGAATGTCTCACGCCATACTGGGAACTTGTCCTTCAGCGAACAGTCCAGCTTAAACTGATACGGCTTGTCTGGATCGCCCTTTACCGGCTTCTCGGTGAATAGTGACTCAAACGGAGTTACGCGAAATCTGCGCCACGTGCCGTGATCTTGCGTTCTCACCGACATAAACTGGTTACAGCATACTACCAAACTAAATTGCGGGATAAATGTAACTGGCGCGATCATATACGGCGCGCGAGCAGTAATCGGTTCTACACCGCTGACCAATTCCTTCATGGGGCCTTCATGCACTACATCTGTGCTCTCAGGCTCTTGCATCACCACGTAACGCGCACCTTTCATGGCCACGATTTCCGGCGCCAGACCACCGATTTTACCGCGTCCTTGAGTGATGATCGAAATCGGCGCGGCTACCTTATAGGAACCCAGAGTTTGACTCATTAGGTCGGTCAAGACCGATTTTCCGTTTTGACCAACACCAATGTAGTTGTGAAAAGTCTGATTTAATGAAGGCATTCCAATTAAGACAGCGGACAAATGATTCCACATATATTCGCGCAATTCCGAGTTCACAAAGAGCTTCGCCATAAAATCGTTCAGTTCGGGTATAACCACCTTGTGCTTCGAAGAAGTTATGGGAGTGTAAGTGATCTCCGTGCATTTGGTAAGATAATCCTCAGGAAGACCCTTACGAAATACCTTTTCTTTGAAATCCACGACACCGTTTCGACAACACAGCAAATGAGGATTGCTATCCAATCGGTCATAGAATTCAGAATCGTAGAACAGATCCCTTGCCTCTTGCATAATATTCTTCTTGTCGCTGGTCTGACCCAATCGTTGCATGATTTTTACGACCGTTTCAATGCGCGCCTTCACCATTTTGTAACGTTCATCTTCGGTATCGATAGTCACAAGATAATTCTGTAATTCCGTCGTGCGAAAATCATACAATTCGCGAAGTTCGTTAGAGATCGCACGACGCAAATATGTTCCAGAATCAACCTGCTTCCATCGATGCTGTTTAAACTGAAACCATGTTCCGTTTTTTACATCGGAACAGATGTATTCGTCCTTGTACATCTGATGTAACACGACTGCGATATCATAATCACCGCATCCGCGCGCATAACTAGATGGGTTGGCCAACGAGTTTGCCGTAATCGTGTTAATAGTCATATCCAGGTAATGCCCAATCGTATTTTTTCGAACCGATTCGGCACCAGTTGGGTTGGCCTGCATTGCCCAATATATAATAGAGCGATTGGTTACCCCCCCGCTACCTTTTTTGTCCATGCTCGTCCATCTCTCACACAAATCGGAAATGTCTTCTTTGCGAAAAGTAGACGATTTTGCACTGAACGCAATCCACACAATTAGAAGGCGGTTCGACGTGTTTTTCAACGCCCATCCAACCCGCATCCAATTCGAATACGAACCGTTTCCGTAATACATTTCCGGCAAAATGGAGGTATACTCATATATCTCGCGCAAGACGTAATCCTTTAAAGATGGAATAATGTCTAAGAATCGATTCAAATAAGTTTCGATATCTTCGGTGGTCTTGAGTAATTGCGATAAAACATGAGCACCTGAACCGCCTTCCATAATGCTCGCGATATATAGGTCATCGGTCACGTCTGGAACCGGCGTTTTTCTCCGTGCAGTAGCCACCTCATTCCCAGTTCGAACTGTATCTAATTCATTCAGAAACGACTGCTTATAGAAACACTGCTCATGTTTCGGATATCGAACGGATAATTTCTTGAAACCGTCTTCCGTCAAATAGTCAGCCACATTTCCTCTACTGTTTATCAACTCTCCGTCGTCCGGGTCAAAAGTAATTTTGTAAACGTTGGTAAGTTTATAGGCCTTGTGATTCGGTTTGCACGACCCATACAACTGCCAGTTCGTGTATCCAATCGAAATCCCTTCGTCAAATACATCGTCCCAACCATTTTTTAACGGAAAATCTCCCCAACATTCCGCTACCTTGTCCTTTACACGTTTACGCAATAAACACTGTGCGGCATGCTCCATTTGAATACCAATAATCATATGAAGACCGTCCTTAGTAATATCTTTTTCGGGAACTCGATTGATTTCGTCCTTTTCAAACATGAACACTGGAAATGCAGTGTTTTCGTCAAACTGATACATGTTCGACAATTCGGCTAAATAGACGTCGACCAAGTCGTCCAGATGTTCTTGTGTATACACACGTTCTTCTAGATCAAGCGCAAAATGTAGATCGAGATCAACTGCGATTGGGGAACAATCTGTCATCAATTGCTTCTCCGTCAAATATTCTGGTCGTTTCTTCGATACGATATCGCGATAATATAGCTTCATGAACACATCGTATTCATGGTCGGGTATATAAAACGCACCACCGTGTATACCCGACTTGTCGTCGCCAATTCGGGTATGTGTCGGGCCACTTATTCCCTCAGCACCCTTTGTATATTTATGTGCTTTGAGAAAATCGGACAGACTTTTATATGTCTGAACCGATGTAGACGCGACATTTACTACGGTATTCGCCATAGTATCCAACGCATCCGTTGTAGTATCCATTATGATATATGATACTCTTACATTTATTTCATTTGCGGAAATCAATTTTGTGATTTACATGCATTCTAAAACTATATAATACAATATTTTTATTTAGATTGTTTTACGAATTATGTATAAATTTTGCGCATAACTTCGCATAGATAAAATTGAATGAAACTACATAAAAGTTATCTACGTAAACCATATATTCACGCTTACGATGAAGTTCTGTATCAAATGCGACAACATGTATTACATCGGCATTAACGAAAAAAACGGCACTCAATTATCTCATTATTGTCGCAATTGCGGTCACGTGGACGAGACCCCATTCGACAATTCATGTCTATTGAATATTCAGGTAAAAAAGGGTGAGCAGAAATACAATCATATTATCAACGAATATACCAAGATGGATCCCACTTTACCGCGAGTCCATCACATTAACTGCCCAAATACAACATGTAAAACAAATACCGAGCCCGCAAAGCACAAACGCGAGGTTCTATATATACGATATGACGAAGACAATCTGAAATACCTTTACATGTGTTCCACATGTGATACTGTGTGGCGAACAGATGATACATCGAATTAGATTATTATGTAGGATGCATATTGAGTCGATTTAGTGATTTTTATTCTACACCCGTGCCTGCGATAAAATTGATTTGGTAGTGTAAACCATTTAGAAATATACACCGAATATATATTCAATTGAAAAACGATGTCCGATACAGATAGCGATGACGAATACGTTCCTCCACCACCGCCGCCCGTAGGATCAAAAAAAGCACGTGACGATAGCGACAGCGACGATGATTATGTTCCGCCACCGCCACCGGCCGAATCGAAGAATGACGACGATACATCCATTGGAACTGTAGACGATAATGACGATGACGATGACGACGACGACAATGATAGTTTAGCAGACAGTGAATCGGATTTCCATAATATATCTCAAGCCGCGCCCACAAAAGGCTTGGGGGAAAGTATGCAATATATGAATGAAGCGGTTGATAATCTATCTGATGATGACGATGACGATGGTGACGAAAATTATCTACAAAAATTCGACGAAGATTTAAAAACAAACACCATATCCGCATTTCATCCAGAACTATTACATCATAACAACGAGGAGGTGGACGCTCTTTCCAGAGTTGTTCGCAACGAACAGGGGATGATAAGCGATCCTCTTCACCAAACCTTTCCGTTTATTACCAAATATGAGCGTGCACGCATATTGGGAGAGCGAGCAAAGCAACTTAATATGGGCGCAAAACCATTGGTAGAAGTCGGTCCCGATGTGATCGACGGATATTTGATAGCACTCGCCGAATACGAGCAAAAGCGCATTCCGTTTATCATCAAGCGCCCTTTACCCAACGGGGGGTGCGAATATTGGAAATTTAAAGACCTCGAAACAATCTAGACTTGCACAACTGTTCCTCCGAATTTTATGTATTTTTGTTACATAAAATTGATAGGCCTTTTTGAGATACTGTGGATAGCATCAACAAAACAGTTACAATGTCTTCATCCATCAATACTCAGTCCGTCCGCGTGTTCATTCCCTTTATTCAGGCGGGAGTAACCACTGCGTTTATCACCCAACTATTCGCCGATAAGTTGCTCGGAAAAGTGGTCGCAATAAGTTTACATGATAAAAAAATTGCACTCAAAACAGGTCTGAAATCCGCCAACCATTCGTATGCTTTCATCACATTTGTTCCATCGAATACCAGCGTTGGAATCAATCTTCGCCGCAATCTTGAATACAATCACACCACCCATGTGATGTATGTTCTCGATGGTTTTACCTACGGTTTCGATGTGAAACCCCATTTGACCATCGAAGACCGCCTTGAACGCGGTTTTCATATCATCCCGTCAAAATCTATTCCGGAATACAACCCGACTTCTGTTCCAGAAGTAATAGTCTCCGCTGAACCAACTCCCGCCGTCGACGTGGAAGTGGAATCCGAACCCGAGTGGATGAATTACGAGTTCACAGAGAGTTTTAATTTCCATCACGTTCCTTCAGCGGAAGCACCATTCGAAAAGATTTGCAAAGAGCTCATGCGTATTCCAAGCTACTTTGACCAGGCCTCCGAGCGCAAATCTTTGCTAACTGATTATCTTGCTACAGAGCGGGAAATTGCCGTTAAGCAAGAAAAATACCAGGAATGGTGCATGTGGACATCGCACTCATTCGCATAAAATCGCACTAACAAAATAAAAAAAACGCCTACATCCAAACTACAAAAAAAAGGTCTAAGCCCTTTTTTTGTGTAGCAAAATAAATCCGCATACTATATAATTCGTTTACACATGTCGTCTACCCATTTATTTAATATCGAAACGATGAAATTAAAATTCCAAGAAATTATACAAACACAATATGAAATCTTGGAAAGGAGGTCTGTCTTAACACATAAACTATCTGAACTCAAACTGTTGTATGGCGACCTGGTAAAAAATAACACGAAAAAGATTTTTTTGTTTTGTCTAGACTCGTTCTATTTCCAATACAAATCATTGGTCTTGGAAATGGACAACATCAATCGATATATATCCATGGTTAGTAATCGCACGTATGGGGACTACTACAAATTGTATCATATTATTATTACACAAACCAACAATGCAAATATTAATATCGATTTGCTAACTCGCGATTTTCAGAATTATACACCTTACAAGGATTTAGAACCATTTCACGAATACAAAATTACGGATATCATTCGATTGCACAATGATATATTGCGCATAATTAATCATCTGTATGCTCATTACCTATCAAAAGAACGAGATATCTTGGATTATTCTACCAAGGTTAGTGCTGGTATATCCGTTGGAAATTTTATGCAAACCCTGTGTTACGAAAACACTCTTTTCCGCGAACAAATTTTGTTGTATGTAAATTATATTTCGTTTTTTCATACGGCGCAACATGGTCGTTTGTTAAAATTATATCAGCGCATATCCGTCTTTTATCGGGAGATTGAAGAAGATGTTTTAAACAATGGCTCGGCGAATCTTACATCGCATAACAATAATGATAACATGATGGCTCTGCAAGAATATATGACGTCTAATTCAATTAAACGAAGAGAATTCATCGAAAATACAATCAACATCATTTCAAATGAATCACAATCCAAACCATCCGACACCGAAGTTCTCATCGAAAAACTAGAATCGGTAACACAAGATGTTGTTCCAGTTATCCAACAATCAATACCGAAAGAAAATATTAAATTAGTTTTGGTCAATCCGACAGAGGAATCCGTGAAGGAACCCGTCCAGGAACCCGTGAAGGAACGCGTTCAGGAATCCGTCCAAGAACCGGTAAAGGAACTCGTCCAAGAACCGGTAAAGGAACTCGTCCAAGAATCTGTAAAGGAACTCGTCTAATAAATCTCGATTTAGGTATTTTTATCTGATTATTATGTATTATGGAAACACCCACGTCAACTACATACACTCTTTCTGGAGATAAGGATTTGAAAGATAAGAAACCTCGCGTTGAATGGTCTCCCGAAAATGAAAAAATATTGGTTGAATGGTGCGACATAGCTCAATGTTACAAGTGGTTAAACACCAGAACCCACAACAAATATTCTCGCCTTCATGCATGGTTTACAATTCCCGCGATTATTTTATCCACTATCAGCGGCACTGCATCGTTTGCACAAGAAAGCATTCCCGTTTCGATGCGTTCTTGGGCTACCATGTCGGTTGGAACAATCAACATCGCAGTGGGCATCCTCGCAACGATCCAACAATATTTGAAAATATCAGAATTGAACGAGGCACATCGCGTATCCTCTATCGCATGGGATAAATATGCGCGTAATATTCGCATCGAATTATCAAAATCACCGTCTGAGCGTCCTGATGCCGCATTATTTATTAAGCATAATCGCGACGAATTCGACCGTCTAATGGAAACAAGTCCTTCTATTCCGGAACAAATCATTTCTGATTTCATGAGTACATTCGCAAACAGCAAAGACCCAATTAAGAAAAAACAATATGCTATATTGAAAAAACCAGATATCTGCGATATCATTGTGTCTGCGGAAGAGAATAGACATCACTGGTATAAAGAACTCGAATTACCGAATATCGTATCAGAGCCAACGGAACTCGAGGAACGTGTAGAACAGGATATCTTAAAACGTGAGGAAGAACTTCGTAAAAAGGAACAGGATATGTGTGAAATTCAACGGAAACTGGAATTAGCTGATAATGAACGTAAATTGGAGATGGAAAAACGGGAACGGGATAAACAGGTCGCAACAAAGGCAATTGATGAATATGTAAAATTATTTGAAACTGCCCATGGTCGTCGACCGATTCAGGATGAAATTACGGAGGAATTCAAACGTAAATTGGACGATAGGTATGTTACACAATATATCGCAGGCTACATCCTCAATCAATTATAAATATGCGTTTCAAACAGTCTAATATACAGACCGTTTGAAAAATGTAAACTACATAAAAAACATACCGTATACGAGCAAAATTATTAATATCACACCCCACGTTTTCACTGAAAACGAAATGAATGTATTCATTTTGGGGGAAATATCGCCTTCGTCCGTATTCGACGCCGTAATAAACTTGCTAACTAATAATATGCATATTATAGCTGCGATTCCAGGGAAAAACACATTGGTTGCGAGCGACGTTTTGAACGATGAGATTCCATTGCTTACTGTTGCGCTATTCATTTGTCGTATACTATAACGAAGTAAATTGTATGCTCGATTTTATACCCCAGAAAGATTGTCTACTATCTCCAATGTTTGTATGAAAATAGATACTACTAAATTCTTTGTCTAGAACTGCCTTCATTTGGTTTGAATGTTCTTTTACACCTAACATCTCATCTTGGACTGAGTCGTCTTCTTTTTCCTCATCCTCATCTTCTTCTTCCTCGTCTTCTTCTTCCTCGTCTTCTTCCGATGGTTCTGATTTATCTTCAGAATCAGGTTTGCCGTCCAAGCCATCTGATTTATCAGATGATAACAACCGATTCTTTACATATTCAACGCTTGACGGAATAATTGAACTCAGTCTAAACCCATCGCCAGATGATGTAGATTGGCGTGTATTTTGCAAAATATAAATGGGATTGATACAAAACACGACATTTCGCTTGATTTTCTCCATATTACTATCGTCGGACTTCAATGGACGTGTGGAAAACACATATACGCTCCCAAAATAAGGATCATTCGTTCGATCATCAAGAATGGATATTGTATCAGTTGTATCATCGGCATTGTAGGTATTTATGTACACGCCATCCGTATACTCACATGAGTATAATAAAAATGGAATTGTGATTCGTTTCCCCCATTTATTTTTTATAGTCATTACCTCGGGTCTTTGATAAAATATACTATATACGCTCGAATCTATCATTATCGAATTTCGCATATGTTTATTTACGATTTCGTCGATAATACACATTTGGTATCTGCTACTCGGCGTAGTATCCAAGCTAAATTCGGTTAAATCGAAAAATGCATATAATATATTTTCGTCCTTACTGCTTTTTACGTATCCCCTATACATCTTCTTTACGCTCTCGTCGCCAGAAGGGGAGGCGTATTGAAAAATAAACTTGCTACATTCGTTTTGAAAGTATACATGTTTTGGTGACTCCTCTACGTCTTCTTCCACTTGAATATTGGTAGCACATTTAAACTGCATCGAAGGAAATTTCAACGTCCCACCTTCTTTGTCCAAGACATATTGCAGATAAGGTAGTGTATAGGTGTGTATCATTTTGTATCCACACATATACACCGTATATTCGCGCAATATATCTGGTTCGTCGTCGCACAAATCGAATGTATAATTCAAATTTGATTGATTTGTTTCTAAAAAATGATATGTGTTGTTTTCATCGTCTTTATCTTCTTCATCTTCTTCATCGAGTTTCTCTAAATCGGATTCTTGGTTGTCTTGTGAATCGTTGCTATCGCTGTCGTTATCTTCGTCTACACTATCTTTCATGCGGATCGAACCTATTTTATTTCGAAAGAATTGATCTGTAATTTGTTGCGACAAATATTGAGATCGAATAAACTGTTCAGACATGGATGTATAGTGTATATCCAGCTTTTATCATGCATGTTTTTCACTCACATTGGATTGAATATAAAACATTCTCGAAAATGGTTTAAAGTCGTGCAGCATTATAATATATCAAAACAGTTCTTAGCAACTTTTTTATACTCGAGTCTCACAATGGATACCGACGAAGTCTCAAGACATAGCATGGATGATTATGGCGATGAACCACCACATATGTGGGAGGACCCTATATCAGATATTGATTCCCTTTCTTCTACAAGTGCGGTGAAAAAGAATCCGTTTGTCGATACAAAAACAACGGACAAGGGATATTTCTGCATCAAACAGAGGTTTCATAACAGAAAGTTTTACATTGAAGGATATAGTTCATCGCGCCTTCCTGGTTTCCCTGTCCGAAATGCAGTAACTGGGTGTTACGAGACCGATTATATGGGTAGACCAACTGCATGTATCGGTTCACCCGACGAAGACCGTTTTTTTAAGGTAGTCCTAGCAATCGATGGGATTGGACAAGATACTCGCACCTTGTTTTACGACAGCGTTGGTCAATATGAGCGTCATTTTAAAACAAGTGTATCGCAATCAAGCCTTGATAAATGGAATGCGAAGTTGGCGAAAAGTAATGCCCACATTACCGCCGCCGAACAAGAATGTTCTGCCTAATAATGTATGCTCGTTGAATATTCATATTTGTGTTTTCAAATATGAATATATTGCACTCCCTATTCAATGTTTACATGAATATTTTTTTTCAATTGTTCCGTGTTAACTATTTTATGAGTTATCAATAATTTATACAATCGTTTCAATCCATCCTTATTTTTACGCAATATCAATAGCGCACATTTAAGTGCATAATTCACAAGATCCTTAACTTCCACGTCGATCTTTCCCTTTGTTTCCTCGCTCGTTTTGGATGCACCATATGACGCGTCGGCATCATATAAACCAATGTCGCTTCCTAAACCAAATACACTTACGTAGTTGCGCGCCAAAGAGTTTGCTTGTTTTAAATCATTTGATGCGCCCGCTGTTACATCCAAATCCGTCTCTCCTTCAAATATTAGGTTATCGTCGTATGTATCCATACGTTTCGCCTGGCGATTGGTATATAAAATGATTTCTGCCGCTCGACCCCCAAGCGCGACTATCATATTTGCGAGCATATATCGTTTTGACGGTAAAGACACATATTGTTCTTTCGGAGTAAATAGTGTGTATCCACCCGCCCCTGCATTGTTCGCATTTATAGTCACACGTCGCACGTCAAAAATATCTTGGAAAAACATCGCAGTAATCGCATGCCCCCCTTCGTGATATGCAACCAATTTTAGACTTTCCTTATCTCGATTCTCCTTTATCTTAGGTAGACCAATCGTTACCTTTTCAAATGCATCCATAAAACATTTATCGTTTATGAGTGTTGAATTGTATCGAACTGATAGAATGGCCGATTCATTTACCAGGTTCGCTAATTCTGCACCGGTAAATCCGCTCGTCAAATCGTATAACATATCAAAATTCACTTCGGCACATACATTCTTATTTTTCAAATGAACCGCCAAAATTTGCTTTCGACCATCTCTATCTGGTACTCCAACGGTGATTTTTCGGTCAAATCTACCGGGTCGAGTCAATGCTCTATCCAATATATCCGATCTATTTGTAGCAGCCATTACGATGATCCCATCGCTCGTTTCAAACCCATCCATATTGGTTAATAACTGATTCAATGTTTGGTCTCGCTCGCTATTGCCGCCAAATCCCGCGCGCTGTTGCCCTATTGCGTCTATCTCATCAATAAATATGATACATGGCTTTTTACTTTTCGCGACTTCAAACAAGCTGCGAACGCGGGAAGCGCCGACGCCGACATATATTTCGACAAAATCAGACCCACTTGCTGGTATAAACGACACCCCAGCCTCACCTGCAGTCGCCTTGGCCAAAAGTGTTTTTCCCGTTCCAGGTGGGCCCTCTAACAAAACGCCCGCGGGCACCTTTGCACCTGCGTGTTTATACCGCAATGGATGCTTTAAAAAATCCACTATTTCAGTCAGTTCATATTTTGCCTCGTCGCAACCGGCCACGTCGTCAAATGTCGTATGTGGTTTGTAGTCATTATCCGCCACCGCCGTATGTTTTACACTTTGCTCGTTGCTATTCTCAAATAAACTGGGCGTTTGATATAGTGATCGAAACCACCTCACTATTCTCACAAGGATAAGTATATAATATGCATATAACACAATTCGTAGGATAGTCGGAAAATTAGACCCCGAACCTATTTGAATAGTTGATATTTCCAAGGGGAGCCCATTGTATTGAAATAGGTCAATCATCATCTCAGTTAAATGGGGGGTAGTTTTCATTATGTGCAACTGCAATGGCCCAATATCATCGACGTGAGATTTATCTATAATTGCGATTTCATCCATATTTGTATACACCGTCGCGCATGTGATATTGTTATAGTTTATATGCCGATTCACATCTTGGTAATTAAGCGATTCGCCATAATAAAATGGGTTCGGATACATGGTCATCAGGTCGGTTGTGATTTTGTTGCATTGAATAGGCACTACTGGCTGGGATGCGAAGAACCAGGCAGATGCGTCATACGTCGCATATCCCAGCATTAACATTAATCGGAATATATTCATATTGTTCAAGATATACACATATACCTAGATTATTCTTATATTGATTTATACGTTTGGACATTTAAGTTCACATTTAGACATTTGAAGATGTAAATCCGAACGCCACTTGCGTGCTATTTATATCCTTCAAAGGAAACATTTCCGATAAATGAATTACACATTTTCTCATTTAAAACGCCGATAAATTTTTTGGTAAAAATTAGTTTTTAACGTATATATATGTTAGAAATAAATTATACTTGTTCGCTGGGTTCGTTGTGTCATAGTAGTCAAACTTTAAAAAGAAATAATTTGAAATTATGTTCTTACCCTTTTGATTGGATTTTTTCAAATTGTGATAATATTATGCATTGTATAGAAGACGATTTTAATATTTTTTTAGATAAATCGTATTATATTGATATATCACCAAAATGCGGACATTCAAAATATCATAGTCGTATGTTTAATCATCACAATCCGCTAACAAATATAGACCATTATAATTATTATGTAAGATGTGTTGATAGATTTAAAACTTTACTTCAAAAACAAGAACATAAGTTATTTATTATGTTATTTGTTAATATGAATAATGTTGATGAAAATATAAAAAATAAAACGATTGAATTTAATAATAAATTTTCAAAATATACATCTAATTATACACTATTAGTTATTTTTCATATACCAAATAAAGAACAAAATCACAACATATTTACATACAATGATAATATCAATTTTTTAGAATTACATACTTTATCAGTTAGTACTGGTTTGCATTTTGTTAATAACAATGATAATATTTATTTGGATAATATAATAAATTCAAAATATAATTTTAATCTTAAAAATTAATTATGTTATAAATATAAAATTGAACATTTAAAACGGAACAAAATAATATAGAAACAATATAATATATTACCTTGTATATTATGTCAATTTCTCAATTCAAAACTCAAGCAAGTTTAAAAAAACATTTTCGTGAGATAATTAATAAAATTGGTGTATATGATAGCGTAAAAACAAAATATCCAAGTGAATTTTTGGATTTTTGTGAAGTATTCAAAAATCATTCTGATTATCCTGGAAAATTCATTGGATTTGTTGATATTAAGGTTGATTATAACCCTATATTTAAAAATCAATTAGAGGTTTCTATTATACACCTTTGAAGATTTAAGTTCGCACAAAAATACGAATTAAATATTTCAAAGTTTAGGTTTTTCATACCTTGTGTATATTTTGTTTATAGCAATTCGGTAAAACTGCTTGATTACTTTTGATTTCTCTACATAGATAACTTGGTCTTTCTAAGTTATGTATTGCTTGGTATGCTATCTTGTAGATGTTTGATGAACCATTGCGGTCTCTGTTCCACTCACCACAACCGCTCTTACAGCGTAGTAGCCCGTGAACCAACCGCATTTCATCATATTTTCTTTCTTTCTTTGGATTTGCTGTATTTTTCTTTGGTTTTGGTCTTGGATTTTTTCTTACCATATACTTCTCACATACTCCTCCATCGCATTTGGAGCATTTACAACTGCTTCTAAACTCATCCACTAAATACACATTGTATTTGTTTTTACGAAGCAAACTTCTCATTCCTATTCCTAATGTGGGTTCTTTGTATTTCATTTGTTTTCGCTGTTCCCAATCACCTATACAAATAACTACATTTTCAGGATTACCATACATCTTTCTAAAATCACTAATCATCTTTTGTTCGTTGCGTTTGATATTGATATGTCTTCCAAACTTCAACTTACGAAACAAATGCTTTGCATAAAATCCAAATAATATATTATTTATTCTGTTCTTTTCGGTTATGTATGACTTGAACTTATCTATACAAAGTGTTTTACGATTATACAAAGACAACTCTGTTTCATAATCAATAACACTTTTTCCTTGTATTTTATTGGTTTTCATACCCAATATGATATTGTTGTATTTTTTCATCTTGGTTTCCTTTCTTCGCTGGTTTTGTGAATACCGAAATACATTCGCACATTTGGAAGCGTCATCAACGCAATAAATCAAATCTTCTTTACCAGGATCAATCCCAATAATCTTCTTATTTTGTAAACCAGAATAATCATTCAGTTCATCAATATACAATTCTTTTGATATACCTTTCTTCGCACTTGGTAATCTCTTTCCCACCAAATCATCACGAATAAACAATATGGAAACTCCTACTCCATCCGTAGAAATCATATGATGGAATGAAAAATCATTCTTACGAAATACCTTCTTTTCTGTGCGAAAAAAGAACTTCCATATTTTATCTTCGTGTTTCTTTGTATTGCCTTGATTGTTGTAATCACCTTTCTTTCCTTGCTCTTTTCGTAAAAGCAAATATACTAATGTAATTGTATCCAACCGAATATAACCAGGTGATATACTACTTCGTAATGGAAAAACATTACTAATTGTTTCCTCGTCATTTTCAACTTGTTTCATCATCGCAATCATAGATGGAAAATAATCCATCGGTTTACATTTCAAATCATAATAGATGCTTTGCTTTTGGAACTTATCTTTGTTGGGAATAATATGTTTCTTTTGTTGGGTAATCCAATTATGATAGTGTGGCTGTGCCGTATAAGCAACGCTATTATCAACATTTAGCAAATCATTCTTTATTTTTCGTAGTTCCTTTTCCAAATGTCTAATCCGTGCTTCTCTTTCTTTTTTGGTAGGAAATATTTTTCGTATCTTCTCAACCAGCATCTTCTTTTTCCAAACTACGTTTACAAAGCGTTCCACATAATCTACATAATGTAGTTGGATGTTATTTTCATACATCGTGATAATGTCTTCACATAAGTAGGAAAGCACATTACTCATATATTCATAATCTAATTGTTCTGGTTGCGTATGTGGTTTATAGTGTTCTGTATAGAAGGAAGTAAGGTTCTCTATGAGTTCTAATGTTTCTTTTTTGGGTATTCTTCCTTGATTAGTATGTTTTTCTCCACAAACAACTTTCATAATATTCAAAATCAAAACTTTATCAATAATAGGTATGGTATGAGAGTATGTTTGGTAATGATGAAGAGTATACATTTTTAGAAATTGCAAAGTGTGAATAACGATTTTGTGTGCCTTGATAACTACATCGTTGATTTTTCGTGTGTTTATTTCAGGGTGTTTTAGTATGCTTTTCAGCGAGGTTTTGGTGGATTTGAAAAACTCGGGAGGTTTATCTTTTGGATTTTCCATCCTATACATTTACTAAACATTTTATTTTTAAGTAATTTCTTAATATATTCCTAAATATTTTCATCCGTCTCTTTTTTTAATTTTTCTTTTCTTTTCAAATATTCACGCCTATTGTATTCTTTTTTTTGTTCGGGTGTAGGTTTATAATTTTTATTTCGTTCATTAATAACCTCTTTATTCTTTTCATAATATTCCTTTTTGTATGAAGGTGCTGTATATTTTTTGAGATGTTCTTTGGTTGCTTGTAGTTCCTCTTCTAATTTAGCATTCTTTTCTGCTAATTCTTTTATTATTTCATCTTTATCCATTACGATAAAATATATAATGAAAAATATTTATATAATTTTCATTATATTTGTTGTAACAATTTTTGTGCGAACTTAAATCTTCAAAGGTATAAAAGAAGACGGGTCAATTGATAATGTATCAGTAATGAATAATTGTATAACGGGAAAACCAAAGGATAACTTAAAAATAGCCATGCGTGTTTCTATTCAACCACAAATAGATGAATATAAAAACAATAAATATATAAAAGTGTGTGAATTATGCGGCGAACACGATAGAATAGAAATAGACCATCACAGTGAAAAATCCCCTTTTGCTAAATTATATATTGATTTTTTGGATATTAATATATTACCTATACCTACAACATTTAAAGACACAAAAAGTCATATGAAATGTTTCAAAGAATTAGATTATAATTTTGAAAAAAACTGGACGCAATATCATAAAGAAAACGCAATTTTGAGAACATTATGTAGAAAATGTAATGGTTCCCAGAAAAAATATAAAAAATAATCGTCCTAATTTAATTCTGCAATGGTGCAAATCTTCATCGGTGTAGAACCGGTAAATATTATGTCTTTACAATGTAGTGGAATGAATACGAATCCAGGAACCGGAGTCGATCGCAATTTTTTCAGTTCAGTTCGCAATTTTTTCTCTTCTATCACAACTTCGACCACTAATAATAATACCTTAAATTATTCAATTCATACCGGTGCATGGGGCATACCATATGCTACCATGGGATTAGTGACCGTCGTCGCAGGCACATTAACCTATGTAACATACAGTGACTACATATCTGATACGGGTGACGATGAAGCTGGAGACGACTCTAAAGCTAGCGGTGAGTCTGAAACTAACGACGACTCTGAAACAGGCGACGACTCTGAAGCGAGTGATGAATCTGCAAAATCAAGTTCGCCATTTGGTTTAGGTGTGTTTGGTTCCCAACCAGCAGATGAAGTTGCAGAGGAATCAACCTCACCAAAAAGCGAGGATGTAATGGCTCTCAATGAACAAAAAGAATCTTCTCCTAAAAAAGAAGATTTAGAAAAGAATGACGAGGAAGACATACCCAAAACAGACGAATCTGAAAAGAAAAAGGATGCTCCTGACGAAGAAAAATATACACTCGGCGGAAAAACAAGAGGAAATCGCAAAAAGTATTTGAAAAGGAAGACATCTAAGCGCAAAATTCGCAGATAAAATTGATTTTGTATACGGAATAGTAATGATTCGTAAACACAATGCAAACCTTATTCAGTATATGCGATTTAGAACGGCATCTATCTGCCTTACCCGACAAATATCAATATGTATATGTGTCTATCGGCAGTAAACAAAATGAACCATGGGTTCACTATTCCACCACACCTCCGTGCAAAATACAAACAAATGCGCCATTCCAAATGATTCCGTCTTTCATGCGAATTTTGCCCGATGACCATAAAGGGATCGTCATCGTGATTGACGATCTACACAATGACGACTCCCGCCATACAAACGAGTCCATATTGCGAGATTTATCACTTCAATGCCCATGTATTGATGTGATACTAGTAGATGTCTATCTTACAAAAGAGGCTTTGACCTCTATATTACGAGTAATCACCGAATTCTCACACAAAATGGACGTTTCCCCCGAAAATTTAAAAATTAGTAACTTTGTTCGATTTCGCCAACCCAATCCGTCGGAACAAATGCTCGAAACGTGGATACCAAAAACTATACAATGTCTGCTAGATGAAGTATGTGACGGCAAATATAACATGTGCTTTTACCAATGGTGTGGATACGCATTCGCAACCTCCGACTATTTGTATTGTTATAAAACATATAATTCTGGATATATGTTTTACGCGAGCACAGTGCATGATATTCTGCGAAAATCGATTGGAACTTCTTCCCCGCTCAGCGAATATAATAAATCCGATGTTAGTTGCTCTGATATGCGTTCTCGTATGGTGTGGAAACAATTCCACGAGCATTCGATATCCATTGTCTAGCATTATTGTGCCTTCAGTTGAGCTAAACATCTATTGAAAAAGGCATTTAATTCTCCTTCATTTGAACCCACGGTAATATCGTCGGGGATATAATTTTCGTTCCCTTTGTAATAGCATAATATAGTAGGGATCCCCTTTGATACACGCTTCGATTTATAAAAACCATACAATTCAAAACAAGCATCAATGTCTACTAAACAACAATACACATTGTTGGGCATTTTTGCATACCATTCGTTTACAAATCGTTCAATACGCTTGCATGGCGAGCACCATTCGGCTCCCAGTTTGATAATAATCAGTCCGGGATTCACTTTCAAAAAGTCCGACAGCGCTTGGGGATTTTTGATGCTTGTAATAATGGGTAGACGTTCAGACATAATGTTATGTGTTATATTGAGATACTTTTGTAATATAGTTTGCCGCGGTGTATGCATTACGCAAAAATCTAACTACGTCCACCCAATAGTTTGAACAAGC
>Ga0209230_10000018_pt1 | contig 71520 bp, 61 predicted proteins | sample LakOntMetagenome_FD_187467 | JGI IMG/M metagenome (GOLD analysis project Ga0209230, IMG submission 187467) | Freshwater and sediment microbial communities from Lake Ontario - Sta 18 epilimnion Metagenome (SPAdes) (version 2) | ecosystem: Environmental > Aquatic > Freshwater > Lentic | place... | reverse complement strand
GAACTTGGCAGCACCATAGGCAATCACAGGCTTCACCTCCCCGCTCATGGTCTGGAAGAAGGTGTCCAGTGTCTTGCGCTTGAGGCAATAGACACGGAAACGCTCCCGCCCCCACTTCTTGGCGGTCTTCGCTTCCCAGAGGGTAGGATAGACGGAGATGTAGTCGGCAAGGAACCTGTCCCATGCCTCCTCTTGGATGGTCTTGGGGCTGGTCTGGCGGTAGGCAAGTTCGGCTTCCGCAATATCTGCCTCCCACTTAGCTGCCTTGCGGTTGGCGGTCTTCATTCCTGCCGAGGTATAGTACTCCCCACGGGTCAGCTTGTACGTCTTCACCTCCCCATTGGACAGATCTTCTACCCCGTACATGAGGTTGGTGCGCCCTGGGTCTATCGCAATGACCCTATCCGCCCTCTTTAGCTCCCGGTTGCCCGCTTCGCCAACGACCCTTGGGACATGGAAGTGGAAGCAGACGGATACACCGTCCGTCTCGACCATGTAATGAAACTCCCCCGAGCACAGCCCATCCAACCTGAACACGCTGCCAAAATGCTCGTCCCGGAGCGCCATAAAGTCGGCTCTGTTGGCGTTGGTCAGTCCCACGTTCTTCATCATCTCGTAAAGAACGGTAGTATCTATGGTGAGGAAATGGCTCTTGACACGGCATAACGGAGCAAGGGTGAAGCGCTTGCCGTCTTCCAGCGTCTCCATGAATTGGAGGATATGGTAGAAGTAGCGTAGAACATTCTCCATGTGGGTCCCAAGCCACGTGAAAGTAATCCCGTCCTCCTCTGTTCCCAGCAACTCCCGCTGCTGATGTACAAAGGCTCTTGCCTCTTCGGGCACCTCTGCCCTGCACCCCCAACTGTTGATGGCGCAGCGGATGGCGTACCCGTGCTCCTTGGCAATTCCGTTCTGCTCACACCAACGAGCTACATACCCTTTTTGCCTCTTGTCAAATGTGAAGACAAGGGAGTTCTTGAAGTTGGTCATGTACTGCTTGGAGGCATAGACATAGGCTTGGGTGTCTCCACGACACTTTTCAATGGAAGGGAAACCCTTGAAAGAGGTATCCCATACATCCTTCAAAACGTCATTCGTCTTGTTCAATCTACCGACTCCAATATTGAAGCATTGGAGATAGAGGGTCTGGTCTGTAAGGTCGGGAAGGGGCAAGCTACGGTTGAGGCAGTGAAGGAGCAAACGGTTGAACACCAACGCCCCCTTGTTTGTTATTTTGGAGGTGGTCAGCACCCATTGCTGGATTTCGGGCATGAGGGACTTCTCCAACAGCCTCCCTTGCAAACTACATTTGACCACCCTTTCCTGCTTTCCCTTTCGGTCTTTCAATCGTTGAACGACATCTGGTCGTTTTCTCTTTTCTTTCTCCTCCATCACATACTTTTCTATTCTATATAATAGCATAGAAAATAATTCTTATATCCTTTTCTGTTGCGCATAAAAAACGGTAAATTAAATTGTTAAAAGTATTAAAAATAAAAACCAGAACCAGAATTACCTTCCCGTTTTGGTAATTTTGAAAAATGCACACCACCATACCTGGCAGACAACCAGACAGCTTTTAACAGTTGCTATCTGGTTGTCCGCCAGTCGTCGCTTCTGATTCTCTGTCGCAGACTACCTTTTGGTAATGCACACTTATTTTTTCATAAGCAGATTTTCAGAGAACCAGAAGCGACGACACAAAATGAGCCCTATCTTCTCGACCTCAAGCAAATCATCACTTCTGATTCTCTGTCGCAGACTACCTTTTGGTAATGCACACTTATTTTTTCATAAGCAGATTTTCAGAGAACCAGAAGCGACGACACAAAATGAGCCCTATCTTCTCGACCTCAAGCAAATCATCACTTCTGATTCTCTGTCGCAGACTACCTTTTGGTAATGCACACTTCTGATTCTCTGTCGCAGACTACCTTTTGGTAATGCAATAAGACAACCAGAAGTGGCAACAATGCAAGAGCCTGTATCTTCTCAACTTCGTCATTACTTCTCCCTTCCCTTCTCAACCCCAAGCAAATCATCACCACTCCTGGATCCGTTGCTGACAACCAAAGATTAACTTCGATAATGCAATAAGACAACCAGAAGTGGCAACAATGCAAGAGCCTGTATCTTCTCAACTTCGTCATTACTTCTCCCTTCCCTTCTCAACCTACCCTGTCTTCTCAGTCAAAGTGTTCTTGAAAGACCAGCCCCTGATCTTTGTGGGCATGTTGTGGGTATTTTTTTGCCACTGTGTCCGGGAACATTTCCGCATTCCAAGCATACCAATTGCAAAAGGTACTTGGTTCTCTTGTAGCGATCTGCATATAATAGTTTAACAAGCAATCGATTGTGCGTACCCCGTTGGGGTCAGTCAACATCTTGTTGTATATATATGTAACACCCTCCAATGTCAGCATGTACGCGTGTGTAGTATACACAGGTACTCGCACGATATGCGAAGGACCAACTCCACAGTGGTGTCCAATATAGCAGATTCCATAGTCCCGTGGCGTGGCGTTATAGTACGCAGGCGCCAACGCCTCCCATTTTTCATGGAATAGGACGTCATCCTCAAAAATCGTTGCAAATGGGATCTGCTCGTCAATCATCTTTTTCCAGATGTTCATATGCGTCACCAGAGTCCCTTGCTTATGTGGGTGGTCGACTGGATCATTGAACCACCCATCCACGGGGTCAAACTTGGGATTACCGTGTGTGTCCCACGCATCCAGCAAGTCTCTGGACCGCCCGTCTACGCCTTTTACTACTTGTATGTTTTTGTAGCCAGCTGCAGCAATTCTGTTAATGGATCGGTTTTTGCGATCAACATCTTTCTCCATGTTGATGAGAAAAACTGGGCAGCTGCTTTGCATTTCTTCCCATGTTGTCGGAATAGTCATTATTGTTTTAGATAGGATGACTTGTTGCATTATACTTAAATATGAATTACAATGGATGTAATATATATTTGATATTAAAGGTATTATTTATAATGAATGTACACAAAATGGCGACGGCTTCATGTACCATTGTCACCTCTTATTACCAAACCCCTTCGAAGCATAGTCATGAGCAATACGATGCATGGATGACTAACTTTCTTACCACCGTCGACAACCCACTGATCATTTTCACCGAGGAGATCATGGTAAAACGCCTTGCTGAACTGCGGAAGGGGAAGGAGGACAAAACAGTAATTGTATCGCTTCCTTGGGAGGAAATGCTCTGCGTATCTGGAAAATGCACAGACTACTGGAACAAGGACATCAAGCGAGACACTGAAAAAGACCTTCACACTCCCTATCTCTATATTCTCTGGAATGAAAAGACTGCCATGGTGCGCCGTGCAATGCAAATCAATCCATTTCGCACCGAGTTCTTCTGTTGGACCGACATTGGTTGTTTCCGGTCGGCACAAGACATGGACCTCTTTAAAGAGTGGCCGAGCCAAGCCTTCTTGTCAAGAGCTGTGAAGGACCGAATGTATCTCTTAAACATTGAACCGTTCAAGACAGGTGAGCTCGAAGTTCTGCCAAATGGATTGACGCGTAGCTTTGAGGGAAAAAACAGAATTGGCGGCACCATTTTTATTGGACACCAAGACGTATGGGACAAGTGGTTTGATGCATACTATACAACAATGGAACTCTACATGAAGCATGACTACTTTGCTGGCAAAGATCAAAACCTAATGGCGACCGTGGTGGCAAAGCACCCCGAGCTTGTGCACCTAGTGCAGCCGAGCCGCCTAACGAAGGATGGGGACCCTTGGTTCTACATGCAGAGGTATCTCGCCGTGATGGTCAGGGACCCCACGCAGGTTTAGACGACCGACACCACCAGAGCCCCCTCCGGATATATTCCAGCTGCGTCTGTCAATGGCTCATTTACCCAACGACTAGGCATAAATACATTTTTCGTTGGGTTTGGGTTTAACCAGCTCCCCCACCAACTAAAGGTCGAGTTGGGACATATGCCCCCTAGATGGCACCTAGACATCATGTAGAGACACACCAGTTCATCGGACTCGTCCATTTTCACGCAACTGAAGTTTTTCAACTGCAAATCAAGATGAGGATACACAGTCTTTATACGATCCAAGTCATCAGAAAAGACAACCACCGTGGCGTTTGGCGACAAGTTCTTGAGCATTTCCATGCATCGTGAGTAATACAGGTTAAGGTCAATAAAATGTTTTATGTTGTGCAAAAAGTCCCCCAGGCGGACATGCAAAAACACACTTTGAGCCTGTTGCTCTTTAGTCCACTCCCTTTCATAGGTACCTTGTATCTTCTCTGTAACCCAGACAGGCTCTTTCAGGAATGAACGGATGTCATGCGCGTAGTCTTTAAAATGGGCTTCTGTTTGGAAAAACCCTCGGATGTGCACATTCATGTTTTGCAGCCCACTATTTTTTTCTTCAAGAACCAATTTCGACCACACGTCGACCTGATCTCTGTTTGTAAAATCATTGTATCCTTCATGAACGTGTTTATTATACATTGGTGGGTTGGGTACGTACAACGGATCCGACGTAAAATGACTCATCAGTTCTCGATAGGTGTTTTGCGAATGGTATGAAGGGGTGTCCCATTTATCATAGTGAAACCCAATCTGATTACGCTTTGCCAGAGAATACAAAAAGCTGAGTTGAAAAAGACGGTTTCCAAGTCCATCGGAAATACTAGTGCCCGCAATCATCCTACAACTTTAGCTTGACAAATCAAATATTCAAGTCCTTAGATGGTGCCACAAAACCTCTAATGGAAGTCCTATCACCAAGCAAAGCAGATTGAAACCATTCAACTGTCTTCCGGAGCCCCTCGCCAAGGGTCGTAAAATTGAAGTCAGGCACAATATTTAGCAGCAAATCAGCGGACGCCGTTTTCTTGAACTGTCCATTTTTGGTTGGGTCGTTGTCAAGGACAATGTCTTCGTCACTTACTCCAACAGTCTCAGCAACAATGTTTACAACGTCTCGAATAGATACTTCCATCGCCTCCGGTACAGTGAGAATGACTGGCTGGCTGACATCATTGTATTTCATGAGAATGTGATAGATCAAGCGAGCGGCATCTTGTGCGTACAAGAACTGACGGAGTGGCTCTCCGGTACCTGCCACGTGGAAGGGCAGAGAACGTTCTTTAGCCACGTACGCTTTGTGGATCAAGCTTGGAATAACATGTCCATCCTGTAAACTAAAGTTGTCGTGCTCGCCGTATAGATTTGTCGGAATCACACAGACACATGTCATATTGTATTGTTTGCTGTATAAACGGGACAGAACCTCGATCATTCGCTTTGCATACGAATATCCCTCGTTGCTTGGGTGGGGGGGACCTTGGTGAATCTTACTTTCTTCTAAAGGTAAACCAATTCCATCAGGGAAAACACAGGTCGACAGACAGGACACCAACTTAACTACTTGGTGGTCTTTGCATGCATCCATGATGTTCAGCGTCATCAGCATGTTGTCACGAAAGAAACCAACATTGTCTCGTTGATTTGCGAATAAGCCGCCAACGCGAGCAGCCAGATGAATTACGTGGGTCGGTTGAATGCGACAAAACAGCTGCTGAACGTCCTCGGGATTCCTCAAATCTCCGTCCTGGGAACCAACAAAGAACCAATCACCGATCCATTGATTCACATCTCTCTTATCGCGAGGCTTGTTTAGATCTAGCTGTGCATGTAAAGCTTGCCCGAGGAGACCTGTTCCACCAGTTACTAAAATACGCATGGTTGTTACAACACACCGACTATAATACGCTCTACTAATCTGCTTATATGCACAACGGCTTAAAGATTTGCAGCAATTGGTTATGAGACAGAGTACAACATGACTCGTTTGGCTTTTGTTACTGGAGTGACGGGACAAGATGGTTCGTATTTAGTCGACCTGCTCTTGGAAAAAGGATATACTGTTTACGGGCTCATGCGGCGCATCTCCAACTTCAATACAAAAAGAATTGAACATGTGTTTAACCATCCTCGATTACATCTTTGTTACGGTGATCTACTGGATATGCCTTCCATATTTGACGTCCTGAGGAAGTTAAAAAATACCTCCATTAAACTAGAACAAGAACATCCCATTGAGATTTATAACTTAGGCGCGCAAAGTCACGTGAAAGTATCTTTTGAAACACCTATTTACACAGCACAGGCGGACGGCATTGGAACTTTAAACTTGCTTGAATCCATTCGCATGATGGGAGACAGCTTCGCAAAGCGTGTTCGCCTTTGCCAGGCATCTACGAGTGAGATGTTTGGTGCCACTCCACCACCGCAGTCGGAAACCACTCCCTTCTATCCTAGATCACCTTACGGTGTGAGCAAGCTGTTTGCCTATTGGACCATCCGTAACTACAGAGAGTCCTATGGTATCTTCGCCTGTAATGCGATTAGCTTCAATCATGTCAATCATGAAAGCGAGAGACGCGGCGAGACCTTTGTGACCCGCAAAATCACCAAAGCGGTTGCCGGCTATGCACATAGGCAACAGCAGCAGCAGCAGCAGCAGCAGCAGGCGCAACATGATCTTTCCAAGCCAGTGATTGAGTTGGGCAATCTGATAGCTGAACGTGACTGGGGTCATGCAGCCGATTATGTTCGGGGAATGTGGATGCTATTGCAACATCAAGTCCCGGACGACTATGTGATTGCAACTGGGACCAGTCATAGTGTACGAGACTTTGTTGTGAGAGCATTCAAAGTTATTGGTGTTGAAATCAAATGGTCGGGTTGTGGGATGGAAGAAGTGGGGGTCGATGCAGCAACGGGACAGGTTCTTGTTAGAGTCAATGAGCGTTATTTCCGCCCAGCGGAGGTAGACAAGTTATTGGGTGATTCAACAAAACTACGTAGAACAGTGGGGTGGGAGCCAACGGTATCCTTCGATGAATTGGTGAAAAAAATGGTTGATAATGATATTGATAGTTTGACACCATTGAAGGTTTAAAATGGACACTTTGGACAACAAAAATAGTTTTTGTCACCCTAGCCTTCCAAGCTAAGAGCCTTGCAAATGTTTAGTCTTCTCAGACTTGTGTCAAGTTTGATTGTAGGGTGCCGATGTAGCACCCTTGATAGAGTGTAGGATCACCTCTCGCCAAGTAGGCTGGACGAGGGATGCCTTGTTTCGCACAGGAACCGATCGCCTCCATATTCAGTGAGCTTAGGACATCGCGATTCCATAGGCAATGACATGTTTTACACTTGACAAGCCCATGACGCAACACCTGCTCTCCTGCCTTCCAAGGACGAGGGTTCTCACAATAGCGAAACTTTTCACAGTAACCCGTTTCTGGTTCTGCGGATTTGCAGTTATAGCACTTGCAACTGCTACGGAATTCATCCACCAAATAGACTAGATAGCCAAACTCCCGGAAGAGCTTGCGCATGCCCTTCCCCTTGGTAGGTTCCTTGTACTTCATCTGCTTCTTCTGCTCCCAATCCCCGAAAGCAATGACCACATTCTCAGGGCTACCAAAGGTATTTAGGAAGCGTTGGAGCATCAAACGTTCTGTTCTCTTTTGGTTGAGTAAAAGTCCTCCCATCGCAAATCCGGAAAAGTATGAACGACCATGGCTAACAATCATCAAACAACTTACAAAAGATGAATACGATATGGTAAGTGCAGATTGGCGGATTAAAGGAAACAATGGCGAGGTTATCCGGACGAAACGGTATTTCTTTCATAAGAAAGTCTCGTTCCAGTCGCCCCCCCTCCCGCTAATATTGTACTCGTCCAAAATCCACGAAATCCCGATGCTGAACACCCCGATGAACATTTTTATGTAGGTCAATCACTGAAAAAGGGTGGGAGAGTGAAAAAGACTGGCTTGATTTTGGCGCATGCTGGAGAGGTGGTAGTGCCAAAATCTAGGGTGCCGTCCGTGGATAAGGCTTAAAAACACTGAAAAAGTAACTCCTCAAACCTCAGCGTGTACTCTTTTACCAAACAGAGATTACCAGCTCATTAAAAGACTTAATTATTTTTGATTGAACCTTCTTTTTTCATTCACTTAATTAATAATGCCTCGTCAACCCAATAAGTTTCCAAGAACCCAATGCTGTGGTGTTCATACAGATGGAGTTACACGTTGTGAGAACCCGTGTATCTCGTTCTTCTTCTGCAAGCTTCAGCACTTAGAACAGGCTGCGTTCCATGATCGGCGTATCTATATTCGATACATGAACCTACGAGGTATGACGACAGATAAATACAGAGCCATTGTGGACAACGTATGTGACAGAATATTCGAGGAGACAAAATATTTCATGGAGGAGATGATTAACCAACGCATGAGGGAAGTGTCACTCGACAATGAGGGAAGTGTCGTGCTTCGGGAGCAAGAAGAAATAGCGAATGCTGTTGACAGAGCCCACGAGCAGCGACTTGAGAAGGACGAGGACGAAATGGACACTTGATCACACACTCTTGATCACACACCTTCTACCTAACTGACATCGTGAATAACTCTTGGCTCGGAATGGCTCTATACTACTCTCGTCAATACTAATGATTTTCTCTATTGGAAATTGTTTTACCTTCGCATAGAACTTAGTAAGTTCTTCTTGGATATTGATCTCTTTGTTGTAACGCTTCTCAGGCTGGTGATTTACTGGTTATGGTTGGATCCTTTCGTAGAAGCTCGCTCGCTTTTCGCACATGCTTTTGATGTACTTTGTATGCAATATACTCTCGTTCCTTGCGAGACAGTGTATTTTCTGTTTGATACCTATCTACCCATCGCATGAGTGTAGTTCTGGGCACTTGGAATAGCTCTGCGGTTTCTACATAGTTATGATTATGTGAATAATGTTGAATAGCTCGTAGTTTTAGATCGGTGCTGAGGTGACCCATTAAAATATAAAAAGAAAAGTGTCCATTTTAAACCTTCAAAGGAGGAAATCGAAATAAAATAAGTAGATACGACGCGATAATACATCTACACATCGGATTCTGAACTTGAGTAAGGATTAGAACGGTTAAGAGAACTTTCGCGAGGAGTCGCGTAGGAGTCGCGTAGAATGGATGATTGACCATTGAGGCTGCGGTTTGGCAATGACAATGGTAATTCATTATCGATTTCGTGTTCGCCTTCAATGTTTGTCGCTGTAGTTACAGATGCGCTCGTACGATCGCTAGGCGGCACATAAAATTTCTTGAGAAAGACATTACTGAGACGCCTTGCAACAGCTACAAGTCTCTGAGTTACTACCCTTGCCCTTGCCATAGTTCCTATGCCATCCTCTGGTACTAACGAAGTTACCTGTCTCCTTCTTTCCATTTCCCCAAGAAAGGCTGCAATGTCTTCACCTGGATTAACAATTTTGATGGTTTTTAGAGGTGGTGCGAGATCAATGTATTTCTGGTAGGACGCATAGACATCGCGGACGAAGATAATTGACTGGGAACTACGATGTTCGGGAGGCACAGACAACTCCACAATAATGTCGTCAGCCAACTTGTGGAAGTTGTTTGAAGCATGGAGGCTCGCACCCATGATCTCACCGATCTTCATATAACTCTCAATGGCGTTCAGAATGGCAATAAAGATGGCAGAACATCCTACCGCGATGGAGATGGACGGCTGTACAGAAAGCGGGAAGGTTGAAGTTCCGAAAGATGCGACACCAGATATGCTGCCGATCACGATGGATGGGATACGAAAGCGCGCCTGTTCTTTTTTCTTTTTTTCAAATTTTCGCCTATATCGCTTGCTTAACATCTCAGACACAGCGGCTAAATTTTTTAGATAATTTTCTTCTTCAGTAGGCCAAGGGTCAGCAGTCGGGCGTGTATCCATACTATAAACAATTGAGACATTTAATAACTGATTTAAGCAATAGAGGGTTTGTTTACTAACTGTTTCACGAAACAAACAATGCCATTCTGGGGATTAGTATTTACAAGCAGTCTTTTTGCAATCCCCACTATTATAGCCGCCCGACGTAAGAAGCATTTGGATGCGCTTTGCATCGGTTCTGTCATGACCACTAGCATCGTTTATCACGCTACGCAACATCCCTTGGCACACTCCATTGATAAAGCTCTGGTTCACGCGGTTTCATACGGTTATGGTGGTGTCGCTGCTACGAAGAAACCATCTCCTGTACTGACGTCTGCAATCGCATCACACCTCTTGTGTGGTCTTATTTACTACAAAAAGAGCCAGGGGTCAAAAACACCGACGTCTCCTTTTTGGCACATGGTTGTTCACGGTTGTGGTCTGGTTACCTCTTTGTTGTTGGTACACAGTTAGGATGGATGGGTTTCTTTCTTTTTTGCATTCTTTATGGTTCATATGTTTTGCATAATTAGAAGACCAAAGAGTCAAGCATCCATGAACGAACAAAATTTAAATTTCATAACAGAAAGCATTCAACACCAGTATCCTAAAAAGCTAAAAGTTCACACCAAGACAACAAACATCGAATCCAACCACATACACGCAATGGTTAGAAACGAACTCAACTCCTTTGAATTTACACAACAAGGAGGGTGTCTCGATTATTTCGAAACATGCAAGTACCAGTGGACCATGGAGATTGGCAAGGTGAAGATGACTACATTCTATCCTTTCAAAGCCGACCATGATTTGAAGGTACGCTTACGTAAAGTCTGCAGACGTGTGGCTTGTATCCTATCTATATACAACGGACCAAGTGTCTCGATCTACTTCGTTCCTTGGTCACAGCCTCGAAGCATGCCAGATCACCAAGACGAGCTTATATCTCAGATACACGTCAATGGGGCGTTTACATACCCCAGTAATCACAGAGTCATTGTGTACCGCTTGGAAGAGTTCCCAAAGGTTGTGTTGCATGAGGTCTTTCACAATCTTATACATCATACAGAGGGTTGGTCCACCGACAATCTCCGACAGCTTTATCAAGAGCTTCAAATCAGCAAGGAAGGTTGTTTTATGTATGACATGACTGGATGTAAAACCGACTTGGAGCCAAACGAAGCCATCATTGAAGTGTGGGCTGAGCTGTATCATATATCGTTTCTCTGTTACGAGAATCCGGCTCTCCAAGAAGGCAATTGCTTTGAACATTTATTGCAAATGGAAAAGGAGTGGAGTATCAGACAATCAAAACGAATTCTTGATTTGAAAAAAACAGACGGTTTCTGGAGAGAAGAAACACATGCACTTGCATACATCATGATTCGCTCTGCTATCCTGATGAACCTCAATCGCTTGTTCAGGCTAGGTCCACCACCGTACAAAAGTGAAGCGCTAACAAACATGATCATAGCAGCTGTAAAAGACAAGCGCTTTAAAGCGGCTCTAAAGTCGAATCGTGTGTATACGTACAAAGAACAATGGGCTCTTTTATTACAACACGAAAATGTTCATGCGACGCTACGCCTTACCGTAACGGGCGATCTGTAGCCGCTATATAAGGCGTTCGACATCAAGCTTTTCATAATACGCATAGCAAACAATGAGTCAAACTTACACAAAGACAGTACAGGAACGCCTCGCAGAATGTTTAGAGATCCGAAAAAGACTTGTCGAGCTTCAACTGGACCATTTGGAGGACTTCGACGAGATGAAAAAGGCTATGTCTGACTTTGTGAAGCACGCAAAGTGCGCGACCGGCTCTACTTTGTCACGAAGCCTGGGGAGGAATATCATTTATCAGTTGTCCAATACACCAGGCGAAGATAGCTATTGTAAACTTACGGTGGCTTAGTAGTTAAAGGCATTCGCATACGTATAAATAAAGCATCTAAAAAGTAAAGGTGCACCCGAAATCACGATGCCAATAGAAGATGTTGACTTTCTACACAAAAATAGCCAGAAGCAGACTTACGTGTTTTTAATTGATAGCAAGGAGCGCGATCGTGTCGCGTACCCGACTCCCTCCGAGTATGTCTTTAAATTTAGCCCACCCTTTGCAAACGTAGTCGGTCTCACTGTATTGGACGCCTCTGTCCCAAGAGCAACCTACAATGTAGACGAGCACAACAATATCATCTATTTCTTTGTACACCATCCCGACTTTGTCTTGGAAAATCTCACAGAAGACCATTTTGCAAAGGCAGTGATTGAACCAGGAGACTACACGTTGCAAACACTGCTAGTAGCAGTCAACGCAGTTCTCAAAATGAAACTGAACGGAGACGCCAATGGCGTGGACGCCTACATTGAGATGCAGCCTCTGTCGAACCCACCTGATGTAAAAAATGTGGTCCGGTTTTGGAGCGCGTTTCCCTTTATTATAGATATGAATCGAAGCACCATGTCTGAGACGCTGGGATTTGATCTATATACAGATCGCGCGGAACATTTGGTGCCCATTGACAAACGGAGATATCAGTATCTTGTATTGAGTCCTGATTATGAACCCATTGCTCAAAGGATGAGACAGGGTGCACAGATCAACGCTGAACTTTTGTCACCCACACTATCTACACTTACGCCATTACAAGTGGACGCAGCTTTGTTGCAACTTGCCAAGCTTGAACCAATCATCAAGAACCACAAGTTCTATTTGAGTGTTAATGGCAACTTATTATCGAATGACCCAGTGGACCATTTGTTGGGACAAAAGCGAACTGTGTTTGATGGTCCTAGGGGTGTGATTTTGAAAACCGACGTCGCCAATCGCAGAGCGGTTGCACAAAAGTTTAGATGCGCGCAACCGGGTTATCTATCCGGGGTGTACGTGGCTGCTGGTGTCGAACAACAAAAGTCCGGAGTCGAAGTACTTTGGGAAGTCCGTAAAAACAAGGTGGTTGCCAATGGACTCGCGGGTGTCACAAATGTCCCAGATACAAGTTCTACTGGATTTGTCGCGAGCGGCATTATTCCTATTACGTATGTCGATGGTGCTCTAAATGACACGACGAAAATAGAGGACCAAAATGGAGCCAGTCCGGCTTTCCCGTTCCTTCAAAATGCAGTGGACTATTGGCTGATTGTAAACGATGATAATAACGAAGGCGTGTTTGCATATTATAATGACGTGACAGACACGGATGCAAACAACCGACCGTTCTTATCGAGTGACAATTTTTCGTATGATGCAAACGACAACCTTGTCGATGTAACCTGGACGAATCTTAGTACGCCGCGTGTGAACTATCAGTTGTGCGCGCGTATTGAAACACAGGAACCGTATCACTCTCTGATCGCCCCTGGCATCTACAACTTGTCGGGAGAACGCTACGTGATCTTGCGATGTCCCGAGATAGAAGAAAACAGCTACCGAAGTCTGGCGTACACCAAGTTCAATATGGGTATTGCCAAGTTTCGCCTGGGTGTAGTAGGGTACAGTGAAGGGCGCAACGACTACAATGTGCCCGTGCGCGAGTTTCATCCCATCGGCAAGTTGTCGAGGCTAAGCTTTCGCTTCGAGCGCGCAGATGGTCAGCTCTATGACTTTAAGGGGGTCAATCATATGATCACCTTTGCCATTACTTACTATGAACCCAAACAGACAAAGACGTTTACACGGTCCATCCTGAACCCGAACTACACAGGAGACCCCCTGCAGTATTATTACAATCAACAAGACCAAGAAGAAGACAGCGATGATCAGGACGTAGACTACGATAAGGACCAGTTGGTGAATTACCGTAGCCAAGAGCGCAGGTACTTGCCTGAAGAGCAAGCACGACGTGATCGAGAGGCTTTCATTCATTTGAACTTGAGCGATGACGACGATTACGATGAAGACGACGAAGAAGAATAGGTCGAAGTATTATTTTTTAGTTTTTTTTGAGGTTTTGCTTTTTGTTTTCATAGATCGCGAAGTAGGCGCAGAAGGCTTTGTAGCTGCAGAAATAGCCGCATTAAGTGCATCGGAAATCGCAACAGAACTAGAAGAATGAGAGGGAGAAGGACGGGCAGCAGGAGAGAAAGAACGACTAGAGCTTGTTTTCAGAGGACGAGCCAAGCGTGTTTCTAGCTCCCGAATGTACAATTGGGCGTTTTGCATGTCTGTTCGAAACAGGTCTCTTTCTGTAATAAGAACCTGGATTTGCTTGCCGAGGCTATCGGCGTCTTCACGACATAGGATAAGATCCATCAGCATGTTTTTCACCGTCAATATTCTCTTGTTGTGAAATATTACTTGATTATCTGCAAAGTCTACATCCACCTTATATTTTTCCCTGCAATAGTTTTGAATTTCTTTAAACTTGTCTCCATCTCCGTCAATCCGGTGCATTGTCTTTGGATTGTAGTTCGGAACACGTTTCCAAAAATCACAGTTTCCTTTTGAATACATTTATACTTTACATCGTGATAAGTAAATCAGTAAAAAAAGTAAAAAAATGGCAAAATGGGACGGGAGGAGCGGATTCTCTCCGGTTTCCTTAACTAACTAAAAAGCAGCGCTCGCATACATGTCACCGCAGAAACCCTCTACTGATTCTTCTGTTTTGTTATCCTGGACAACGGACACAGTAGGTAGAGATGGCTTCTTGGTTGTTTTTACAACTGGCTCTGCTGCTACTGCTACAGGTTTCTTAACGACAACTGGCTTCGCTGGGACAGATGGCTTTGCTACTGCTGCGCTTTCCGCGTTGCCATCCAACATGGACAAGAATTTCTCCATGAGGTCATTTGTCAGGATGCCTTCGTCAATCAGCTTCTTTATTTCGTCGTCTGAAAGCTTGCTGTCTTTTAAATCATTGAAAAGCTCTAGTTGCTTTGGGGTAATTGGCTTCTCCTCGGACGGCGAAGATTCGTGTTGTTCCTCCTCCTCTTCATCTTCATCTTCTTTCTCTTCACCTTCACCCTCCTCCTCCTTCGTCTCAGCTTGTTCTGTCTTTTCTTCGACAGCTCCGGCAAAGTTTTCCTTAACCCAAGGCATTCGAACAGAGCATCGACATCCAAGGAACGCAAATAAAATCATCAAAACTAGTAGTGCAAGGGCAATGTACAAAAACGACATTCGCACAACATTGTTGCTCTTATAAGATGGCATTGTAGCTCTATCAAAAACAGCAGAAAAGAAAACAGATGTATATAATAGAATACATACTAAATGGTCTTCGACGGCACAGATCTTTCACTCGCGTATGGCACATCTGATGGATTATACGATCAGAACCAGAACCAGAACGGCTCTTACTCTCAACAACAGTCGAACTCCTATGACGAGCCATCTGTTAACTATAAACAACAACAGCAACAACAGCAACAGCAACAGCAGCATCAGCAGCAACAGCCGCAGCTTGCACAACAGGTGGCGCTCCCTCCCCAGGGAATGGTGGACCCGTCGTACGCCCCCCCTCAAGCCATGTATCAGCAACAGGGCAAAGTGTACAAACATAATTCTGGATCGGGAGTGGGTTTTTTCGAGAGGATGGTGGGGAAAAAGGGAGAAATCCTGAAGCTGGTTGTGCTTTCCCTGGTAATCCTACTAGCAATCTCCATCGACAAGGTGGCGACCTTCTATTACAACAACTACATTTCCACCGCCTACCTAACAGGAAGTCAGGAAATCCTTGTCCGGATATCCTATCCATTGCTGGTGATCCTTCTGCTGTGGGTCATCAAAGCCATGTAATTACTGCACAGCTATGGAAGAATGGAAGAGGTGCGACTATTGATTTAAAAGCCCTCGCAAATCTCCTTCCCCGCAGTCTGCAATGGCGGGTCCTTCAGGCTTGCCAACAAAAGACGCATCTCCTACTGGCGGCTTTTTGTTGGACCCTCTTTTGCGCGGAACACGGCAACACATTTGAAGCCATTGATTTTGCTCCCTTGCGGTTTCAAATGAACGATGAAAACATGATGAAGATGATGAACTGCGTAAATCGCTTGTCAAATGATGAGAGAGCAACCACAACTAAAAAGCTGTTGTATACATTTCTCGCAACCGCCGTATCCACCATTTGGTTGGAGCGAGACCATGGACCCATGGTGATGTTAAAAACCATGGACCTTCTTGCTGCAGCTGTTTATGCAAAGGGAAATGGACACCATTGGTCATCTCTCGGGGTGCTGAACTTGAGGGGCTGGCATCCGGCTTGGAACGTATTGTTGCCAGGTCTTCGTGTTTTATCTATCCCTAGATGCCTCCATGTTCCTTCTACGATGATAATCCCGACCAGTCTTCAGTCGCTGGATATCACATCCTGTCGCAACATTTCGTATGATTCCTTCAAACCAGTTGCACGTAATCTATGGATTCTCAAAGCGAGACACATCACATTTCATTTCCCACCCATGCCGTCCCTACGTCTACTCGAACTTGGCGAAGGTTCGCGTCACATATCGGATGAAATCATAGCGGAAATGAAGCATCTCCGTGTCCTTCGGCTCTACAACCATGCATATATTACGGATTATGCACTTGAAAACAAAACACGACTGGAGGAGCTCGTCTTATGCGGAAACCAGAACATCACGACCACTCCCATCTATAAGAAAAACATGCCTCTGCTCAGGCGCTTCATTATGCCTGGGCATCCGTGGCTTCAGGATGAACTGGGCTATATATTGCCAAAATGCCGAACCATTGTTACTATGTATTACGCTTGCGAGCGATGATTATTTATTCATTTCATTTTTCTACCAATAGGTTAGTGATAGCCGTATGGCAGAAGACAACAACCCAAAAAATCTATTCGAAAAACTCAAGGATGTGTTTCAAGACAATACAACGAATGTTACCGTGAGAAATACCATTATAGCAGCATACATCCTTTTCATATGTGGGATTATTGTCAGCATTCTCTTTCTGTTTATCGCTATAGGATTATCCGGGACACAGAAGCTAAAACGCAACCCCATTAACAACGAAACCCTGGACTATCAGGCTGCGAAATCAACCATCTTTGGGTTTCAAAGTTCCGTCCCCTACAGTTTAATCATTATCATCAATGGGCTTGTATTTTACACCCTATTCGTCTCCTTTATACTTACGCATGTAATCAAAGGGGGCGTTTCGGAAGATAGTCCGATTCGAAAATTCCTTTTAATCGCACTTGGAACATCCAGCGTCGCATTTCTCGGTCTTTTGGTGTTTAACCTTAGGGTACAGACGTACATTGATAACAAAAAGAAGGAAGGAGCGGTTGCAACTACCGTCGCTATTCAATTCATTCGTTTCCTGGTCCCTATCGTTTTCTTGCTTGTCCTGACGGGTCACATGATGGTTGCTTATGTCGGCGGGGACAGACCTATATCCGATAAATATTCGATGGGTAGATGGATTCTTCTCGGTACCGTCGTCGTTGTATTAGGCTGCATATCCGCGGTATATTTTTCGGTAGAGTCGAGGATGTCTATTGTGCTAAAGCGTAATACTGATTTCAATGCCCACGTCAAAGGGCACATCTATAAGAATACCAACTTCCTCCTGAAACTCAGCAAACCTCAACCGAATGGACTGCTGATGTTGCAACAGGTTGACGAGGCTCTTTCGTCCCTCCCTGACTCGTTAGACACCAATGAAATGGCACAGGCGCTGTTTACTATAAATGTTTATATTCATATTCACAAGCTCGGCTTTGAGAGCGTCCATCTGAACAAGGCGACTTCTTTGCTGCGTCCTCTTAACTTGGTTGCAGGAAATCGGTTTGTCATGAGCGACTACATGAACTTTTATGGCACGCACGTGAAGGATTATAGCAATGTTTTGTCTCAGTATTTGCCGGCGATGAAACTATACAATGCAAACATTCTGGCAAACGCCAAGCTCTACAAAACAGAGATCCAACCAGCGATCATGAAGTCGTCTGCGTGGACCAGTACCATGAACAATGAAGCGAATGGACTTACGTCCAATCAAACCATTCCCGAGTTCATTACGCTCGCAATGTGTGTACTGCTCATCGAGCTTGCACCTATCGGTCTGTTATACTTCTTGGTGCGAAAGAGAGCCGTGAAATAATAAGTGGTTTTATGTTTGTTTTTTGTCGTTCTACTGTGTAGAGTATATTACATACAGCATTTAACAATTTAATTTACCAATGGATCCGAATAAGTTAAAAAAAAAATTATTAGGCTTGTTGCCATCTGCGAAAAATAGTGGCGTCGTTGAACCAGTCAAAGAAACAAACGATAAAAAATCAGAAGGGTTATCTGGCGAAGGTCTAGATGCCGTGTTCCAGGTCCTGTACAAGTTCACCATGGTCGCCTCTGTGTCTTTTGTGATCGCCATGTTTCTATTGTCATTTGTGGATATCATGACATTGATGGGAAAACAACTAAACCAGTACCAAAACACTCAATTGAACCCTTATGTGTTTTTAAAAGACTCACTTGAATACCAGATACTGCAAAGCTACGTCAAAAACAAATCCGAAGATGAGGTCTTCAATGTGATCACGCAAGTCACTCTCTTGAACGGTGTATTTGTTCTATGTGGATTCGGTCTCTTTGCCCTGATTGGTCTGCAAATTCTAATCAATATGATCACATCAATCTACTGCAGTACACACAAAGATAAGTGTTCATCCGCCAAAGTAAAGATCGTGACACCTGTGAAAAATACACTTGTTATGGTCATCATCCTTGGCTTTGCCTTCATTCTCAACGTAGTGTATTCGTATCAATTTGTGAGAGACATACAACCGACCGTGTTGACAACATTTAATCGGCTTTCCAATATCAAGCGACTAGTCTATGCTAACATGACATCGACAATCTCTTTCCTAAGCGCATTGACGAGCGACAACATGGCGGGCTGTATAAAACACATGAAGCAAATAATAAACTCTGTGTCGAAAACAGATGGAGAGAAAGTCGACGACATCACCAAATGCCTTACCACAATCGGTATCTATATGAACTACCGCTACAATATATCGGACATGGACGATGAGTTCTCTACCGTCATGTCCATGTTCAGCTACAACGGAATCAAGAAGCGTACCGTCGATCCGGTCCAATACATGTTTATAGGCAAACCCTTCCAAATACCTGATGTGTTCGCTGCGATGACTCCTTACATCATGGAAGATCTCCGAAATAAAAATATGGATCAAAACGTTCAAGCTCTGTACATTCACCGAATGGACGAGCTAAACAGAGCTATGTTGGGAATCAGCACCCTGCAAAAATTGAAGTCCAAAGTATCGGGACTGCTTGTTGCTTTCTTCTTTGTTCTTGCGGCTCTCATAGCCATCCTTGTATTCTTGTTGAAAGGCGACATTAAGTCAATGGTTCAAAGCGCAAAAGCTGTAGCTGCAGGAGCAGGAGAAAGAGAAGGAGCAGGAGCAGGAGAAGGAGCAGGGGAGGGAGAAGGAAAAGAGGAGGAGGGAGGGAGAAGGAAAGGAGAAGGAAAGGAGGAGAGTTAAAATAAATTTCGCAGAGTGATGTAGCGTACGGTGATGGATCCACACCAAATAATCCTATACACAACTCTATTTTATACAGCGGCGATCACAGTGGGTGTCTTTGTTGTCATCTTTGATATCATGACCTCGTACGCCTTCGCACAGGCTATCCAGCAAGACTGTAATCAGTTTTCAATGGAAAAAGAGACTGTTCGCTATAAAATGGCAATAGTTGGAGATAAAACGTCGTCAGTACAAAACACATGGCAATCCGTGTTAGGCACCGGAATTCTGGTGTGCATTGGATGTGCTATTTACCTAGGATACCTTTGGAAATCGAAAGGACTTTTCACTAGTTTTCCATTGGCTGAAGTCGTGCTTCTTGTATGTGGTGTCGTCGTATGTATCATTTCCATGTCCATCGTCTGGACGGTTGCTACACGCCTATCAAAATACGCTGCAGAGTATCACGGAATGATGACCATTGCGGCAAAAACACTTCTTCCACGGACCAAGCTACCTTCCAACGTTGCAGATAGAATCGAATATCGAGTCAATCAAGAGTTCAATTATCCTTTGAGAGATATTTTGGTAGCGAAAAAGAAACGGGCTACATCAGAGAAATGGCTCTATTACTACCTTTGCTATCACATGGATAACAGCGATGTAATGGATATGCTACGCCCGGAATTGATCGAAGACTATCTGTATCCGCCCGGTGAAAAAACAACGATCAAGGGGAAGAAGAAGAAGAATGCAACAAAACAAGAAATACAAGATCAGCAAGAACAAACCAATTTAAAAGTTGTGCGTCAAATGCAGATTCTAGATGCAGTGGGTACAAATCCCGAAAAGATGGATCGTCAAGTACACAACCTTGCGTATGCCATGAACTCGTGTAAATTGATATTTATTCCACTTGGAATCGTTCTCTTTCTCAGTCTCTGCTTGCTCAATCAATCCAACATGAAAACAACGAAGGTCATATTTATTCCCGCTTCGGTGTTACTATTCATTGTTGTGTCTGTCATGTTGTCTTCTGTTTCAATGGTTTAATTATGTGATATGAAATATAGATTTGGTTTTGATAAGATGCCTGATATGTATTGGGCTCAAGTAAGTATCATGGCGTCGTCAACGCTCTATATTGTTGTCGTTATACTTTTCCTGTTTATAATTGCATCCAACTTACAAAGAGCAACCATGGTGGGAGATGGGAAACAGAATGTATGTGGTACATCATATATGGAGGCGGAGACAGCCCGATTTGGGGCGTACAACTACTATACCCAAAAAGAGGTAGATAAGCGATTGTACAACATTACGGATATGCTGTTGTTGCCATTGTATTACACTATATATATGCTGCTATGGATTTTGATGGGCGTGGCGTTGTTTATGCGTGTTAAAAACAAGACGAACAGGGATTGGAAAGACTTCGCTCTTTGTGCGGGGGCGGTCGGCGTGGCTTCCGTATTATCCTTCATTGTTTCAAATCAGCGGAATAGCGCCGTAGAGAAGAAGTATACCGAATCAAACATCGACCCTAATCAAACAGGCTTACAGATCATGTACATCGCTATATCCCTTTGTATCATGTTGATCGGTATTGTGGTCGTACACACTCAGGTTGAATTTGGCGGCGTTGAAGTGTTAGACAAAACAGGAGCTATCTTCTTAGCCATCCTCGCCATAGTGGTCGCCAAGATGTTGCTGGTTGCAAATATTTTCCGACGTCGATTTGCTTTGCTATTGAATGATAATGTGGAGAACGCGTATGGGTATACCGTTCGTTCCTTCATCAATGTACTTAGTAAGAAGGATGAAAAATATTATCTTGATAATGCAAACCAGATCCTAAAACCACCTTACAAATTGCTTGGTTCACTTGCTAATGATGAGCGGTTCAAATATGTCAAATACGATCAAGTCCCACCCGAGATAACCAAAAGCAAGAAGTTATGGAATGACTTTATTGATTACAAATATAACCTTGACATCCTTACCCCTGGAATACGTAAGAATGCGAACAATCTTATGAACTTAATGCTTATTGTCGTCATCATCTTGTGCTTCGTTCCGGTGTATATGTTGATTATGTTTATTAGAAATACCGGGCTCGGAAACCCGCTTTGGGCTCTGGTGGTTCTTCTCGTTCTAGTGCTGCTCTTTTCATCGATGGCTTTCTGGCTGTCAGGTGGATTGTTTAGTTGATCGTAACATTTCCTTATTTTTTTACAGACTAGTAATGTAGTGAGAACAAATATACAAACAGAAAGCATGAGTATATCGGATAAAAGGCGAACAACTAATGTAATTTTGATTTCTGCCGCGACAGTCATTGCACTTATTGTTTTTGGAATGCTCGTAGATATGTCCTTAAATCTCCACAAAGCAACGATGATTGCAGATGGAAAACAACAGTTTTGTGGCGAATCGTATATGGAAGCAGAAACTGCTCGATTTGCAGCCTACGAATATTACGAACGTAAACACGTGCATGCTACAATGCAAATTATCACGGATTCTGTGCTCATTCCAATCATATGCGTCGTATATGGATGGATGTGTTTTTACATTATACATGCTATTTGGTATGGCGAATATGATTTCACTTGGTTGCATTTTGTGTGTCTTTTACTTATTAATTACGCCGCATACGTGCTGTCTTCATGGATGAAAAATGACGTGATACACTCGAGTAAAATAGATGATATTTTGATATGTGGTATATGTACAATTGTTATATGCATCTGTATGTTAAAGGGTTGGGCGCCCTCCAATGTCCGCCTCGGCGTTGCTGTCGCCATGACGATGACATTATTGCTGCTCTTGATCATTCTCCGTCAACGAAGCAACTTCATGTATCTTGATAATAAATACGCTCCTGAAACATTGTTCAACGTGAAACTTCCACAGAAACAGGTGTTAATAACAGCGATTTCGTGTATCATACTTTTGGCTGTGCTGGCTGGATCTTGTTATGTCAAGGCTTTAGATGTATCCACTGGTGTGCTTTATGCCGTCCTTGTGGTATTTGTATCTTCGCTACTTGCCATTAACAATTTATATAGAAACCGTATTGGCATGCTCCTCCGTGACACGGATAGTAAAGTGTATGATAAAGAGGGGGATATGGATAATTACATCGCTCCTTATGGATACATTATAAAAAAGTTAAACGCTTTGCTGGCGTCAGGCGACAACAAGAACTACTATTTGAATAATTTAAAACTTATACAGTTGCCACCCTATCCGTCTAAGGTGAGTAAAAAACAACTTTATAAGTACGTTCTCTATTCGAAGCTGCCTAGTTTCATTAGAGAGGACGAGGAACAAGATGGGGAATTTGCAGATTACAAGCACTCCTTAGACAAAATCACTCCTTTGATAAAGAACGAAACAACCATATTCATGCAGTGTATGTTGGGGCTTTTGATTGTTGTGTTGGGTATTCCGTTGTACTTGATACTGCATTCGTTTAATTCCCAATCAATTCTACTCGTTGCTCTGGTGTTATTCATCATTGGGTTATTGTTTGTATCGTCGATGGGCTACGGGTTGACAGGTGGGTTGTTTGTCTGACCAAATAAAATATAATGACTGATGTTAGGGTAATATACATTTTCAACATGATCAAGTGGTCCGATTGGTTGGAAAATATATCAAAAAGTCTGAAGGAAGGTTTCCATGATCTAACAAGTCTCGGTTTACCAAGTGGCTTAAATATATCGGGTGTGAATGACAACGCTGCGTATGATTGGTCACCTGCTTTGTATAATTTCTACATGCAAATTAAGGAATCGAGTCCAGTTGTGGTAGAGAATCTACTTGCAACCGAAAATTCAAACCGTTATAGTCTACAAAAAAACAAACAGGACGAAAAAACGATATGTATGATTCTTGAATATCTACAGAACCTGAAAGTATCGAAAAGCAAAACGGATCAGGAGACATATGAGGCAATTAAGTTAAAAGTTAATAAAGCACTTTTTAATTTAGACATGAAGGTTGAAGGCAAAGGGAACGCTTTGGACCTAGATACGCTTATGACCATAAAAACGTGTGCATTGTCAGATCCAGTTGTAACAAATACCTCGTATGATCCTACTGTCAACTCATTTCTTAAAAAACTTGAGGATCTTCCAGTTAATCCATCGGCGAAGGAGGAGACAAAACAGGAGGAGGGAGAGCGGGAGAAGGTGGAGAAGCGGCCCTCTTCCTCCTCTTCCGTGCAGCAGCAGCAACTGCAGCAGCAACAGCAGCAATCCCAGCAGACGGATAAAAATGTATCACCCACCAGAGTGGAAGACCCAGACGAAGATGAGGAGGATGAGTCCCACATTTTTCGTTTAGATTATAAGGAGGAAGAGGAGGAAGAGGAGGAAGAGGAGGAAGATGAGGAGGAAAACAACGAGGAAGCACCTTATATAAAACAAGTGATTTTAGCACTTAATGATTGCTTCACATCTGAAGGTTTTAAAAATCCAACAACGTTATTACACAGTTTGGGAATTGCATGTATCACATTGGTACATGTTTCCAGATCTAAACAGGTATTAGATCTGGAAACACTAAAAAAATTACTACAGAATGTAAAAGTCGAATTACTCGATAATCCTGAAACTGATAAAGGACGCATATATGATTTTAAATTCATTAACGATTTGAAGGAACTAACAAAAAACACAAAAAACCAAACATTCTTAGTTGCGCTAGCTGCAATTATTTCGGCGGTAAATGCTGTGGCGGTATCTGCTCTGCAACCCAGTTTAACAGACCATAAAACAATTGTTGAACAATTAAAAAAAACAAAAGCCATTTTGTTTACGGTGGCATTCAGCTCCCATAATGCAGCCCTAACAGGTTTGGCTGCTGCTGGTGTTGTATCATCCGTAGATGAAAAATTTACAAACAATAATGGTACTGGTTTAACATTATCGAAAAAAACAACGGTAATCGTAAAACATCTGTCTAAACGAAATAATTTTGAATTTCCAGAAGAACATTTCATAGACGAGACTCAAGGTGAGACAATGCCAATATTTATGGATTTATTAACAAATTTAGTAGGAGAACAGAAGAGAACAAAAGATGCAGAATTATTTGCCAACAGAGCAGAATTTGCCGCACTTACTGCATTCTTTGAATTGAGAGAAATTATGGATGTGCCAACTGATTATCTTCTTATGTGTTTACGTTTAGATGACGACGTAATGGGAGGTGGAACACCACAACCACTACTACTACAACCAGCACCAGCACCAACATCCGCCCAGTTGTTTGTACCAGTAGCAGCATCAGCAGGAGCAACAGGAACAGCATCACCAATATCCACCCAAGCAGCAGCAACATCCGCACCACTAGCGCCACTAACACCACCAGCAGCACCAGCAGAAACAACACCACCACTACCAGCAACAGCAGCAGCACAACCGATACTAAAACGTTGGTTTAGTGATAACAATGTATCAGCAGCAGTAGCTGCACCAGCGCAACCACAAATTAATGCAACAAAGGTGGCAATACTTGGGAAGGTCATCAATGACCTACAAATGGACGAGCGATACAGCCTTTCGAACGAAAACATAACCACAACGGACCGGTTTGTGTTCCTGATGTTGACATTCGTAATCCGCGGCATCGCCCTGTATGTTATCGAATGGGGAATTTCGACCCGATTTATCAATACGTTCCAGTCTGCGTTCTTGTACTATGTCTTACTTTACAACTCACTATTTATCTTGATCGCCCTTATGGTCAATACAAGCGACAATATTTTCTTGGAAAGCATGTTTTTCTACATGAGCAGTAGACACGGCACTTCGAGGAATGCCATCCATGTTCTAATCCAGACGATCTTGATACCGATCCCCTTCCTCGTCAAAGAGGAGGAGTATAATACAGCCGCTACTGTACAAGACAACACTATGCTCAGCTTTGAGCAGCGAATGGCATTGCAAGGCTCCATCAATCAGTTCTCCATTTTCATTTGGTTGTTTACTTCCTTTATCGCATTTGCCTATTAATGGGTATGAGTACGCGGCTACTTTTTGCATTCATTTTCAATAGAAAGAAAATATCGTGTACCATTAGAGTAACTAGTAAGTAGTATGAGCAATAGTAAGTACGATTTATTTGATAAATTTTTTACATCAGATGAGTTTCTAGAGCAAGATTTGTTGGAGTTGTTACGAAACTTTAAGGTTACTGATAAGGATTTAAAAACGTTAAATCAGAACACAGATCTGGAAAGCAATCGTAAACTGAAAACACTTATTGAAGTTGTCTACCCGGCATACAATAACTATTTTATTCAAAATAATAAAAAGGAGCCAGAAAGTATTGACGCCCTGTTTAACCTTAAAACCGAGGAGGGACAGAAGAACTTAAATTCGATATATGTGGACATTATACCCTTCGAGGTATTACAAAAGTCACAAAATATAAAAGACGACGAATCATTGAATGGTACATCTGGAATTGAAGATATGGCTGCTATGATAAATCCAACACGATTGAAATATCTAGCACGTGTAAAGAAAGATCCGAAAGAACACCAGCGGCTAAAACAACAAATCGAAGATGCGCTTGCCAAGGATAAGATAGTGGACAAAAAGGTCGCTGACTTGTTGAAAGCGTTGTTTCAGAAACTAAAATATGGAAAAAATAGTATTGATAAGAATCTGTTTGGTCCAGCTCCTAAAGAACCGCCAGCTCCGTCAGTAGACAACTCCGCGGCATTAAATGCAGCAGATGCAAAAGCAAAAGAAGCAACTGAGAAACTACAGAAAGCAGAAGCAAAAGCACAAGAACTAGGAAAAAAAGCAGATGATGCTGTAAAAAAACTAGAAGAAGCAGAACACAAATTAAACCTGAAGATTGAAGAGACAAACGAGTCAAAGAAAAAAGCGGACAAAGAACTCAATACAGCAAAGCAACAAGCGGAGGATGCAGCAAAGGCAGTAGCAGCAGCAGAAATTAAACTAAATGAAGAAGTAGCTAAAAATTCAAATCTCGGTCAGGCAAAAAAAGAAACTGAAGACGTAGCAGCTAAACTAAAGACAGACGCAGAAGAAGCCAATCAGGCAAAAAAAGAAGCTGAAGAAGAAGCAGCCAAACTAAAGACAAACGCAGAAGCAGCCAATAACGCAAAAGAAGCAGCCAATAACGCAAAAGAAGCAGCAGAAGCAGAAGCAGCCGCACGAAAAGAAGAAGCAGAAGCAGCAAAAGCAGCAGCAGCAGAAGCAGCGTCTGTTGCTTCTGCTGCTGCTGCAGAACTACAAAAAGCGAGGGAAGAAGTAAAAAATCTAAAGGCAGCAACAGAGGCAGCCAATCAGGCAGTACAAGCCGAAAAAAAACGATTTCAAGAAGAATTGAAAAACTTTACAGATCCTCTTCAAAAACTAATAAACCAAGTTACAGCTGAGGTTGAACCCGTTCTTCGGAAGGCAAAGGAACTTAAGGATCAGCAGGTTGCAGGAGTAGCAGTAAAAGTCGGAGGAGCTCTTCCCCAAGACAACAAACCGGTAGATGGACAAAATAAACCAGAACCTGTTTTAACTGAAGACGAAATCAACGACAAGTTCAAGGCATACCGAAAGTCACTGGTCAAGATCATGTCCGAGTTTGACGACATATCGAAACGGTACATTGATTACACAAGTCAAATCAAAAACTACTCAATTATAAACGAAGCTGATCGACTCGAAGAGATTACCAGTAAGTACAATGTGCAATATTTGGCACTGAACGATTATATGAACGGCAATGGGGAAACTAGCTTCAAGAAAATCGTGACAGACTTGAATGAAACTGTCAAGTCGCTAAACAACTACCGACAACAATTTGAACCTATTTTTATAGGAAGCAAAGATGACAAAGAGCTCAAAGAATTAAAACTTAACTACACAAACATAGTGGATGGTACGACAACCAAACCAGATAAAACCGCAGAAGTTTTAAAATCAACAGAAGATGAAAAAGATACAAAAGAAGAAAAGCTAAAGGATATGTCTCTGGAAGAACTGTACACAATATTTTTGAATGTTATCAAAGCATTCCACGAGGCAAAGAAGAACTCCGCAAGTATGGTTGCGAAAGCTATTAAAGAAAACACATCAAAAGGACCATCGGATAATAGTTACTCTTCGTTGAAAGGACATTTTGACTTGAAAGTAAGTGAGTTTAGAACAAAAGTTAACGGGTACCAACCGCCTGAGAACTATGAAGACAAATACAAGAACATCAAAGATGAGTTTAACAGAATAATAGATGAGATAAAAGCCCCTCTAGATATAAGTAATAATAATGTTCAACGACAAGAGAGAGAGCAAGCGAATAGAAACGCATTTAATAAAGAGCTCGATGTAATAGCTAACCATTTAAAAGCATGGAATAGTGCAGTGCATGCGTTTAATACAAATGATAAAGAAGACGATACAATAACCAAGATCAGGAGTATCCAAAACGACGCCGAACGAATTAGAAAACGCTTTGATGACCTCAAGAAAGTGTTTGATCAAGTCTATGAATATCGTCTCAAACGGGCAAACCCTGCCTTTATCGCCTCTGCAGCCACACGAGAACCGTCGCTTTTCAATAAAATTTACGCAGAATATATGAATGACAAAATGGAAAATCAAAACGATCAGGAAAAGGCTGTTACTATTATGGTGAACAAATTGGATGACAACAACCTCATTCCACGCAAGATACTGGAACCTTCACAGACGGACAAGATCGTTTTTGTATTTATCACCCTCTTTCTTCGCATGTTTTCCTTGAGTATTGTACGCTGGGTCATCGTAGGGGGCTACCTTAAAACAATGAAAACAGCTTTGGCAGTTTATATGGGATCATATACAGCTCTCCTTCTCATAGCTGTCCTCATTATCAACTTAGATAGCTACCGTATGCGAATCGTATTCAACTATCTCAACATGCACGGAAACCGATCGCGAATCATGACCCACGTTGGTTCTTTGTGGATATTCGGCTATCTCATCTATCTTGTCATGTATTACCTGAACATTCGCGAAACACAAGGGCTCGTCGAACGTGTTTATACAGAAGAAGACAAGGCACGTATCATTTATCGCATCGAAGTCCTCAGCATGATCATCTGGCTCTTGTTGGTCATCATCATCTTATTAGTATAATCGTTAATTGTCAACCTCGCACAGAATACTCAGTTGGCGGCTATCATTTAGGATGCATGTATCTTTCAAGGAATCGACAATAGCCGCAGTTACTGTCGTAGACGCTTCAACCATTTGACAACGAATGTTCAGCTTAATCCCATCCATATCAGGATAACTGTGAACAACAATGCCCGTTAAAGCATTCGAGCTTACTTTGAGCAGATCTCCGTTTTGAAAATCGGGAGCACAAGCACCCAATCCAGTTATTTTTACCTGAACAGCCTCTATCACTTCAGATGCTGCAGCAGTAGCAGTATTCGTAGACATAAGCGGCTGCGTTTCTTGAACTATACAGTTGTCTTCCCCAAGATCAATAAGCGCTCCACTGGCATCCTCGATACGAACTGTCCATGGAGTTGAAAGAGGTCTGAAGGCGGTTTTTCGCCCAGCAGGCACCCAATACGTCCAATTACATGGTACACGAGAAGAGCGTTCTTGTTCCGGATAAAGCACAATGCTGTCTTCCTGTCCACCTGCGCCAGTTATTTTTAAAACGCAGAAAGGTGTACGTATACGCGTCATCGACGACTGGGGCAACGCAAGGCACCGCATATGAACGTCTCGCGCACCTCGTGGTAGTGGACCGACCCAAACAAACTGTGCACGTAATGGCGAATATTGCCAGTCGCGACGAGAAGACTGTATTAACAGCGTTGTGCTACTGACTTGTGGTAGCGCATTGCTGGGAGGAGGTGGTGGTTGGCTTTCCGTAGCTACAGGTTTTACAGTTACAAAATCCCGGTTCTTTTCCAGCGCCCGAACACTTTGATAGAACTCATCTTCCCCTGGAGCGATCTCTTGCGTTGTATCTGATGGCTGCTGTTGTTGTTGTGACAACTGTTGTTGCAATTGCTGCAACTGTAACTGCGGCGGTAGCTGCTGCTGGTGCTGCTGGTGCTGCTGGTGCTGCTGGTGCTGCTGGTGCTGCAGTTGCGGTTGTAGTTGCGGTTGTAGTTGTACTTGTTGCAACTGTCCATCTCTTTGTAGTAATTCGTTGTATGACGGCAGAGCGAGGGGCGGACCCGGTTGTAATAGAATTGGCTGGGGCAAGTCGTGCTGTGGGACAGGAACCTCGCGCGGTTGGTAGAGCGGAACCTGTGCGACTTCGCCATCCAATTTATAAACACGCTTGAAATAGTCTCTCGAAACATACAGGGTTTTTTTATTAAGATACTCAACGTCCAGCTTGTTTTGGGAAGACGCGGATCGATGCACGTTTGTCATAATAGATTGAAATATAGTGGAAAGTTCATCTTTTTTAAGGACTTGTACTATTTGAAAATTATATTTATCGTACAAAAACTTATTCAAAAGACCTGCTATATAGTTTACATTGGCAGGAGTGAAAAAACTCATGGTTGTATTATGCAATGTAGAAACACAGGTCAGCTTAGTATCATTCACAAGTGTTTCCTTTAACTGACTTTCTTCTTTGGCTTTACTGCTTCCTTTTTCTCCTTCGCCACCTTTGCTTTCGGCTCTCTCTTTTTTGGCACCACCTTCCCAATAGCATTTGGGTTTGGACGAAACAGTACCTTGCGTAAACTGTGCACAGCATCGTCGTCCAATTTGCCTTTCATTTTCATCACATCATCGAAAACGGTTTTGCGGTCCTTGCGAAGCATCTCTATCCATCTAATCTGAAATACCATACTAAAAACCCCACACTCGGTACTTTTACGCTGCATAGGGCACTTGCAGTACAATGTTGTGAAAGGAATCGGGTTCACAACCCCTGTTGTTCGATCCAACAGGGAAATAGAAGCCTTAAACCGGTCAACCCAAGACTTGACTTGTTCAGGTGGGAAGCGCGCCACACTATCGTAATAGTACGCGCCATAACTCTCAAGAGACGGGTTTATGCACATGAAAATGGAGGTCCAATGAGACCCTGGTTCGTCGTGTTTATCTAAATTGATAATAAAGCCAATGAAGTCATATTGAGTTCGCAGCGCCTTGATTTTCGCCGGATCATCTACTAACTCACACATCTCCCGATATATACACGAGTTTGGTTCCGCAAAGTCTATCGGAAACACGCCGAGAAACTTGTACCTGAAAGAGCTTTCCGCTTGGTATTGCATCATAACATTTTTGATGTCATAGTTGCTAAGCCACGTACGATCGTTCTTGTACCATTCACTCGGAGTGATGGGGCGGACAGATGCTGTCACATCTGGACCAGGTCTTAACTTGTCCACCCAGCAAGACTCGCCGATGGTGCCGCATTCTTCTGCCATTCGCTTTTGTAATTGTTTCCGAAGAGCTGCTGGCTTTTGCTTGCCGATGTTAACTATCTTTCTATTTGGGTACTTTTCGTTCCAAGCTTTTGCTAGCTCCTTTAACGCATCAAAATCAAAACAAGAACCAGTCTTTTTAAACGTGTCCTGTTGCTTTGGTGAACAAAACGACATAAATCTATGTGTGTGTCTCTCTAACCTATGAAATGAAAAAAGTGCATGTCGTACCCTTACACTTTTTCATTTGTCTTCTGGATTTCTATTATTCAACTATGGTGTCCATACTTGTTCTATTGTTAGAACTAGCAGCACATATGGAGACGAAGTGCGCGAGGATGAGCGACGAATGGTACATAGAGTACAAGGTGACATCGTACACATCCTTCTTATTGTTAGGAATCTCGCATCTGGATTCATCCACCTCTCCGTCGCTCCAGTCATTCACAATCGACAACAAGTCGTGAACAATTACAAGGTCATAACCCGTGTCTTTTTCTTGTTGTTGTTGCAGACCGACAAACCAAGCGTCTCTATCTTTTTGGTGTTTGGTTCCAATAAGCGAACCAATGAGGACCCCATAATCTGCGTTTTTAATCAAATTGCCATTGTCTGGAATACAGAAAGTGACCACCTTGGCAAGCGCTTTGTACATGTCGTCAATGTTCACTCCGTCTTCTTCTTCAAAGAAAGCCATCTTGGTCATTGCTGCGGCAACGTGCTCCATGGTGGATAGACTTAATAGGGCGAATGAAGTTGCTGCTTTTGCTTTTCCTGGTATTGCTTTTGTTGGTATTGCTACTTGTGCTGTTTGGATTATTGTGAATTGATTTTTAGTTTAGTATCGTCAATTTTTACGAATAAATGGGAAAAAAGATACAAAATATTTACCGCCCCCATCTGGTACCCAAGAATACTCCCCATTTACTTACGAGCAAGAACATAAAAGTCCTCTACATCCTCTGACTTATCAAGTACATAGCCGTGACGCCCCAAGAGCTCTTTGATCATGGTTCTCTTTGGTTCTTCGTGGTTGTGTTCGACAGTGATCAAACGAATGCTATGAGAGTCGAACGGAAAGGCAGCCAGAATATCATGCTCGGATCCCTCTGTGTCAATGCTCAAATAGTCAATGGTCTGGGGAACCTTGTAGCTTGCAAGAAAGTCGCGAATGGGAAAGGTCGTAAGCTCAACTACCTCGGCATTCTTCAAGTTGTCACTGGTTTTCCATTTACCCAAGCACTCTTCGATACCGCCCAAGTAAGCCCCGCGTACAAACCGCGTGACACAAGCCTTGTCCCAAATGGCAGTCTTGACGAGAGGATTGGTTCGACGCGACCAATCCATGGGGAACGGATCTACTGAGATACCTTTCCATCCATGTTGTTCGAGGAGGTATGTATTGTTTAGCAGGATACCGTCCCCGCATCCAATCTCCAAGTAGAACCCAGGGGTCATTTTTGTCTTTTGAAGGACCCAGAGGTCTTGCTGATATTGAGCAGGGGATGCATCGATCACCGATTGGGGAAGTGTGTACGATTCGTCCATTGCTTCGTGCGTATATGTATACATTTCTGTTACAAGGTAAGCCTTAATATGGAAATGGGTAAAAGCGCACCAACCGGTAGTTCGGTAATATAATCGACACCCAGCGATTTAAAGAAAAATTGACAGCCTATTTAAGGCAGAGTAATGACTTAAAATTTAAGTGGCTGTATATAAACAGAGGCAATATATCCAGGATGACATCTGAGGAGTTTGTTCGTTACCTAAAGCAGTTCCGATGCGAGAAAGGCGCACCGTGTACGCACACAAGTATAGACGCTCCAAGGGCGAGACTGGTGGTTCCCGATGACAAACTATCCGAATTCCTTACCGAATATAAACGAGCTCTTATCGCTGGTGTTCTATTACACTTTACAGAAAAACCATTACAAAACAGTTGCATGCGTACCGACTTGGACTTCCGCTTTGCGATTCCTCCAGGCACGGGCAACGGCACTGGCGGACTACCCGTATCCGCGGATGGATCCTCTGGAACATCGCTTCCTAGATTCTATACGACGTTTGACGTAGAAAGAATCGTCCAGCAGTACTTTCGACTACTTGCTGAGTACCTGGATGCCGATGATCATGAGTGGACCGCCTATGTTATGGAAAAACCAAGACCAATTGAATGCAGAGGCAAGATCAAGGATGGTCTACATATCATGTTCCCAAACCTGATTGTACAACCTGCGCTGCAACACCTGATTCGCAAGCGACTGCTCGATGAAAGTGCGGACATGCTGTTCAAAAGCATGCCTCTGTGCAACAGCCACGAAGACATTATCGATGAAGCCATTATCGATCGCAACAACTGGCAGATGTATGGAAGCAGGAAGCCCAACTGTGAGGCGTATCGAGTCACCAAAGCCTTCTCCTACGATCGATCTCTCGACAAGTTGACGGCTCTTCCTATGCTAACACCGGTAGAAAATCTGGAATTGGTGGACACCCTATCGGTTCGAAAGAGCGCTGCCGAAACAGCCTTCCTTCAAGGGAAAAAAGCCGAGATGGAGGAGTTTACTCGACACGTTCTATCCAGCGTAGACGCCAGGCGCAAAGACAAACTACACACCCAAATCTTTAGCAAAACCGCCAACAACACGCGCAATCACTCTCACGAAGAAGAGCGCAAGCTGGCTCGAGAGTTGGTTATCGAGTGCATGAAGCCAGAGCGCGCCGAGTGCTACGAAGACTGGATCAAGATTGGGTGGTGTTTGCGAAACATCGACGTGGACCTCATTGATACCTGGATTGAGTTTAGTAAAGTGGGTAGTAAATACATTGAAGGTGAGTGCGCAGATCTATGGTGGAAAATGCGCATTGATGCCATGGGCATGGGTACTTTGCGATGGTGGGCAAGACAGGACAACCCAACCCAGTACGAGAAAATTATCGATGGAAATGTACTGACCTTGCTTGACAAATGCGTAGGGTCCAGTGGAGCACACTTTGATGTTGCGAAAGTGGTTCATGCAATGTTCAAAGACCGCTACCGGTTTACCATCAAAGACATCTGGTTTACTTACGACGAGAACCGTCACAAGTGGGTGCGCTCGCGAGAGGGACTGAAGTTGAAGCTCATCTTATCGAACGATGTCTGTTCCAAGTTTCTTACGAGGGCAACACACTGGAACATCGAAGCGATGCGTAATGAGGAACAACGTGACGTGTTTGAAGACCGCTTCCAAAAGTTGAGCAATGTTGCAAGAAAACTAAAGGATTCTGGCTTCAAGGAGAGCATTATGAAGGAGTGCAAGTGCCTGTTCACGGATGAGAAGTTTGAGGAGCTCCTGGATAGCAACCCTCACCTCATCGGCTTTGAGAATGGAGTGTATGATCTACGCCTTCACGAGTTCCGCGATGGTCTACCCGATGACTACATCAGCTTTGGAACCGGGTTGCACTACTTCCCATATAATGCAGTGTCCCAAGACGCAAAAGACATTGAACGGTTCCTTGGTCAGGTCTATACATCCAATGGGGTAAAGCAGTACATTAAAGATGTATTTGCTACAGCAATTGACGGCGGTATCCGTGTGGAAAGATTCTATGTATTCACGGGAAATGGATGTCATGCAAAGGACACGGAGATTATGATGTATGATGGACACAAAAAGTTGGTGCAAGACGTTGTGATGGGCGACAAGCTCATGGGCGATGATAGTGGTCCAAGGGTAGTACAGGAGTTGTTCCGTGGAAAAGCCGACATGTATCGCATTAGCCCAGTGAAAGGCGATAGCTTCGTTGTGAATGGTAGCCACGTTATGTCGCTTAAATTCACGAATCTTACAACCGTCATCAAACGTACAGACTCAAAATCGCTCAAGTACCGTGCCAAATGGTGGGAGAGAAACGACAACGATCATCAAAAGCACGGGGAACCAGTATCAAGGAGTAGGACGGTTGGCTCGATAAAAGAAGCCCGACAAGTCATTGCTACTATGCTCGAAACCAATATGAACATCATCAAGCCTGGTGATGTAGTGGACGTCAAGTTATGCGACCTTCTGCATTGGAAGCCATGGTGGTGGAAGAAAACCAACGTGTGTCTGTACCGACCACAGTCAGTGGACTTCCCCAACCCGAAGCCAGTGTCGCTTGACCCATACATGCTTGGGTATTGGCTTGGTGACGGGAGTTCCCGGGACTCTGAAATTGTAACAATGGAACCGGATGTTGTCGACTATTTCGAAAGTCACCTCCAGGCTGATCACGTGCTTGCACAAAGAAAAAAGCGAAAAATAAATGATAAGGCATCCACCTACGCAATTAGCTTCTCGGGCAAGCGAAAACGCTACACCTCTCAAAACGAGTTCCGGAACTCTATGCGAGAATACGACATACAGAATAACAAGCATATCCCTTACGACTATCTAACCAACACTCGGGAGGTAAGACTCGCGGTTCTGGCTGGTATTATCGACAGTGATGGTCACTATCAGAGAAAGATGAACCAGTATGAGATAACATTGAAAAGCGAGAAGCTGATGAATGGAGTCGTCGATCTTTGCAGATCATTGGGCTTTGCGTGTTACAAGCAAGCGGTCAAGAAAACGTGTTGCAACAATGGGGTGGTAGGGGACTACTTCTGTATCCAAATCGTCGGCAAGGGGATGGAAGACATCCCAACTCTTGTACCACGCAACAAGGCAGCACCAAGGACTACACACAATAACGTTACTATGGTATCCTTTGACATTTCCAGAGTAGAGGATGGGGATTACTACGGGTTTGAGCTAGATGGAAATCACAGATATCTCATGGGTGACTTCACCGTCACTCACAACAGCAATGGTAAGAGTCGTGTTCTAGAGCTCTTCCAAAAATCAATCGGTGAATACTACTGTATCTTGCCCATCTCCCTTCTTACGCAAAAGCGATGTGCTTCCAATTCGGCGCAGTCGGAGCTTGAGAGGACTAGGGGGCGCCGACTAGCTGTGATGCAGGAGCCAAGTGAGAGTGAGAAGCTAAATATTGGGTTAATGAAAGAGCTGACGGGAGGTGACCGCATTCTTGCACGTGGGCTGTTCAAGGAGCCAGTGGAGTTCCGTCCACAGTTCAAGATGATCCTGGTTTGTAATGATCGCCCCGAGGTGCCTAGTGACGATGGTGGTACGTGGCGTCGTATCCGTGTGGTGCAACACACGAGCAAGTTCGTGGAGCGACCGGATGCGAGCAACAAGTTTGAGTTCCCTATGGACTGTGAAATCACGGAAAAGTTTGACCGATGGAAGGAGACGTTCATCAGCATGTTGATCGATCATCACAAGAACATGGACGCCAAGAACATCGTGGAGCCAGCCGAGGTGCGCATTGCCACCGACAGCTACAAGCTGGACAACGACCTGATTGGACAGTTCTGCTCCGAGTGCATCGTCAAAGACGAGGGCAGTACCACACGATACAAGCTCATCCCCCTCTATGGGGAGTTCAAAGAATGGTGTCAGCTATCGGTACAAAAAGGACGCAAGCTACCTGACCGTAGTCAGTTCCGCAGCTATATTGAAAAGATGTATGATATGTATCCATCAGATGGTCGAGGATGGAAGGGCTTCCGACTGCGCTCTGTTCGTGCAGTCGATCCCAAAGATGCCGACAGTGATGGGGATGAATAAATAGGTGGTCAATCGAATTTCTTCCTTACCAAACTACCTTGGTTTTTTGTGTTTCTGAGTTCTGTTTGTTTTGTTGGTCTAAAAAATGAAGCTCTTTATTGTTTCATTTCTATGCATTAATATTTACTTAGAGGATATATTGTAACTACATTATAGAGACAACAACAAGTAAATGGACATTGAAATATCATTAAAGCATGTTGCGGAAATGATGTCTGCGCGCGGTCTTCCTGACGAAGATGTCGCCAGCTTCTTGCGAGAGGCAAGCGATGTGCATAAGCCGACCTTCTACTCAGATTCCGTTACTTTACATGTGGGCGATAAGGCATGCATCATTTACATTCTAAGTAAGAACACCAAGGAAATCTGGAAAAAGATGAAGGACTTGACGGCTGAAAAGTTTGCCGAAGAGTTTGGATACAACACATTCATTATCATCACCACCGAGAAACCGACAACGGCAAACAACAACGCCATGGAAACCTTGAACACTGAGCTGGCGAAGGTGGGTGGCAAGATGCAGAATTTCATTATGAAAGAGCTGCGATACAATCCAGCAAACCATGTTCTGGTACCCAAGCATGAAAAGATTACCGACGAAGAAGTCAAGGTCCTTCTCGAGAACCACATGCTGAAGTCGCCCTTCCAACTACCTCACATATCCAAGGGGGATATCATGGCGCGTTACTTGGGGCTGCGGCATGGAGATGTCGTTCGTATCACAAGAATCAACGACACGTCGGGAAGCTGTTTCTACTATCGATGCTGTATGTAGGGAGAAATAGAATAACTCATCACACATGTATCTTTTTCTGCTATATCATATAGAGGTTAAGTCAAATCAATGGCTGTAGAAATCATAGGGGACATCAAGGAACATTTAAATCAGGTAATAAGCACTTTTCTACCCGATGCAATCGTTGCACCTCTTTTTCAAACATTCAACAATCACTCTGTTCACAAGGGTGAGGCTGCAAACTTTGAAGTGCTATTAAACAATTCATATTTCGCGGACGCAAACAACGCCGCAACCTATAATCCTTCCGTGTATTTTCGAACGTCCGGCTCAGACAACTTTTATCCGTGGAATGGGACAACACTGTCCAACATCGCAGAGGTTGTGTTTCAAAATCTTCCGACAGACCTGAATACAACGATTAAATCGATACGAAGTACATACAATGTATTGAGTCAATTGCCCGTCTTGTTAACAAAAGAACCAGTCAAAGTATTTAAGTATGGAAGCTTCACAGCCAATGGAACAGATGGATTCAAAATGGACAATACAACCTTTAAGTTGGGTGACTCAACGTCACTACCAGGATTCAATGTAAACATGGATGACGTGATTCACATCAACCACGTCTGTACCAACCGAGAACTGTTAAATACGACAGACATATTCGGTCTTACACGTATATTGTATATACTTGAGTTGCTGATATCGGTTCGATGTGCCTTATTGTATTATAGTAAAGCGACAACGGAACAAGAAATATCTATGCGCGGTTCGATTGTCGAAGTCTGTATAATACGCTTGGGAGATGCCCATAAAGAGTTTATTTCCAACAGTACAACAACTGGTTCGATGCAGAAGGTTCACAACAACTTTGTTACGGGTATGCAGACATACAATAAAAACACCAAAGAGGTGATTGGGCTAGACAAAGATCGACAAAACGGTCAGAAACTCTTGAAAGGCAACATAGACCTCATCGAAGCACAGAGAATCATTACTAAAAAAAGAGAGCGCGTAGAGAGAATTGCCGTCATAGTTGCAAGTGTTGTTGTAATTGGCTGCTTTACCGTGCTTGTGACGCCTATTGAGTATTCGTATAAGCTGCTATCATTGATAGGATTTGTCGTAGTCGCTCTAGCCTCCGCATTGACTGTGCGGGCTTTGCCCAGTCTGGGAAATACTAGCCTAGAAGGGTTCGATGCGGCATCATCGCTGACATCAATTAATACATCTATCGCCAACTACGACATTGTAGCTTTACGATATGTTTCTTATAATATCGCAGATACATTGATGCTGTCGTCGAGGATCTACGGCAATAATGCCTATGGAGACCTGAACTACGCCATGTTGCAGGAAATAAATTACTACAAGGGTATAAACGGGCGCTTACGAAACGCCGGCGATAAAACAGAAAGTTACTACCGAATGGAAGATCTCGAGAACCACAAGATGCTGGCTACTTCATATTTTGCCGTCAATATTATGTTGATCACATCCGTGTCACTCACTTTATATGTTGCTGCCGACAATATGCCGACCGCTCAACCATACATTATCGCCATCGGTATGGCGACTGCCTTGTTGGCGATCACACTCTATCTTGTTGACGTTGCACGACGGGTTCGGACCGACGGTGAAAAAATCTATTGGGGAGAACCATCAAAAGTGTAATTCAATTTAAGTGGTATCAAGCGTTCCATGTTTTTTATGTAATTCATTGGGCGTGATATATGATCGCTTGCCTCATCCAACCAACTTTTGGGTATCAGATAGAAAGGGTGATTTTCGTTTGTGAGTATATACATAAATATATAATACATTGTGATGAGTAGTAAAGAGATAGGAAGACTCTTTGTACTTACAAAGAACATGCAGAAGAGAATAAACGTCTGCGTAGCGGGATGAGACAGAATCTTTTTTTGACCGTCTGTTGGCTGAATGACTAGAAACCGTGATCCTAAGTGGAACATAAATATTGATGTTACGGACAACCAACCGATATCCATGACGAAAGACAGGGATCACTATTATATTAGTCACATATACATTTGTGCTATTATTACTATGTCCGTTCTCCAAAAATCATCATATCCAAATGAATGAAAAGAAGGCATAGTGAGAAAAGAACTCCAACCACTGTGTCCCAGCACAGGAGGAAATAGATCAATAGGTAACATACGAACCTAACCAAAGGCATGTCGTATAGGCGAAGGACCCAATCGGGGTACATGACTCGGATTTGGACTCCATAGTAAAGTAAAAAGCCTGATAATAGTATGCGCATAAGAAGCTTTGCAACTGCGTTGCTGATAATAAGAGCCTTTGTCACGTGAGCTGGTATAGCGATATTAACTCCGCTACTCAAGGGGGGAGTTACTGCAGGAGCTACAAGAGACAATGGCACAGCACCAGCAGCACCACCACCCGCGGCAGCACTAGCAGCAGCAGCAGCAGCACCACTAGCAAGAGGAACAGGATCAACAGGAGCAACAGCAGCAGCAGGAGCAGGATCAACTGTAGTGAGATTGACTATCCAATCAGAGAACGACATATGTTTTGTTCTTACTCTGCAATCCAGACAGATTTAAAATATACAAATTTAGTAGAGGGCTTATTATTCAAAGCTATACTAATACAAATATGCAAGGCAATTATTGTTCCATCAAGGAAGCATACGGAGTTGAATCTCTAACCGGTTCCGGAAAGAGAAGAGAGAAAAAAGGATGTGGTGTTCCAGGGAGTGCCGGACAAGCTAGTCCATACGACCTATATACCCCAAATACAGGCAGAGAACAGGCAAAGATAGGAAACGAGCACTTTGTTGGAGCAAATGAAGAAGAAAACCAGACCACCTACAAATCAAAGGCAGCCGATTACATAGCCTATTGTAGGTCCCACGGAATATGTAGTCCAGTAGAAGCATTTGAAAACAGCAAGCAGCAGGCAAAATCAACACCCGTTGCATCGTGCATGAGTGGATCCTATCAAAATCCGAGGTACGCGGACATAGCGGATGCCTGGACTCCAGAAATGAAGAATCTGGCAGACAAAGCCTTCCAAGCCAACCTCGCTGCTGATCCCGATAGAATACCTATGACTCCTACCATGCCGCAGCGAAAGGTGGATATGACGCACGTAGGTGGGTATATAGACGAGGAGCTAGAAGCCTATCTATCCGTTGTCGAGACAAAATCACAGCCAAATCCAACCCTTTTTGAAAGCCAGCAAGCCAGTTCAGGTGCTAAGATGCTCGATCATGGTGAACCGGTGGTTCAGAAATGGCAGGATGGTTCCAATGTACCCTCTGCAAAAGCAAAAGATCAATACAAACCAGGAGCTAAGGAGCCCAGTCTGTCGGGGTCTGTTGGAAACTACAGCAAAGATCCCAATCGTCGACCAGTCAGCCGATGGCAAAACGCAATGGACCTCATGCTGTTCACATTTTCTGGCATCCTCTTAATATTCCTTTGTGAACAACTTTATCGGCTTGCGACCTATTATGGTATGAAGCAAACGATGCATTCATTAGAACCTATATTTGAACTATTGCAGGAATATATCAAAGAAAAAACAAATAAGTAAAAAGCGAATATGAGAACACGAGACAGGTCTGGTCTATCTACCTAGAAAGCGATTCGCAATTGGAAGGTTTGTGTTGAAGGACACTGATTTAGATCGTCCATCCATAGCTCCACCTGTGCTTGAAGGGGTATGCCGCAAGGCGGGGCGCTTTGGGCGCAGATCATCCGGGTTCCAAGATATGTACAACACACCCACATGCGGGGGGGGCAATATTTGAACCAGGAAGCCATCCTTTCGTAGAAAGTTTACAGCATATTCGATACACTCTTCCAAGTTGTATAAGGGCATGCCGACGACGAGCCCCGGGACCTCGTAGAAGCACAACATTCCTCCCTGAGTAGCCACGTTGCGGATGCGCGTATGACACCGCTCCAAGACCGCCATAAAACTCTTGACTCTTATTTGTTTTTTCTTGTTTTGTAAACCATATAGTTCATGTAAGTTGATATGGGGAGCCATTGAATTTGTGAATAAATACTTAAGGGACCAACCTCTTACTCTATCACTAAGACCTTATAAAAATTAGGCATGTTTTCACACATTGTTTTTGCTGGAGGTGGAGCGGCAGGATTGGTCTATCTTGGCGTGATTCAATATCTAGAAGAGTGCGGGTTACGTCATCATATTAAGCATGCACACGGAACATCGATAGGTGCTTTTGTTGCTCTAGCATTCGTATTGAAGCTGCCTATGAGTACGGTGGCGGATTACATTGTTGATCATTTTCAACGCGAGACCACGCACTTTCAACCCTTGCGACTTTTGAATATTTTAGTCAAAGGTGGGCTGGACTTTGGTCATCGTTTTACGGATCCAATTGACTACTTCTTGACAACTGCAGGGCTAAGTACAGATATTACGTTTGAGGAGCTGGCAAAAGCTACCACCATGGACCTCGTCGTCTGTGCAACAAACATGACCACCGGGAAGCCAATGATGTTTTCACTTACGAACAGCCCGACAGTGAAAGTGAAGGACGCAGTTATTGCATCTATGTCTATTCCTGGGATTATCCAACCGATTGAAATACAGGGCGCGTGGTACTTGGATGGAGTGCTTAGCAGCAACATCCCGGTTCCAGATAATGTACAACCTGCACATGTGCTTGTCGTATTGATTTCCTCATTCGATTCTTGTTTTCCTTTGAATCCTCCTCAACTATCTAATCGGTCAAATCCGTCTATGATGATGGTTTTAAATGCATCACTCCGAGCTTTGTTAACGACCATGTGTAGTCCTATAATGTATATAAAATACAAGGACAATGCAATCACCTTTGGGTGGACTCCGTTGACATCTTTACCTTTTCGATGTAAACCCGACGGAAGTATTGAAATACAGGTACGAAGAGAAGATATTGAAGCGTCTATGTTGATGGGTTTTGAAACAACTAAAAAGTGGGTTCTTGCAAGACAAGACCGTCTTAAGTTGGATAATTAATCATTTCCCTATAGATATGACGAAAAAAAAGTGGTGCGTACAAAAAATTATATACGTGGACGACAATGTCGTAACACAAGCCATTGATTATTAGCGATAGCCAACCTAAGCCATATTCAGCTTTTCCTTGATGAACGCAAGCAGAGCATTTGCGTCACGAGCACCATCGTACTCAATGGTTGTTCCATCAACTTTCTCCAGAAGGACGGTGGGGAATCCCTTCACTTCCTTCTCCTTCACTGCCTCGGGGTGTTCATCTCCATTCACCTTCTTCACTTGGATAGGTAAACCGCTGGCTTTCACTTCTGCCTCGAATTTTTCAAACTCGGGCAAGAACGCCTTGCAGTGTCCACACCACGGGGCGAAGTAAAGAACCAGACTAGACATCGTTGAGTTTTCGAATCCTTCCTTGCGGCGATTCATCAAATACATGAAGCCGAGGGCAAGCAGAAATGCAACAAGGATAGCAAATACAGCACTTGTTGTGAACGATTTAAAATTGCGAGAATCGGCGGGTTTAGACGAAGGCATTTATTTAAGATGCACTGCTACTTATCCCTGACATATTTTTTGTAAGAATTTTAATCTTTTAAATGTTTAAATGAAGGTTCTTGGTGTTGGTGACCGAGGCTGCGTTGTTCAAGAAACAGATGATGGTACGATGGTTACCAAAGTCTTGGTCAGTCGAGCTCACTTTGAACAGGAAAAGGAAAATGTTCGTGAATTAATTGAAAATAGTATAGATGTTAAAAATACACGTCTTATTTATCCTACTTCATTCATAGAGGTTGCGATAAAAGCAGACCATGATTCAAATGCATACTTATCTGCATGTTTGCAAAGCCTAAAGTCGACGCTTAAACATGTCAAATCGAATAGTATTTATCTGCTTCAAATGAAAAACGGTGGTAAGAGCCTGGCAAGCCTTGCAAGTGATACAACCTTCTCAACAAAACCCTTCACGTTCGACGAGGCAGTAAGCATTCTCAAACAAATCCTGGAGGGTATCCAAATCCTTCACAAAAAAAACTTTGCACATGGAGACTTACATGATAACAATATCACTATCAGCACAACAACCGATAGATCCGGGAATCGGCAGCTAAATGCATACATCATTGATTTTGGGGAGAACATGAAAGACAAAAATATGCAACGAGACATCAGGATGTTTATCACTGTTATCTTATCCAAAGTTCAATCATTATGCGACGACGAAGCCAAGGCAAAAATAACAATCATTGGTTCGTATATACGAAGCAATTCCATAATGAACAAAATTATAATGGACTTCCTTCCAAAGGTTAGTGCAAACGAAGTTAACACGTTGATTTCTATTCTGAATGAAACAACAGAAGGTATCCGTTTGGGAAAAATCACAAAGATCCTATCACCTGTACGCACCCGGTCTTCGCGTCCTTCGTCGCCTAATCAATCCTCGGCAAAAAAACAATTAATATTCGCAACATCTCCGGAAAAACAATCGCCTACAAAAGGTCGAAAACTACTCTTTTAATCACTGCAGAATGAAGTACTCGGAAGACCGCGAGGTAGGAAGCTTTGAAATTACCTTCATTCTTTGCTCCGGCTCAATCTGTTTGCTAAAGACAAGAAGGTCGTGTTGACCAAACCTGTCCCATACATATGGAGCCGTATCTGTCAAACGATTCAGTCTGGACATTAACTGAAATGCATGATACGTAATAATGAATACGCGTGCATACCCATCGACAAACGTCGACAAGGCAGTTGATAGATGGGTCCCGTGACCCAAGTCATCATCCACGTCCTCTTTTAGTATGCGAACACATGTATGTCCGTCCTCTTCAAGTCCATTGAAAATATCCGCCGCCTCGGATTCCGTCTTGGTCACAATGACCGTTTTGTAAATGGACATGGTCTCATAAGTTTCTTTTAATTTTTCCAAGCTTGAAGCTCCATTCAACACGTAGATGTCCGTGATAGACTGTGAACGCGACGTTTGCATTTAAGAAATATTTCGTCTGTATACATATAGATGTGGACACATCCTTACATCATTTTTTACTAAAATGGAGTTCGTTGTTGTACCACAGGAAGCCTTCTTTAAGGCACGTATTGATGAAGTCCTTCTCCAACAGTTTCAAACCATTGCCATTAAACTGAAAAAAGACTTCGCTTGTTTTTCGGTTGAAGAAGATCATAGGAATAGCAGTCATCGGGCACACGAAGCTGATGGTACCGGAGATGACCGTGGAGGTAGAAGAGACCGAGGTTGGAAACACGGCATTACAAGACAAGGTCCAAGAAATCACAATCACAATCACAATCACAATTATAATCACCATACCGCTATAGACTCTACATCGACAACCACTGCTACCAGACCCAGGATAGGATTGCAAGAGATGTCGACGGATATGATTCTACAACGTGATATCAACAGCTTGTTGAATAAACTAACCGATCAAAACGAGTCTGTCATTATTCCAAAGATTTTGAAACATGTCACTGACACGGGAGTTGCATCGATTCACATGGTTGTAAGTAGCGTCTGGAAAATGTCAAAGCTTAGCCCGAAGTATCAAGTATACTATGTGGAGCTTCTTAACCAGATATCAAATATTCAAGATGGAGTCTTCCGTGATCTTGTGAAGGATGGTATAAAAGGAATATGGTCAACATACATGAGCGAACGGGGCTGGTTAATTCCAACGGAGCTAGTTACTAATGGAGAAACAGAGTCGGAGGACGAGTTTTGTGGATATGTTGCGTGGAAGAAACAAGCCGTTGCCATCATTGAACTGTGGTGTAAGCTTTGTATCGGTGGCAAATGTGCCCCTCTAAGTCATGCAGACATCAAACAATTATGGAGTCAAATAACAAATGAAATTGACAAGAATTGGGCGCTACAAAACATGAAAATGGTCGATTCATTACTTGAGCTTATCATGACTATGTTGCAACAGCTACACTTCCTAAACAACAACGTCAACAAAGAAAAGGTCGGTTCATGGCAAACGCGAGCAACGGTTGGTAATACGGCTAATTTGGTAATACCGGGAGCCATGCGGTTCCGTTTAATGGATATTCTTGAACTTTTACGCACAACAAAGACCAAAAATATTAAAAAAGGATTAGTGTATAAAGATTCCTTCTTTTCAAAAGCAAAACATGACGGCAGTAGCAACAGATTTTAAACAGAAGATCATTGAGGAGCTGGATGTGCTTCGCAAGTTTGAAGTTCAGCAAAAAAATGTGTTTAAAGCGCGCGCATATGTAAAAGCCATACAGAGCCTTCAAGCTCATATCGGACCCATTGTGCAAGCCGATGACATAAAGGGCATTGAGGGAATCGGTGAGAAGACACGAGTGAAAATCATCGAGATCATCCAAACGGGACACCTGCAGAGAGCGGATGTTATCCGTGAGGATACGGGCGTAAATGCTCGCGAGGAGCTTCTCAAAGTCTATGGAATCGGTCCAGCAAAGGCAAATGAGCTGGTGGAGATGGGAATCAAGACCATTGATGCGCTCAAGAACGCCGTGAAGGCGAACCCAGAGCTACTGCACGACAAGCAGAAGATTGGTCTATTGTACGTCGATGATATAAACCTTCGGATCCCCAGGGACGAGATGCTAAAGCATGAAAAGCGAATTCAAAAGATGGTGACCGAGACAGACCCGCGATTCCATATGCAAGTAGTCGGTAGCTACCGCCGCAAAGCAGAAAACAGTGGTGATATTGATGTACTTCTCACAATGCCACCAGAGGTTTCATTGGAACAAGGAACAGTTGCATTTGGACAACTTGTGCAAAACATGCTAAAGAAACGCAGGGGAACAGGTGCTTACCTGATTGAGACATTGGCTATCGGGGACAAAAAGTGCATGGGAATCTGCAAACTAAACACAAAGGAAGGTACCAAGGCAAGGCGTCTAGACCTTCTCTTCCTACCTGCGGAGGAATATGCTTATGGTGTGCTGTACTTTACTGGATCCGGACCCTTCAATATTGGTATGCGTCGGTACGCTTTGGATAAAGGTTATACTCTTAACGAACATCGATTAAAGCCTGTTCGCGATGGAGTGGAGGAGCCTCCTCTTATGTCCACCGAAGAGGACATCTTCCGTTTCTTAGGACTCCAATATATAACACCCCAAAAAAGAGAAACAGCTAATGACGCTCAGCCTGTTTAATTTCTTCTTACTCAAGTCCACCGAAAAGTAAAATATAAAAATGTTTCCATTATTTTCTCAGTATAGTAGTAGCAAAGAAGGAACTCCAATGTTTGCAAAGCTTTTGTCCGTAGTCTTACGATCCGTCGTTCTAGTCCTCAACGCAGTTTGCCTGAGTTATATCTACAAACTGGAGAAAACCGGCTGCCCCTGTGCCGCAAGCCCTTACCGTAACTTCCTGAAGGGTTACATGATCTTCGCCATCGCATACTTGGTGCTGATGATCCTGTTGACGGGAGCGTTCGCCAAGGGAGGAGTAGCCCAAGTGGTGATCGATGTGCTGTTCACCCTGGCTACCGTGGTGTTCTTCATCCTGGCGATCGTGTATATCCGTCGTCTGGTGCAGGAGAAATGTGCTTGCTCGGAAGATGTTCGCCGGGAAGTCCTCTTCTACTGGTCCATTATCCAGCTGTCTTTGATGGGCATCGTTATCATCTTGCCTCTGGTCCTAACCATCGTTCTGGGGGCTTTTGGCATCGTGCAGACAAACTTCAATGGCAAGAAGCTGATGAGCTATGAGCGCAAGGCTTCCAGCATCATCACTGACCCGATCGCCTCGTTCAAGAAGGTCCCGGGAACATTGAAAGGACAGTTCCGTCGTGTTTCTAAATAAACTTTTTGTTTCTAAGTAGTCTTCTTTTTACAACTTCAATTGGTGTATACACTTTGTTTTCGTCAAAAAGATCTGATTGTGTTGTAAATCATTATTATTTATTGGACATTATTAGGTGAAGATAATGGGGACTAAATCTTCGGGACTAAATGAAGTGGCTTGTATTCGACAGGTTGCAAACTGGTCGAAGCTGCTTCCACAACACAAATTCGACAAACCAACTTTTAATGCAATTGAAATAAAAGAACAACTCTCAATACTCTCTCCAAAGTTAGACCAGATGTTGAAAAAGATTCAAGAGTTTGATACAGCGGATTTTAACAAGTATGGAAAAACATTCAAACACGTTATTTATTCCGATCTAAAAACATACGGCTTTGGTGCAAAGGCGATTGCAGCTGCGTTGTCGAGCCACGGCTACAAGCACGCATACGACAAAACGATGAAGTTGGACGCTGAGGTTGAGTCAGGCAAAAATAGTTTCGCTGTGTTGTGCTCGACACCCATATATGATAAGCCGATTGGTGTAAAGTTTCGAAATTCGCTACTTTCGTTGTTCAACTCTCGTCCAGACAATGTCTATGGTGATCGCATTCGGTTTCTAGTTATTGATCAAGGGTACCGCGAAGGTATCGATGTTTTTGATATTAAATACATCCATTTATTGGAACCATCTGTAAGCGAATCAGATAAAAAACAAGTGGTTGGTCGCGGAACCAGATTCTGTGGTCAAAAAGGTCTGCACTTCAACCCCACAAAAGGCTGGAGGCTGCATGTTATTCAGTATGACCAGACGTTACCAGAGACCATTGCCGACGAATTCGGGGCAGACACACTCTCATCTCTGTACCTGAAGGAGTTGAATATAGACATGTCTATGGTGCTTGCCGCCAGTGCCTTTGAGCAGATTGCAAAGTTTGGAGCCGTTGACAATGCATTGACACAGGAGCTTCATCGAGAAACGGTACATCCCGGAGAGCAAATGTTGTTTGTACCACCTGCGAGAAAGATCATACCTCCCGTGTACACGAAAAGGGGGCGGACTGTAAGTGCATTTGGACGAAAATATTTCGCGGATCAAAAGCCAAGTTGTATCGAAGGCTGCACAGGCATGTTCTTACCTGTCCCAACAACTATTTTGATGTTTGTCTATATAAAAATCTATGGTCACGAGCACAGTGGTCTCTATCCTATGCGCATGTTGAAACCAAAGTCATTCCTATGCAGTGAGATTAAGACAAACGCAAAGTATTGTGATGAACTAGGCAAGTGCTGGAGAAACCCAGTCACCTATGTGGGTTTTCATTCTGCTACAGTTTTTGACAACATCAAAAAAGGAGAAAAACTCAACGCCGTAAGCGTGCATATGATGTATAAGTACATCCGGTCTGTAATGAAGGAGATACTTATAGTAGCCGAACCAGGTAGTCCTCGCCCGCCTCGGGAAACCATGGGTCACTTTGACATGGAACATTTTATTAGAAAGAACTTCTCGAAGTATGTTTGGCCAAAAATGAAAGTGGAAAATCTATGCATTGAACCGCTGGCGCGCACAGGTGGTTCTTCTGTCGTTGAATTTTCACCCACACAAAACTTTGTGCGACAATACTTTCAATCTTCATCTATATACAAGGGCATGCTGCTGTGGCATAGTGTAGGTACTGGAAAAACGTGCACAGCCATTGCCACGGCAACAACCTCTTTTGAGAAAGAAGGGTACACTATCTTGTGGGTGACGCGGCACACACTAAAAGCAGACATATGGAAAAACATGTTTGATAGTGTTTGCAGTCTGGTGCTACAAGAACGATTGAAAACAGAGGAAGGCTTTACGATACCGAGGGATCCAAAAGCAAAGATGCGTCTTCTATCCAATGCATGGATGCCCCCGATGTCTTATAAACAATTCAGCAATATGCTAGCGGGTAAAAACGCCCTGCATAAAATGTTGGTTGACCGGAATGGGAAGGACGACCCGCTGAAAAAGACACTAGTCATCATCGACGAAGCCCACAAGCTTTTCGCCAGTGACATGGTCGGTAATGAGAAGCCGGATGTCGAGTTGTTGAAGCGAATGATCCATAAATCCTACGCCATGTCTGGAGAAAGCTCTACAAGATTGTTGTTGCTTACTGCTACGCCCTACAGCACAAATCCGATAGATCTGGTGCGCTTATTGAACTTGCTGAGACCAACGTCGGATCAATTGCCCGAACTCTTTAAAGTGTTCAAGGATGAGTTTATGACAAATGACGGTGCCTTTACAAAGGAGGGTAGTGAGTCGTTCCTACATAAAATAAGTGGATACGTCTCATACTTAAACAGGGGTCGCGACATTCGTCAATTTGCTCAGCCTGTATTCACCACCGTTACAGTGCCTTTAAGCGAAAATCTCGGTCCAAAAACAACGGAAGATGTACAAAAAGTAGACGCAGCGATTACAGAATTACACGACCTTATTGGAAAGTTGGGGACTAGTCGAAAGAAAGAGGTTGTCGAGGAGCGAAAGGACCTGAAGGAAAAGGCAAATATGCTCAAGAAACAAAAAAAAGCTTTTCAATTGAAGTTGGATAATGAGATCAAAAATGATCTCAGTGGCGAAACAGCTTTGAGAAGTTGCATGGAAAAGAGCAAAAAAAGAAATTAAATGCGGCAATGCATGTCAACAAAAATTGGTTCGTATATGTTTCACTTACGTTTTTTGTAGTAAACATTATTTATAAGGTAAGAGTTCGTTTTCCTGCTCTTGAACGGGGAGTTCTTTTTTCATTTATCAACAGACCATTTAGATCGGTTGTTTCTTCAATAATAGACGCAATGTCTTCGTCGGACACGGACATAGTTTCCATACGGTTGGATGTGGACGATGGACGAGAAACCATGTCACCGTGGACTGCGGCAATCACACTCTCAATGTCGCCTGGTCCAGACATCTTTGTCTGACCGCCCTGTCCATGTGGACCTCTCCTTTGCTGCTGCTGCTGCTGCTGTGGCTGTTGCGACGATCGCTGGACATTTTGCATGTTATGTGCATTAAACTGGGGTGGTTGCGAAGGCTGCGAGTTGCCGAGTCCACCGAACATACTTCCTATCATTCCAAACAAGCCACCACCACCGCCGCCGCTGCCGCCTCCACCTCCGCCACTTGACGGCTGCTGCTGCTGCTGCTGCTGCTGTTGCTGTTGCTGTTGCTGTTGCAATCCCTGCCCCGCGCGATTTGCGGCTGCCTGTTGGAACTGTCGCATGAGGGCTGGGTCCGACCGCAGTACATCTTCCACTCCTGGCAGCGGCTGACTCTTAAACATACTGTTGGTCAAATGGTACATAAAAGCGCTGCCGCTTAGACTCATCATAAGACGAAGCTCAGGCGCCATTTTCTTACCAGTTGATTTGTATTTGTCGTGCAGCTCTTCAAATATATCGTCATGATCGGAGATGTTGTCGTGTACCGTCTCCGACCAACCATCCAAGCGAATCGCGAAAGGGTCGAACCGATCATTCAAAAACTCGATACTAGTGATGCACGCCATCAACATCTTGCGCTGAAACCGTACACTCGAGTCCACCTCGCGCTCGCGTTTAATGCGATCATACTCCGTTCGCATTTCTTCGATGTCGCTTTGCAAGGAAAAATCACGAGGAAGGGGATAGCCCTTATCCTTCAGGCGCTGCATCTGATACAAGATTTCTCTCTTCTCATTCATCTGTGATTCAAGACGATCTTTCTCTGCTTTCAACCTCTGTTGCATCATATCATTGTCCATGTAATCGTCATCATCTTCGTAGCCGCCTCCACCGCCACCGCCACCACCCGACCTACCTCCTCGTCCATCTCCGCGAGGACGAGACTTGTGTTCATAGTAATCATCGTCGTCGTCAATCTCATCCGAGTACTCTGACCCATTGGGACTTGCAGAAGGTGAAGAGTGAATGGACATCATATCAGCACTAACTTTCTTTTTGTTCATGAGCATATCGGTTCCAAGCGATGGACCGGATACACCGGTAGGAGGAGTAAAACGGGGGAAAGGACGACTCGGTTCTACGTCAATAATCTCATTGTCTTCATCTGAATATACAGATATAGAAGCTTCGGATCCAGGCATTCGTTTATAAAAGTTAGATAAGTAGCTTTGCTACTGCATGCTTATATAGGTTTTTATGCCTATTGAACGCAGTACAAAAAATAGGTATAGGGAGAAAGAACGGAAGGGGTTTATTTTTTAGTGTGCTTCACCTTCTTCGCCTTCCCGCCTGATACGAAGGTTTCCTTCTTGGCTCCTTGAAGAACCATGATCAGATAGACAATCAAACCAAACACAAGGGAATGCAGTAGCAATCCAGACACGGTCGGGCAACCACTATTGGCAACAACAAATAGCTTCCCCAGGATTCGCTGCATAAACTGGTACAAGGGAGGAGACGAAATGATAAAGAACAGTAAGGCAGATTGAAGCGAGTAAAATATACGAGGATCGATCATAATAAGGATATACTATAGTGCAATATTTAATCTACAAGTGTTCGAGTGGAATTGCCGACTTGAGCTTCCGCACCGCATACTTGTTAGGAAAGTAGCGATTCACCCAACTCATGGCTTGCAGAAGACTGTCGCATATATCGTCTTGCTTTGAATAGCTCGAAAGAGTCTTCATCAGGTGTGGGTCATCCTGACAGTATACGTTGCAGTATTGAACCGCCATCTGTTTCAACCTCTGGTAGCCTTCTACCTTGTCGGGAAGTGGTGGAATGGTGATAGAATGTCCCTTGAGCTTGGAGGTTGCCGAACAGTTGGCTACGTTCCTGCACACATCGTTCCGGAAGCCACGAAGAGCAAAATAGGAATAGATCATCATTTGCACAGATTTCATCGTCGGGTTTTTGTGAACAGGTTGATTTTCGACCAGTGCAAAATCAATGACAGACAACTTATGCACTACCTGACATTCTAAGACTAGGCTATCGAGAGCCTGGAAAAGTCTGGGGTACAAGTCTTCTAGGGCAGGGACAGCCGCACCAGGATCCACCACCGAAATAACACGCCACACATGCACTTTTGTTTCTGTTGCTGATAAAGTCAACACACATACCGCCAGATTTTTTACACCGATATCGAATGATATAACTGTCATTGGTTCAATTTGAATGACTTGGTTCTTCTTAGCATGAATGTGAATCGTTGGTTCTGGTTCAATTACGGCGCCGGTGGTGTCGGTGCTGCCGGTGCTGCCGGTGCTGCCGCTTGCTTGTTCCATGCAACCTTCTGTAGATGAGATACGTTACTTGGTGTAAACTTTCTTAAATGTATTTTTTCTATCACTTCAATCAGCGTTTTCCAAAAACGATCTCGCACGAATACACGATTAAACATAAGAACTGCCTTGCATCGCTTCGACATCCACGAAAACTGCTTGGCAACATGCAAAATCGGGTCCGCTCCATCCGCGGGGGCTTCTTTTAAGATGTACGGACACAAGACACCTTCGTTTGCAAACTGCAATAGCTGCTGGCGTATGACAGGATTTGCCAGTTGTTCTTTGGTGAGGTCATCTGTTATGTCTTCAAAATGATGGTAGTCGTACGCTGGACACAACAGTAGGTGGTCTTGATAATCATTCCACACTGCATTATCGTCCACAATGATTAAATGATCCTTCAATACTTTTTCCTTCTCGATCTTTGTCAACACTCTCCTCTTTGTAGCCAACCGCCATATTTTCGGCAAAATACGACCAACTGATTTACGAAAGGACCCTCCAATGTTCATACAGTCATCTCGAGTGAAAACAGCGTCTGGGTGAAAATCCATCGTTTGTTGAAGCCACGAGATTTCCAAGTTAGCCCATTTGCGCTCCGATGCGGTAAACACACAAATAATAACCCAGGGAAACATGCGCTTCATCATCGTAATGAAGTGAGAAAATCCCGGTCGTACTAGGAGTCGGTTCATTTTATAGGCATCCGGAACTTTTTTCATTGCTTTTGTTTTGACGCCTAGCTTTTGTAATTTTTCCTGTATACTGTACCGAGCCACTTGATACTCTACGTTGCCGATGATGGTCTGGTCTAGATCTAAAATAATAATGGTGGGCAACAACGACGACGACGGAGCTTGAGGAAAGGGGTGGTTGACGTCCCCTGGAGGTTGGTTCATTATACACTATTATATGGAAACATACATAATATTCATAAAAAAGTAAAAAGCTGAAAGTAAAAAGCTGAAAGTGAAAAGGATTAGGGGAAAGGACTAGACTAATCCTAATCCTAATCGCGAGTTAGCTTAGCCAGAGCAAGATTCACAACCGGGGTTGTCCCGCATGCACATGGGTACGCTTTCATCTTGTTCAGTGGCGGTCACTGTCGCGGCGATGGCGGGTTTCACCATATTGTTTGTAGATAGAACAGTTGGCTCAATCGAGAAAGCAGCGGTGCGCGCTTTGGGTCGAGTGCGCAAATAATACATCCCTGTCTTCAGTCCCTGTTTCCAAGCGTAAAAGTGCATGTTGGTTAGCTTCTTAAAGTCGGGGTCTTCCACAAACAGATTCAGGCTCTGGCTCTGGCACACAAAGGCACCCCTGTCTGCCGACTGATCAATGATAACCTTCTGTTTGATCTCCCACACGGTCTTGAAAAGAGCCTTGATGTCGTCTGGGATTTTCTTGATGTCTTGGACGCTTCCGTTGGCAAGCAAGATCTGGTTCTTCACCTCTTTGTTCCAAAGACCCAACGCAAGTAGGTCAGCCACCAAGTACTTGTTGATGAGAACAAACTCACCAGCCAGAGTACGTCGCTGGTAAATGTTGCTGGTGAACGCCTCAAAAGCCTCATTGTTGCCAAGAATCTGCGACGTCGACGCTGTGGGCATAGGGGCAAGCAGAAGCGAGTTTCGAATGCCGTAGGTTTTGATGTCCTTCTTCAGATAAGCCCAATCCCATAGCCCAGTCGGCTGCACACCCTCCCAGAGGTCGTACTGCAACAGCCCTTGCGATGCAGGGGATCCTTCAAAGGTGGCGTACGCCCCTCGGTAGGTTTTCAAGGCGGCTTCTTCTTCTGTAAGACGCAGATGAACGCGAAGTTCTGCCTTTCGCTCGACAGTGGTTGCACCCAGTTCCAGTTCCTCAATAAGCTCTTGGCGCTTTCTGGAAATGGCACATGAAGCAGTCAAGCCACCATGATAAATGGTCTCGAAAATCTGCTTGTTCAACAGAGCGGCTTCGGGGCTGTCAAAAGGCAGCCGCATCTTCACGTAAGCGTCCGCCAGTCCTTGCACACCCATTCCAATCGGGCGATGACGGTAGTTGGACATACTTGTTTCGGGAGTAGGATAGAAGTTCTTGTCAATGACTTTGTTTAGGTTCTTTGTTAGCACCTCAGCGACTTCGTGAAGACGCTTGAAGTTGTAGAAAGGCTTGGACTCTGCATTCATTTCCACAAAGGTACCGAGCGAAATCGATCCCAAGTTGCACACCGCCGTTTCTTTGCAGTCGGAGTACTCGATGATCTCAGAGCACAAGTTGCTGGACTTGATGGTGCCGATGTTCTTTTGATTGCTTTTTTTATTGGCGGCATCCTTGTACACCAAGTACGGAGTACCCGTCTCGATCTGACTCTTCAAGATACCGAGCCAAATCTGCTGCGCCTTTACCTTTTTCCTGAATCGACCCTCTTTCTCATATTTCGTATATAGCTCTTCAAACTCCTTCCCATAGACATCCGCAAGTCCAGGGCACTCATCTGGGCACATGAGATGCCACTCTCCATCCTCCTCCACGCGCTGCATAAACAGATCGTTCATCCACATCGCCGTAAAGAGATCCAGGCACCTCTCCTCAGGATTGCCCTGGTTCTTACGAAGCTCCAAGAACGACTCCATATCGGCGTGCCAAGGCTCCAGGTACACGGCAATGGAACCGTTCCTCTTGCTTCCTTGGTTGATGTAGCGAGCCGTGTTGTTGTACACACGAAGCATGGGAACAATACCCGTGCTTGTTCCATTGGTTCCGCGGATGCGGCTGCCCCTGGAACGCACGTTGCTCACATGGATACCGATGCCTCCCGAGTACTTGCTGATATGGGCGCAATCGGTAATCGTCTTGAAGATACCATCTACACTGTCGTCCGTCCCCAAGAGGTAGCACGAGCTCATCTGGGCTCGCGGTGTCCCGGCGTTGAAGAGGGTAGGGGTGGCGTGGGTAAACTCCTTTCGGCTCATGCGGTCGTAGGTGTCGATGGCTTCCTTGATGTCGTTTCCGTGAATGCCAATTGCAACACGCATCCACATATGTTGTGGACGCTCGACGATCTTGTTGCCCGATTTCAGCAAGTAGCTGCGCTCCAGCGTCTTGAAACCGAAGTAGTCGAAGAAGAAGTCGCGATCATAATCAATGACCGAATTCAACTTTCCTTGGTGGGCTTTCACCACATTATATAACTCCTCCGAAACAAGGGGCATGGGTACGCCGTGAACGTCTTTTGTTTCATACAGGATGGAGACTGTCTCGCTAAAGGACGGAGACGTGTTTTTTTGATGATTGCTTACAATGATACGAGATGCCAATGTCCCATAGTCGGGGTGGTCCGTGATGAGGGAACTGCACAACTGGGCAGCTAGCTCATCCAGCTCCGACGTCTTCACACCGTCATAAATACGACTACATACCTTGAGAGCAATGCTATCAGCATCCACTCCCTCCAAATCATCGCAGAACAGTCTAATTCGGCGCAACACTTTATCGAATGAAATTGCCTCGTAGGAACCATCGCGCTTTTGGACTCTCATTCTTCTCTCTGAATTATGTATTGTAAAATAACTTTAAGCCTTGGTTGATTCATAAGTACTTAAGGAGGGAGATGAAGGGGGTGTTTTACCTAGTTTGTTTGGCAAATCCTCATCCTGAAAAAATGATCTTATAACTTTCACATGAGTCCACATAAATAACAACAACCAATGTATAACCACACAAACCTACTTATTACAAACAGAGACAGTATGTCTTATGGAAAAACAACATCAGGCGTTAACTACCTCGCTGCTGAATGGTACATCATGGCGTATAGTGCCATCCTGCTTACATATGCCATCTACACTGCAATGACTAAGATTGATGCACGTGTGAAGACGTTGGAAGAACAAATCAAGAAGATGCTGTCTACAAATGAGGAGATATTCAAAATCTGCTATGATTCAAATGAAATCACTTTGCAATTAATGAAAATGCAATCTCTCATGAAAGTGGTACAAGAGGAACACCAGGACGCTATTCAAGACTCTGTTCAAGGCAAACTAACTCACCTTTGCGATGATACATATGTTTATGCAACAAGACTATCTATGGATGTAGTGCTCTTGGACATATTCTCTCGTGATAGGGAGTGTTATCATCGTTTGATTTCCGTTCGAAACACCATTATTGGCAGCCATGTTCTCTGGCACGAATCAGTTTCAGATGAACTGATGTGTGAATTGAATAGGTTTGTTCAAGAGGATTTGTAGAAAAACATGTATGTTATGAAAAGTAAAAAACAATATGCCGCTCCGCTTAGCTTGACGGTTTTTTTCCACAAGCACTCGACCACGAGACTCCACATTGATTCACATATTCACATGCTAGTTTTGTTGGTGCATCTGGATAGTTTTTGTCTGAATAATACTGCAATAGATCGGGATACATTGCATTACATGTCATCTTCCCACCCCCTATTTTCGATGATATAAATTGTAAGTCAGTTGTTACATAATTCTCATCTGTTTGGTCAACATATGTATATGTGTTCTTGTCTTTTGTGCCACTGTATGCTAAACTAGCGCTTTCAGCAGCTCGGTTCAAGTTGACTAAACTAGAATCTGGAACGCATTTATATTTCATAAGAATGGCGTCATTGGGATCGACATTGGCTGATTGCAGCGCTGTTTCTTCCACCGCTTTCCAGTAGTCAGGGCAGGCGAATTTAGATACGTTTTCTTTCACAGTTGGTTTATACGCCAATACCATAGCCACCAATGCAAGTATGATAAATATCATACCGACAATTAATACTAGCGTAAAGGCAAACAGCTTATCTCCAAATAGTAACCTCCCAGTAGGAGTTAATAACGCAAACAACAAGATTGTTAGCGCCAAAACACCATAGACGACTGCAACCACAATCGTGCCTTTAAACAACTTTTTGCGCTGTATGATATAACTCGCTTGCTCCGCGGTGTTCAAGTTCAAAGAAGTAATATCGTCTTGATTGACTATAAGAGACATGTTATTGTTCTGTCCTATCCTGCTATAGTCATTAGATATTTATAGTTTCATGATTTCAAGTTGCCTTGATCCTTTGCTTGATATGATAGGTGACCTATCCATTGGAACTGGAAGGGTGCTTGCATCTTTACGGTACTTATCGTATTGGCTCACATTGCCGAGAACATCAGGAACTGCCCAGTTCAACACAAGCTGATTTAAATCGCGAACCTGTCCAACGATGTTGGTTGGTTGATTTTTAGAGTTCTGGTAGTAGACAGATCGCATAACTATTTTCAGCTCAGAGTCCGACTGTCGTCCCACAGTATATTTTCCTTGGCTTTCCACATATACACGGTACCGAATTCCTTGCTGAAGGGCTTCAATGTTGTTGGATGAAAAAAACAGCTTACCTACTTCCGTCAAAGCGAGCTGTCCCAGAGTCGCTTCATTCTGGAATGTAGAGTTGTTCATCGGTACTCCAACTTGGTAGTTGGCGATCTTCATTTGAGGAAAAGGCGACAACAGATCCACTCTTCCATTCACGGCGCCACGAGAGCTTGTTCCGTTCAGTCTTGCAAACGCATCGCCTACATTGGCAAAGTTGGGTGTACTCATGGTTCGTTATCTCTTATACTTATTTATATTTTTTTATTCAGGTTCAAGATGCATGGCAGACAATTGTAGGTAATTTTTGCTGAAAACTTTGACAATACAAGAAAACTTTTTTCTACAAATTTTGATTATCTTAAAAAAATCGCGCGCGGAAACTTCGGTGAATCGGTGCAGCACCGGTGCACATTTTACATTATGGTCATACGTTCGAAACAAATATATTTTTTTCTACACCATATACAATGACAACACCAGAAGCACCGAAAATACATTGTGAGATGTGTAGCAGCACGTTCACAAGACATAGTAGCCTCTTACGACATATGGAAAGAAAACATGCTATAGATGATACTATAGATATAATACAAAATACTAAAAATAAAGGTAATATTACTAATAATACAGGTAATACAACTAATAACACAGGTAATATTACTAATAATACAGGTAATACAACTAATAATACAGGTAAACACGATGGTATAGCTGGATGCAACAATCTATGTGACATGTGCAACAAAGAATTTACAAGAACGTGGTACCTGAGAAAACACTTGGATTGTTGCAGGGGGGTGAAGAATCCATTACAATGTGAGTATTGCAAAAAACATTTTTTACACAAAGACTCACGTTTCAAGCATTACAAAGTTTGCAAAACAAAAAAAGAAATAGACTCAATGGCACTCGTTCCTGTAGCAGATCCTTCTGATGTTGTACAGCCAACAACGATAAATAATAATATAGAAACTCAAAATATCCAAACACAACAGAACATCCAAAATCAGAACAACAACCAAAATGTTATCATCGTGTACAATCCAGGAAGCACCGAATTCAAAACTGACCATCTCAAGGCAGATGACTTGCAAAAAATACTACAACTAGCAACGCCCTTCGTAAACAGCAACGCCGTTCGAGAATACACACGGCAGATTATGTCACATCCAGAAAACCAGTGCATAAAAAAAGAAGACTTGAAGTCAGGTCATTCCGAGGTTCATTTAGGGGACAATCAATGGGAACTAGAACTAGATCGAGATATTTATCCGAAGCTCGCCAGCAACATGGCCAATAGCATGTCCGACTTCCTGTATACAAAGAGAGACCAATTAAGAAGAGAAATGTTTGATAAGCTTACAAAGTTCGTAGACCATATGGCAGACGAAGGCTACATCAACACAGACGACGCAGAAAAACATAAAGAGATGAAAAAGGAATACAAAACATTTGTAAAGGGACTGAAGCTCATTGTTTTTGGAGCTACACGAGCAAGAAAATGATAAACCAATTATCTTACATTATAGTAGTTAGGCAAAATGAGCGGACCTTATGTCACATCTATGATGAAACATAACAATTTTCAAGCGGAAGATAACCAGGTACTGTCCGTGTTGAAGGAGCATTTACAGGACGATGTGAAAGCCATGGTGGCGCTGGCTGAGAACCAGGCAAGGAAGGACGAGTCAAAAACAGTTCAAGTGAAACATGTCACATCGGCACTGTCAACAAACTTCAAACGAATGAAGACCATGGGCGGCAACGAAACATCTTTGTCTAGTGAATATTTTGGTCTAGACAGTGGTTCGTATAGTACAAATAACACTGAATCGGGAAGTACAGAAATCATCGACTTCGATAATCTCGTAGCTTGCTCGGGTCTCGCTGAAACTATACTAACTGGAGGAGCCAAAAAAGGAAAAGCGCGACGGGTGCTGAAGGGGGGACACGTAGCCATGCCAGGTGAATACTTTGGTTTAGAGAGTGGTTTATACGGATCGGACGCAGGTGCTGGTGCTGGTGCCAATACAATTGACTTCGCCAATGGACTCGCTCGCTCTGCAATCGGAGTACAGGTTTTGATGGGTGGCGCACATCTCCCGGATATGCCCAAATCGTTCATTCGCTCCATGTTTTCATTGCGTGTAGCTCCCTTGGCTGTCGAGAAGCTACAGTACATGATCCAATGTCATGTGCGAGTTATGGTCAAGGACTTGCGTGGAAAGTCTAAAGGACCAATCGTCTTGACAGAAAAGAAGGTTGCAAGGATCCTTGGTATGAAACGTCATTCGTTTCTATGTGCGACTGCTAGCCGGGTTTAGATAGCCAGCAGAAGGTAGAAGTGATGGTAATTTGTTTTTAGTAATAAGCATTCGGTAAAAAATGACGAAACTACTTTATATTCTTCTTTCACCAATTAAAGCTCAAATATTATCAATCCCGTCGACAAACCTATCTAAAGCTATCAATACACTATTTACAACAACATGGCTCTCCTAAAAGTGAACAAGGCTCTCTCCGTCCTCATCGAGGAAACCACGCTGCGCACGATCGACGACGTCGTCACCTACCTCGGCTCCAAGATTGAGATGGACGACGAGATGAAGGGCTTCTTCGAGTCCTTCAAGGTGGCTGTGAAGGAAAAGATGACTGCCGAGGCAGCAGCCATTGCGAAAGGCAGCAAGAGAAAGCGTGGAAAGAAGGACGGAAACACTTCCTCTGGTGAAGAAAAGCAAAAGCGTGCTCCCTCCGCCTACAACTTGTACGTCCAAGAGAAGATGGCAGAGTACAAGCTTGCCGACGAGACGATGTCTGCCAAGGATCGAATGACCAAGGCGTCGGGTCAATGGAAGATGGACAAGGAGAAGAAGAACACAGGAGCCAAGTAAATCAACTAGAGATATCTAAACATGTAAAACAAACTATAAAACAACACAAACCCTAGGTTTTTTTGTTGATCTGACCTTTCGATTTTTGTCTTTTTTTGTCTGGTATTGTGTGTCGCCCTCCGTTCATTTTATCAGGATCATTGAAAATAGCACGTTTTACGTTTATCTTCATATTCTATGCTATTTCTGTATCTTCTAAGACAACATACATCTTAACCGATATAAGAGTACCATCGTATTCTAGTTCAATTATGAAGTATAGGATTTTGTGGTGTCATTCGGCCACATTTGAACAAGAATGGATTACAAAACTACTTGAAGGTATTGATTACGAACTAATCCAAGGAACCGACACTTCGTTGTTACCATTGGCATTGCCCCTTCCGGATGTACTCATTGTTAACTCCTCCGTTGATTACGAAGCACTTTGTGCCCATATGGCAACAGCAGACGCGGACCATCCATTTGGAGTGATACACCTGTCCGATGAGACTCTCGGGAACAGCATGAACTATTTGAACCTGCCTTCGTGTCGGTTTGCATTTAGAAACTATTGGCACCCGGTCCATTCACTACATCCCAAAGTAACGACCTTCGGATTAGGTTGGAAGAAAGGCTTTGCCGCACAGACCTACCTGGTGCCAAAGATTCACGCATGGTCCTTCGCCGGATGCATCCATCACGAGACTCGTAAAAATACAATCCTTGCTTTCAAAGAAGTAACACCAAATGCGGTTCGGTTCATTTCGAGCTTCAACTCCGCAGACGGACTTGACGTAGACACGTATAGAAGCTTGGTGTCAAGTAGCATGTTTGTCCCGTGTCCAATCGGACATGGCAACATTGATAGCTTTCGTCTGTATGAAGTGTTAGAAGGAGGAGCTATCCCAATTGCTGTTCGCAGCACATCGGCGCAACCATGTAATCCATCGTATTGGTCCTTGCTATTTGATGAGGTTGTACCGTTTCCTATGGTACACCGAGAAGAAGATTGGAATAACGCGGCGGATCTAGTACAGAAAATGTGGAATAATCCAGACGCATACAAGGAGCTGTTATCTGATGTGCAACAGTTTTGGTCACGTGCAAAGAAGAAGTGGAACAGTCAACTGATTACAAGTATTGGTGCGTTACGTAGTTACAGCAATTAACAATTTAAATTTCCGATTGGAATCGAACCGTAAAGAGGCTGTATAGCGGATAGACTGCAATGCTTTCGCATCACAGCCCTCCGCCTTCGGCTCGCCTTGTCAGTATAGTCTCAATGCCCTCACAGGCTTGGGGACTATACCAGAGTTGCGAGCCAAACTTTGGGGTCGGCACGTGCCACTTTTGAAGCATCGTAGGATGTTCAAGGCTGCATTCATGTCCCTGTTCAGGAAAGTGCGACAATTGGTGGAACAACACCATCGCAGTCCCCTGACTTCCCGTGCATCCTTCATGACGGGACAGAGACGCTCATTACAGCAGTGGCAAACTTTGGTTGTATTGTACTCATCCACGAAGACGGTGGGGAAGTGCTTGGCACACCTCCTGTTGACAGATGTAGTGGGAGCAGACAACTCGTTTTTGTTATTGGGATTGAACTTGGCAGCACCATAGGCAATCACAGGCTTCACCTCCCCGCTCATGGTCTGGAAGAAGGTGTCCAGTGTCTTGCGCTTGAGGCAATAGACACGGAAACGCTCCCGCCCCCACTTCTTGGCGGTCAAATGATGGACTCTTACCACCTCCGCAAACTTCTCGAGTGACATGTTCATTAGCTTGGAATGAGTAAATGCAGTTCTACAAGCCTAAGAACGACACGTTGGTAAAAACCGCAACTATGCCGATTGATTACACCTAAAAGTCTTCTTTTTCCAACTATATTGTCCACAAAAATTGACATAAGGACATTTCTTTTTGTTATTCTCAAGTCAGATACAACGTTAATAAAATGGCACAGAAGACTCTCGACGTCAAGTACCAAAAGCACAACCTACGCGACCACATCTATGAGCTTCCCGATACCTATGTGGGGTCAGTCGAGCCGACGCCAATGGACACCTACATTTTCAACGATGAAACCAAAAAGATGACCAAGACGCCCATCACATATGTACCCGGTCTGTACAAGATCTTCGACGAGGTGCTGGTCAATTCCATCGACCATACGATGAGGCTCAAGGCGGAGGCGGCAAAGGGAACGAAGGGCGCTGCCGACATCAAACAAGTCAAAAACATTAAAGTGGATGTAAACAAAGAGACCGGCTACGTCGAGGTGTGGAACGACGGCGATGGTATTGATATTGCCGAGCACCCCGTTCACAAAGTGTATATTCCAGAGATGATCTTTGGAGAGCTCCTGACGTCCACCAACTACGACAAGGAGGAGGAAAAGCTATGGGGTGGTAAAAACGGCTACGGAGCTAAGCTTGCCAACATCTTTTCCAAAGAGTTCATCGTAGAGACCGTGGATCACCGCACAAAGCTCAGCTATGCACAGCGCTTCTTCGACAACATGAAGTCCAAGGAAAAGCCGAAGATCAAAAGCGCCGCCTCCAAGGCTCCCTTCACTCGTATCCGGTTCTTGCCCGATTATGCCCGCTTTGGGATGAAGGGACTGACCGAGGATATGTTCCAACTCTTTCGAAAGAGAGCGTATGATGCATGCGCCACCACCGACGCCAGCGTGAACATCTATTTCAATGGTGAGAAGTTGGAAGCCAAGGACTTTGAGAAGTACGTGGACCTGTACCTTGGTTCCAAGGAGGACCGCCCCCGAGTGTTTGAGGCTTGCAATGACCGCTGGGCAGTCGTCGTCACCGTTTCAGAGAGCTCGTCCTTTGAACAAGTGTCCTTTGTCAACGGCATCTGTACTTTGCGTGGTGGTAAGCACGTGGATCACATTGTCAACCAGGTCACGAAAGGACTCGCCGATTTGATCTCTCAAAAGCAGAAGAAGGATGTCAAGCAGCAGCATCTCAAGGAAAACCTCATGGTCTTTGTAAAAGCCCTTGTCGCCAACCCTGCGTTCGATAGTCAAACCAAGGAAACCTTGACCACGCAAGTTTCGGCTTTCGGTTCCAAGTGTGAGCTCGGCGCCAAGTTTATTGAGAAAGTATTCAAGACAACCGGTATCGTAGAGAAGGCAGTCAGCCTTACCGATTTCCATGACCAGAAGAAACTGGCGAAGACAGACGGCAAAAAACAGACGCGAGTGCTGGTTCCCAAGCTGGATGACGCCAACCACGCCGGTACCAAACATTCAAAGGACTGCACGCTTATCCTGACAGAAGGAGATTCAGCCAAGACCATGGCGATTGCAGGTCTCAGCGTTGTGGGGCGCGACAAGTATGGTGTGTTCCCTTTGCGTGGTAAGATCTTGAATGTGAAGGACGCAGCAGTCAAGAAAATCCTTGAGAACGAGGAGATTACTAACCTGAAGAAGATCTTGGGACTGGAGCAGGGCAAGAACTATGCGGACGTGGGTTCTCTTCGGTATGGGCGCATCATGGTCATGTGTGATCAGGATGTGGATGGCTCGCACATCAAGGGTCTTCTATTCAATGTCTTCCAGAGCCTTTGGTCGTCTCTTTACAAGATGCCTGGATTCATGACCTCTATGTTGACTCCCATCGTAAAGATTACAAACAAACCGACCGGTGTTATAACCCAGTTCTACAACCTGACCGATTACGAGAACTGGAAGACAGAGGTCGAGAAAACTAAAAACGGGCTTCGTCCTTACGCCATCAAGTATTATAAGGGGTTGGGTACTTCGACGGCTGCAGAGGCAAAAGAATACTTCCATGATCTCAAGATCACCACCTATAAATACACCGGCGAAGCATCCGATGAAGGTCTGGATCTTGCTTTCAACAAGAAGCGCGCCGATGATCGCAAGAAGTGGCTCATGAGATATAATCGTGACAATGTACTCGACTACAAGGACCCCAGTGTCCCATATGAGCAGTTTGTCCACAAAGATCTCATCCACTTCTCCAATCGTGATTTGGAGAGGTCGATCAATCACATGTGCGACGGCTTGAAGGAGAGTATGCGCAAGATTGTATTCGGGTGTTTCAAGAGAAAGCTCTTTACGAATGAGATTCGAGTGGCTCAACTGGCTGCGTACATCTCGGAGCACTCCGCCTATCATCACGGGGAGGCGTCGCTACAGCAAGCCATCATCACCATGGCACAGAACTTTGTCGGTTCAAATAACGTGAACCTGTTGTCACCTAATGGGCAGTTTGGAACCCGAATCCAGGGTGGGTCGGACGCAGCTTCGCCCAGGTACATCCACACGGTTCTCACCCCTCTGGCACGCAAGCTCTTCAGGGAGGAGGACGCCGCCATCCTCAAGTACATGGACGACGATGGTATGCAAATTGAGCCAGACTACTACATTCCTGTGTTGCCTTCTGTGCTGATGAATGGGGCGCTGGGCATTGGTACTGGGTTCTCAACAAATGTACCCTGTTTCAATCCCAACGATGTAGCGGCGATTTGCTTGAAGCTGATTGATAATCTGGACAAAGAGTCACCGAACATGACCACTCGAGAGGATCTCGTGACAGCCTCCAGGATTGTAGACATCGCGACGCTACCTGAAATTCACCCATGGTACCTTGGTTTCAAAGGGACGATTACGGCTCACAAAGAAGGCTCTTACCAGTCCACGGGTGTGTGGAAGTGGTTGGATGATCTTACGGTTGAGATCACGGAGCTCCCTGTCGGGACATGGACGGAGGATTACAAGGATTTCCTGATGGGTATCTTGGCGAACGGTTCTACCCTGTTGCGTGATGTTGAAAATCAATACTCGGACAAGACGGCGCGATTCATCTTGCATATGTACCCGGGGGTCCGGGCGAAGATCGAGGGCAAGTTTGCGACGGAGTTCAAGCTGACAACCACCAAGAACATGAGCCTCGGCAACATTCACTTATACAATGACAAGGGCGCAATTCACAAGTTCAAAGATGTGCTAGAAATTGTGCGTATGTGGACGAAAGTGAGGCTAGAGAAGTATTATGAGCGCAAACAGCACATGCTGAAGAAGCTCGCCGGCAAGCTGCAAATGCTGAATGCCAAGTGCCGCTTCATCCAGGACATCATTGACGGGAAGGTGCTGGTGATGAACAAGAAGAGCAAAGATGTGGATGAACAGCTTACAAAGCTAGGATATCCGAAGTTGAGTGATGCAGAGGAGAGTGATTCGCCTCAGGCTTCCGTCACGGGTGATGAAGCGGGACCATCTACAAGTGCAATCACTGCTGTTGCTCAGGATTATACATATTTGACAAAGATGCCAATCTATCAGTTGACCTTTGAGAAAAAACAGGCGCTGGAGAAGCAGGCGACTGCAACGGATGCCGAGCTGCAAGCGATGAAGGCAAAGACCATCCAGGCGATGTGGCGAGAGGAAATTAATGATTTCCTACAGTCGTGGGAGGAGTTCAAGACCAACATGGAGGCAAGTTACGAAGGCACGGGTACCGATGCACCTATAAAGAAGCGACGTGTGACGGTGAAAGCCGCTACAGCTGAGCCAAAGAAACCTAAAACACCAAAAGGCGTGCCTGATAAAAAGAAAGTGGTAATCAAAAAATAAATCATAAACCATGTATGTGCTCAAGGTGTAAATATGGCTTGATTGTATGTTTGTATTGATATTCGTACAAACTAGCCGGGGACATTTTGTAAAATTGTGTCCAACCCTCTCCTGACAACCATCCTTTTTTGTCATATCCGACATTGGTGGAAACAACGATAGCGACAAGCAACAATACGAGTGACGTACCAGTCATTAGAGCCAGTTTATTTTCCACAGACAATCGCCGAATCGAAGGCATAGTCATCTCTAACACCTCCCAGAAAATGGGGACGACGATAAAGGATAGACCTCCCAGATAACCATATATGATATAGTTATGATACTTATCTCTGTCTTTTGAAATAGGCAGATTCGTATGAAGGACGAGTGCATAGAACACAAGAGACACGACTCCCAGAACCAAATATACGGAATACTGAGTCGATTTTGATTCAATAGATTTGTTCCACGTGTCCTTAAAGACATGCATTAATGCCAAGCCGTGGACAATCGTGAAAATACCGTATGCGAGCAACACATATTCATACATACTTCCTGCAACTGTGTCATCGCCACTAATGAACGTATTCACAAATTTTACTTTTGAAAGTTGTTTTTGTAATGACATGGGTATGAAACTTAGCAGCAACATGAGTGTTATTTTCAAAATTCCATAAAGAATGAACACAAACCCTATAACGCTAAACTGCATTATGTACTATACTACTCGTTTCTTATATTTTTTACATTTAGATAGATGACCGACTTGGTTAATACATCACCTGAATTACAGGGTTATATAACAAGTTGGCAACAATACCAGACACGGATTGATGAAAAAAAGAAAGAGTTAGACGACTTGTTAGATCGCCAGTCAAAGCATCTCAAGCGAATAGAACACCTCATGAAGCGCAATCAAATGACGGCAACTACTGTACTAACACCAGTTGGAAACTACAATATACGTTTTGTTGAGAGAAATGCAAACATTACACTTGGCTACTTGGAAAAAACGCTCGCTGACTTCTTCGGTCAAAAAGGCATGATGGCAATCGCCAAGGAGCTGTTCGGTTACATAACTAAACATAGAAATCGATTGTCAAAATTAGTAGTTAATCGGCAGACAAAGACTAAAAAAAGTAGTAGTCAGGTGTTTGAGGGACGAGACAACAAAAACTTCTAATGAGAAGTGATTGTTTTGTTTTTTCATCTTTCATTTTTTTAATATTGAATTAGATGTACATCAGGTTGGTAAGGCAACGCAGCCACTTCCAGGCTATATCAAATTCGGCAAGAATATAATCCGGTTGATTCTTACTCGCTTGGATGAGACATCCTTTCATATGCATGCAATCGGTAAGCGTTTCAACTCGCCAGTCTGGAATGAAAGTCTTCATAAACGGAGAAATGTACGTCAATCGCTCCTTCATTTTTTGCTGCGTAATCGCTTGGCACGATCCTGGCGGGTACACCCTCGGGATATATGTTTGAGACATCATTATAGAGTAAGTTGATATAGGTAAGGTTATCGAACGACTAGAATATGTACGTGAATTGTAGTTCTTAAATTTTACTGAGACGTCAAATTTTATTTTTTTTGACTACTTTTCTCGACAAATGTTCGTCTATGATGTCGTTGGTGGCTCAACCAAACTCAACCCACAAAATCTTCACGAACATTTTGTTATCGTTACCCATTCTGGAGCACTTGGATTATATCCATCGTAAAATAGATAGAGAGCTATACATAATGCACCCATCTCTGTTGGGCTGTTCTCAGGTCGTTGGCAGTAGTCGATCCAACGCAAGAGCACGTCATGTCGTGTTGCATTAGAATCATTTGTTTTGTGTCCTTTATGATTTTTATAGTCGTCTGGGTTATAACGCATAAAGATGACAGGCTGTCCACCAAAGGCTTGTGACAGGTTGACCATGCGGTTCTGCTCACATACACAGGGGTATGACTTGTGTTGGTTCTCGTCTACTTCTAATACGATCACATGGTGGGTTGCAGTATAAATCACGAAATCTGGTCTTTCTTTTCCACAGTCACTTCCATCTACTGTGCGATCGTGACTATAGTTGATGTTCGCCACATCAAGGATTGCCTTGACTGCAAGCTCTTTTGCCTTTGTTGCACGCTGTATTTGAACGGGGTCGCAGTTCTTGCACAAATTGTCTGCTCTATTGTAAATGATTTCTTGTAGCTGACATTTGCTACAGGTCTGGAGGGCAAAATTGATTGCATTGGAAGGGGCATGGGCATCACAGAAACGATTGCCCTCGTGTTCATGGGTCCCTATTTCACTACAACGGGAGTGACTGCATCGTCGATTCGGGTACTGGATCATACCAGGTTGTTTATGAGAGGCACATGACGAGAATGAAAGTGATGGGAAGCCGTAGATCGCACCTATTAAACATCCAGGGTGTTCACATTGCTTATTTTTTACATCCACCATGCATGGCTCCTTGTGCTCTGTGCAGAACCGACCCTTGGTCTCTCCTGCTTTGTTGAAGGTGGGTTGCTTACTGCATCCAGTGTGTTCGCATTGTTTACTCTTTACATCCACCATGCCTGGCTCCTTGTGCTCTGTGCAAAACCGAGCCTTGGTCTCTCCTGCTTTGTTAAAGACAGGTATCTTGCTACATCCAGGTTGTTCGCATTGCTTATGTTTTACGTTCACCATGTTTGGCTCCTTGTGCTCTCTGCAGAACCGAGTCTTAGTCTCTCCAACATTGTTGAAGGTGGGTATCTTGCTACATCCAGGGTGTTCACATTGCTTATTTTTTACGTTCACCATGCATGGCTCCTTGTGTTCTGTGCAAAACCGAGCCTTGGTCTCTCCTGCTTTGTTAAAGACAGGTATCTTGCTACATCCAGGTTGTTCGCATTGCTTATGTTTTACATCGACCATGCCTGGTTCCTTGTGTTCTGTGCAGAACCGAGCCTTGGTCTCTCCTGCTTTGTTAAAAGCTGGTTGCTTGCTACAGCCTAGGTGTTCACATTGCTTATCTTTTACGTTCACCATGCCTGGCTCCTTATGCTCTGCGCAAAACCGAGCATTGGTCTCTCCTGCTTTGTTAAAGTTGGGTCTCGTGTTACACCCAGGGTGTTCACATTGCTTATTTTTTACATCCACCATGCATGGCTCCTTGTGCTCTGTGCAGAACCGAGCTTTGGTCTCTCCTGCTTGGTTAAAGACGGGTTGTTTGCTGCAACCAGGGTGTTCACACAGTTTCACCATGTTTCATTATCACTATACCATAGGTAGAACCCTTCCTTATATACCTAAAATATGTACATCCGACAACAGGGATTTATACACTTGGTCATTACACATTATACGAACAAGATCCGCTAGCACTCCAAGTGTATAAGTTAAGCCTTATGGAGCCTCAACCGCTTGAAGTGCCTGTATCTCTTCTGCTTGTTTTTTCTCTCGTTTCTTGGTGTTATTGACTGTGGTGGTTTTTACCCGTTGAAGAGCATTCTCATAAACGCCTTCTAACCCTGTGTTGACGGCGTCCATATAAGACCTAATCTGTGGGATGGTGTTGTGAGTCATTCGGGTGTCCTTGTGTTTCTCTGTGCTTTCAAGCGCAGAGCACGAAAGCTCATGGGTGACGGTAGGAAAGACATCTTCGTCGATGGCAACCTCCCAATGTCCGTCTCCTGTGTGCACAAGGGCAAATCGGTCTTTTATGTTCTTTTTCTGCAAGATGAAGTTCTCATCGCGAGACAGAATAGCCATCGCCCACATCGTAAAGCAGCGATCTATGTTCTTGTGGTCCCATATCTGCTTGAACTTTTTGCGATCAATGTGGTCATGAAGGAAGCGAAACTCTTGTTCATCATCAAAGAAGGGAAAGGTCAGGTGTATATTGTTGGTGATGTTGTTGGTAATATTTGTATTATTTGTATTATTAATGTTGTTTGTTGTATTATTATTATTGATGACTGAAGGCGTCTGCTGGATATCAGGTCCTGTCAGTTGACTAGACGACGCGAGTTCGATTGGTACATGGATTCCTTCACCATCGCAGTCCTTGAAATGTCTATACTTTTGATATCTGTTTCTGAACTCAATCTTACACTTAGAACAAGCTATGTAACCAGAACACAAGTGGCAGTTAAGAGCTCTTTTTTGAGTAAATGTCTTATTGCATTCGTTACAAGAATAACCTTTTAGAGACTGTGGATCATTTGTAACAGGACGGGAGTGCATAGAAGTCATGTGTCGCTTTAGATTGTACGCACGTTTGCTCTCATAAGAACAAATAGAACATCTATGAGAGTCTATCTCATAATGTAACTCTTCAAGCTCTTCTGCCTTCCTTTTTGAATCTGCGTTGAGTTCCGACATTGACTGCTTAACTATTATACTTAACAACAAAAATAAACTTTAAGTACTACTCGTAGACTCGCGTTATTCACTACTCATGAGTTAATATTAACGATCGTTGTCCTACCATACTTGGTTGCATTATAATGGGCTATGAGAACTAATGATGACAAACATAGGACCTGTAGCCAAGGCGAGTAGCTAACATGTTAGGTTTTTGTGTAAAAAGAGTGTGACTGAAGGATGTTTTTGTTGTGTAGTTTGTTAGGTTTTTTGACGAAAGTTGAAGCCAAGAAAGACATATCAACTTTTTGGAGAATTTTGAAAACTTTTTGCGCGCGCGCCGAGAAATTTCGCACATAAGTTGCAGTCACATTTACTCACCAACTTTTAAAAATAGTGACTGCGTGTTGGTGAGATTGATTGTGTAGTTTGTATAGAAAGATATTATAATGTATCATGAAAATAGAAAAAATATAAATAATGTATAAAAGTAAGACTACTATAGTAATAAAAGTAAACAAACTACAAAAAATAAAATTTGGATTTGCTCGTAGTAAACGTGGCGAAATCAGTTTTCTGCTCGTAGTAAACGTGGCGAAAAAGTTTCTGCTCGTAGTAAACGTGGCGAAATCAGTTTTCTGCTCGTAGTAAACGTGGCGAAATCATGAACTGGTGTGGTTTTTAACTATTTCGAATAGATGACCACATCAGGACGGTCACAATGGATCTTCAATATACCTGAGAGTTCACTAACTCACTATGCACATCTGCTCGCACAAAATGTGCACATTTACTGATTCGAAAAGTCTCAAATAAATGCGCAGTTTCTAATTGGGATCCTCGAGTGAGCAACGTGAGTAAATGTGCACATTTTTTGGCGAGCAGCTAACATGTTAGGTTTTTGTGCAAAAAGGGTGTCACTACAGGATCTTTTATTGTGTAGTTTGTTAGGTTTTTTGACGAAACTTTGTGCCAATAAAGACATTTCAAATTTTTGGAGAATTTTGAAAACTTTTTGCGCGCGCGCCGAGAAATTTCGCACATAAGTTGCAGTCACATTTACTCACCAACTTTTAGAAATAGTGACTGCGTGTTAGTAAGACAGATTGTGTAGTTTG